>Ga0265797_10003779_pt1 | contig 23895 bp, 16 predicted proteins | sample P2T30metagenome_FD_192433 | JGI IMG/M metagenome (GOLD analysis project Ga0265797, IMG submission 192433) | Plant litter microbial communities from East Loma Ridge, Irvine, California - P2 T30 | ecosystem: Environmental > Terrestrial > Plant litter > Unclassified | place: USA: California... | reverse complement strand
ACATTGCCTATCACGTAAGCCACGCCACCACTATCCCGACGACGCAGTACTGACGCACCATAGACTTGGGAGCATTACTCTTCCGTCCGCAACATCGCCGGACCTCACACTGGGCCACCTGATGTCAACGTTGTGCCACAGGTCGTCTCAAAGAAGCGACCTAGTCCTAGCGTCGATGGCGACGATGACGATCAGCGTCGGCGCTCTCGGAAGCGTCGCTCACCTATGCCACTCTTTGACTCTGATTCCACACCAGAAGGCACTGAGAGCTCGTCAGACGAATCAAATGGATTCGCAGCCTCGCAGCAGTCCAACATTGAAATCCCTCCACCAGAGCCGGTGAAGCCTGTCAGGCTCACCATCAAGCTCCGCGGTCTCCGCACCTCAGACACTTCCTCCCCTACTCCATCCTGCACCACATCCCGCGCACCTACACCTGCACCTACAATTGCACCACCACCTACACTGATCCCATCAGAGCCTAAGAAAACGGCTTCCGCAGAACCCACGAGTGCTGCAGTGGCAGAGACCACACCCGCTGTTACCGCCTTATAGGTACGGTAGCATGACAGTTTACGACGGACAATGGTTCACGGTTCACATTGACGACGCTGATGATGATACCCCAGCATAACATTGGGCGCTTATTCTTCCCGGGTTATTTCCTTTTTCCTTCTTTGCATAGCATACGAGCATTGGCAGGGGCTGTCTGTTACACATCGTTGCATATGCCAGCATGACTGACGGGTGCCAAAGTGCTTGGGCCGCGCTCTGATCACTGGCTTTGGCGTTTTGGGGGTTGCGCTTGCGTTGCCGAACGAATGATGATAGGATGATCTCTCTGGTATATGACTGATACCTACTTGGAAATGAGAACCATTCCTCCTGTTGATTTGTTGTCACTTGGTATATGTGAGACGTGTCATGTTCTGCATCTTGTGAGGCCATAAATAGTGAAATGATCACGACTGTACGTACGCATAGCTCTGATGAATAAGTCTCCAGTCGTTATGAACATTATGATCTACCGTCTATTCAAAACCCTCTCCCTTGGCATCTACCTCACCCTTCGGCCTCTCCAGAGCCGGACTTAGAGGCCCTGCCATATCGATAGTCGGCACTGTGCTTCCAATCAGACTCTTCCTGTGTAACCGTGGACTCTTATCCAATGCCTCAGCCTCCTCTTCTACCTCAGGGCTCTGCATCCCCTCTTCGTCGCCCTCACCATGCTCACTGCCGTATCCCTGATTAGCCAACCTCAAGCCCACAATCTGCTGTCTCAACTGATCCACAAAGCGCTGCATATCCTCGAACGGCAGTCTAACCACCCCGCCTTCCGCATTCTCAGCTTGGGTGTTGTACAGCCTGAGCGCGGTATCAAGGGCGCGTTCCGCTTGTTGTGATTTGTCCAGTCTGTACCAATTCTCACTCGCGAGGACAGCCCAGAGCGCTGCCTTTCTGCGTCTACTGCCTAGCTTGTAAATGCCCACGCCTGTCCGCACTGCGTAGCAGGCTGAAATACGTTCGGTGATGAGGGCATGACCTACCGCACCTACAAGGCCAGTCTCAAGGATGCGGGTCGCCCAGCGTGCGGCATCGTCGGCGGCTGAGGAGCCGCGGAGGCGCAAAAGCTCAAAGCTAAGAGCGAGGGTGCGGAGAGCATAGTAAGGTGCTGCGCTACGTTGGCGGTCGGTGTAGGAATAGGATGCAGCTTCTATCCACGCATCGATATTCTCCGCCCGGTTCTTTGAGGATAATGGTGTAGGTGCCATAAGAGCGGACAAGGCTGCCATCTCAGCGGCGCCAGCGTAATGTCGCCAGGCTTTATCATTTTGGAAGTCTGTTCTTAGAATATCGTATGTACTCAACGCCAATTTCCAATCACGCAGCATGAAGCAATAATCTGCTAAACGTCGCATGATGGCTTCGGGGGCGTCAGGGCGGTAAAAGCCTTGTAGACTATCATAATTGGAGTTTCCTGATGCAGTGGATGATGAACCTGAGGTTCGTGAGCTACCAAATGGCGTCCAGCGTTTTGATAGAGACATGAAGCGGCCTGACAAGCCGCGACGGCGAGAAAGGATCTGCTCGTTCCAAGTAGAGACGCTGCGCTCCATGTTGGGTATTATAGACTGCGTGACTAGTTCGCGGATGAAGGTGCGCAGGCTGCTAATGTCGGAATCGGGGAAGTAGGGGGTTGGATCTGTTATGTCGTCTGTGGTTTCTTGTTGAATGGTCAGTACATGACATTTACATCACACTGATGCAGTCAGACGTACCTCTCCTCTGAATCTCGGCTAGCTCTTCCCCTGCAGACATCCACTCGCAGGTCGGTAACCGTACGCTGTCATCATCTGAAGCTATGCATTGCTGACTCTTGAGTCGTAGTAGATGGCAATGGAGACCAAAGTGCCGTTTCATCGAATCAAATGTTTGATTGGATTTGGCGATATCTCCCGTCTCTTCATCATGTATCAAAACATAATATCGTAGGAAGTCATTCTCTACCCATTGCGGGAAACGAAGATCGCCATCGTGCTGCCGGTTGTAGAGTCTTCGGAGCTCTTCTATAGGGTGTGGATTCCGTGACGAGATGGCTATTATGCCGGCCACGGGATGGGAAAATGTCTCGTGAGGTACTACCGGCAGCCCTGACAGTAGCCGCCGGAGGTAGAGAGTATGGAATGGTGAGGCGGTGCCATCTGTTTGGGTGGCTGTTGCGTCGCCCTTGTTCATGTAGTCTGACACGGGAGACTGTCTGTTGAACTCGGAGTACTGCAGATGGCGGTCGACGAGTTCTTCGATTTGTGAGACATCGCCTCCTGCTCGTCGTGGTCGCCCTGTGGAGCTCGAGGATGTACGCTGACCGCCCGTGTCGACGCGCAAGTCCGGGTATGCATCATCTACGCCGATGAAGCGCACACCAAAATCCTCCCAGCTCTTGCTTGCGCCGTTGCTATCTCGTATTGTGACTTTGCCGGGAACCGACTCTCCGAATGGGCGCAGCAGTTGCAGCAGCCCGCCCTCCAGCCCTTTCCCCCGTATCAGCTCCTCGGTCTGCGCGTCAGCTAAGACAGCGACGCATGGCACAAAGGCCTGTTGTATGAGCGTGCGGTACTCGTCCGATACGCCCGACGGTAGACTGTTGGGCGTCCCTGTGCCACTCAATCTTGATCCCGGTGAGAACACCGAGCCCTGTACGGTGCTCTGGGTGGGGGTTGCAGCGCCCGAGTTAGGTCGCGATGTGGATATGCTGGTGGTGGACTCAAACAGCTTGGACAGGCTTGGATTCGAGCGGCGGTACGGAAGACTGGCGAGAGAGGAGGCCGGCGATGCGCGTTGTCTGGGTAGTATCATCGAAGCCTCCGGATCGGCTGGGTACTTTGGGGGTTTCGGCGTGGCATCTTGAGGCGGCGTCATGAGAGGCTAGGGCGATGCGCCCGCGGGGTTCTGAATGCGCGCGGAAGTTCTGAGGCAGTCGGCATGTATCCGGATTGTCGTGTGCTGGACTTGGCGGCAGTGAGGCTTTCCTTTCACCAGCTGGCCGTTTGTAGCTGCGCGAGTGTGACGACGTTGGATGGTGCATCATCGCAGTTGCGGCCGCTGCGCTTTGTGACTGGACGAAATGCGGCATCTCCATCAACACACAACTGTCCCTCATCACGTCACATGTGCCCACAAACATAGCAAGCCCACTCGCTTCGGCCTTCTTGTCTGTCTTTACTGCCATCTACGCGAGAGGGGCACATTGCAGCCATCGTTCCGACTCACATGCATGTTGGTGATGAGTCGTGCCTCAATCTGTTCACCGCGCACATTTTCACTACTATACAAACGTGACTTCCCTGCACTGGCACCTCGCCCACTTCTGCGATATAGCCTAGTTTGCACGAATTTCTCTACTCTCACTCTGCAACTACCTCGTATGTCAAAGACGACCTCGCCATCCGAATCACAACAACCAAGCCCCAAACGGCGCAAAATCGACCGCCGCTCACCCCAATTTCTTCACCCCTACGGAACTATGGCGTCAACAGAAAATGTCGACTCCGCTCAGTTGGAACTGACAGAAGTTGAGTCCAAGCTCAGACAACTTCTGCTGGACGTGGCTGCTTACATCGACCAAGCACCCTCAAGTGGAGATGTCACTGGAGTACAGGTTCCAGAAGAGCTAGTCAAGGAGAAGATTGTGCTGCGTTGGACTGGAGGCTGGGTTCGAGATAAGCTTCTGAAAGTTGGCAGCCATGATATCGATGTTGCCATCAACAAAATGACTGGGGAGCATTTTGGCTTGAAAATGCAAGAATATCTTGAGATCCCGGGCAACGCTGAGAAGCATGGTCTTGTCGAGAAAGACGATGGCCTTAGTCCACGCGACAAGACGAAGAGGATTGCACCAGGCCTGCACAAGATTGAAGCGAACCCTGAAAAGTCAAAGAACCTTGAGACTGCCACGACCAAGATCATGGGCATCGATTTGGACCTCGTCAATCTCAGGAAAGAGACTTACAACGAAGTCTCTCGTAATCCAGAGATGGAGTTTGGCACAGCCGAAGAGGACGCCATGCGGCGCGATGCTACTGTCAACGCCATGTTCTACAATCTCCATACCTGTCAAGTCGAAGACTTTACTGGACGCGGACATGAAGACATGGCTGCCAAGATCATCCGCACTCCCCTCGAGCCATATCAGACCTTCAAAGACGATCCACTCCGAGTATTGCGTCTGATCCGCTTCGCTAGCCGACTTGACTACACGATTGAGCCAGAGACAGCCAAGGCTATGGGCAATGTAGAAATACAAGAGGTGTTGAAGATCAAGATTAGTCGCGAGCGAGTCGGCATAGAGCTCGAGAAGATGCTGAGGGGTCCCAGACCACGTATGGCTCTAGAGCTCATCGATCGTTTTGGTCTCTACAGGACTGTCTTCACAGATCCTACCCGCGAGCTACCTTCTGACCCGGAAACAGCCTACTTCAAGCCGGCGTACGATTTTGCTGAGTCGGCTGTCATGAAGGACGCTAGCTTGCCTTCTACTATCTCAGAGACTCTACTGAGAAACGAGGAAGAGAAATATCTGGCATGGATTTGCGCAACCATGATGCCCTGGGTCGATGCGCCGACAATACCTCACCAAAAGCCGTTACAGCGACCCTACTTCGCTGCCTATCTAGTGGCTCGGGAAGGTTTCAAAGCACCGAACAAGATCTGCGACGTCATTGCTTCTTCTTTGAGCAACAGTGAAGAAATTCGCAGCGTCGTCGCTCAATGCGCCAAAGGCCTTCGAAGACCAGACACCATCAACCCAACAAACGACGCGACTGCTAGAGATACTCTGGGCATGGCTATCCGTCGTTGGGGTTCGACATGGAGGACACAAGTCTTTTTCAATCTTGTCTACGAGATTGTGCTCGGACGAGTGTCAAGAGATGGTAAGTACTTGCCAATCCATTACACTGAATGCTGCTAATAATCTCAAGATCTTCTTCGCTCGTATGAAAGCTTCCTTGACCGCATTGTCGAGCTCAAACTCCTCGACGTCGACACCTTCAGACCTCTTCTCAAAGGTACAGACCTTGCCAAAGCACTTGGTACCAAGCCCGGCCCTTGGATGAAAGATGCGCTCGACGTAGTCATGGCCTGGCAGCTACGCAACCCCAATGTTACCGACCCTACCGCAGCTATCGAGGCTGTGAAGGTTTCTAGGGCTGAAAAAACTGATAGTGAGCTTTCCTTTCGCCTGGCATCACACTTTCTTCAGCTTACCATCCCACCTCTCTTTCCGCAGAATAAGCCTACATCAAATGCGCTAGAAGCCTCACGGCAACCGGCCCCTTGGAAAGACTCTGTAAATCAGTATGCCTTGGATTTGCTGGGATGGACAATAAGTGTGCTGGATCCGAAGACAATAGAAGCAAAATGGCACTTGCTGATGCCCCCAATACTGAAGATGATGGATGATGTTGCAACGGAGTGGAAAGCGCGAGGCTGCCACATGCTCGGCCTGTTACTTGAGAATCTACACCAGACGGTCGTGGCGGGCGGTACGAACAAGCCAATTGCCGGTCAGGATTCCGCAAAGTTCCTGCACCGCACTGGATACCACAATATCTTTGCTGAGGCTCTGCTACCCATGTTCACATATATCCCTTCTATCACACCGGAAGCCGAGTCTGTCACGCTCTTGAAAGAGGTGTTCCCCACTGTGACTCTTCTTGCTCAGCTTCTTCCGGCAGACACCGACAAAGGCGACTCTCGGGAGCGTTTCTTGGATAAGATCCTTCGTGAAGGAGTCCTCTCCCCTCTAGCACATTTTCCTAGGCCGTCGTCGTACGCAGAGTTGGCCACATTGATCATGTCACACGTCCCTGTTCTCCTAGGCCTCATGGGCATTGGTACAGTCAAACACCTCCCCGACCTTATGCCCCTGCTCTCAATCATATTACAGGAGCCATTGGAACTTAGCCACAAGCCTCTCCTTCTCTCAACGTTGAAGGCATCACAGAGTGTACAGCTCAACGCATGGCCAAGGCTGCCTGCTCACAGAGGAACAATCATGATGGGGATGTGTCTGCTCTGGAGCAGATGTATAGAACGTCAGAAAATGACAAACGGCGAAGACATCAAGCATTTGATGTCCGAAGTACAGGAATCAGTGGCTATGCTTGACGCTATCATGCAGGCTGCCAAGACGGATGGACTTGGTGAAGCCTGGGAGAAGGAAAAGCAGGGCGTAATGCAGGCATCGCCTGGATTTGAGGAGCTATTCGAGAAGTGTATGACTGAGTGAGACTCGCACAGACTCTATCAATGATAACAAGTAGAAACTTGAAAGTAGGAAGAAGTTATCGTCTTTCTGAGTCCAAGGCATATGAAGCTAGCGTATCAAGGCCAGCAATTCGTTCCGTGTGATGATCAAGTTCTTCACATCCTTGCCCGAAGAACGTGGGTTCGTGCACAGTGACGACATAATTATACGGGTACAGGCTAGGGCGTTGGAAACAGGAAGCTGTCCTGTCCTCGGAAGATGATGCCGTCCAACGCTCACCTTATCACTGGCAGTCGCGAATAGTTGCATCACCAGACAACGTCAAGTCTGCCTGCGTTGCCGTGGGGTCCGTGGCTGTGCGGGGCCACAGCTTGGCGTGAAATCGGTGTTTACACAGCCCAGATGTCAGATGGAATACGAACTCGGGGCCAAGCTACTGCAGCAGTGTGGTGTAGACAAATTACACATATTTCCGTTCAACGGGCGGACAGTCGCTTCTAGCTGTATACGATATTTCTCAATGTGGTTCCTGGGCGCTGGCAGCTCGAGTCAATAGCGGGCCGCATACCCCTGTCGGAAACGAGGATGCCATTGGACGCCTTTTTGCGACGAACGCGCGTCTTACGCTCAATAAGACGATGCTAGGAATGTGTGATATCAGCAGGATGCCTAGACATGGTAGAGGTGTTGCTTGGCAGCGCGGGTATTCGAGTGGGCAGTTGCCGTGTGCATGTCAGAAAGTGTAGGACGAGGTGAGCGCTGTACGAGAAGGAAATATCGTACATGAGGCGCAAACAGTATGACGAAGATGGATTCTGGAGGCGCGGGTGAAACGCGGGGCCAATAGGGAAGGCGCAATCTGGCTATTCCGGGTACCATTTCGCTAGTGCAGGTCGCGCCTTCCTGGAGCGTCTGCCTGAGCAACTTCACGATGCGCCATGGAAAGCAGATGCAGGCTGCAGAAAGTAATTGGCAAGCGAGTAGTTGAATGGGTCGATGCAGACAAGATGCGTACCAGTGCATACTAGCCGAGCGCGTCTGGCGCATGCAGAGTCTCGACGTAAAGTCGATCGGCAGAGCTCAACAAGCGTCCCCGGGACTCAGCCTCGTTAAGGTTGCTTAGGGCTAGGGGGTTATGTCACGGCCATTTCTTCCTGCCGCGTCCATCACACCTCGTCTTGCTCCGACACATGTCCTCTGGGCCCGTCGCGACTCTCTCTATCCACTGTTGCGGCAAACCTCGACGCCCCCATTAGCACTCGAGGGGTGCGCGACGCCTAGCTGCCACGCCTGTGCCGACACCTCTCCCAAGATCATGGCCAGAGCTTACTTCGCGTCGAATCACTACACATCCACCACGACGACTTGTCTTAGCTCTGCCCAGACCTGCACTATTACCACTACCGAACCCTCGCCGTCGTCGCCTCCCCCGCCGACTCCATACAACCTCTCGCGACTCGTCGGCTCTCTCTCGTCCTACAAGGCCGCCGACTACGCCAATTACAAGTCCCCCAGGCTGCCAATGCCTCTCGAGCTCGCCATCTCGTCGCGAGCGCATTGGCTCAGTCGAGTCCGGTCATGTCTTCGCCTACTCATCATCGTTCTCAGCGGCGCCGTCGTCTGCATGCTCATGCACACGTTTGAAATCTACCGCGGCAACCGCTATATCGATCTGCGCAAGGGCGAGCTGCCCATGGTCTGGCCTGCCCACACCAACCTCGCGCCTTCTATTGTTCTGTTTGCCATTGCCGCCGGCAACTTCCTCGCCTCGGTCGCCATCCTCACCCTGTCCTTTAAGCGCTCTTTCCGCCGACCATTTCGCTCACGGGACGTCTACCGCATCGTCGCTGGAAGCTTTGGAGTCATCATGTGGGTCACAGCGTTGGTCGTGTTCAACTTGTTGGACAAGGCAAGTAAAGCCAGCTTGGGAAGGTACTCGTGCACCAACGCGAATGTCTTGACCAATGGACGGTACCAGTACCGCGCTGTCTGCGAAGAGCAGGTAATTCAGATCCGCGTCTTCCAACTACAACAACCACTAACACACTATATAGGGTGTCGCATTCTACACTGCTATTGGTGCAGCTACCGCAGAGCTCATCACACTCATCACCCTTGCCATCTCAGCCCTCCTCTCCGTCAAGAACCAGGAACCTCCACCAACAATAAAAATCCGCGAGAAGAACAACTCGATAAGTTCGGGCTCAAAGTACCACAAACCCTTAAAACGATAGCAAAAAACACGCAGAAATTATCCTTCCAAAATACCCAACAATAGTTCCCGTTTTCGCTGCTCTTTCCCTTGACCTCTTTTTTTCCTTTTCACGTCGCTACATGATACCCTGTTCTCTATTTGAACATATCTCGGATCTGCTTGTTTAGCGGCAACCTACCATCAAAACTTTGTACGGCGTTTTATATCTGGGTCTTACTCGTCGCGCGGGACTTTGGGCCGAAGTCACGACTCATTTTCGAGCCCTGATTCATCTGCATGGTATCGCGACACTACGGCATATTTGGAGTCTTTGTCATTCTCTCTTTTTGTATATCATGCATCTCTGTTGCTGTTACCACGCTATCACGAAGAAGTTATCGGGACCATCCCACCACCATTAGAGGAAACATATTGAGCTCTTGCAGAGTCACAATCGCATCTTGGTCTTTGTCATCCTAGGATATTGTAATTGGAAAGATGGCAGAAAGATTCGCTTCTGGATAGGTAGACAATATATCACATCACATATCGAACAATAGAAAGAATTGTGGAAAATTGACGTAAAGGTTTCACTGCACATGTTTGCTTACTACAATGTTGAAGCCCAGTGACACCCGGGTCAAATCATTGCGACAGACACTTCAATGCTGTACGACGCCAGGTGGTCGAAGATGATACAGGACAACAAGAGGGACTGAAGTGCGGAGTTATGGCTGACATTCGCCGATTGGAGCACGCATGGACCTCGGGCTAGCGCGCTAATCCCTGCACGTATCCCGGGAGAACTTCCAGAACTTTTTGAGAGATGCGATTGTGAGTTACAACGGGACATGCGACATGGGGAAAAGAACGGCTTTCGAGGCCAACACCAAGAGCGCGCATTCTGATCGCGACTCCAAGCGCCAAAGAGTCGATCACGCGGCAGAGCGCAACTCACCACGACCGAATGGCAGCGCTGAAGAAATCACGTCGGCGCGCGACTTACAAAATGCTCTGTTCTTCGACCAAAGCTCTTCAGGCGACTTTCGAAGTGGTAGGCACAACCAGACTTTGTAATGACCTGGATCTGACACAAAAAAGGCCTGAGTTTATTCAAGCGTTTCCTCGACTCAATCCTCTACCCAACCGATGAGCACGACCTGCCCCGCAAGCGAGCCATACTTCGCGAGTACCTGGACACACAAAAAGGAAGAGGACGGGATGAACAGGACAAGTCGTTTCTGCAGAACCTCACCCAGGGGTGGGATCATGCTGTGGAAACCAACTACAGTGCGATTGTCTCGCAGGTAACAGCTGTGCTCGCGCTCCTGTTCAAGGTCTTTGCCAGCCACGGTGATTTCCTCGAGTACGGCACACTTCTTGCCAAGACACTCCTGCAGCCATCCATCGCTCGCCGTTTTGTCCGTAGTACATCGGCAGCACCCAAAGAGGACAATGTCATTGCGCCGGCATTGCGATTGCTTACCGAGCTTGTACGCTTCAACGAGGGTGCGCATGCAAGAGCCGTCTACGCGAAGAGGGACTTTACACTTGAGCCCAAAATACTTGGAAGGAACATCAATCTTGGAAGAGAGCAGTCGGCGGCGGACCATGTCAAGAAACCAAGCATTCGCACGACAGCCATCAGGTATCTGCTAATGCACCTGAGGTATCAGGACGAGCGGGCAAAGAGCGAAATCTTATCAAACACCAACGTTGTCCGTGCTGTCTTCGATCATATCCGCGCAGACCCGCCTTTCCTCATCTACGAGATACTCGATGTGTTCAAAAGCCATGTTTTCCAGGACAAGGCTATCGCGAGACACACAAAGAGTAGGATCTTGAACGGAAAGGCACTCTCTCGCATAGCTAGTCTGTACAGTTACGAGGTGGAGGAAGGCTCCCTCTCGGAAGGACAGAAGGCACCTGATCAGCTCGCGCATGACTTCCTTCGCCTGGTCTGTACAGATCCTGCCTATGGTGTTATGCTGCCTACACAAGGCTTCTATCCGTCGACCTTCGATGACGACGAGGGCGAACAGGACGATGCCGCTGATTACGGCAATGACCTGGGCCTCGAGTCAGTTGACAACTATAGCAAGACTCCCAAAGTGCGGAACGTCATTCTCTCTGAGTTTATACAGAGTCAAAGACCATACGCAAATACCCTTCACCAAGAGCTTGTTGTTGACATCTTTCGAGCCTGTCCCGAGCTGGTTGCAGATTACTTCATCAAGCGACGCGACTTTAGCTACGATCCCAAGCTCACCTCGACATGGATAGGATACTCTGCTTTCCTTTATCAAGCTATCCAGCTCCCCGTGCCCAAGTACTTCGGTGCGAAGAGAAGCTTCCGCGACCACCCACCTCCAGTACCCGTGCTGATGAACAGCATCTTGCCACAACCACTGAATCAGCAAGTTCTTACCAAATGTCTCAACCACAACTCCGACCTTATTCAGCTATTCGCTATCCGTGTCCTGATAGTAGCGCTTCAGAAGCTACAAGCTGTTCTTAGAGAGCTCAATGATGCCGGTGCTACCAGATCTTCTAAGCAATGGAACCAAGCAGCTAAGCGTCTGATCTCAGAAGTCAGTCGGCGTTGCCCACCCATTCGCACTGTATTCTTGGCGCTCAAGAAGCCGGGTCTGAAAGACATGAAGCGAGAGTCAATTACCAGATTACTGCGGCTTTACTACGAAGCCACACCCCAAGTTGCGCTACAAGAGAAATTCGACGTGTCGGTACCGCTATGCAATGCGCTAGTGGAGGCCGACAAGCCTACAGCATCACCTGAAGATAAAGTCTTCCGTATTATGGAACTTGAGCACTGGATACAGATGGCAAAGCTTTCGCCTGCTATGCGATGGTGGCAAAAGCAGAGTAAGGTTTCTTTTGAGCTACAATAGTTCCATTACTAACCTAAGCAGAATCACTCCAGTACTCACCGTTTGTGACGCTTCTTAAGCTGCTGGTAACGTCGAAAGAGAGTGAACTGTATACAGGTATTAGATCCTTATTAAGCGACATCTTGCACGACCAGGAAATGCTGCAGACGAAAACTTCACCCGATGCGCTTGATGCTCTTATCGCAAGCTTGGGGTCGACCTCTGGGTCGGCCACACCATCCTGCGACGTCCTGGGGTTCCTAGATGACTGCTGCGCGCGGTTCACCAAAGTACCTATCAAATACTTCGATGACCTGGATGCCATGCGTAAACGTACTGGGCAATCTGCAAGCAGCCTTGGCCCCTTCAGCACACTGTTGATGACTTTGGTGGAACAGTGGCCATTCAAGGGTGGGGAGACGTCAGTAGGCACTACGGCGGATACCATCGCGCAATGGTTGTCGAGACTTCTATATCTTCTCAAATTGATTGGCGAAGATGAGACGCAACTAGAGCATGTACGCAATGCTTTAGTAGAGTCTGCGAACGTGGCATACAAAGAGGTCTTGAAGGATGCGTTTCTGTGGAAAATGGGCAAGGAAAGAGCTAAGGAGGCCTTGAAGCTGGCAACTGGAGCAGATTTCAGTGGCTCGGAAAGATCCTCGACATCGCCGGTCCCCAGGCCCACGGAAGAGACTGAGCAGCAAGGCAAGTCTAGATCTGCTATCGACCTGGAGGCGCCGCCTGTGGAAGACGAAAAGCATACCGGACTTACACGATGGAGGAAGAAGGAGCTTGGCGAAGCTCTTGATGATGGAGATATTGGGGAACTACTATTGTGCCTCTGCTCTGAGCACACAGAAATTCGCATACAAGCCATCAACAACATTCGACAGCTCACGGCGACAATACAATCCAGCAGTCGTCATGTACCCGGAAAGGACGAGGCCGCTGCAGGACAACAAGGAAGCAATATGGACTCTGAACTCCAGCAACTCTATCTCCTCCTCGGCGAGCTCCTGGAATCGGTGGATTTGACTGGTGCCGAAGCTTTCCCGTACGTTGGCGGCGTGCTGGCCGCTCGTTGTGCGGGTATTGTGGCGGATCCCACGCACTCTCTCTTCAGCACAGTAAACAAATTTCTCACCACCGCCCCAGCCTGGGATGTTACCACTCTACTACGCTTCTTTTGGCATCGCATCGTTGCCAGCCAACCTGACGACGATACAACGTATCACAAGGAAGTGGACTGGTACTTTGACTACCTCATGGACAGTCTGCGGACGCCTGCAGATATGGAGTTGTTCCGAAGGAGCAACATATTCGAGCAGTTGTTGACTCATTACGGATCACGATCGTGTCCAGCTTCGGCGAAGGACAAGATTGTGAGGCTGCTGCTGCGAGCAACACATGTGGGAGGCAGTACAACGCTCATCACAAGGTGTGGGCTTATCCCATGGATCCAGATGATGCTCGATGGCTACGATCCGCGACACCGTGCACTGAAGACACTAGCAGGACGTGTCTATGAAACGTGCGATCGAGAGAAGGTAGCTGCGTGGAGCAGTGACAGCCTCGCACAGACGATGGCCTCCCTTGCGAAGGTCTGATGTTGTTTAGTCTTAGTACGCATCTTTGAGCCTTATGAGGCGTTTGGGAAACCGATTCGAGAGCATTGCAGCGTGTTTCCTCCGTTTAAACACAGGGCGTTGTTTGCGACTTCCTAATTTGGGGGTCATGCATAGTTCATCTGTGGCGCGAGTGCCTAGCAAAAACTCCAGGCAGTCATTGTCACGCGACGTGGTCTGATTTTCGTATCCGTGCCGTAATCTGATAATGATGAACGTGAGGCCATGTCTACCTGGTGTAGTGCACGCTGTGGGCACATGTCGCGGACCCCAATATGACGCACCTACTTGTTCCCGCAGCATTGCTTGGCGCGTGTCTCCAGGGCTGGCTCTCAGAGAGACCCGCACCACTCGCGACCTGGGACACAAAACCACAACAAACACCTGCGCTATTACTCACACGCCCGCTGCTTAAACCAAAGTGCCCCATAACTACCCGAGACTTTTCCATTCCGAAATTACTGCTCTGCCGTAAAGACGTGAGCTCGCAATTGTTTCTTCTCCGCTTTCCGTCGCCGCTACAGCAGCAGGGGTGCGCTACTCCCCTACCACGTTGCATCCCACCTCGAGCTCCTTCACCTCGCCCAGCAACTTGCGATACGCACGCGCCTCGAACTCGACCCATACTGCAATCGCTCAACATCATCCCATCGCAAACGTCCATTTGTATCGCATTCATCGTCGACGTCCCATTCTCAGTCTCTAAAAGGGTTGCAGAGCGGGCATTGTTCAATTGCAAGCGAGACAGGCGATTCACCACCCGGCTGTCTCGAGGCAGTCTCTTCACCCATCATCACTCACTAAACACCTTACCACCTACATAACGGCTCGTCTCTCGACGCTGAACACGACAAGCTTAACCTACCCTATACCTGCCTGCACATTCGCGCTGCGCTGAGCTCGCGAGAATGCGGGGGCCTACCTATTCGGAGGCTGACCTGTTGGCTCTGAAGGAGTCTCCACTAGTCAAGAAGCCTGATGGACTGCCTTCAATCTCACAATGGATGGACGTGCCTGCCGACCAAAACACCAACAATGGCCACGCCAACAATAACAACGGCACTATGCGTCGCACTCGGGGCGCTCGAGACGGAGAAGGGGCCACGCCAAATGAGCAGCGGCCGCTGATCAACCCCATGGGCCAGTTCGGTCGGCGTCAGAGCATGCGTAAGTCTTCTGATGTTCAGGGCATCAAGGCCGCTATTGACGCGCTTTTTGTAGAACCTGGCGAAGAGACGGTGCTTGGCCCGCCAAAGTTAGCCTTCTTGTCAGCACGCACGCCGGCCAAGGGAACGGGCGACGCAAAGGAACGCACAGGTTTCACTTCTACAGACGGAGACAATGTTGGCGACCGCTTCCCAAAGAACGATCGGTGGACGCGGGACCGCGAAACCGACCGCAACCGAGACAAGGGCTACACCAACGGCCGTCGCGTTCCCCGAGAGGACGGTGAGGGCTGGACCAACGTCAAGGGACGCAAGAGTCTGGGTCAGGAGGACTTTGAGCGTTTTCACCGCAACGGCGACCGCAATCGCGACAAGCATGAGGGTGACCCTGAGATGGACGTAGCCCCGCGCCGTGGCAATCGCGAGCGCAACGAACCGCGCTGGGGTCGCCGTGATGACAAGGATGAGGGTATCAAGACTGGTGTACAGGGCGGCTGGCGTGAACGCGACCGAGACCGAGAACGGGACAACGGCCGTGAGTGGAACAGAGGTGGCAATCGTGCAGGCGGAGAAGAAGACCCAGAATGGATGGACACCAAGGTCGAGAAAAAGGAGTTCAAGCCTCGTACACAAGAAGATTTCCAGCGCTGGAAGGAGCAGATGAGGGCCAAGGACACGCCAGCTGGCGAAAAGGACGAATCGAGAGAGGTACCAGCCGAGACATCTACGGCCATTTCCATCACCGCTCCGCCCATGCTAACCGCCCCTCTGCACACGCCTTCTGGAGCGGAGCCTACACAGGGCATTCTCTTCGGCAACTGGGGTAGAGACAAGTCAGCGGATATCCCACCAGTAGAGACCATCTCGGCGAAACCCAAGCCTGACAAGAAATCGAGGTTCATGACCATGTTTGCAAAACCAGAAGAACAAGCAGCATCTGGCCAAGCTCCAGCTCCAACACCTGCGTCCCCAGCACCAGCCATGGAGGCGAACGCTGACAAGGAAGGTTTCCAGCGCATTCTCCAGATGCTTGGTCAAGTCAGTACGGGCCCGTCTCCAGGACCTCAACCTCCAACAACGATGCCCACACCGCCAAATGGTATGAGGCACGGTGGAGGTATCTCGTTAGACTTCCACCAGCAATCGCCGCCGCCGGACCCGCAACATGGTAGACCACCACCAAGGACACTCGAACAGCAGAGCATATTGGAGAACATCCTGGCTCCACGCGCTGGCCCACCCGAATCTCGGCCTCCACAGCAATCGCGCTTCAGCAGCATGTCGCCTGAGAATGCAATGTCTGATCAATTCAGACCTCCACGCCCCGATTCTAGTCACCCAGATGATCACTTTCCCCATCAGCCTCCGCCGCAACGCAATGGTCCTCAAGACGCAAACCTTGCGGCTCTGTTGAACAGTCGTGCACGCGAGGAATCACAGCGTGATCAAGCGACCAAGCAGCGTGAGCGTGACTTCCTGCTGAATCTGATGCAACAACCTTCTCGTGGTACACCACCTCAAGTGCAGGGCCATAATTTGCCTCGCCCGACCCAGGAAGGTCATAACATGCCCTTCTTCGATCAGCAAAGACAGCAGCCTCAGATTCCGGCTCAGCACCAACCCAAAGGCAGAGGTGTTCTGCCTCCCGGCTTCATGGAAGACCCTCGCATGTTTTCAGAGAATGAGATGATGCGTCGTGATGCAGCCGACCGCCAGCTGGAGCTTCAACATATGCAACGATTACAACAACAGCAACAGGAGGCCATGCGAGGAAAGAATCAACGCATGCCAATGGGATACCCCACCCCCGAGGATCCACTTATGGGCCTTCAGCGCCGTAACACCGGAGGCGACCCTCGCATGCCGACCAATATGGGTATTCCTTCGCAGCCTGTACCGGACATGCCGTACATGGGCGGACGCGGTCAACCAGGAATGCCGCCAACACCCCAAGAACGACCAAACATCGCTCCTCCCCCCGGTTTTGGTGGTCCAATGCGTCAACCACCTGGCCTTAATGGTCCCAATGGTCAACAAATGGGCCCTGGGCCGAGTTTCTCAGCAGGCAACACACCACTTGGCCACCTCCCTGGCTTCCCGCCTGCCGGCAATATCCGCGGATTGGGCTTTCCAGGCGGACCCGGAGGACCTGGTGGTAATGGCATGCAGGGTCCGCCAGGCTACTTCCCACCTCCTGGGTATGGTGGACCTCCAATGCCTGGCATGCGAGGAGGTGAAGACCCACGTATGATGTTCGATGGCCAATTCAGTGGGCCTCCCCGCCAGCAGCCCGGTCGTCCTGGACCACCCAACATGTACTAGCATGTTACAGACTCGATTACAAAGCTAAAATTACAGGCTTTGATGTATTCGAGGTTCATAAACCATCAACTTCACATTGATTTCAGCAGAGTGTTATAATGTCGGTTCTTGGCTTCAAGCGCAGCGTCGGCGTCGGGGATGCTGTATATTTGGGTTAGGGCTTTCCCCTTTTTACAGCGATATCCCCTCATGAGAGGATAGGCTTTACATACGTACGGTATCTTGGTCACTCTAATGTACAGTGAGGCTATGGGGCACGAGACGTTGTCTTGAAAGCAACAACAGCAATGTCTTTCGCTACTGCAGCGGGGGGCGAAGAAAGAAATAAATAAGAAGAAAAGGCCAGCTTGTAGACGATAGAATATATCTGAAGTTGGTGCAATGCGTTGTTCTTGATAATTGTGATGCTTGTTGATGTTGAAGAGGTGGTGCGTGTCAAAGCAATGGGAGATCAGCAATGCTGACAAGACTGAGAATATTTGTCGGCCACGAGAGTCACCGAGTCTGGTCTTCACGTGTGGTACGTACAGCTAGTTAAGCTTGAGAGAAAGTTGAACTATATTGGTCAATTGTAACAATGATTAAAAACGCCAAAAAAAAAAGCCCCCAAACACTTGCTCCTCAGCATATAGGCTCACTGCATAGCATCCAAGCATGCTTCATCACCACACCACACCTCTCTCCAGCTAACCTATAGTACAAGCATGCCCAGCAAACTTCCTGCTGCCAGAACAGCGTATGCACCCATGACCAAATCACCATGGGCAAAGAAGCCAGGGGCATTAACGCTAGGAGCAGCAGCCTCGGACTTACTGGAGCTTGCTGCTCCACCACTGCCACTGCCGCCGCTCACAGCTGCTGTGCCCTTGCCTGTAGCAGTGGGTACGGTGCCGTCACCGTTCTTGCCCGCAGCACTCAGCAACGAGGCACAACCACTCGCAGTCGATGCGCTCTGAGTACTTGCCCTACCCGAGAAACTGCAGGCATCTGCGCGCTTCTTCTGACCAATGTAGTATTGGTTTGCAACGAAAGCGAGCTGGTCCTTGGGATCACAGCCAGAATAGGCACCATAGTCGCCAGTTGTAGAGTTGCGCGCAATTCCGCTGCAGTAGTCCTCGTTCTCGCCGCAGATGTAGTTGAAGTCGTCGGCGTAAGCGTCGTCGTCGTCGGAAGTGTAGACGCACTGTAGACTGTCTACCATACACGCGCATAGCTGAGGGTTTACGTTGGGAGGCAACGGAGAAGCTTGCGCGAGCCAAGTTCCACCCACTGAAGGGCAGGCGGGTGCTGAATTGGTAGGTGTGTACTCGGAGCGCTGAGTGGTGGTCGGAGTAACGGAAGCAAGCTGGCTTTGTAGAGACGTGAAGTCGGGGTATGGAGACACACTTGCGCCGTTATCAGCCAATGAAACGAGTCCGTAGTCATTTGCGCCCATGAACCACTCGTAGACGATACCACCAGAGAAGACGTCGGTCATATTGCCGTACAAAACTTCGACCTCAGTAAATGGACGGCTTGTGGGGCTGCTAAGACCCTCGATACAACCGTATTCAGCGAAGAAAACGGGCACCGGATAATCGGAGAAGAATTGGACGCGTTCGCCGTAGGAAGAGCTTGCGTAGTTGCTGTCACCGCACCAAGAATAAACGTTGTAACCCCAGAAATCGATCGAGGTTGTGTTACCCGCGTTGCCGGGTTGGCACGCAAAGTAATGCGCGAGCTCGTCGCGAGACGGGACATCGGCAGTTGCATAGCCCACTCCCAAAGTGCTGCGGTAGTTCTGGTTCTTGATATATGTCTTTGTGTCGCGGACAGCAGCCTTGACGAATGCGGCAGCGGCGGTTTGGTTGTCGCTGCTAACATTCTCGTTACCAGCAAAGAAACCAATGACGTTTCGGTACTTGCTCAGCGCATCGACGACGCCTGTGTATCGCTGGTAAAGCGTGACATCCCACTCTGGGTTGTTTGACTCGATGGATGTGCCGGGCTCGCCCAAGTCGGAGATGACATAGATGTCTGCGCTGGCCAATTGCGCCATGCAGTCGTCATGGTTTTGGGTCGGGTCGATAGCGTACACGCGGATAATGTTTGTGTAGATTTGCTTGAGGTAGGGAATATCTCGTCGGCAGGCGTCGCCATCGGCAAGCGGGTCAGTGTACTTGGTATTGGCGCTTGTTGAGCCATTGGGAGAGTAGTTCTGCTGGTATGCGACACCCTTGAGATAACTGCGATATGGTTAGCATGGTGATCTTGACAATGCTAGAGCAGGTATACATACAATTGCGAGCCATTGTTTGTGTAGAAGAAATGTTGTCCATAGACCTCGATGTCTGGAATGTCGTCGTAGCTCGCTGCGCTCACCCCGCTGGCAGCCAGCGCCGCCACGGCGGTGGGAACAAGACGCTTCCACATTACCATGTTGGCTGTCGATAACGAATGTAGGTAACGAATGTCAAGAGTAGTCGAAGCTTCCCCCAGCGCAGCTTGGTAGACCTTGGGCAAAAGCTTGGCTGTGTAGTGCAGGCAGAACACAAGAAACAAAGGAACGCAGTGTTTCCGGGGCAGCCGGGTAGTTATTCTTCCAAGGCCTTGGACGACCAGGGACGCGTGTCTTAGGGTTTTACGGGCTGGCTGCAGGTACTATACTATTTCAATCACCGCGCGAACAAGGTGGCTATGCTGACACTTGCCCGGCCCGAGGTGGCAACGTAGGCGCTGATGACGCTGCCGTCGTTGTTTGGTGTGGGGCTGGCGATTGGGCGATCTATCGATTAGTCGACTGCTAAGCTTTTCGGGAGCGTCTAGTGTGTTTGTCACCCCCAGTTTTCGTCAATCTTGGTTGGCAACGCGTCTTGGTTCACGGAAATAGGACAGGGTTTCGACTTGTCGTCTTCGAGCACCTTAATTCCATTGTTGCGCGATTTGGGGCCGCGATGCCTGCAACGCAGGTCCGGAAACGCCACCAACCGCCCGTCACCTACCCCTTCAGGCCGCGTGTACCCCCGTATCTCGCTTGTTAGGGCAATGCATGAACTGATATTCAATACCGAGGTTCTTTGGGACCCTGCGCGAAGAAACTTTGGAACCTCTCCATCACCATGCTCTTACCAAGACGGCAGTCGGCTGTTGCTGTATAGTGTGCAATAAGAACGCACAAGAGGCGTGTCGTGCATCTCCGTTACTATGGCATCGCTGAAGTGACAAATTCTTTCGGGAATAAATTCGCATCATGGCAACTAGCTGTAATCCTCACATGCAATCTGCTCTTGTCGCACCATCATTCTTTCATTGAATCAAAAGAATCTAAACAAAATGAAGTACGCAATCTTTTACGACTTCTTCAGTACAGAGCGGCTGTCAGTACAGCCCTGGGATATGTCAGATAACTCTCGTCCCCTCAAAACACCCTACCCACAACAAAAGCCTCAAACACCGCATTTTCAAAAGCGCTCCTTTCGATCACGCCTCCAAAACCATGGCATTGTACTAAACTTGTCAAGCTCAGCTTCAGGCTCTCCCACCTTCCCGCTTCAAGTCCAGTAAATTGTTCTTGTCGCCGGACATAGTCCCATGCTTGTACGGGCGTGACTTCACTGTCTTGCAAAGGGACAGAACCAGACAGTGCCAATAGCTGATCTATACTGGCATGAGGAACTTCCCAAGTCGCAGAAGACAACTGACGTTGGCCGGGTGGCGAAGGATGATGATGGAAGAGGCATGCTGAGACAGTGAGGGCGTGGCCGGTCGAAGTGGGAGGATCCGTATCTGAGCTGCTACTATTGGGCGAGGCGACGTCGATATGTGGTAAACAGGGAGATTCGAGACTACGTATGAACTTTTAGCGATGCTAGCTTAGTGAGGGGCAAGCAGGGCGCATACGTCAAGACAAAGTCCATTCCAACAATTTCTGGGTCGAGGCTACCCATACATGTCGTGGAACTGTCAGGAAAAGTACTAGAGGTGTACCCTGATCCCGTAGAGCCAGACAATGGCGGAGTAATGAGTTGCGGCGGGCTGGCTGCGCGAGTTCCATCAGTGAGGACATCATCACCAAATGCAGTTGCAACTTGACTGCAATACACTTACTTGAAGGCTCTCTCGGCATCTGCTGTACGTATATCTGTTTCCTTCGGTTCTTCCTCTTGTTCTCTTGGCCGATTGTCAGCGCTATCGTCTTTTCCTTCACTATATTGCCTCCTCTCTCCCCGCCATGGGTGACTTCTGGTCTTTCAGGTATTGCAATTCCGTTCTCCGCCAGCAATATCTTCAGAAAAGTAACTTCAGAGTATAAAGTCTTCGCCTCCTGCGAAAGCCTGGCTTCATTCGCCCGCAGCTGAACTACTTCGCTTTCAAGAGAAGCAGTGTATGCTTCTTTTCGCTCCCGATGGGTTCTATTCAACAAATTTTAGTCCAAGATATTGGTCTCGGGACATGAAGGCTGAACGGACTTTTGCGCTCGACGAACCTGTTCTCTGCGCCTCTGCCCCGGATTGCGCGAATCGACGTCGTCTGAGTAGACGAAATCACTATTAGCGATTCATACCTAGGCTACCACGGGTCAAATATAACATACCGTCTGGGGAACTCTTATCACCTTTGAAAGGTTTGAAAGTAAACTTCATCACGCACGAAGCCTCTACTGTGCCGGGGTGTGCAGGTGATCAGTCAGTCGCCCACTAAGAGGATTAGGAATGGATTGCTACGCTTGTGCTGTCAACCTACACAAGCCCGAGTACTGATAGGTATTGTGCAATGAGAACAGTGGTCAAGACGATGAGCGATACATGCCAAACAGATGTCCAGTCTAGTTTTCCCGCAATCCCGTATCCATTCCCAGCGTCGCGCCAATGAGAACGGCCCGGCTGGCATGTCTGACAGGCGCAGCTGAGGCAATGTTAAATTGTGCGACCTAGGGGCTGTCTGCTACCGGAAACTCCAGGCTAACCTTTTCTGGTAATTGCTTCATGATCCAGATTCCTTGTTCAGGCAATGGATCTACCGAGCGCTCGCTTGACACAAGCATCGTTTCGTGTCTACCGCATAGCCGACCTACATCCTTGGACTTGATCCGCACAGGAACGACTGCAAGGTCAGTCTCACGCGCCATGCGAAGAATCCTTGCGGTTTTCAGCCTGGGGACGCCGCGGGTGTGCTTGGTGACCCTGTCATCCTGCACGAGTGCAAGCCATTCCAGATTAGGAAATCCTGATCGAATAATCAGTACATCTCGGTACGTGACAGTGCAAGGCATCAGTACTGAGGCAGTGTCTATAAGAGAAGAGCGTACCATCGATAGAGTTGTCTCCAACAGATTAGCTGGACTTTCTCACTTCCTTCACGTTACTTCCAAAACTTTCGCTTCCACTTCAATTTTGGTCTCTCTTTTACTACCACAACACATCGCATACTACAACCATGTTCGCAAAAACAATCCTCCTTGCTCTCCTTCCATCGGTAGCAGTAGCAGCACCGCATCAGCAGCATCGCGCAGGTGCGGACCAGGCACAACAACATGGTGGCATGAGCTGTATGCAACAACCGAATGCTGGCAAACCTGCTGTAGGAAGAGCCATCTATATGTTGACTAATGATGCCGACAACGCCGTCGTTGCACTGCCCATTGGAGCCGATGGCATGCTCTCCAAAGGCAAAGTGATGAAGACAGGTGGTGCTGGATCTGTTGCTGTTGATGCAGAGGGAAAGCCTGCAACGCCTGATGCGCTCGTTGGTCAGTCTGCTTTAACTATCGCCGGAAACGTAAGTTTCTCCATTCCCATGAGTGAATGCGAAGAATATTTGGCTAACGAAATTCAGAACCTATTCGCTGTGAATGCTGGCTCTAATACCCTTACCATGATGACCATATCATCAAGAGATGCCACATCGCTCTCGTGCGTTGGTAAGCCTTTGGCCATACCTGGCGAATTCCCAAATACTGTCGCTGCGTCTGCGAAGAACAAGCTCGCCTGCGTCGGCACAACAGGTGCCAAAGCGGGAATCTCATGCGCTTCCTTCTCCCGGCAAGGACTCGGGCAAATGGATGAGCTTCGATCCTTCGATCTCGGACAAAGCACACCGCCTGTAGGACCACTGAACACAGTCTCACAGACTTTCTTCTCGTCTGACGAATCTGCTCTCTTCACGACCGTCAAGGGCGACCCGACAGTGAACAATACGGGCTTCCTCTCCACCTACTCGGTGCAAGCCTCAAACGGAGCGGCCACTCTATCCAACAAAGATGTTCGTAGCTCGCCCAACGGAACTGCGGTGCTTTTCGGCTCAGCTACCTTGTCCAACGACCCGTCTACCCTCTTTGTCACTGATGCTTCATTCGGTGCTACCGTATTGTCGATTGACTCCAAAGGCCAAGCAACAGTCAAAGGGAAACAAGCTATTGATGGCCAAGCAGCAACCTGTTGGGCTACCATCTCCGACGCAACAAACAGCGCCTTCGTAACAGATGTCGGAGTGAACCGTGTTGTGGAGATGAGTCTAGACGACGCAAGCATTATCAAGCAACTTGATCTATCTGCAAATGGCGACCCTGGTCTCATTGATCTGCGTGCGGCAGGAGACTTTGTTTACGCATTAAGCCCAGGTAATGGGACGACAGCTGCGGCGATAACGGTGCTGGATGTATCTGGAGGCCAAGGATCTATGAAGCAGGTGCAACATTTCGACCTGAGTGGAATGGCAGGAAAGAACGCTCAGGGTATGGCTGTGTTGATGTGAGGGGAACCGATCGTGTCTCATCTGTAGCATGTAGTGTCTGCAATTCTTAGCCTTCCATTTTTTCGTACTGACTGCCTGCTGCGTTCATCTTTACAAATCTGCTTAGTGGCTAATTCCTACCGCTGGTGCACAGGTGATAGTTTCTACTTTGTTATCGGAGTCTCCTTGTTTGTGACGTCCAACCCCACTGCTCATA
>Ga0265797_10003778_pt1 | contig 23898 bp, 26 predicted proteins | sample P2T30metagenome_FD_192433 | JGI IMG/M metagenome (GOLD analysis project Ga0265797, IMG submission 192433) | Plant litter microbial communities from East Loma Ridge, Irvine, California - P2 T30 | ecosystem: Environmental > Terrestrial > Plant litter > Unclassified | place: USA: California... | reverse complement strand
CACCACGTTCGACCTGTTCCTGATGATCGGTATCGGCATCTTCGGCTATATCCTGCGCAAGCTCGACTTCCCGCTGTCGCCGGTATTGCTGGGCTTTATCCTCGGCGGCCTGATGGAGCAGAACCTGCGCCGGGCGCTGTCGATCTCCAACGGTGCGCTGGACATTCTGTGGTCGAGCCCGATCACCTTTGGCGTCTGGGTGCTGACCGCGCTGATGCTGATGTTCCCGCTGGTGCGCATTTACCGCAAACGTGCCCTGCAGCGTCGTGCCGTGGCCGATGTCTGACGTCACCTTCAAGCAATGGTGGGGAACACCGCTGGTCGGCCTGGCCGGCGGTTACCTGGCCAGCCTCGTCGGCTGGCCTTTGCCCTACATGGTTGGCTCGTTGCTGGCGATCATCCTGGTGCGTTGCCTCACGCCGTGGCAGTTGGCTGAAATTCCCGGCGGGCGCAAATGCGGGCAATGGGTGGTGGGCATCGGCATCGGCCTGCACTTCACGCCGATGGTGATCGAACAGGTGATGAGCCACTTCGGGCTGATTTTCTTCGGTGCGTTGGTGACGAGTTTATCGAGCGTGGTCGGCGTGTGGTTGATGCGCCGCAGCGGTGAAGACCGCGCCACCGCGTTTTTCTCCAGCATGCCGGGCGGCTCCGGGGAGATGGTCAACCTGTGCGCACGCAATGGTGCGGTGCTCAGCCGGGTTGCGGCGGGCCAGAGTTTGCGCGTGCTGGTGGTGGTGCTGTGTGTGCCGGCGGTCTTCAAGTATTTGCTCGGCGGTGGCGCGCCGCAGTTTCATCCCGCGCCCGTTGACTGGGCCTTGCTGGCACTGCTGTTTCCGATAGGGGCGCTGGTCGCCTGGGGCTGGCAGCGTTTGCGCCAGCCGAACCCTTGGTTGTTCGGCCCGTTGCTGGTGAGTGCGACGGCCAGCGTGGTCTGGGACCTGCATATCGGCCTGCCCGATGGCGGCAGCCAGATCGGCCAATGGCTGATCGGCAGTGGCTTGGGCTGCCACTTCAACCGCCAGTTTTTCCGCAGGGCCCCCGCGTTTATGGGCCGCACGTTGATCGGCACAGTCTTGACCATGGCGCTGGCCACGCTGGCAGCAGTGGGGTTGAGTGCTTTGACCCAACTGGACCTGCGCTCCCTGACGTTGGGCATGATGCCCGGCGGGATTGCCGAGATGAGCCTGACGGCAGAGACGCTGCAATTGTCGGTGCCGTTGGTGACGGCGATGCAAGTGATGCGTTTGTTGTTTGTGCTGTTTCTGGCGGAGCCGTTGTTTCGGCAGTGGAACCGCCAACCCTAACCCCTGGGAAGTGGCCCTTCAGGAGTCACAACCACCTGTCTGAACTGTCAATTCTCACAGCTAGCCGCGCTCACCGTCCTGGGGCATCAATCGTGCGACACCCAAGAGGAGCGTAATCATGGTGACCCCAACCGAAACAACGCACGAAAACGACAAGGAAGAGCCCGCCGCAATCGTCAACACAGTTGCCGTCCAGGGATCCCCCAATCGCCTTGTACTCAATAGGGATGGAACCCGTCTGTATGTTGCAAGCTCCACACTTCCGCAGGGTATTACTGTCATCGATACAGCGACCTTCAGCGTCCTCACGACGATAGGCGATATAGGGTCACCCATTTGGCTGGCCATGCACCCCTGGGCCCCTCTCCTTTATGCCAGCGATAACAGCCAGGCCAGCAATACGCCGATCACCGTGATAGACACCTTGACCGATACGGTGAGTGATCAGATCAAGGGGTTCACGACTGTCCATGGTTTTGCATTGGATTCCAACGGAACAAATTTGTACGTAGCTGACTACGGCAGATCAGAGGTCGTGGTGATCAATACCGCCAATCACCAGCGAATCACCGCCACACACGTGCGCTACCCTAGAGATATTGCGATAGCACCAGGCAATGCACGTTCACACGTTGCTTCGGGTTCAGATGGCTGGACCAGCATCCACCTGGGGACCAACAGGGTTGTGACACAAACCAGTACCGTTGCTGGCCAACCTGCCTCCATTGCCCATGCTCGCTTCAACGCACGCGTCTACATTACCTACCGAGACCGTGGTGAGGTATACATCGGCAACACCTCCACCGCGCAGGTCAGTACGATACTGGCCGGTTTGCTAAGCCCCTATCAGGTGGCATTCCATACAATATTCGAGTTAGCCTATATCACGGAAACCGATGGCAACCGCGTGAGCATCCTCAATACCCGCATTCAAGCTGTGACCAGCACGGTCCAAGGGTTCGATAAACCGCGGGGCATCGTCGTCACCCCCAACGGTCGATTCGCCTACGTCGCCAACATAGGCAACGGCACGGTATCGCAAGTCCGCTTGTAACGCGCAGCCGCCCCCTTCAAATCGTCGGCAACCGCCACTCGATCGGCGTCTCGCCATTCTGCTCGAGAAACTTGTTGGTACGGCTGAAATGTCCGCAGCCCAGGAAGCCGCGATACGCCGACAACGGTGACGGATGCACCGACGTCAGCACCAGGTGCTTGGTGGCATCGATCAGCTTCTGCTTGCTCTGGGCATGGGCACCCCACAGCAGAAACACCAGATGTGGCTGATGCTCGCTGACCACCTCGATGACCCGGTCGGTAAAGAACTGCCAGCCCTTGCCCGCATGGGCGTTGGCATTGGCGCGTTCCACGGTCATGGTGGTGTTGAGCATCAGCACGCCCTGGTCGGCCCAGCTTTGCAGGTAGCCGTGATTGGGGATGTCGATGTTCAGGTCACGCTTGAGTTCTTTATAGATATTGACCAGCGACGGCGGCGTCGGCACGCCAGGCTGTACCGAGAAGCACAGGCCGTGGGCCTGGCCGGGGCCGTGGTACGGGTCCTGGCCGAGGATCACCACCTTGACCTTGTCCAGCGGCGTAGAGTTGAGGGCACTGAAAATCAACGGGCCGGGCGGGTAGATCTCTTTGCCGGCCGCATGTTCCTGGCGCAGGAACTCGCGCAATTGGGCCATGTAGGGCTTCTCGAACTCATCGCGCAGGGCGTGTTTCCAGCTGGGTTCGAGTTTGATACGGTCGCCTTCGGTCATGGTGGGTTCATCATCTAAAAAGAATGGGCGCACCCTAGGAAAGCCGACCCCGCTTGTCAATTGATCCGACACATCAGCGGCAGTTTCCCGCCAAGCGATCATACTGATCCTTCACCTTCTCGACTGAGGTCCCAATGAACCTGCACTTCGAAGAGCTGACCGGCAGTGATGGCGCCCGCATCGGCGTCGCCAGCCTCGACGCTGAAAAGTCCCTCAACGCCCTCACCCTGCCGATGATCCAGGCCTTGAGCGAGCGCCTGGATGCCTGGGCCAAGGATCCGAACATCGTCTGCGTATTGCTGCGCGGCAACGGCGCCAAGGCCTTTTGCGCCGGTGGCGAAGTCCGCAGCCTGGCGCAGGCCTGTCGCGAACAACCCGGTGAAGTGCCCGCCCTGGCCGCGCAATTCTTTGCTGCGGAGTATCGCCTCGATTACCGCCTGCATACCTATCCCAAACCGCTGATCTGTTGGGGCCACGGCTATGTACTGGGCGGCGGCATGGGGCTGCTGCAAAGCGCGTCCGTGCGAATCGTGACGCCGACCAGTCGTCTGGCGATGCCGGAAATCAGTATCGGCCTCTACCCGGATGTGGGCGCCAGCTGGTTCCTGTCGCGCCTGCCCGGCAAGCTCGGGTTGTTCCTGGGTCTGACCGGCGCCCATATCAATGGTCGCGACGCCCTGGACCTGGGCCTGGCCGACCGCTTCCTGCGCGATGACCAGCAAGACGAATTACTCGATGGCCTGCTGCAACTGAACTGGCAGGAACAGACCGCGATGCAGCTCAACAGCTTGCTCAAGGCCCTGGCCCAGGAAGCCGTCGACCAGCAACCCGAAGCGCAATGGTTGCCACGCCGCGGGCAGATCGACAACTGGCTGGATGTAGGTGACGTACGCTGCGCCTGGCGTGCGTTGGCGCTGCTGCGTGATCACGCTGATCCGCTGCTGGCTCGCGCCGGCGAGACGCTGAGCGAAGGCTGCCCGCTGACCGCCCATCTGGTGTGGGAGCAAATCCGGCGGGCTCGCCACCTGTCGTTGGCCCAAGTGTTCCAGATGGAGTACACCCTGAGCCTCAATTGCTGCCGCCATCCGGAATTCGCCGAAGGGGTGCGGGCGCGGTTGATCGACAAGGATCAGACACCGCACTGGCATTGGCCGGACATCAACACCGTTCCAGGGGCGGTGGTGCAGGCGCATTTTGATAAAGCCTGGGAGGGTAGGAATCCTCTGGCAGACTTGTCCGACTATTGACAGCTTACAGGCGCGAATCGTTGACCGTGAATGCGCAGTTATCCGGTTGATTGTCCTGGCACACATAAACCGGCTGACCGAATGAACTCTCCCCGAGCGCCCAATGCAAACTATCGGTCAGCGACATGCCGTTCACACCGCGAGATAAGCACGGGCGCAAGACAACCAGCTCTTCACGGTGGTTTTTATAAACACACCTTTCCACGTAGCCGACTTTCCGATCAGCTCCCTTCTCTGGCGCGAACACAGCGCCAAGAAAGCCGTTTATGTATTCGTTAGGGTCAATCTTGGGTCCTTGCCAGAGCACTCCATCACGCTGGTACTGAAAGTAGCCATTGACGTTGCGGATCATGGATTTGTCCGGACAAAACTGCTTCGCACACACTTGGTCGATGACGCAGCCGAACAATAAAAACGCACAAATAAGGTGTTTGGACATAGAAGGCTCCCTTCGACAGGCACACCGTGTTTTGCGCAGTGAAATACATCTTGAGCCGCAAAGATAGCTGTTAAATCTGACAGTATTTAAAAATAACAGACAAAAAAAAGCGGCGCATCATGCGCCGCTGGGTACAAAGCCTTTCTTCAGCGGTGGCCACCATGCCCACCGCCACGCTCGCCGCCCCGTCCGTGACCGCCATTGCTCCAGCGATCTCCTCCCCAACCCTGGTTCGGATACGACCGGTAGGCAGACCTTGGGTAATAACGTGGCGCGGGTTGGTAATAACGCGGCGCCGAGTAGTAGCGCGGGGCCGGATAGTAACGCGGCGCCGGCGTGTAGTAGTTGCGCCCGTAATAGCGAGGGCCGCCGTAGTAATAGGCAGGTGCCGGTGCGGTGTAGACCTCGGAGCGATAGTAAGTGGGGCCTCCATCGTAGTAGGGCACGCAGGCTGAAAGGGTCAGGCCGAGTAATGCAGTGAGCAGCAGTCGTCGATACATGGCGGCCTCCTGGACCGCGGAAGAGCACCTCCAGCGACGCTGGAGAGCGGCATTCAGCTTGCACCGAATGACGAAATATCTGACATCAAAAACAGCATCTGGTGCGTTGCAGTAACAACTTGATACATCAACGCGCAGGCCCTCTCACGTGGCCCTGGGCGCCAACGCGAGCTGTATCGTTTCAGCCATTTTCGTCGAGGAGAAACTTTGCCGGCCTGGATGATGTCATTGTGATACTGCACAATGCCAGGGAGGCCCTAGTGTGCCCTTCCCGCTCCCTATCGTCGGATTCGCGCCATGAAAATCTCCGCCAAACTGCTGCTCTCATTTTTCCTGTGTGCCATGGTCACCCTAGGGGTGGGCCTGCTGGGCATCAAAGGTGTCGTCCGGCTATCCACGGCTCTGGAATCCACGTTTTCCAACAACCTGGTGTCCGTGGGCAACACTGGCACCACCCTCAACGGCGTGGTCGCCCACAACCGTGGCTTGTACCGGCTATTGGATGCCGATAACGGCCACGTCAGCCAGCAAGACCGCGACCGCGTACGCCAGGACATCGCCAACGAACTCAAGCGCAGCCAGACGGCATACGCGGCCTACCGCGCAACGCCACTGGAAGAGGATGAACGAGTGGCGGGTGACAAGTTCGACCAGGTCTGGCCGACCTACCTCAGTAGCTCCGAGCGTGTCCTGACGATGCTCGACAAGGGCCAGGTCGACCAGGCCCGCGCGGAGCTCAACACCACCAATAATGAGCTGTTCCGCCAGGCCCGCGAACTGATCCGCATCATGGTCGACTCCAACAGCCGCCAGATCAACGAAGGCGCAGCCGCCGCCCAGGCACTGCGCAACAGTGCGCTTACCTGGATGATCAGCGGCATCGTTCTGGCCTTCATCATCGCCCTCATCGTCGGCACGCTGATTACGCGCCTGATCACGCGCCCTATCGCCCAGGCCGTATCAAGCGCACAACGTATCGCCGGGGGCGACCTGACCCAGGCCATTACCACTGAGCGCACCGATGAAGCCGGGCAATTGCTGATGGCACTGTCAGACATGCAGGGTGGCTTGAAGCATACCCTGCTGGAGATCGCCAACGCCTCCGATCAACTGGCTTCCGCGGCCGAGGAACTCAGCGCGGTTACTGAAGAAAGCACCCGCGGCCTGACCCGTCAGAATGACGAAATTCAACAAGCCGCCACGGCGGTGAACCAGATGACCGCAGCCGTCGACGAAGTGGCCGGCAACGCGGTGTCTACCTCGCAAGCATCAAACCAGGCCACCACCGAAGCCGAGGAGGGTCGAGCGCAAGTGGCACAGGCCGTCTCCGGCATGAATTCGATGGTGGTGGAGATCACCGATTCGACGCAGTCGGTGGAGGGTCTTGCCAACCAGGTACGGGAGATCGGCAAGGTGATCGATGTGATCCGTGGGATTGCCGACCAAACCAACCTGCTGGCCCTGAACGCCGCGATCGAGGCGGCCCGTGCAGGTGAGCAGGGCCGCGGGTTTGCGGTGGTCGCCGATGAAGTTCGGGCACTGGCCCACCGCACCCAGGTGTCCACGGTGGACATTGAAAAAATGATCGGTAACGTGCAGATCGGTGCCGATGAAGCTGTCGCCGCGATGAACAAGAGCCTGAACTGGGCCAATAACACCCAGGCCATGGCGCAGAACGCCGGCCAAGCGCTGGAACGTATCACCACCAGCGTGGCGATGATCAACGAACGCAACCTGGTGATCGCTTCCGCGTCGGAGGAACAGGCCCAGGTTGCGCGTGAAGTCGACCGCAACCTGCTCAATATCCAGGACCTGTCGACCCAGACCGCCGCCGGCGCGCATCAAACCAACGCCTCCAGTCAGGACCTGTCGCGCCTGGCTACCTCGTTCAGCGTGCTGGTCAGCAAGTTCAAACTGTAAGTAGCCCGCCGCAGGTCGGCGCTGTATCGTGCAAGGCCACGCACACCTTCTGATACAGCCCGACCCTGCCATGACCACACACACACTTTGCCCCGCCTGCGGCGCCGTCAACGACTGCACCCTGGCCGACCCACGTACGGCTGACCGGGCGTGCTGGTGCTTCAGTGTCAGCATCGACCCGGCGGTACTTCAGGCGCTACCTGACGAACTGCGTAATAAGGCCTGCCTGTGCCCGCGTTGCGCCCAAGTGGACGAGCAGTTGCGAACCCCTGATGCGCGTTGATCGGTTTCTCAGCAACCTGCCGCGATTCAACCGCAAGCAGGTACGGCTGCTGTTGGTGGAGCGCCGCGTCAGCGTTGACGGTGTGACAGTCAGTGATCCCCACCATGAAGTACGTGCGTTCAGCCGGGTGTGCGTGGATGGCGAAATGCTGCAGGCCGGCACACCGGCGCGCTATTTCATGCTGCATAAGCCACAAGGCTGCGTCAGCGCCACCTCGGATCCGCAACACCCTACCGTGCTCGACCTGCTCGATGAGCCGGACAAACACACGCTGCATATTGCGGGGCGTCTGGATTACAACACCACCGGGCTGATGTTGATCACCAACGATGGGCAGTGGTCGCGGCGCCTGACCCAACCGTCCACCAAGCTGCCCAAGGTCTACCGCGTGGAAACAGAGCAGCCAATCGGCCCCGAGTACGCAGAGACCTTCAAGGCTGGCCTGTACTTCGCATTCGAAGACCTCACCACCCAACCCGCCGAACTGGCATTACTGGGGCCTAACACGGCGCGGTTGAGCATCATCGAAGGCCGTTATCACCAGGTCAAACGCATGTTCGGGCACTTCGATAACAAGGTGATCGCGTTGCATCGTGAGCGCATGGGGCCGTTGCAGCTGGATACGACCCTTGCGCCAGGCGAGTACCGAGCCCTGACTGACGACGAAATCCGGCAAGTCTGACGACCGTTCAGCCGCTGGCAGCGAAAACCCAGCCAAGCAGCTTGCGGCCTGCCGAGTCTGTGCTTGAATCAACTTCAACCGTTCAGCCATGACCGGTGAGTCACCTATAACCTCCAAGAAACACCTTGCCTCGCCCGCGCTTGATCAACGGGCTTTCCCGGCAAACCACCCGCCCTGACAACCGCTGTCGGCCAGCCGCAATCGGACCGACATGGGCGCTCATCTTCCAGGCGTATGCCTACCTGTCATAAAGCTCGTGCAAAGTTGTTTGCGCGCCCTACCCGCTTGCCAGGAGTCTTACGACATGAGGCCAGAAATCGCTGTGTTGGATATACAGGGTCAGTACCGGGTTTACACGGAGTTCTATCGCGCGGATGCCGCTGAAAAGACCATCATCCTGGTCAACGGCTCGATGGCCACCACGGCCTCTTTCGCCCAGACCGTAAAAAGCCTGTACCCGCAGTTCAATGTGGTGTTGTACGACCAGCCCTACGCCGGCCGCTCCAAAATCCACAACCGCCACGAGCGGATGCTGACCAAGGAAGTCGAAGGCCAGATCCTGCTGGAGCTGATCGACCGCTTTGCCGCCGAACACGTGCTCTCCTTCTCGTGGGGCGGTGCCGCTACCCTGCTCGCCCTTGCCCAACGCCCGCAACGCGTTGAGAAGGCCGTGATCAGTTCGTTCTCTGCGGTGATCAACGCGCCCATGCGCGACTACCTCGAACGCGGCGTCGACTACCTCGGCAACCTCGACCGCGACCGCGTCGGCCATCTGGTCAACAGCACCATCGGCAAGCACCTGCCGTCACTGTTCAAGCGTTTCAACTACAAGCACGTGAGCAGCCTGGCCGAGCACGAATACGGGCAGATGCACTTCCACATCAGCCACGTGCTCAACAGCGACCGGTTGTGCTACCTCAATGCTGCCAGGCAGATCGACATTCCGGTGCTGTTCGTGAACGGCGAATGGGACGAGTACACCAGTGCCGAGGATGCCAGGCTGTTTGGGCAGCATATAACCAACAGCAGCTTCAGCACTGTCCAGGCCACGGGGCATTTCCTGGACATGGAGCACAAAGCCGCGTGCCGGGACAGTCGGGAGGCAGTGGTAGGTTTCTTGAAGGGGCAGCGACCGGTGAGTCGGTTACGCTATCAACCCGGTCAGACGCAACATGCATTTGCGGTCTGAAGTGAGGCCCACTGTAGGAGCAGGTTCCTGCAGTGGCGCCGCTTATCGGCGGAGGGTGCGGGCGCAACTTGCGATTTTTTCGAAGAAAAACTTCAAATCCAGGTGAACATCTGGTACAAAGTCAGCCGCTTTGAGCGGGTATAGTTTAGTGGCAAAACGAAAGCTTCCCAAGCTTTAGTTGAGGGTTCGATTCCCTCTACCCGCTCCACTCACATTGGCTTTCCTGTCACGCCCTGGCGGACACGGGATGCATAAGAAACCGGCCCCTGGTGGCCGGTTTTTTTATGGCCGTCGTTCTGGGCCGATAACGTTTGTCTTCTCGCCGCCGAGCAAACCTGTACAAATATAAATTTATGTACAAGTATTGAGACTTGAGCGCGGACACTCCGCCTGGCGCGATCGAGGAGCAGGGCCATGCCACGTCTTCTGGCTTCACTGTTCTTGATGCTGTCCCTGTGCAGTTGCACCGGCGTCAGCGTCGAGCACTACGCCGACCAGCAACCGACACTGGACCTGGAGCGCTTCTTCAGCAAACCGGTCAAGGCCTGGGGCATTTTCGAAAAGCGTTCCGGCGAAGTGGCCAAGCGCTTTGAAGTGGATATTGCCAGCCGGCGCGAGGGCAATAACCTGATTCTCGATGAACGCTTCCTGTACAGCGACGGCACGCGTCAGCGTCGGGTATGGACGCTCACGCCCGATGGCCCGAACCGCTGGCGTGGGCGGGCTGGAGATGTGGTGGGCGAGGCCATCGGCGAAGTGGCCGGCAACGCGCTGCGGTGGCGCTATCGGCTCAACCTGCCGGTAGACGGTTCGGTGTACGAAGTCAGCTTTGACGACTGGATGTACCTGATGGACGAAGACACCTTGATCAACCGTTCGAGCATGTCCAAGTTCGGCGTCGAATGGGGTCAGGTCACGTTGTTTTTTCGGCGTCAATAAACACCTGAATGAGGGTCGAGTCATGAACGTGCAAATGCTGACCGAGCTGGCCGCGAAGGGAGAGATCGACGAACTGCAATTACTCTCGCTCGAGGGCGGCTTCTATCTGGCGCGGGTCAGGCTGGACAGCGTCGAGAAGACGCTGCTGGGCGATGATCAACAGCCGCTGCGCATCCGCTCCACCACTCACTTGCGCGACCTGCTGCATGGCTTGCCCGCGTTTCCCTGCGTGCTGGTGCAACACAGCGTGCACGATGAGATGTGCGGGGTCCGCGAAGGGCCGATTGGTGGGTTGCGCATTCCGTTTTCGCTGAATTCGGTTCTTTAGGACTAACCACGCTTGCTCGTTCCCACGTGGGAACGATCCGAGAATTCGAGCGCAAGAAACGTAGTTTGCACATACGCTGACGGGCCTAGAGTGGCGTTGTACGCTTCTACATTCCTTCGAGGAGCCCGCTCATGCACTACGAATACAAACTGATGCCCTCCCCTGTCGGCGAACTCACCCTGGTGGCGCGCCAGGGCAAACTTGGCGCCATCCTCTGGGAAACAGAGCGCGCCAACCGCGTACGCCTGGGTGAACGGGTCGAGGCCAATCACAACCCGGTGTTAGTGGAAGCCGAACGTCAACTGACGCAATACTTCGCCGGAACACGCCGCCAGTTCGAGCTGGAGCTGGACTTCGCCGGCACCGACTTTCAGAAACAAGTCTGGCAGGCGCTGCTGACCATTCCCTTCGGCGAAACCCGCAGCTACAGCCAGATAGCCCAGCAGATCGGCAACCCCAAAGCCGTGCGCGCAGTCGGCGCGGCGAATGGGCGTAATCCGATCTCGATCATCGCACCGTGTCACCGAGTGGTAGGAGCTTCGGGCGGGCTGACCGGATTCGCCGGAGGGCTTGAGGCTAAGCAATACCTACTGACGCTTGAAGACCGCAGTCAGGTAAAAATGCCGTTCTGACGGCGGCACTGCGGGTAAGACTCGAAGTCTCTCGTCCGAAGATTAAGTTGTAAAAAGAAATTTCAGCGACGGCCTGCGGTCAGTATTTTCATCACCCCCTTTTGAGGAAAACGGTCATGAAATTCTCCGCAGTCTCCCAAACCCTTTCGCGCTGGGCCGGGAGCCCCCGGACGTTCTACACGGCGGTGGCATTGATCCTGGCGTGGAGCTTGAGCGGGCCGTACTTTCACTACAACGACACCTGGCAATTGATCATCAACACCTCGACCACCATCATCACCTTCCTGATGGTGTTCCTGATTCAGAACACCCAGAACCGCGACAATGACATCCTGCACATCAAGATCGACGAGTTGTTGCGTGTGTCCAAGGATGCGCAGAACGCCGTGTTGAGCCTGGACGGCCTCGACCGTAAAGAGCTTGAAAAACTGCGCCAGGAATATCGCGATATCGGCAAAGCTGGCGGCTTGAACCCCTACAGCAGCAGCGGCCCCGCCGCCGACGCTGCCCAGCATAAAACCGATTTGAACCAGGCCTAAAAAAACGGCGGTTGGAGAGGATCCAACCGCCGTTTTCATGTCCAGCGACAGGGTCAACCGTCGCCTTGGTGCCCCTTGCCGTAGGTCGAAGCCAGGGCGCGGGCTTTTTGCAGACGCTCCTCCAGCTTGGGCAGTGTTTCATCCACCAGTGCTTTTATCTCCGGCACTGACGACGCCGCACCTTCCTGCTTGAACAGGGCAATGGCGTCTTCACTTTCCTTGACCTGCTGCGCGGTATAGGCGGCGTCGAAAGAGTCGCCGTCCTTGAGTTCGGGCATCAGGGTTTCGGCTTTGTCCACGATCTTCTCGCGCGGGGCCACCGGCAAGTCGAGTTTTTTGGCAATAGCCGCCAAGTGCTGGTTGGCCAGGGTGCGCTCGTTGATCACCTCGATGGTGTAATCCTTGATTTCCTGGGACGAGGTCCTGGCGTGGGCCATGCGACTGGTTTCGATATCGGCCATGCCTTTGGCCGAAGCCTGCTCGATGAATTCGGCAGGCGTCTGGGCGAAAGCATTGCTGGCGCCGAGGCCCAGCAGCATCGCGAAACTGGCGGTGCGTAACCGGATAGCCATGCGGCTCATGATGAGTTCCTCCAGGGCAAAAATGAGTGCGAGGCAATTGCACCTCGCCCTGGATTCGAATTTTGCGGGCGGCAAAGGTTTAGAAAAAACTTTCCAGTGCGACGAACGGTCGAGACCAAAACGGGCAGGCTTGTTGCCATACCGTTTGGCGATGAGGATTTCGTGACGCTGATACTGCGTACGCGCACGCTGGGCGTCGACCACCCACACACCGGTAGCCGTGGCTCAAGTGCAGCCGTTCAGCGGCGCGGGTGACATGCTGCTCGCAGAGCAACGCGTCGAGCACCACCAGCAGGTTGAGGTCGACGCGCCTGAGATCATTCATCAGCTGCATGCTCGGCATAAGAACTTGGAATTTAAATTTTCGCGACGAATAACCTAGAGTCCAGCAAAACCTTCAAGGAGATTCGACATGACCACACTGCATTGGCTGGGCTTGTTGCTGCTGGCGGTGATCGCCGGGGCCGTGGTGCCGTTTCAAAGTGCGATCAACGCCAACCTGGGTCGCGGGCTCGGCCACCCGCTGTGGGCGACGCTGGCGTCGCTGTTGGTGAGCATCATCGTGTTGCTGCCGGTGATCGTCGCACTGCGCCTGCCCTTGCCGAGCCTGGCATTTGTCACCCAGGCGCCGCTGTGGATGTGGGCCGGTGGCGCATTCGGGGTGTGCTTTATCTCGCTGGCACTGGTGCTGCTGCCCAAGCTGGGCGCCTCCGGGTTCATTGCCCTGGCCATGGCCGGGCAGATGCTGGCGTCACTGCTGCTCGACCACTTCGGGCTGTTCGGTCTGGCGCAGCGCCCACTGACAACGCCCCGCGTGCTGGGGACGTTGCTGTTGATGGGCGGCGTCGCGCTGATTCAGTTCAGCGCGACACCCGCCCGTGCATTGGCACCGGCGGGCTGATCAGCCCTTATCCAGGGTGCGCAACTTGTGCGGCAAGCCCCACAGCAGCAACGCGGCTGCGAGCAACGCGCACACGCCGATCACATACAGCGCCGGCGTGGTGCTGCCGGTAAGGTCCTTGATACGCCCCACCATCACCGGGCTGACAATGCCGCCGAACTGGCCCAGGGTATTGATCACCGCGATCCCACCCGCCGCCCCCGCGCCGGCACCGGCCAGCAATTTGGGCGGCAGGGTCCAGAAGGTCGGGATAGACGCGATGATGCCCGCGCCGAGCATGCCCAAGGCGATGATCAGGAAGGTGGTGTGGTCGGCGAAGATCCCGGCACTGAAGAACCCCACCGCGCCCAACACCACCAGCCCACAGACAAACTTGCGCCGCTCACCCGTGGCGTCCGACAAGCGTCCGATCACCACCATGCTGATCGCACCGCATATGTAGGGAATCGCCGTGAGCAGGCCGATCATCACCGGGCTCTGGGTGCCGGCGCTGCGGATCAACTGGGGTGCCCAGAAGTTCAGGCCGTAGGACGCGACCTGAATCAGAAAGTAGATGAAGCCCAGCATCAGGAAACCGGGAATGCGCATCGCCGACCACAGCGAACCGCCGTGCTGGTTGGGCTCATGTTTGGCGATCCGGCTCGACAGCAAGGCCTTCTCGGCGCTCGTCAGCCAATGGGCGTCTTCAATACGATCCTTGAGCAGCATCAGCACCAGAAAGCCCAGGCCGATGCACGGCAGGCCACCGAGCAGAAACAACCAATGCCAGCCGCGCATCTGCAGCACACCGTCGAGGTGCTCCAGCACCAGCCCGGAGAACGGCGCGCCCACCAGGCCCGCAAACGCCGACGCCAGGAACAGCATCGAGGTGATGCGCCCCCTGAAGTGCTGCGGGAACCACAGCGTCAGGTAATACAGCACTCCGGGTGCAAACCCGGCCTCCATCGCGCCGATGATGAAGCGCAACCCATAGAACTGCCATTCGGCGGTGACAAACACCATGGCCGCCGTGGCCAGCCCCCAGGACATCATGATCCGTGCGATCCAGCGCCGCGCGCCGACCTTGTAGAGCATCATGTTGCTGGGCACTTCGAAGATCACGTAACCCACCACAAACAAGCCGGCGCCCAGGCCATAGGCGGTGTCACTCAGGCTCAGATCCGCCTGCAACTGGAACTTGGCGAAGCTGATGTTGATGCGGTCAAAAAACGCGAACAGATAGCAGACCATGATCAGCGGCATCAGGCGCCAGGCGACCTTGCTGACCAGGGCTTTTTCCGCGTCGATCTCGGCAGCCGGGCGCGCGCCGGCCTCTAACGTATTAGTGTTCATGTGTGTCTCCAGCGGACTGCTCACAGGCGTCCGATTGTTTTTGTTGTCTGGTACGAATCTACAAAGCGGCGATGTATTCAGGCGGTGGATGCAGGTCACTGTTGCGCCCGGCCTTGGCCACCTGGCCGGGCAATGCATGGCCCAGCAACGCGGGCAGGCGGCGGGACATGTGCAGCAAGTGCGGCAGGTCAATACCGGTGTGAATGCCGACCTCTTCGCACAGGTTGACCAGGTCTTCCGTGCAGATATTGCCCGACGCACCCGGCGCGAACGGGCAACCGCCCAGGCCACCGAGCGCCGCGTCAAAACGCCGCGCGCCGGCTTCATAGGCGGCCAGCACATTGCACAAGCCCAGGCCGCGGGTGTTATGGAAATGCAGGGTCAGATCGTCCGCCGGTATACGCGCCAGCACGCGCTTGACCAAGCGCTCGACCTGTCGTGGATTGGCCATGCCCGTGGTGTCCGCCAGGGTGATGCCCTGGATGCCCAGCTCGCGATAAGCATCGACAATCTGCAGCACCCGGTCTTCATCGATCTTGCCTTCGAATGGGCAGCCGAAGGTCGTAGCGATGCTGCCATTGAGGCGCACCGGGTGGTCGGCGGCAAAGCGTGCGATATCGCCGAAGGCAGCCAGGGACGCCTCGCAGCGCATGCGCATGTTCGCCAGGTTATGGGTCTGGCTGGCGGACATCACCAGGTTCAACTCATCGGCGCGGGACGCGATGGCGCGCTGGGCGCCCTTGAGATTGGGGATCAGCGCCACGTAGATCACACCAGGCGTGCGCTCGATGCCTTGAAAGACCTGCTCGCCATCGCGCAGGGCCGGTATGGCTTTGGGCGAGACGAACGACCCGGCTTCGATGCGCGAAAAACCGGCACGGGAAAGCTGGTTGACCAGCGCGATCTTGTCAGCGGTGTCGACCCAGGTCGGCTCGATCTGCAGGCCGTCGCGCGGGGAGACTTCCTGCACGATCAGCGGGTCGGAATAATCGGTGATCATTGCACCACTCCCGAGTTTTTCAGACGTTGGATATCGTCGCCGGTCAGGCCCAGGCCGCCGAGGATGTCATCGGTATGCTGGCCCAGCGCAGGGCCTTGCCAGTTCACCGCGCCGGGTGTTTCCGAGAGCTTGGGCACGATGCCGGGCATCTTCACCGACACACCGCCGGGTAACTCGGCATCGAGCAGCATATCGCGCGCCTGGTAGTGCGGGTCACTGACAATGTCCGCCACCGAATAGATACGCCCGGCCGGCACTTCGGCGGCCTCCAGGGCGCTGAGCACCTGCTCGATGGGCAGGCTGCTGGTCCAGTGGGTAATCGCTGCGTCCAGCAAACCACTCTTTGCCGCACGCCCATCGTTGTGGGCGAACTCAGGCGCCTCGGCCAGGTCGGCGCGGCCGATGGTGGTCATCAGGCGTTTGTAGATCGGGTCGCTGTTGCCGGCGATCACCACATAGGCGCCGTCGGCGGTCAGGTAGGTGTTGGACGGCGCGATACCGGGCAAGGCCCCGCCGCTGCGCTCACGCACATGGCCGAGCATGTCGTATTCGGGCACCAGGCTTTCCATCAGGTTGAACACACTCTCTGCCAGGGACACGTCGACGATCTGCCCGTCACCCTGGCCGGTCTTGACCCGCAACAGCGACATCAGCGCGCCGATCACCCCGTGCAACGACGCAAGGGAATCCCCCAGGCTCACGCCGACCCGCGCCGGGGGCGAATCCGGGTTGCCGGTGGTGTAGCGAATGCCGCCCATGGCCTCGCCAATCGCACCGAAGCCCGGGCGGTCGCGATAGGGGCCGGTCTGGCCATAGCCGGAGATGCGCACCAGGGTCAGCTTGGGGTTGAGGGCGTGCAGCACGTCCCAGCCCAGGCCGAGTTTTTCCAGGCCACCGGGACGCAGGTTCTCGATCAGCACGTCGGCGTCGCCGAGCAATTGCTTGATCAGGCTCAAGCCTTCCGGCGACTTGAGGTCCAGGGCCAGGGACTTCTTGTTGCGCGACTGCAGGTACCACCACAGCGACGTGCCTTCGTGCAGCTTTCGCCATTTGCGAAGCGGATCGCCCTGCCCCATGGCTTCGATCTTGATTACCTCGGCACCAAACTCGGCCATCACTCGCGCCGCGAATGGCGCGGCTATCAGGGTGCCGATCTCGATCACCTTGATTCCGCTCAGGGGAGCCGTCATCGGGTGTACCTCTTGTTCTTGGAATGTGCACCAAGGCTAGAGGACTCACACAGGAAAAATCCAACCGTCAGTTGGCAAGATGCGTTCGTTAAACGCGAACGCTCAAATGATCAAACAGTAACCGACTGACCGGCGACAACTGCGCCTCATCACGCACCACCAGGATCAGGCTGCGGTTCGACCAGGCATCCGTCAGCGGCACCGCATGCAAACCCAGCGCATGGCCGAACAGTTCATAGGCCTTTTGCGGCAGGATGCCGATGCCCATGTTCGCCTGGACCATCCGGCACATCGCATCGAACCCCGGCACGTGAATACGCAGGCGCAGCATCTGGCCAGCCTCGCGCGCAGCGGCATGGGTGCGCATATTGATCGAACTGGCGGCGTGCAGGCCGACATAATCGCTGCCCAGGGTCTCACTGAAAGCCACGGCCTCACGTGACGCCAGCGCGTGATCGGCGGGCATCAACACCACCAGTTTGTCGTGGCGATAGGTCACGCTGGGCAAGCCTTTGGTGTCGGTATCACTGGAGCAGATGCCCAGGTCCGCCACGCCATCCAGCACGCCTTGCACCACACCGTTGCTGGGGCGTTCTTCAAGGTCGGTTTTGACTTGCGGGTGCAACGCGGAAAAGTCGCGCAAGTCTTCAGGAAGAAACTGAATGATTGCCGAGAGGTTGGCCAGCATCCGCACATAGCCGCGCACGCCATGGCTGTGTTCGCCCAGTTCAAGGCCCATTTTCTCGACATTGAACAGCATCTGCCGCGCATGGTGCAGCAAGGTTTCGCCGGCCGCCGTCAGGTCCATGCCCTTGGCGCGGCGCACGAACAGGCTGACCCCGAGTACCTGTTCGAGCTCCATCAAGCGCTTGCTGGCCGCCGACACCGCGATGGCCTCGCGAGCCGCAGCACGGGTCAGAGTGCCCTCCTCGAACACCGCGACAAACAATTGCAGGGTGATCAGGTCAAGGCGGCGCACCAGACTCTTGTGCAGCATCAGCGACGCTCAGCCGCCAAGTGATTGATCTCGCCCTGCTCCACGACGGGTCGCGGCGCGCCATGGCTCACCGCCTGCAACATCGCACGGCCAACAGTCTCGGTGCTGACGACCCAGCTCGGCTTTATCCGACGCACAAACGAGAGCAACGGCCCAAGCACGCTATAGAACGCTTGGTACAGCGGCGTCTTCGAACGTACCCCATGCAACGGCTGGATGATCCCCGGCCGGAACAGGTAGACCGCCTTGAACGGCAAGCGCAGCAAGGCATTCTCGGTCTTGCCCTTGACCCGCGCCCACATCGACTTGCCCGTTTCCGAACTGTCAGTGCCCGCGCCGGACACATAGATAAACGTCATCTGCGGATTGAGCCGCGCCAGGGTGCTGGCGGCGACCAACGTCAGGTCGTAGGTGAGATGGGTGTACTGGGTTTCACGCATGCCCGCCGAGGAAACGCCCAGGCAGAAGAAGCACGCATCAAAGCCTTGCAACAGGTTTTCCAGCGGCTGGAAATCCAGCATGTCGCTGTGCAACACCTGGTGCAGTTTACCGTGCTCCTGGGTCAACGGCGTACGACCGACCGCGACCACTTCCTGCACATCGGGCGCCAGCAGGCACTCGCGCAGCACGCCTTGGCCGACCATGCCGGTGGCACCGAATAATAGAACTCTCATGGGGGACCTCAGCGGCAAGCTGCACGCATCATGCTCAGTTGAACGCAATCAGCGTGTAGCTTAACGCTTGCAGCTCAAAGCTGCCCCTGTCAAAACGCGCTGCGAAAGATCTCCTCGATCTGACGCTGATCGGCCCGCCGTGGGTTGGTCAGGCCACACGCGTCCTTCAGTGCATTGCTTGCCAGCAGCGGAATATCCTGCAATTTGGCGCCGAGTTCGCGCAGGCCGGCGGGGATTTCAACGTCTTGGGACAGCGCACGAATCGCGACGACCGCGGCCTGCGCACCTTCCTCCGGGGTAATCCCTTTGATATCGGCACCCAACGCGCGCGCCACGTCACTCAAGCGCTTGGCGCTGACACTGGCATTGAAACTCTGCACGTGGGGCAGCAGCACCGCATTGCACACGCCGTGGGGAAGGTCGTACAGGCCGCCGAGCTGATGCGCCATGGCGTGCACAAAGCCCAGCGACGCGTTGTTGAACGCCATGCCCGCGAGAAACTGCGCATACGCCATGTTTTCCCGTGCGGCCAAGTCATTGCCGTCGCGTACGGCCAGGCGCAGGTTGGCGCTGATCAGCTCGATGGCCTTGATGGCGCACGCGTCGGTGATCGGTGTGGCGGCGGTCGACACGTAGGCTTCGATGGCGTGCGTCAAGGCATCCATGCCGGTGGCGGCGGTGAGGCCCTTGGGCATTGCGACCATCAAGGCCGGATCGTTGACCGACAGCAGCGGCGTGACGTTGCGGTCGACGATGGCCATTTTCACGTGGCGGGTTTCGTCGGTGATGATGCAGAAACGGGTCATCTCGCTGGCCGTGCCGGCCGTGGTGTTGATGGCCACCAGCGGCAGTTGCGGCTTGCTGGACTGGTCGACGCCCTCATAGTCGCCGACACGCCCGCCGTTGGTGGCGCACAGGGCAATCCCCTTGGCGCAGTCATGGGGCGAGCCGCCGCCCAGGGACACGACAAAATCGCAGCCGCTCTGTTGCAGCAGCGCCAGGCCCTTCTCGACGTTGTCCACCGTGGGGTTGGGCCTGGCGCCATCGTAGACCACCGAATCGATGTCCTGCATCGCCAGCTTCTCGGCGATCAGGCTCGCCACGCCGGCTTTGCACAGGCCCTGGTCCGTCACGATCAACGCCTTGCGAAAGCCGTAGTTGCGGATGGCGATCATGGCTTCGTCGAGGCAGTCGATGCCCATGATATTGACGGCGGGAATAAAGAAGGTGCTGCTCATGGTCGATCCTCAAGGGCTTTATAGCCACAGAATCCACCGCTACCGCTTGCCGCATCTTGATCAGGATCAACGCCGGCTCGTGATAAAGTCACCGTCCAGCCGATTTCGAGTAGACCCGCCGCAATGAAGGATTTCCAGGATATTGACGCCCACCTTGAAGACTGGAGCGCACTGCGCGACGCGATCGACTTCAATGGGATTCTGATCGGCAATGGCGCAAGCCGTGCGATCTGGGAAGACTTTGCCTACGACTCGCTGTTTGAAAACGCTCGCACGGTGGAAGAAAAGCCCCTGGGCCCATCCGAACTCAGTGTGTTCGATGCCTTGCAAACCCGCAGTTTCGAGCAGGCCCTGGGCGCCTTGAAAACCACCAGCCGCGTCAACAAGGCCCTGGCGGTCAGCTCGGCGGCACCGCGCAATCGCTATTACGCGATCAAGGAAGCGCTGATCAATACGATCCACGCCGTGCATATCCCCTGGCGCCTGGTGCAGCCCTCGACCCTGGCGACTATCAACACTGAATTGGCCCGCTACGCCACGGTGTTCACCAGCAACTACGACCTGCTCAACTACTGGGCGACCCTGCACACACCCGGTATCGACGACCTGTTCCGCAGCCCCGACTCAAGCTTCGACCTGCGCGATATCCGCACCGACGCCACGCGTATTCTGTACCTGCACGGCGGCCTGCACCTGGTGCGCAACCTCGACGGCAGCGCGCGCAAACTGCCGTCCACCGACAGCACGCTGCTCAGCAGCTTCGCGATCAACAACACGATCAAGACCCTGGACGATGTGCCGCTGTTCGTCAGCGAAGGCAAGGTGCAGGAGAAGCTCAAGACCATCCGCAGTTCGGATTACCTGTCGTTCTGCTATGAACAGTTACTTACCCACCAAGGCGCGCTGTGCATCTTCGGCCATGACCTGGGGCCGCAGGACAATCACCTGGTGGACGCAGTCCGCCAGGCCAGCATTACCACCCTGGCGATTTCCGTGGCAGGGCGCAGCGACGGGTTTATTCGTCAGCAAAAGCGCCGGTATTGTGAGTTGTTCGACGGTAGCGGGATGGACCTGAAGTTCTTTGCGGCACGCACTCATGCTCTTGGCAACCCGGCGCTGTCGGTACCGGTCGAGCGCTGATTGAAGCTGTGGGGGGCTTCAGTTAAGCGAAAGTAGCCCACTGTAGGAGCGAGCTTGCTCGCGAAAAACGTCCAGGCAACGCGTTCATTCTGGATGAAACGCGGTGGCCCTGAGTTCTTCGCGAGCAAGCTCGCTCCTACAAAAAGCCTTGACTGACTTGCTGCCTGCATCATTCTTCTGCGCTGTGCACCACCACCAGCAACTGCGCCTGCGCCTCCCCCACCGAGCGAATCCGGTGGGGTTTCTGCGCGTTGAAATGCAACGCATCGCCGCGTTCCAGAATCACTCGCTCGGTCATGAAGTCCACCTCCACCCGGCCTTCATGCACGAACAAGAACTCCTCGCCCAGATGCTCTTTGAAAGTCTTGTCCGTAAATTCCTTCGGCGGGTAGATGATGAACGGCAACAGGCTACGCTCGCTGACCTGATGGGCCAGCACCGCGTAACCGGGCGAGGTGTCAGGCCGCTCATCGCTGCGCACCAGGCTGTAGCTGTCGAGGCTGACGCTTTCTTCGCTGAACAATTCTTCGACGTTCACATTCAGCGCCTTGGCCAGTTTCAGCGCAGCCGCGATGGACGGCGTATTGAGCCCGCGTTCGACCTTCGACAGGTAACTCTTAGTCATCCCGGATTTTTCCGCCAAGGCTTCCAGCGTCACGCCAAGTTTTTTTCTCAGTAATTTCAAACGGATAGACATGCGCTGCGGTTAATCCCTGCAGAAAACGAAAAGCCATGCTTGCCAATGACACAAAGTGTCATATAGCATCTAAAGTGTCATTTGCGCTCACCCAAAGGACACACTCATATGGCCAAGACATTAGCACTTCCCAAAGACCAACTGGTCAAGCAAGCACTGATCCAGATGCAAAACAGCCTGGCAGATAATACGTGGACCGACCGGCAAAAGCTGGCACTCACTTGCCGCATTCTCTTCGAACACGGGCACGACTCCGGCCTGGCCGGGCAGATCACCGCGCGCGGGCCGACGCCGGGTACCTACTACACCCAACAGTTGGGCCTGGGCTTCGATGAGATCACCGCCAGCAACCTGTTGCTCGTCAACGAAGACCTTGAGGTGCTCGAGGGCCACGGCATTCCCAACCCGGCCAATCGTTTCCACACCTGGGTGTACCGTGGGCGGCCGGATGTAAACTGCATCATCCATACGCACCCAACGCACATCGCCGCATTGTCGATGCTGGAAGTGCCGTTGCAGGTGTCGCACATGGACCTCTGCCCGCTGTACGAAGACTGCGCGTTCCTGCAAGCCTGGCCGGGTGTACCGGTGGGCAACGAAGAGGGCGAAATCATCACCAGCGCCTTGGGCGACAAACGCGCGATCCTGCTCTCGCACCACGGCCAATTGTCTACCGGGGCGAGCATCGAGGAAGCCTGTGTGATCGCGCAGTTGATCGAGCGCGCCGCCAAGCTGCAACTGCTGGCGATGGCAGCCGGCACGATCAAACCGATCCTGCCGGAGTTGGGGCGCGAAGCCCACGCCTGGATTTCCAAGCCCAAGCGCCACGGCGCCGCCTTCAATTACTACGCCCGGCAGAACCTGCGCCAACACGCCGATTGCCTGAACTGATCGCCTTTTTACGAGCGGAGCACCCTTATGTCCAAGCCCACCCTTCACGGCATCATCGGCTACACCATCACCCCGTTCAGCGCCGACGGCCAGCGCGTTGACTTCGACGCCCTCGGGCGTTCCATCGACCGTTTGATCGACAGCGGCGTTCACGCCATCGCACCCTTGGGCAGCACCGGCGAAGGGGCTTACCTGAGCGATGCCGAATGGGACGAGGTCAGCGCTTACAGCCTGCACAAAGTTGCCAGACGCGTACCGACCATCGTCAGCGTGTCCGACCTGACCACCGCCAAGGCCGTGCGCCGCGCCCGCTACGCAGAACACCACGGCGCCGATGGGGTGATGGTGCTGCCTGCCTCGTACTGGAAACTCAGCGAGGCGGAAATCCTCGCCCACTACGCGGCGATTGGCGACAGCGTCGGCGTGCCGATCATGCTCTACAACAACCCGGCCACCAGCGGCACCGACATGTCGGTCGAACTGATCCTGCGCATTCTCAAAGCGGTCGAGAACGTGACCATGGTCAAAGAGAGCACTGGGGATATCCAGCGCATGCATGAGTTGAAACGCCAGAGTGACGTGCCGTTCTACAACGGCTGCAACCCGCTGGCCCTGGAGGCGTTCGCGGCCGGCGCCATCGGCTGGTGCACCGCAGCGCCGAACTTGATTGCGCAACTGAACCTGGACTTGTATCAGGCCGTACTGGCCAACGACTTGAACCAGGCGCGAGCGCTGTTTTATCGACAGTTGCCCTTGCTGCAATTCATCCTCAAGGGCGGGTTGCCGGCGACGATCAAGGCAGGGCTGCGCTTGACCGGGCTGGAGGTGGGTCATCCACGCTTGCCGGTGTTCCCGCTGGGCGAAGCCGAGACCGAGCAACTGAAGGCATTGCTGCGATAGCACTGACTCCCACATAACCAGAGACAAATAACAATAATTCTCGATATCATTCGCGACCTTTCCAAGCCGTGCTTCGTCAAGAAGGATATCCATGTCTCGTCCCAAGCCCGACCCGTTGTCGGCCGATGCCTGTCGCGGGTTTTATGCAGATATTCTGTATTTCCTGCGTAAACGCACGGGCAACGCCAGTGACGCGGCGGACATGGCCCAGGATGTATTTACCCAATGGCTGGACTACCGCGACCGGGCCAAGGTCGAGCAGCCGCGGGCGTTTCTGTTTCAGATGGCGCGCAATCTGTTGCGCGATCACTGGCGTAAACAGAAGGTCCGCCAGAGCGTCCACGCCGATTCGGCCGAGGCGCACACCGAACCGGTCACCGACGAGCAAAACGAGCCCATGGCCGCTGCGCTGCGCAGCCAGCGCCTGGAACAGTTGAAAGAAGTCCTCGCCGAACTCTCGCCCCGCCGACGAGAAGCCCTTATGCTGCATCGCTTCGAAGGCTTGAGCCAGGCACAGATCGCCGCGCGCATGGGTATTTCGACGAGCATGGTGGAAAAGCACATCGCTTTTGCCCTGCTGCATTGCAAG
>Ga0265797_10003777_pt1 | contig 23900 bp, 25 predicted proteins | sample P2T30metagenome_FD_192433 | JGI IMG/M metagenome (GOLD analysis project Ga0265797, IMG submission 192433) | Plant litter microbial communities from East Loma Ridge, Irvine, California - P2 T30 | ecosystem: Environmental > Terrestrial > Plant litter > Unclassified | place: USA: California... | reverse complement strand
GACCGAGACCTTCGCCGCCATCGAAATGGCCAAGCGCGCCGGCTACACCGCCGTCATCTCGCACCGTTCGGGCGAGACCGAGGACTCGACCATCGCCGACATCGCGGTGGGCCTGAACGCCCTGCAGATCAAGACCGGCTCGATGTCGCGTTCGGACCGCATGGCCAAGTACAACCAGCTGCTGCGCATCGAGGAAGACCTGGGCGATATCGCTTCCTATCCTGGCCGCGACGCGTTCTATAACCTCAAGTAATCGTCCTGCCGGTCGATAGACCATGAAGCCGTCCGCCGGGCGGCTTCTTTTTTCACCATCCCCCATGCGCCTCATCACCCTAGCCCTCGCCGCCCTGCTGCTGCTGATCCAGTACCCGCTGTGGCTGGGGAAGGGCGGCTGGCTGGCCGTGGCCGACCTGGAATCCCAGCTGGCCGCGAGCCGCGCGAAAACCGAGCAGCTCAAGGCGCGCAATGCCAAGCTCGATTCGGAAGTGCACGACCTGAGGGAGGGCCTGGGCGCGGTCGAGGAGCGCGCGCGCTACGAACTCGGTATGATCAAGTCGAACGAGATCTTCGTGCAGGTGCTGCGCAAGGACGAGAAGCCGGCGGTCATGATGACCGTGCCGCCGCCACCGCCGCCGCCGAAGGAGTCGAAGAAACCGCAGCGTCCACCGGAAGACTGACCATGGCAGACCAACCTTCGCAATCCGGCAATGCGCCCACGCTCGACACGCTGGAGCACATCGCCACCTATCTCGCCGCCGCCTTCGAAGCGGGCGATCCCGAAGCCTTGACCGCGGCGCTGGCGCACGTGTCGCGCGCCGATGGCCTGGCCGAACTGGCGGCCGCCGCCGGTTTGCCGCGCGACGAGCTGGCCCGGGCCCTGGGCTCGGGCGAACTGAGCCTGGACGCGGTGCTGTCCATCATGAAGGTGGTCGACCTGCACCGCTCGGAAGACGGCAACGTCAACTGATCAGGCGCAGCGCGCGCCTGAAGGCACTCCAAAGCCGGGCTCGAGCAGCCCGGGAATGGCCTCTCCCTCCAACACCACGATCTCGCCGAGGCTCTGCGCACGGGTGACGATGCGGTCGCCGTTGGCGACATGGCTGCCCACCAGCGCGACCGGACGGTCGGCAAACGTCGAGGCGCGTCCTGCGCCGGACACGATCATACTCTCGCTCCCGTCCGGGTAGCGCACCTGGTCGCCGACGCAGGCGACGCGGAAATCATCGTAGGCGTCGTCGCCCGCCGCCCTGGCGAGCACGACGCGGCCACCCAGGCTGGTGCGCGAGCCGATGGTCGCGATCGGGTAGCGCGCCACGATCTTGCGCGTGGCGGCGGGCCGGGCAGTCAAGTCGATGTGCGATGCTGGCTTCATCCTGTTCCTCCTCCGATAGTGAATACGGCGCCCATTGAAGCGCGCAGTTGATTTATTCCGATTGATGCGAGGCAACTGAAAAAGAACGATCGGTAGATTCAGGGAATTCTGATAGGGTGAATCAGCGTTCGCCGAGCAGGCATGAAATGAAAAGCGCCGGTCGAGCCGGCGCGTGGCAATGCAGCCGGGCAGGCGCCCGGCTCGCCCATCAGGTCTGCGAACCGTCAGCCTGGTTGCCCAGGAAGGAACGCAGCATCCACGCATTCTTTTCGTGGATTTCCATGCGGTCGCTCAGCATGCCGGCGCTCGGCTGGTCGTTCGCTTCGTCGGCGATGCTGAAGGCCTTGCGCGCGGTGCGGATGACGGTTTCCTGGCCTTCGACCAGCTGGCGCAGCATTTCCTTCCAGTCCGGCACGCCCGGTTCTTCCGTGATCGAGGACAGCTGGGCATAGCGGGCATAGGTGCCCGGCGCGAAGTGGCCCAGCGCGCGGATGCGCTCGGCGATGTCGTCCAGCGCATTCCACAGCTCGGTGTACTGTTCTTCGAAGATCGAGTGCAGCGGCTGGAACATCGGGCCGGTCACGTTCCAGTGGAAGTTGTGCGTTTTGAGGTACAGCATGTAGCTGTCTGCCAGGGTCTGCGACAGCGCCTCGGCGATCTTGGCGCGGTCTTCGGTGGTGATGCCGATATCGATGCTCATCTATTTCTCCAGGTTGATAGCTAAAGGCAATGCGGCTTGGCCGCCCGATAGATATCAGCTTAACACTGTTGGCAAAATGGTGTAGCGCAGTTTTTTAATGGAGACGATAGGGATGTTCGATGGTGGGCGCGGCCGCGCCCACCCGGGGCAGATCAGTGCTTGACGTCCGACACCGGCGCCACGGCGTCGGCCGTGGTCTCGGTCGCGAACAGTTGCGCGCAGTCGACGGCATCGAAGCCGTAGTGCTTGCCGCAGAAGTCGCAGTTGATGCCGAGTTCGCCCAGGTCGTGCAGGGCCGATTTGACTTCTTCCTGGCCCAGCATCTTGAGCATGTTGCCGACTTTCTCGCGCGAGCAGCTGCAGTGGAATTCCGGGTGCGCCGGATCGAACACGCGGATCGTCTCTTCCCAGAACAGGCGCTTGAGCAGCGTCGGCACGTCGGTCGTCAGCAGTTCGGCGCGCTGCAGCGTGCCGCCCAGCGCGATCGCGCGGTTCCAGGTCTCGAGGTCTTCTTCCTCAGTGGCCTGGGCGACCTGGCCTTCGATGCTGCTGTTGCGCGGCAGTTTTTGCAGCAGCATGCCGCGTGCGATGTTGTCGTCCGCCGCCAGCCACAGCTTGGTGTCCATCTGTTCCGAGCGCAGCATGTAGTTTTCGATGACGGTCGCGACGTTGTCGCCGATCAGCGGGACCACGCCCTGGTAGGGCTGCTGGCCCGGCACCTTGTCCTGTGGGTCGAGCGTGATCACGAAGCGACCTTTGCCGGTCGCGTTCAGCATCGATTCCAGCGAGGCATCGTCCGCCACCGTCGCGTTCGGCGACAGCTTGGCGGTGGCGCGCAGGTGCAGGGCGGCGTCGCATTCGACCACCAGCAGCTTAACCGGACCGTCGCCGAAAATCTGCATCACGATCGAGCCGTTGAACTTGAGGTTGGCCGACAGCAGGGCGGCGGCGGCGACCATTTCGCCCAGCAAGCCTTTCACTGCGGTCGGGTAGGCGTGGCGCGATTGGATCTCGCGCCAGGCGTTGGAAATCTCGACCAGTTCGCCGCGCACGGCGGCGTTGTCGAAGATGAATTTTTGCAGGATGTCCTTGCTGGTATCAGTCGTCATTCTTTATCCGATTTTCTTGAGTTCCGCCTTGAAGCGCTGGCCGCGCTCGACATAGCTGGCGGCGTTGCCTTGCAGGCGGAGCAGGTCGTCTTCCGTGAGCGTGCGTACTACCTTGGCCGGGCTGCCCAGGATCAGCGAGCCGTCCGGGAATTCCTTGCCTTCCGTCACCAGGGCACCGGCGCCGACCAGGCAACCCTTGCCGATCTTCGCGCCGTTCAGTATCACGGCCTGGATCCCGATCAGCGAGCCGTCGCCCACCGTGCAGCCGTGCAGCATGGCCTGGTGGCCGATGGTGACGTTCTTGCCGATCACCATCGGGTAGCCCATGTCGGTGTGCATCACCGTGCCCTCTTGCACGTTGCTGTTTTCACCGATCGTGATGCGTTCGTTGTCGCCGCGGATCGTGACCCCGAACCACACCGAGGCCCTGGCCTCGACGCTCACCTTGCCGATCAGGTTGGCAGAATCGGCAACATAGGCCGAGGCATCGATTTCGGGCGCATGCTCGCCCAACTGGTAAATCGCCATGGATGTGCTCGCGGAAGGGTGGTTAACAAGGCGGTATTTTACGCCCTCGCGCCCGCCATCGTCCGGCAAGCGGCGTAGATGGGGCCGGGCCGCCCCATTACAAGCGGTTCCAGCAAGCTTTGTGCGTATAATCCGAACGGTCGTACTATTTATTTCAACGTCCTGACGATCAAGCCCATGAAACCATCCCGTTCCGAATTCCTGACGATCCGCGGCCTGCGCACCCACGTCCGCCACTGGGGCCGCGAAGGCGCGCCCAAAATCTTCATGGCCCATGGCTGGATGGACATGTCGGCCTCGTTCCAGTTCGTGGTCGACGCCCTGCAGGGTGACTGGCACGTGATCGCCCACGACTGGCGCGGCTTCGGCCTGACCGAGCGCTCGGGCCAGGACACCTACTGGTTCCCGGATTATTTCGCCGACCTCGACGCCATCCTCGACCATTACGCGCTGGATGAGGCCGTGAACCTGCTGGGCCACAGCATGGGCGCCAACATCGCCAGCGTGTACGCCGGCGTCCGGCCCGGACGCGTTGCGCGCTTCATCAACCTGGAAGGCTTCGGCTTGCCGGCCACGAAACCCGAGCAGGCGCCCGGGCGCTACGCCAAGTGGCTCGACGAACTCAAGGCGCCGCCGGCGATGCGCGGCTACGCCAGCCTGGAGGAGGTGGCGGCACGCCTGCAGAAGACCAACCCTCGCTTGGCCGCCGCGCGCGCCGCTTTCCTGGCGCAGCACTGGGCGGCGCAAAACGGGGCAGGGCAGTGGGAAATCCTGGGCGACCCTGCGCACAAGATGGCCGGGCCGCTGCTGTACCAAGCCGAGGAAGTCCTGGCTTGCTGGCGCCGCATCACGGCCCCGGTCCTGTGGGTCGAGGCCGAGCACACCGACATGTGGCGCTGGATGGGGCCGAAGGAACATGCGCGCGCGGAAGTCGACCGCCGCCGGGCCCAGCTCAAGATTGTTACCGCGAAGATGATGCCGGCGGCCGGTCACATGCTGCACCATGACCAGCCGGAATTGCTTGCTCAGATGATCGAAGAATTTTTATCAATTTAGCAAGCCATTCGCAAGCGATGCGAAGCGCGTACAATGGTCACTCCGCACTGATCTTTACGTTCCACCCTGAGCCATGCTGAAAGTCGATCTCCACTGCCATTCCAACGTTTCCGACGGCGTGCTGCTACCTGCCGCCGTGGCCGCCTACGCCCGCAAGGGCGGCGTCGATGCCTGGGCCTTGACGGACCACGACGAGGTCGGCGGCATCAAGGCCGCGCGCGCCGCGGCGACCGGGCTCGGCATGCGCTTCGTCGCCGGCGTCGAGATTTCCGTGACCTGGGCCAACGAAACCGTGCACATCGTCGGCCTGCAGATCGACGAGGACAATCCGCAACTGGTGCAGGGCCTGGCCGCCACGCGCGCCGGACGCGATGCGCGCGGGCGCGAGATCGCGGCCCAGCTGGCGCGCGCCGGCATCCCGGGCGCCTACGAGGGCGCGCTGAAGTACGTGGCCAACCCGGACCTGCTGTCGCGCACCCACTTCGCGCGCTACCTGTGCGAGATCGGCGCCTGCAACACCACCTCGGACGTCTTCCGCAAATACCTGAGCGAAGGCAAGCCGGGCTATGTTCCGCACCGCTGGGCCACGCTGGCCGAGGCGGTCGGCTGGATCCGGAGCGCCGGCGGCATCCCCGTGATCGCCCACCCGGGCCGCTACCGCTTCGACCGCACGGCCGAGGGCGCGCTGTTCGACGAATTCCGTCAGTTGGGCGGCAACACCATCGAAGTGGTCACCGGCAGCCACACGCCGGACCAGTACGAGACCTATGCCGAGGTGGCGCGCCGTTATGGTTTCCTGGCCTCGCGCGGGACCGACTTCCATGCGCCGGGGGAGGCACGGATCGAGTTCGACCAACTGGCGCCCTTGCCGGCGGACTTGAAGCCGGTCTGGCACGACTGGTTCTAGGCGCTCACTGGACCGTCCAGTGCAGGCTGAAATGGCGGTCCTTCGGGCACGAGGGGCCCGGGGTGCCCGGCGGGCACCAGGTCGCCATCGGTACCGGTGCCTCGAGATCGTAAGTAAAGCCGCCGCCGATACTATTTCCCAGCGGGAGGTTCGGATAAGCGGTAATCGTCGCGACGTAGGTCCCATCCGCGAGACCGAACAACTCGATACCGGCGTCGAGCCGGCTCTGGTAGTAGTTGAAGGTCGTGTTATCGTCATTCATGGCAAGCTTGACGCCGTTACGCCATAGCGTAAGCACCGGATTGAAGCTGGCGCCATTCCCGTAGCTGTCGGTCCAGATGCGCAAGTGTCCGGATCCCGAGTAGATCTGGATCGTGTGGTACTCGACCTGGTTATGCCACACCATATGCCCGCTGTACGATTGCTCGTACATTGCCTGGGCCTTGGCCGGGGCCTGCATGAATATCGATGCGAGCAGGAACAAAGCGGTCTTCATGTCGATTCTCCATCCTTGGGCTCAGTCGATGGTCCAGTGCAGGCTGAAATGGTGGCGTGTGTAGCACCCGGGGCCCGGGAAGGCCGGCTGGCACCAGGTCTCGATCGTTATAGGCCCCTGGTTGTCGTAGGCGAAACCGTTTTCAAGATAATTGCTGACTGGGAAATTCGGATAGGCGCTGATCGTCACCAGATAGCTGCCCCAGGAAAGTGTTGGCAGGGCAATTGCTGAGTCGCGCCGGGTCTGGAAGGGGGTGAACGACGAATTGTCGTCGTTCATGCCGATCCGGATACCGTTGTGCCACACGGTGATGATCGGATCGAAGTTGGCGCTGTTGGCGTAGCTGTCGGTCCACACCCGCAGGTTGCCCAGTCCCGCGTAAATGGGAATGGTGAGGTATTCGACCTGGTTGTGGTATTCGAGATGCCCGGTGTACGATTGTTCGTAGGCGACCTGCGCACGGGCCGGCGCCTGCAGCAACATGGCTGCGAGCAGCAACAAAGCGATTTTCATGTCGACTCTCCATGGGTAGGCCGCCAGGGCGAACCACTCCAGTCTAGCCAGCTCGCCCGTACCCGCTTGCACCTATGTCAAATGAATAACCGGGTCAGCCGCTTGCCCGCAGCTTTGGTAATCGGGATGGCATCGGCGCAGCACTTGAAACTTCAGCTGGCAACCTCATCTTGTCCCCCTGACAAGCCGCCAGGTCCCGAGCAATGACCCAATACTTCGAAATCCACCCAGTCAATCCCCAGCCGCGCCTGGTGCGCCAGGCGGCCCAGATCATCGAGTCCGGCGGCATCGTCGCCGCGCCCACCGATTCGGCCTATGCGCTGGTCTGCCGCCTCGACGACAAGGGCGCGGTCGAGAAGCTGCGGCGCATCCGCGGCGTCGACGAAAAGCACCACCTGACGCTGCTGGTGCGCGACCTGTCCGAGATCGCGACCTATGCCCGCGTCGACAACCGGCAATATCGCCAGTTGAAGGCCGTGATGCCGGGTCCCTACACCGTGATCCTGGAAGCGACCAAGGAGGTGCCGCGCCGCCTGTCGCACCCGTCGCGCAAGACGATCGGCATCCGGGTGCCGGAAAACCCGATCCTGCTGGCCCTGCTGGAAGAGCTCGGCGAGCCGCTGATCGGCACCACGCTGCAATTGCCGGACGACGAGCACATGCTGTCCGACCCGGACGAGGTGCGCGAACGCCTGGACAAGCAGATCGACCTCGTCATCGACGGCGGCGCCGGCACGCTGGAGGCGACCACCATCGTCGACCTGACCGGACCCGAGCCCGAACTGCTGCGCCAGGGCCGCGGCGATGCATCCGTGTTCGGCCTGTAAATCAGTCTTTCCGCCGGTCCATAGCCGCGTGCTCTGATAGAATCCCCGGTTATGGATGAACTTATACGCAATCTGGCGGTCTACGCACTGCCTGTCCTCTTTGCGATCACGATGCACGATGCCGCCCAGGCCTTCGCTGCGCGCCGCTTCGGAGACAACACCGCCCACGCCGCCGGGCGTACCACCCTGAATCCGCTGGCCCACATCGACCCCCTGGGGACGGTCGTGATCCCGGCGGTCATGTACCTGATGAGTGGTTTCGTCTTCGGCTACGCCAAACCGCTGCCGCTGAACTACGGCCAGATGCGCCACCCGAAGCGCGACATGGCCTTCGTGGCGCTGGCCGGTCCGGGCGCCAATTTCATCATGGCGCTGTTCTGGCTGCTCATCGCGATTTTCCTGCAGTACTTTGATGTGCAGGAATCCTTCCCGAACCTGGTGGCCAAGGCCGGCATCCAGACCAATTTGTGGCTGATGGCCTTCAACCTGCTGCCGATCCCGTCGATGGACGGCGGGCGCGTCGTGTTCAGCCTGCTGCCGCACAAGGCCGCCTACCAGTTCGCGCGCCTCGAGCCCTATGGCTTCATCATCCTGCTGGCCCTGATCCTGCTGCGGGTCATCCCTTACTGGCTGTACTTCGTGGAGGGCCTGGCGCGGCAACTGCTGGTGGTGATCGTGTCGCCGCTGATGTACCTGCAGGGTTGAACCTGCAAGGAACCCATGCGTGAAGTGCGCGACGCCATGGGCCTGTCCACCACTTGATGGACTCAATCTGATGCATACCTCTCTCGATACCCCATCGGCCTGGGTGCGCCGTTTCGCGCCGCTGATCCACCAGGGCGAAGTGCTCGACCTGGCCTGCGGCGGCGGGCGCCACGCGCGCCTGCTGGCCGGCCTCGGCCACACCGTGATCGCGCTCGACCGCGACGCCCAGGCGCTGGCCGCCATCGCCGCCGGCGAACACGGCGACGCCATCACGACCGTCGAATACGACCTCGAAGCGCCGGGCGCCGCCTGGCCGTTCGCGCCGCGCAGCCTGTCCGGCATCGTCGTTACCAACTACCTGTATCGCCCGCTGATCCCGCCGCTGATGGCCTCGCTGGCGCCGGATGGCATCCTGATCTACGAGACCTTTGCGCGAGGGAACGAAGTCTTTGGAAAACCATCCAATCCGGACTTCCTGTTGATGCCCGGCGAGCTGCTCGGCTTTGCCGGACGCAGCGGCCTGCGCGTGCTGGCCTTCGAGGATGGGGTGGTGCAGGCGCCGAAGCCGGCACGGGTGCAGCGCGTGTGCGCGGCGGGGCCGGCCTTCGATCCGTCGACGGCAAAACTGGATTTGTAACCGAGCGTAACTGAGCCATTTATGTGGGATGGAATGAACCATAAGCGCGGGCTATCCAGTACAATCGAATTTTTATTTATTAACGGCACGGTCCACTGATTATGATTAAGGGCAGCATAGTAGCAATCGTCACTCCGATGTTCGAGGACGGCAGTTTGGATAGGGACAGCCTGCGCAAACTGCTCGACTGGCACATTGCCGAGGGTACCGATGGCGTCGTTATCGTCGGCACCACCGGCGAATCGGCCACCGTGAGCCCGGAGGAACACTGCGAACTGATCAAGCTGACGGTCGAGCACGTTGGCGGCCGTATCCCCGTCATCGCCGGCTCGGGCGGCAATTCGACCGCGGAAGCGATCGCACTGACCCGCCATGCGAAGGCCGTCGGCGCCGACGCCACGCTGCAGGTGGTCCCGTACTACAACCGTCCGACCCAGGAAGGCATGTACCGCCACTTCAAGGCGATCGCCGAAGCGGTCGACATCCCGGTGATCCTGTACAACGTGCCGGGCCGTACCGTGGCGGACATGAGCAACGAGACCGTGGTGCGCCTCTCAAACGTCGACAACATCGTCGGCATCAAGGATGCGACCGGCAACATCGGCCGCGGTACCGAGCTGCTGCGCGCCGTGGACAAGTCCTTCGCCGTGTATTCGGGCGATGATGCGACCGCGATGGCGCTGATGTTCTGCGGCGCGGCCGGCAACATCTCGGTGACGGCGAACGTGGTGCCGCGCGAGATGCACGAGCTGTGCGAGGCGGCGATGGCGGGCCAGGTGGCGCGTGCCGTGGAAATCAACAACCGTGTGCTGGCGCTCCACGGCAAGCTGTTCGTCGAACCGAATCCGGTGCCTGTCAAATGGGCGCTGGCTGAAATGGGCAAGATGCCGGCAGGGCTGCGCCTGCCGCTGGCGCCGCTGTCCGCGCAATACCACGACACCGTTCGCGCCGCGCTGCGCGAGTCCGGCGTCCTTTGATAAGTCACGAGCTTTTACCCTATGATGAATCGCAAGTATAAGAACGTAAGCGCGACCCGCACCATCGCACTGACCGCAATGGCGCTCAGCCTGGCTGCATGCACGACCGTGTTCGAATCGGACAAGGTCGACTACAAGACCACCAAGAAGGCCGCGCCGCTGGATGTGCCGCCGGACCTGACCCAGCTCCAGAAGGACAACCGCTACGCCGTGCCGGACGGCCGCGGCGTCGCCACCGCCTCGGGCTTCCAGCAGCAGCGCAATGCGGGCGCGCCGGCCGCTGTCGGTGTCCCGGCGGCTTCCACGGATGCCATCGGCCCGGTCTCGACCGATGCCGTGCGTATCGAGCGCGCCGGCAACGAGCGCTGGCTGGTGGTCAAGCAGACGCCGGAACAGCTGTGGCCGCAACTGCAGCAGTTCTGGACCGATTCCGGCTTCGCCCTCGAAGTCGAGAACGCGCAGACCGGCATCATGGAAACCAACTGGAACGAAAACCGTTCCAAGATCCCGCAAGACATCCTGCGCCGCACCATCGGCCGCGTGTTCGACTCGGCCTACTCGACCGGCGAGCGCGACAAGTTCCGCACCCGCCTCGAGCGCCGTCCGGATGGCGCCACCGAGATCTACATCAGCCACCGCGGCGCCGAGGAAGTCCTGACCGGTCCGCAGAAGGAAGTCGCGACCTGGACCGTCCGTCCGAGCGATCCGGGCCTGGAAGCCGAATTCCTGGGCCGCCTGGTCGCCAAGCTGAACGGCGTCAAGGTGCAGCAGGCGGTGGCGTCGGTCACCAACGCCGCGCCGGAAGCCCAGCACGCCAAGCTGGACAACGGCAAGGTCGTCGTCGACGAGGGCTTCGACCGCGCATGGCGCCGTGTCGGCCTGGCGCTGGACCGCGTCGGCTTTACCGTGGAAGACCGCGACCGCGTGCAGGGCATCTATTTCGTGCGCTACGTCGATCCGGACCTGGCCAAGAAGGAAGGCTTCTTCACCAAGCTGTTCGGCAGCGAAGACAAGAACAAGGAAGCGCAACGCTACCGCGTGCTGGTCTCGGCCGTGCCGAATGCCACCACCACCGACCTCACCGTGCAGAGCAACGACGGCAAGCCGGAAACGTCGCCGACCGGCGCCAAGATCCTGCAACTGCTGGCGGACGAGCTGAAGTAATTCGGTACCCGCCCAAAAAGAAACCGGCCGCATGGCCGGTTTTTTCATGCGCTGTCTCCCGATACGCGAACACCTTGCGCGAACACCTGATCGGGGACGAAAAAAAACCGGCCCGAGGGCCGGTTTTTCCATTGCACGAAGCCGAAGGCTTCGCAGCAATTAGGAGCCGGTGGCGCCCGAAGCGGCCGGGGCGGTGCCAGCAGCCGGGGTGGTGCCAGCAGCAGCAGCGTCAGCAGCCGGAGCAGCCGGGGTAGCGGTTGCGTCGGTAGCAGCCGGAGCAGCCGGAGCGGCAGCCGGAGCTGCGGTTTCAGCAGCCGGAGCAGCCGGGGTCACGGTGGTTTCTTCTTTCTTGCTGCAAGCAGCCAGAGCAACAGCCAGCAGGGAAACGATCAGCAGGGATTTTTTCATGGTTTTTTCCTTAATTAATTCAAAAAGGTTTATTTCTGTTGCGATGAATAATTACCGGTAATTATCGCTCGTCAGGAATTCTCGTAGCTTTCATAACTTTGTGCAAAGTCTACGGACAACGGAACCTTCCTAGCCGGATATTATAGCCAAATTTACTGAATCGCAATAGAAAACACATGCCAACTTGTAACTGTTGTGCGAACTTGCAACGTTCATATTGTTACAAGATGTGACGGTGATCAATATACCTGAAGATCGTGCTCAAACACCATCATTGATCACGATTTTGAACAATTTGTCTTATCTATTTCGGATAAGAAATTTTCAAAAACCAGATCCTGATTCCCCGTTGGTTTCGGCTCAAAGTCCGGTCACGGTCGGGTGCAGGACGGGACGGGATTCTTCCCAGATCGCGGCAAAGCGGTCGCGTGGCAGGTCGACGGATCCGGGCGCATCGAAGGCGGCTTCGCCGCGCAGGTGGCCGCTGTGAAAGCGCCGCACCACGTGCAGGCCGTCGGCGATGGCGAAGGAGTCGGTGAGCTGGCGCAGGCGCTCAGGGGTCAGGCGGCATGCCACGCGGTGGCTGTAGTCGCGCAGCAGCCTCAGGAGGCGCGGGGCTTCCCGTTCCAGGTGGGCACCGGTGTGCATGGCGAGGCGCAGCACGCCGCCGCCGTGCAGGAAGCGGCGCAGCTCGGCGTCGGTCTCGCTGGCGCCGAGCTGGAACAGGGCGAAGTCCGGATCGAACAGGTCGAGCGTGGCGCCGGCGCGCGCCAGCAGCATACGCAACGCCTGCTGGAACTGCGTGCGGGTGTCGAAGCGTTCGATCCGGGGTGCGTGCATGCCGCTTACGCCAGTTCCAGCCAGCCGTCCTGGTACCAGGTGTACAGCGCTTCCAGCACGTCGTCGGACGCCTGGTCGAGCAGGGCGCCGTCCAGGGCGCGCCGGTTGGCCAGCACGTCCAGCACCGCCTTGTCGGCGCGGCCCACGGCAAAGGATTCGCCGTTGATGAACACGTGCTTGCCGCGGTACAGCATCAGGGTCTTGGCCGACAGCTTCAGGCCGCGTTTGGCTGCCTGTTCCATGAAGCGGCCCACCGTCAGCGGCTTGGCCACCGGGGTGAAGAACACGTTGTGCTTCGGTTCGGACAGGTGTTCGCCCAGGAAGATGGTCACGTCCTCCTCGTCCCAGCGCACCTTGTTGAGTTCTTCGGTGATGGTGGACAGCATGTCCTTCGGGATCTCGGCCGGGTTCTTGGCCGGAGTCAGGTGCGGGTCGGCATAGCGGCCCGGCAGGTCGATCGAGTCGGCCATGAACTGCAGGAAGGCTTCGCCCAATTCCTGGTAGGACGGCGAGCGGAAGCCGATCGAGTAGGTCATGCATTCGCCTTCGGCCACGCCGTCGTGGGCGTAGTGCGGCGGCAGGTAGAGCATGTCGCCCGGTTCCAGCACGAATTCCTGTTCGGCCTCGAAATTGGCCAGGATCTTCAGCGGCAAGCCTTCGACCAGGGTCAGGTCCTGCTGGGCACTGATGCGCCAGCGGCGCTTTCCCTGCGCCTGCAGCAGGAACACGTCGTAGGAATCGAAGTGGGGACCGACGCCGCCGCCATCGGTGGCGAAGCTGACCATCAGGTCGTCCAGGCGCGCGTCCGGCGCGAAGCGGAACTCGCGCAGAAGGGCGTCGGCCTTGGGCTCGACCAGGTTCACGCCCTGCACCAGCAGGGTCCATTCGCGCTGGGTGCGCGCCGGCAGTTCGGCCAGCGGGCCGTGCTGCATGTCCCAGCTTCCGTCGGCCTGGGTCACGAGGCGCGATTCGACATGGTTGAGCTTGGCCAGTTCGGCCAGTTTCTCGAACTTGAGCAGCGGCTTGAAATTGGGGATCGCCTGACGGATCAGGAGCGGTTTCTTGTGCCAGTAATCGCGGAGGAACTGGGCAGGCGTCAGATTGCCGAGGAGCTGAGATTTTTGCATGCGCCATTATAACCATCCGGCGCTAGCCATCGGCATTACAAGGTTATAATCCGAGCCTTACCCACGAAAGGAAGCGCAATGAAGATTGCACAGAATACGGTGGTGACGGTCAACTACAAACTGTCCGACGCCCAGAACAACCTGATCGAAGACGGCGCCCAGCCCATGGTGTACCTGCACGGCGGGTACGAGAACACGCTGCCGAAGATCGAAGAGGAACTGGACGGCAAGGACGTGGGCTACGCGTCGACCCTCCAGATCGAGCCCGAAGACGCCTTTGGCGACTACGACCCGACCCTGCTGAAGGTCGAAGAGCGCAACCGCCTGCCGGAGCCGCTGGAAGTCGGCATGCAATTCGAAGGCGTGTCCGAGGGCAGCGAGGACGAGCCGACCATCTTCACCGTGACCGAGATCGCCGACGACAAGGTGGTGCTGGACGGTAACCACCCGCTGGCCGGCATGGCGCTGCGCTTCGAACTGTCGGTCATCGACGTGCGTGCGGCAACCGAAGAGGAAATCGCGCACGGCCACGTGCATGGCGCGCATGGCCACCATCACGGCGACGAGCCGGATGACGGCGAAGAGGGCGACCACTTCCGTAGCCAGCCGCTGCAGTAATCGGTCAGGTGTGGTGGGCGCGGCCGGCGTAGGCACGGGGTGCCCACCTGCATCATTGCAGCTCGAAAACCTTCTTCGAGCCGGGCACCACCGCCACCTCGACCGCCCCCGTGCCGGTCGACAGGTGCCCCACGTTCGCGCGCCATTCAATCGCCGGCTTCGCGCCCTTGGCCAGCCGCGCCGTATCGACCAGCAGCACCTTGCCCGGGAACTTCTGCGCCAGGCCCATTACCTGCCGCCGCGTCTCGCCGAAGCCGTCGTTCGCGGGCACGGCGCGCTGCAGCAGCGCGCGCAAGCCGGTCGGCTGCGACAGCGCCTTGAGATCCCCTTCCGAAAACAGCACCACGGCTTCCAGCTTGTCGCGCCGGGCGATGGCGAACAGGCGGTTCAGCCAGTAACGGTTGGCGACCAGCCGGTCTTCGTATTCGCTGTTGCGCCCGGCTTCGAGCAGGTAGTGGTTGTTGTTGGCGGGCAGGTTGACGGTGGCATACAGCACCTTGCCCACCGACCAGTGGGCGTTTTCCGCATAGCTGCGAAAGCGCGGGCTCATCGACAGCCGCGTGAGCGCCAGCTTGCCGCTGCCGAGCGCGGCCGGCTCGCCATAGAACAGTTCGCGAATGCGGTTCAGGCGCTCGATCGCATTGCTGCGGCCGGCGCTGTTGCGGCACTCGGTCCAGTCGCTGCCGGCCGGCAGCACGACCACCGGCCGTTTGGCGTCGTCGACCAGGGTGCGGCGCTGCTGGTACAGCTTGTCGCTGCAGGGTTCGGTATTGCCCTTGATGCCGGTGACGACCACGAAGGCGTCGGCCTTGTCATCGAGTTCCTTGAGCACCGCCTTCAGGTGCTCCTCGCCGCCCTCGTTGAAGCTGTGGCCGATGATGGCGAAGCGGTGGGCGTCGCCCTCATCCTTGCCGCCACCTGGGGCGGCCCCGGCGACGGTCATGGCGGCAAAGGCGGCGCAGAAGACGGCAATCGGCCGGACCCGCAGCATCGGCATCAAGCGTCGTGCGCGGACGAGGCCAGGCGCTTCAGTTCGTACAGCCGTTCCAGGGCCTCGCGCGGCGTCAGCGCGTCCGGGTCGATGTCGCCCAGCAGGGCCAGCGCCGGCGAGGGCGCGGCAGCCGGCGCCATCGGCACGGCGGCATCGTCGACGGTTTCCGGCGTGGCCGCGGTATCGTTGCAGGGCGCCGGCGCGAACAGGTCGAGCTGGGGCGTGGCGTCCAGCGCCTGCGATTCCAGCCGCGCCAGGTGCTTGCGCGCGGCGCGGATCACGGACGGCGGCACGCCGGCCAGCTGCGCCACCTGCAGGCCGTAGCTCTGCGAGGCCGGGCCGTCCTGCACCGCGTGCAGGAACACGATGTTGTCCTTGTGCTCGACCGCCGACAGGTGCACGTTGACCGCGCTCGGGTGGGCTTCCGGCAACTGGGTCAGCTCGAAATAGTGGGTCGCGAACAGCGTGAAGCTGCGGCTGGTCTCGATCAGGTGGCGCGCGATCGCCCAGGCCAGCGCCAGGCCGTCGAAGGTCGAGGTGCCGCGGCCGACTTCGTCCATCAGCACCAGCGAGCGGTCGGTGGCGCCGTTCAGGATGGTCGCCGATTCCGTCATCTCGACCATGAAGGTGGAGCGGCCGCCCGCCAGGTCGTCGGACGCGCCGATGCGGGTGAAGATGCGGTCGATCGGGCCGATGGTCGCACTGGCGGCCGGCACGTAGCTGCCGATGTAGGCGAGCAGCGTAATGAGGGCCACCTGGCGCATGAAGGTCGATTTACCGCCCATGTTGGGGCCGGTAATCAGGAGCAGGCGCCGCTCGTCGTTCAAGCGGCAATCGTTGGCGATGAAGCGCTCGATCTGCTTTTCCACGACCGGATGGCGGCCCTCAAGGATCGTCAGGCAGGGCGATTCCACCAGCTGCGGCGCGCACCAGTTGTTGCGCTGGGCGTGGGTGGCCAGCGCCACCAGCGTGTCGACCTGGGCGATGCCGGAGGCGATGCGCTGCAGGCAGGCAATGTGCGGCGCCAGGTCGGCCAGCAGCAGGTCGTACAGCAGCTTTTCCCGCGCCAGCGCACGGTCCTGGGCCGACAGGGCCTTGTCTTCGAAGGCCTTCAGTTCCGGCGTGATGTAGCGCTCGCAGTTCTTCAGCGTCTGGCGGCGGCGGTAGTCGTCCGGCACCTTGTCGGCCTGGCCGTTGGTGACTTCGATGTAGAAGCCGTGCACCTTGTTGTACTCGACGCGCAGGTTGGCGATGCCGGTGCGCGCGCGTTCGCGCGTCTCGAGGTCGACCAGGAACTGGCCGGCGTTCTGCGACAGCGAGCGCAGCTCGTCGAGTTCGGCGTCGAAGCCCGGCGCGAACACACCGCCGTCGCGCACCATCGCCGCCGGTTCGTCGGCGACCGCGCGCACCAGCAGGTCGACGCAGGCTTCCGGCACCGCGATCGCCTCGAAAATGGCGTGCAGCAGCGAGGAGTCGCCCGGGATGAAGCAGCGCGCCACCTGCTCGCGCAAGGCCGGCAGCTGCTTCAGGCCGTCGCGCAGGCAGGACAGGTCGCGCGGGCGCGCCGTTTGCAAGGCGACGCGCGTGGTGATGCGTTCGATGTCCGGCACGTGGGAAAGCAGGGCCGACAGTTCCGGTGCCGCTTCGGCCTGGATCAGCGCGGCGATCGCATCGTGGCGGGCGCGGGCCACGGATTGATCGCGCTTGGCGTGATGAATCCAGTGGCGCAGCAGGCGCGAACCCATCGCGGTGCGGCAGCCGTCCAGCAGCGAGAACAGCGTCGGCGACTCGTGGCCGCGGATGGTTTCGGTCAGTTCCAGGTTGCGCCGGGTGGCGGCGTCCAGCCCGATGAATTCGCTTTCCGACTCCACCGCCAGGCTGTTGACGTGCTGCAGGCCGCGGCCCTGGGTCGACTGGGCATAGCGCAGCAGCGCGCCGGCCGCACCAAAAGCCGCGCCCAGGCCGTCGCAGCCGAAGCCGGTGAGCGTGGCCACGCCGAGCTGGTCGAGCAAGGTCTTGTGGCCGTGCACCACGTCGAAATGCCATTCCGGCACGCGCTGGGTGTGGCCCATCGGTGCGTCTTCAAGCGTATCGAGGCTGTCCGCGCGCAGCACCTCGGCCGGCGCGATGCGTTCCAGTTCCTGCACCAGGCGCAGGGCGGCCGCGCGCGCGTCGCCCGCGAATTCCATCAGTTTCAGGTTGCCGCTGGCCAGCGACAGCCAGGCCAGGCCCGTCGTCACGACCTTGCGGTTGGCGACCGTGCACACGGCCAGCAGCGGACGCTCGGCCTTTTCGGGCAGCAGGTCCGAATCGGTCAGGGTGCCGGGCGTGACCACGCGCACCACCTTGCGCTCGACCGGGCCCTTGGCCAGCGCCGGGTCGCCGATCTGTTCGCAGATCGCGCAGGATTCGCCGAGCTTGACCAGCTTGGCCAGGTAGGGGTCCAGCGAATGGAAGGGCACGCCCGCCATCTTGATCGGATTGCCGCCCGAGCTGCCGCGCGCGGTCAGCGTGATGCCCAGGATGCGTGCGGCTTTCTCGGCGTCCTCGAAGAACAGCTCGTAGAAGTCGCCCATCCTGTAGAAGACGAGCATCGTCGGGTAATCCGCCTTGATGCCCAAATATTGCTGCATCATCGGGGTGTGCTTTTCGGTCGCGAGGCGTTTCGCCGCGTCGGCATTGATTTCGCGTGGGACGTTCATGGGGCCAGGGTTGCTATGGGCCGGGCAGGGAAGAGCCGGGCCAGGGCCGCCATTTTACCGCGTTCGACAAGTGTCGGGACAGCGGGGCGGTATGGATTGGCAACATGCGCGTGGGAGCGAATCTGCCGGCGCCGCTATCGCAAATATGCAACTGATCACAAAAATCATTGAATTTGACGATCAGTATTGATTTTTGTCATCAATCTTCTGTTAATATGATTTTGGGAAATAAATATTTCCTGAAGAACATCTCGTCTTCGAGACCAGCATCCGGCTGACAGGATCCGCCGGATGCCCCGTCGGCCCAAGAATCGCCGGCAATATTCCAATCATTGTCCGCCATTCATCGGAGCCTGCGCCATGCGTATGAAGCCTGTCCTGCTGTCCCTGTCCATCCTTGCCGCGTCGGCTGCCAACCTGGCCCACGCCAACCTGATCACCAACGGTGGCTTCGAGCTGACCACGAACGGCGGCAACAAGCGCCTGTCGAACACCACCCCGACCACGGCCGATCGCACCACGCTGGTGGGCTGGACCAGTTCCAACGGTAACGACGGCGGCTACAACTTCGTGCTGAACCCGAGCACGGCAACGACTTCCAGCTCGGCCCTGCAGTTGTATGGCAACAATGGCTTCAGCGCTTCGCCCACCGGCGGCAATTTCTTCGTCTCCGACCCGCTCTACTACCCGGGCTACCTGTACCAGTCGGTCGGCAACCTGACCGTCGGCGCTTCCTACCTGCTGACCTTCGACTATGCGCTGGCCCAGCAAGCCAGCTATACGGGCGCGAACCTCAACGATTACTGGCAGGTCGGCTTCGGCAACACCGTCCAGAACACCAATCCCTTGAGCATCGACCAGGGAGGCTTCAGCGGCTGGAAGAGTGCGAGCATGAGCTTCACTGCGACCAGCGCCACCCAGTTCCTGTCCTTCCTGGCCAAGGGCAGTTCGGCCGGCGCGCCGCCGTTCATGCTGCTGGACAATGTCTCGATGGACGTGATGGCGAGCAAGGTGCCGGAGCCGGCGACCTGGAGCCTGATGCTGGGCGGCCTCGGCGTGCTGGGCTTCATGGCGCGCCGGCGCCGCAACAAGCAGGCCTGAGCCTCCTTCCGCAGGATCTGCCATGCACGCCGCCTTGGTCGAGTTTGCCGGCACCGCACTGCGCCTGTGCGTCTGGCTGGTGCTGCTGACGGCGCTGTTCGTGCCGCTCGAGCGCTGGTTCGGCGTGCGCCATGCGCATGCGGATCCGAAGCCGAAGCCATCGAAGCGCGATCTGCGCCACAACCTGGCGTATTACGTGATCAGCAGCCTGGTGCCGATCCTGCTGCTCAGCGCGCCAACGGCGCTGCTGGCGGCGCTCGCCCGGCACGTGGTGCCGGGTGCGCTGACCGATGCGGTGCAGGGGCTGCCGCCCGTGCTGCGCATCGTATTGGCCTTCGTCATCGGCGAAATCGGCTTCTACTGGGGACACCGGCTCAGCCATGAACTGCCGTGGCTGTGGCGCTTCCACGCGCTGCACCACAGCACCGAACACATGCATTTCCTGGCCAACACCCGCACCCATCCGGTCGACATGGTCGTGACCCGGCTGTTCGGCCTGGTGCCCCTGTACCTGCTCGGCCTGGCCAGCCCGAGCGTGGCCGGCAGCGGCGTGCCGGCGCTGGTGCTGGTAATCGGCACGGCCTGGGGCTTCTTCATCCACGCCGACCTGCGCTGGCGCCTGGGACCGCTGGAATGGCTGGTGAGCACGCCGGCCTTCCACCACTGGCACCACAGTCGCCACGACCACATCAACCGCAACTACGCATCCACGCTGCCGGTGCTGGACCGCCTGTTCGGCAGCCACTACCTGCCGCGGCACTGGCCGGACGCAGTCGGTACCGATACGCCGCTCGCGCCGACGCTGGCGGGCCAGCTGCTTGATCCGCTGGCGCCGCCCAGGGCAGCGGTTCAGGCCGCGATGAACGCGAAGTCCTGAACAAGCGCCTGGTCCACGATCGCCTGCCGTTGCGGCGCGGTGTCATCCGCGCGCCGCTGGCCTGACGTCGCCAGCACGCGCAGGGCGACGATCATATCCACTTGCTGGTGCTGCATTGCCTGCGCGGCAGCGCTGCGGCCTTGCGCGCGCAAGGCGTCGCGTACCTTGGCTGCAGTGGCGTGATCGACACGGCGCTCGCCGAGCGCGTGGATGGGCAAACCCTGGTCGTGCAGGTGCAGGAAGGTCATGGCAAATCTCCGTTGGAAGGTGGAGATATCGTCGCGCAATTGCCGCTTTGTCATTTAGTTGGCATCAAGATAAGTTCCTTTTACCCAATCCTGATGAGCTTTGAGGATGAGCAAACCTCGCTCTCCGCCACGGCCGGATAGTAGCAACACCCGCCTCCGTCAAGCGCCGACGATGACCAATGCCAAACCCTGGGATGTCCGTTCGATTGCCGTCGCTGCCGCGTTCTTTGGCGGCCTGTTCCTGCTGTACAGCCCGTTCGAGGACCCCGAGACCCATACGATGTGGCCCCGCTATTGCGCGGTGCTGGTTAGCCTGGCATGCCTGGTACCGGTCATGCTTGCGCGCCCGATTAGGATTACCTTGCCGTCGGTGTATATCTTGATCGGAATGTCCCTCATCGTGCTGCATACCGTGGTCTTCCGCCAGGTCTCATTCATTTACCCGTTCTTCATCGCGGCAAATATCTCGCTGGCAGTGCTTTTTTACGAAGCAAGCAAGCGATGGCCGAAGGAATTCCGTGCCGCCCTCGCCGCATTGCTGGTGGTGAGCATAGGGGCCCTGTTCCTGCAGGTTGCCATGTTCTATCTGCTGGGTGGCCCGATGGTCGATATCCACGAACTGGTCTTCGGTTCGGCCAGCCGGACGGCGGTCGATTTCGTCGGCATCAACCGTTTTTCCGGCCTGCAGGTGGAGCCCGGCATTTATGCGAACAACATGGCCTTCCTGCTCGGCGCCTACCTGTTCATCTCGGGTTTCAGCAAAACCGTGTACTGGATTTCGATCCTGACGGTCATGTCGCTGGTGGTGACCGGTTCCGCGACCGCCGTTTATTTTACCGGCGTGCTGCTGGTGCTGCTGCCCTTCCTGTGGAGCAAGCGCATCAAGGTATGGCATGTGCTCGCGCTATTCGTCTTCATTCTCGTGGTCCTCGCGTCGTCGAATATCCTCGAGCACATGAGCGAACGCTTCGGCCACAATGACGACGGCAGCCTGTCGATCTGGAAGAATGGCTTGTACAGCTACCTGGCGACCGGCCTGGAGGAAAAGATCATCGGGCTCGGCTACGAGCATCCGCCCTGCGTCAATTGCCATTACCAGGATCTGGGCGTGATCTTCAACCTGGTCAGCGGCGGCGGCCTGATGGCGGTGATCGTGCTGGCGGTCCTGTTCTTCCGGGTGGCCCTCTTCAATGGCATCCTCCTCAGCCTGGTCATTTTCGCGATGCCGGGAAATTCGCGCATGTATTACTACGAGGCACCGGTATGGATGCTGTTCCTGTTCGCTCAGACGAACCTGAGGAAAAAGCACAACGTGCAGGCGCCCGTCGTGCCTTCGGTGCTGCCGATGTCTGCGGATGTCAAGGCTAGGACAGCCGCGCGTGATTCAAGATTACCCACGCCACCGTGATCACGACCATGCCGGTCAGCGTGACGCAGGACCAGGTAAAGAACCAGGCCGACAGCAGGCCTGCCTGCAAGACTTTTTCGAACAGCACGCCAAGGGCGAAGTCAAAGGCGGTGAGGAAGGACCAGCGGCGCAGGTAGACCGGCAGGTAGCGGCTCATCTTGCGGTTGTGCTGGTGGGCGGCGTGGCGCTCAATGCGGTCGCGCGCGGCGCTGACGTCGCGGAACAGCCAGTCGAAGAACAGGAAACGGTAGAGCAGGCGCCGGAACGGCATCTCGGGTGCCGGCGTGTCGTGGGCGGGAGGCTGCGCTTCCTTTTCGATTGTCATGATGACACCGCTTGTCAGATGGCATGGCCGGCATCGTGTCCGGAGTGGGTTGGATGCCGTGACCGTCCATCCTACGTCATTCGATGTGTCGAGCACGTGCGATGACTAACGTAGTGGACGGGACGGGGCGCGGCATCCTTTGCCATTCTTCACCCGAACAGCGGGCGCCTTCATGAGCGGCATCCAAGTCCGTTGTTGCGTTTAAAAAAGAAAACGGACGCCGCGGCGCCCGTTGCAGGGTTCAAGCGAGCGCCGTTCAGGCCTGCGCCACCCGCTTCGAGATGTGCGCCAGCGCCTCGTCGACCTGGTCGATCAGGATCAGCGACAGGTCCCCGGGCTGAAGGCGTTCCAGGGCGCGGTCGATGGCGACGAATTCGCCCTTGATTTCCTCGATGTGCTCGGTGCGCGTGGCGTCCACCAGGCCCTGGCGCAGCAGGGCGACGACTTCGCCCTCCGAGCGGCCGCGCTGGCACTGGTCTTCGTACAGCAGCACGTCGTCGAAGGCGCGGCCCAGGATGCGCGTCTGGTCGCGGATGTCCTCGTCGCGGCGGTCGCCGGCACCGGAAATCACCACCGAGCGGCGCTTGGCCGGCATCGATTCGACGGCGTTGACCAGGGCCTGGATCGCGTCCGGGTTGTGGCCGTAGTCGGCGATCACGGTCGCGCCCTTGTAATCGAACACGTTGAAGCGGCCCGGTGCGTTGTCGCTTTCGCCCACGAAGGTCTTCAGGCCGAGGCGGATCGCATCCCAGCCGATGCCCACCGCCCAGGCCGCGGCCACCGAGGCCATCGTGTTCTCGACCTGGAAGCCGACCACGCCGCCGCGGGTGATCGGCACCTCGGCCAGCGCGATGCGCTCTTCCTTCTTGCCCTGGGCGGCCACCAGGTCGCCCTTGTCGACGTAGACGATGCGGCGGCCCTGGGCGCGGTGCTTCTGCATGATCGGCAGCGAGCAGTCGGCCGCGAAGTAGGTGATGTCGCCACGGGTGTTCTCGGCCATGCCGGCCACGATCGGGTCGGCCGCGTTCAGCACGGCCATGCCGCTCGGCGCCACGTTCTGCACGATCACGCGCTTCAGGACCGCGAGGTCTTCCAGCGTGGTGATGTAGTTCAGGCCCAGGTGGTCGCCCGAACCGATGTTGGTGACCACGCCGACCTGGCAGCGATCAAAAGCCAGGCCTTCGCGCAGGATGCCGCCGCGCGCGGTCTCGAACACGGCCGCGTCCACGTCCGGGTGCATCAGCACGTTGCGCGCGCTGCGTGGGCCGCTGCAGTCGCCGCTGTCGATGCGGCGGCCCTGGATGTAGACGCCGTCGGTGTTCGTCATGCCGGTGCGCAGGCCGCTCGAGGCCAGCAGGTGCGCGATCAGGCGCACGGTGGTGGTCTTGCCGTTGGTGCCGGTCACGGCCACCACCGGGATGCGGCCGTCGTCGCCGGGGCCGTACAGGGTGTCCATGATCGCTTCGCCAACCGCGCGGCCCTTGCCGAAGGACGGCGAGATGTGCATGCGCAGGCCCGGCGCGGCGTTCACTTCGACGATGCCGCCGTTCTGGTCCTCGATCGGTTTCAGCACGCTGTCGCACACCAGGTCGACGCCGCAGATGTCCAGGCCGACCATGTGGGCGGCGGCGATGGCGCGCGCGGCGACCTCCGGGTGCACGTCGTCGGTGACGTCGGTGGCCGAGCCGCCGGTGGAGAGGTTCGCGTTGTTGCGCAGGGTGACGCGCTGGCCCTTGGGCGGGACCGATTCGGCGTCGTAGCCCTGCTTGGCGAGCGAGGCCAGGGCGATGTCGTCGAAGCGGATCTTGGTCAGCGCGGTGCCGTGGCCGCTGCCGCGGCGCGGGTCGCGGTTGACGATCTCGACCAGCTCGCGCACCGTGTTCCTGCCGTCGCCGAGCACGTGCGGCGGGTCGCGCCGGGCGGCGGCGATCAGCTTGTTGCCGATCACCAGCAGGCGGTAATCGTGGCCGGGCAGGTATTTTTCGACCATGATGTCGTCGCGGAACTCGGACGCGGCGGCAAAGCCGGCATCCAGCTGTTCGCGCGTGGTCACGTTCACGGTCACGCCCTTGCCCTGGTTGCCGTCCTTCGGCTTGATCACGACCGGCAGGCCGACCTCCAGCGCGGCGGCCCAGGCGTCATCCGGATCGCTCACGGCGCGGCCCAGCGGCACCGGCACGCCGGCGGCGTCGAGCAGCTTCTTGGTCAGTTCCTTGTCCTGGGCGATGGTCTCGGCGATGGCGCCGGTGGCGTCGATCTCGGCG
>Ga0265797_10003776_pt1 | contig 23901 bp, 17 predicted proteins | sample P2T30metagenome_FD_192433 | JGI IMG/M metagenome (GOLD analysis project Ga0265797, IMG submission 192433) | Plant litter microbial communities from East Loma Ridge, Irvine, California - P2 T30 | ecosystem: Environmental > Terrestrial > Plant litter > Unclassified | place: USA: California... | reverse complement strand
ACGGGCCGTCGATCCGGGGCTACATCGAGGACACGGCGCGCAAGGCCGGCATCGACCGCCACATCCGCTTCGAGCACAAGGTGGTCGCGGCCGGCTGGTCCAGCCTCGATGCCTGCTGGCGCATCGAGGTCGAGGTGGGCGCGGCGCGCGAACGCCGCACCTTGTACACGCGCTTCCTGCACATGTGCAGCGGCTACTACAGCTACGACGAAGCCCATCGCCCGCGCTTCGAGGGCGAGGACGGCTTCCGCGGCCGCATCGTGCAGCCCCAGTTCTGGCCCAAGGACCTGGACTGGCACGGCAAGCGCGTGGTGGTGGTGGGCAGCGGCGCCACCGCCGTGACGCTGGTGCCGTCGATGGCGAAGGACGCGGCCCACGTCACCATGCTGCAGCGCTCGCCGACCTACATCGTGAGCCGCCCCTCCGAATACCGCTTCGCGACCAAGTACCGGCGCTGGCTGCCGGAAAAGCCGGCCTACCTGCTGACGCGCTGGCGCGTGATCATCGAGAGCATGCTGCTGTACCGTGTGGTGCGCAGCAAGCCGGCGCTGGCCAGGGAAAAGATTGTCGCGATGGCGCAGCGCCAGCTGGGCGCGGACTACGACGTCGCCACCCACTTCACGCCGAATTACAATCCCTGGGACCAGCGCCTGTGCGTGGTGCCGGACGGCGATTTGTTCAAGGCCATCCGCGGCGGGCGCGCCGCCGTCGTCACCGACCACATCGAGCGTTTCATGCCGGATGGCGTGCTGCTCAAGTCCGGCCAGTTCCTGCCCGCGGACGTGGTCGTGCTGGCCACCGGGCTGAAGATCAAGCTGTTCGGCGGCATGGCGCTGACGGTCGACGGGCGCGCCTTCCATGCCAGCGAAGCCATGTCGTACAAGGGCATGATGCTGAGCGGCCTGCCGAACTGCGTCATGACCTTCGGCTACACCAACGCGTCCTGGACGCTGAAGGCCGACCTGACGGCCGCCTGGGTGTGCCGCCTTCTGCGCCACATGGACCGCCACGGCCAGGCGATCGCCGTGCCACGCCGGGAGGCCGGGGTCGAGCCGCGCCCCTTCCTCGGCTTCACCTCGGGCTACGTGGCACGCGCCGTCTCCGAGCTGCCGCAGCAGGGCGCGCGCCGGCCCTGGCAGGTCTACCAGAACTACCTGCAGGACATGCTCACCATCCGTTTCGGCCGCATTGCCGACCGCGTCATGCACTTCGGTGCGAAAGGATCCCTGCCTTGAGCTCTTCCCCCTACAAGCTCGGCGGCCGCGTGGCCGTGATCACCGGCGCCGGCGGCGGCATCGGCCGCGCCACCGCGCTGGCCATGGCGCGCCGCGGCTGCCACCTGGCCCTGGCCGACATCGACGACGCGGGCGTGGCCGCCACCGCGCGCGAGGCCGGGTCACTCGGCGTGCGCGCCACCAGCCACCGCCTCGACGTGGCCGACCGCGCCGCGGTGCGTGATCTTCCACAGGCGGTGCTGGCGGCGCACGAGCGGATCGACCTCCTGATGAACAATGCCGGCGTGGCGCTGGGCGGCACCTTCGAGCAGGTGCTCGAAGCCGACTTCGACTGGCTCATGGAGATCAACTTCCACGCCGTGGTGCGCATGACGCGCGCCTTCCTGCCGCACATCCGCCGCAGCGACGACGGCCGCATCGTCAACGTCTCCAGCATCTATGGCATCATCACGCCGCCGGGCCAGTCGGCCTATGCCGCCAGCAAGTTCGCGGTGCGCGGCTTTTCCAACGTGCTGCGCCACGAACTCGAAGGCAGCAGCGTCGGCGTGTCGGTGGTTCATCCGGGCGGCGTGGCCACCTCGATCGCGAAGAACGCGCGGGTGCCGCAAGGTGCCGCGCAGGACGAGATCGAGCGCGGCCGCAAGACCATGCAGAAGCTGCTGCGCATGGCGCCGGAAGAAGCCGGCGAGATCATCGTGCGCGGCATCGAAAGGCGCCAGGCGCGCATCCTGGTCGGCAGCGACGCCAAGGCCGCCTAGCTGCTGGAACGCCTGGCGCCCGTGGGCTACTGGAACCTGTTGAAGAAAGCGATCAAGCGATGAACATCCTCCTGACCATCCTCGGCTTCGCGCTCGCACTGCTGGCAATCGGCCTGGCCGCATCCGCCCTGTTCACGCTGTATTGCGCGCGCAAGGTCGAATCCCTGCTGCCGCCCCAGGGGCGCTTCGTCGACGTGCCCGGCGCGCGCCTGCACGTGCGCGAATTCGGCCAGGGCTTCGGCGCAGGCCGCGCCATCCTGCTGGTGCATGGCCTGGGTGGCCAGTCCTCGCACTTCAGCTACGCGCTGGCCGCTCTGCTGGCCAGGCGCTACCGCGTGGTCGCGGTCGACCGCCCGGGCAGCGGCTGGTCGACGCGTGCAAGCGAAGCCGGCCCGGACCTGTCCAGCCAGGCGGCCGCGCTGGCAGCGCTGATCGAGCGCCTGGCGCTGGGCCGGCCGCTCGTGGTCGGCCACTCGCTGGGCGGCGCGGTGGCGCTGGCGCTGGCGCTCGGGCACCCCGCCAAGGTGGCGGGCCTGGCCCTGCTGGCGCCGCTGACCCACATGCGGACCGACGTGCCGGCCGTATTCAAGGGCCTGACGATCGCCTCGCCGCTGCTGCGCAAGCTGGTGGCGTGGACGCTGCTGGTGCCGCGCTCGATCCAGTCGGGCCGCCAGACGCTCGAGCAGGTGTTCGGTCCGGAACCGGTGCCGCGCGACTTCGGTACCCGCGGCGGCGGTTTGCTGTCGCTGCGTCCCGCCGCCTTCCTGGCGGCGTCCGATGACCTGCAGGCGCTGCCTGCGCGCCTGCCGGCCCAGCAGGAACGCTACCAGGAACTGGGTATCCCGGTCGCTGTCCTGTACGGCAAGGACGACCGCATCCTCGACTGGCGCGCCAACGGCCGCGCCCTGGCCGACAAGGTGCCGGGCGCGCGCCTGGAACTGGTCGCCGGCGGGCACATGCTGCCGGTGACCCAGCCGGAGGTGTGCGCGGCCTTCATCGAAGGCGTGGCGCAGGCCGCCGGTCTGGACCAGGGCCCGGCCGCCAGCGCGGCCGGCGCACGCTGAGCGCCATCCCCGCGCCCGGCGCGCTACAGTAGCGCCGGACTCACTTCACGGGACACTTCATGGACCTCGACCGCCTCTTGACCGCCGCCGGCGCCATTTCCGCCTTCATCGGCGTCGCATTGGGTGCCTTCGGCGCGCACGCGCTGAAAAAACGCCTCACGCCCGACATGCTGGGCGTGTTCGAGATCGGCGTGCGCTACCAGCTGTACCATGCGCTGGCGCTCCTGGGGGCGGGTGCGGCGGCAGGCCGGCTCGGCGCCGGGCCCCTGCACGCCGCCGGCTGGCTGTTCGTGACCGGCACGGTCGTGTTTTCGGGTTCGCTGTACGTGCTCGCGCTGAGCGGACGCAGATGGCTGGGCGCGATCACGCCGCTGGGCGGCCTGGCATTGCTGGCGGGATGGGCGGCCCTTGCCTGGGCCGCGCTGGGCGCCTAGGCTTCCACCCCGTCCGCGAGCACCGCCATCAGCGCCGACAGGTTGTAGGGCTTGCGCAGCACCACCGCATCCGGCCAGTTGTTGACCTCACCCTTGCCGGTGGCGAACACGATGCGGATGCCGGGCGCCATCGTGCGCGCCTGGGCCGCCAGCAGGTCGCCCGACATGCCCGGCAGCTGCACGTCGGTGATCAATACGTCCGAGCTGCCGGAGATCAGCTCGACCGCCTGCTCGGCGTCGATCGCCTCCTCGACCTGGTGGCCCAGGTGGCGCAGCAGGGCCGCGGTGGCGCTGCGGATGTCGTCCTCGTCCTCGACCAGCACGATGCGCAGGCTGGCGCCAAGCCTGGCCGGCGCCTCGGGCGCAGGCGGGGCGCCGTCGATGCGGGCCGCCGCGGCCGAGCGCTTGCGCTGGGCCGCGATCACCTGGCGGATGCGGCGCGCCAGGCTTTCGCGCGTGTAGGGTTTCCCCAGCAGTTCCACGCCCGGGTCGAGCCGACCGCCGTGCACGATCGAATTCTCGGTATAGCCGGAGGTGAACAGCACCGCCAGCTTGGGCAGGCGCTCGCGCGCCATGCGCGCCAGTTCCGCGCTGCGCAGGGTGCCGGGCATGACGACGTCGGTGAACAGCACGTCGATCGGCACGCCGGATTCGACCACCGCCAGCGCGCTGGCGGCATCCGCCGCCTTCAGCACCCGGTAGCCGAGCGCGGTCAGCATCTCGACCACGGTGGTCCGCACCGCCTCGTCGTCCTCGGCCACCAGGATGGTCTCGCTGCCGCCGACGGCCGCCTGCTGCGGCTCGACCGGACCCAGCGCATCCTCGGACGCGAGGCTGCGCGGCAGGTAGATCTTGACCGTGGTGCCCTGCCCCTGTTCGCTGTAGATCTTGACGTGGCCGCCGGACTGCTTGACGAAGCCATACACCATGGACAGGCCCAGGCCGGTGCCCTTGCCTTCCTCCTTGGTCGAGAAGAAGGGTTCGAAAGCCTTCGCCAGCACCTCGGGCGCCATGCCGCTGCCGGTATCGGTCACGGCCAGCATCACGTACTGGCCGGGCGCGACATCGGCGTGGGCGCGGCAGTACATGTCGTCCAGCACCGCGTTGTTGGCCTCGATCGTCAGGCGGCCGGAGGTGCTGCCGTTCACGCTCATCGCGTCGCGCGCGTTGATCGCCAGGTTCAGCACCGCGTTCTCGACCTGGGCCACGTCGATGGCGGTGTTCCACAGGCCGCCCGAGATCACCAGTTCGACCTCGATCTCTTCGCCCAGGGTACGGCGCAGCATGTCTTCCATGCCGATCACCACCCGGCTCAACTTGACCACCTTCGGTTCCAGCGGCTGGCGCCGGCCGAAGGCGAGCAGGTAGCTGGCCAGCTTGGCGCCCTTTTCGACCGCCAGGCGCGCATTCGCGATCCAGCGCTGGCCGTCCGGGCCCTCGCTGCCGTCCATCTCCAGCAATTGCAGGTTACCGGAGATGATCTGCAGCAGGTTGTTGAAGTCGTGGGCCACGCCGCCGGTCAGCTTGCCGATGGTCTCCATCTTCTGCGACTGCTGCAGCGCCAGCTCGGTGCGGCGGATCTGGTCGGCCTGCTCGCGGTCGGCCGTGATGTCGCGCCCGATCGCGTGGATGAATTCGGCGTCCGGCGCGGCGGTCCAGGACAGCAGGCACCAGCTGCCGTCCTTGCGCCGAAACCGGTTTTCGAACTTGTAGACGTAGTGCCCCTGGCCCAGCGACGCCATTTGCGCGATGGTCGCGGCATGGTCGTCCGGGTGCACGAACTCGAGGAGGTTGCGGCCGGCGATGTCGGCTTCCGACCAGCCCAGCAGCGCGCCGAAGGCCGGGCTGGCCGCGTGCACGATGCCGTCGAAATGCGCGACCAGCATGATGTCCTTGGACAGGCGCCACATGCGGTCGCGTTCCGCGGTACGCCGGGCCACGGCCTGCTCCAGGCCGGCGTTCAGGGCCGCCAGGCGCTGCGCCGTGGTCTTCTGGTCTTCGATGTCGGTGTTGGTCCCGATCCAGTAGCGCAGTGCCGAGCCGCCCACATTCGGCCCGCCCGCATTCAGCCCGCCTTCGTGCACCGGCACCGCGCGCGACAGGTGCCAGCGGTAGCCGCCCTCGCGCCCGCGCATGCGGAATTCCGCCTCGAAGTCGGTGCCGCGCGCCACCGCGCCGGCCCAGCGCCGCGTCACGTCCGCCAGGTCGTCCGGGTGCACCAGGCGGGTCCAGCCGATGCCGGCCATCTGCTCCAGGCGCTGCCCGGTATAGGCACAGGCGGTCTCGTTGAACCAGTCGGCGTGGCCGTCCGGGGTCGCGGTCCAGACCTGGTGCGGCATCGACTGGGCGAAGGTGCGGAACTTGGCTTCGCTCTCGCGCAGCGCGCGGCCGGCCTCGACCCGCTCGCTGACGTCGCTGCCCTGCACGACGATGCCGAACACCTGGCCGTCGGGCCCGCGCAGCGGCTGGTAGACGAAGTCGAGGTGGCGCAGGCGGCGGTTGCCGTCGGCCTCGGCCAGCCACAGCGGCCGCGCCTGGGCCGCATACGGCTGGCCGCTGCGGTAGACCTGGTCGAGGATGCCGATCGAGCCCTGCGGCACGGTCTCGGGCAGGGCGTCGCGCAGCGGCGTGCCGATGAGGGCGCGGCCGCACACCAGTTGCTGGTAGGCGTCGTTGGCGAACTGGATTACATGGTCCGGCCCCGCGAACTGGGCGACGAAGCCCGGTGCCTGGTCGAACATCGCCTGCAGCCGGCCGCGCTCGCCCTCGAGCCAGCGCTCGGCCTGCACCTTGGCGGTGGTTTCGGTCACGTAGGCGATCACGCCCAGCACGGCGCCGTCGGTATCGACGATGGGCGAGTAATCGAGGTTGAGCCAGGCCTGCTCCGGCAGGCCGGCGCGGCGCAGGGTCAGTGGATGGTCGCGGTAGGACAGCACGCCGCCCGCCAGGCAGGTCTCGATCACGTGGCCGTTGAACCCGGCCGCCTCGGGCCAGGCCGCGCGCACCGGTGTGCCGAGCATCGCCGGGTGGCGTTCGGCGGCGATGTCGGCGTAGCCCTGGTTGTAGACCATCACGCCTTCCTCGCCCCACAGGGTCACGCAGGGCAGCGGCGAGCGCAGCATCAGGTCGATGGTCGCGCGCATCACCACGGGCCAGTGCGTTACCGGACCGAGGCTGGTACCCGCCCAGTCGTAGCCGTCGATGAGTTGTCCAAGTTCGCCGCTGCTGTCGCCGAAGGCCCTGGCCGGGGCCGCCACCACTGTCAACATCTTGCCAATCTGCCTATAGACTTGAGAATTGGGCAATTGTAATCAAATTCGCCGTTTCTGCGTGGCACGATTTGCATGTCGACCAACAGTGTGGCCTGTGCCGACGCCGACCCGTCACAGCCGCGGCACCGGGAGGCGAGCACACGCGCCGCTGCCCAGCGCGCCGGACCGCGATTCGATTGCTGTAATCGAAATGGCGCCGCTGCGCTGCGTGCTACCTTCGCAGCCTGTCCCGGCGGGCGATGCGGCGCCACCCGCGCCTTCTCGTGCTGCACGGCAGCATGGAAATAGTTCTGAGAGTCACCCGTGCGCTGGCTCAGCGGAATTAATATGTTCCCTGCCGCACATACCTCACAAAGGGAGACGCGTTTTATGAGCCAGAGCCAACCTCTGTCGCTGCACGTTCCGGAGCCCACCGGCCGCCCGGGTTGCAAGACCGATTTTTCATACCTCGGCATTACGCCTGCGGGGTCCGTCCCGCGTCCGCCGGTCGATGTCCGCTACCAGGACACCGCCGCCATCGCCGCCAGCCTGATCCGCGTCCTCGACGAGCATGACGACGCCGTCGGCGAATGGGATCCAAAGCTCGACCGCGACCAGCTGCGCTTCGGCCTGCGCACGATGATGAAGACGCGCATTTTCGATGCGCGCATGGTCATCGCCCAGCGCCAGAAGAAGCTGTCCTTCTACATGACCTCGCTCGGCGAGGAAGCCATCGGCACCGCCCACGCGCTGGCCCTGATGGATGGCGACATGTGCTTTCCGACCTACCGCCAGCAAAGCCTCCTGATGGCGCGCGAGTACCCGCTGGTCGACATGGTGTGCCAGCTGCTGTCCAACGAACGCGACCCGATGAAGGGCCGCCAGTTGCCCGTCATGTACTCGGTCAAGGCAAAAGGCTTCTTCACCATTTCCGGCAACCTGGCCACGCAGATCCCGCAGGCGGTCGGCTGGGCCATGGCTTCGGCGATCAAGGGCGACACGAAGATCGCCTCCGGCTGGATCGGCGACGGCGCCACCGCCGAGAGCGACTTCCACACCGGATTGACCTTCGCCCACGTCTACCAGGCGCCGGTGATCCTGAACGTGGTCAACAACCAGTGGGCGATCTCGAGCTTCCAGGCCATCGCCGGCGGCGAGAGCGTCACCTTCGCCGCGCGCGGCGTCGGTGCCGGCATCGCATCGCTGCGCGTGGACGGCAACGACTTCCTGGCCGTGTACGCGGCCTCGTGCTGGGCCGCCCAGCGCGCGCGCCGCAACCTGGGCCCGACGCTGATCGAATGGGTCACCTACCGCGCCGGCCCGCACTCGACCTCGGACGACCCCTCGCGCTACCGTCCGGCCGACGAATGGACCTACTTCCCGCTGGGCGACCCGATCGGCCGCCTGCGGCGCCACATGGTCAAGAAGGGCTGGTGGTCGGACGCCGAGCACGATGCCCTGCAGGCCGAGCTGGAAGCCGAAGTCCTGGCCGCGCAGAAGGAAGCCGAACAATACGGCACGCTGATCGATGGCCGCGTGCCGAGCGCCGCATCGATGTTCGAGGACGTCTACAAGGACATGCCCGAACACCTGCGCCGCCAACGCCAACAACTGGGGGTTTGATGAAACGCGATCTTGAGAAGAATACGGTGGCCGAGACCGCCGTCGAGGAGACACAGACTGCCGCGATGACCATGATCCAGGCCCTGCGCTCGGCCATGGACGTCATGCTCGAACGTGACAACAACGTGGTCGTCTACGGCCAGGACGTCGGCTACTTCGGGGGCGTGTTCCGCGTCACCGACGGCCTGCAGGCGAAATACGGCAAGCAGCGCGTGTTCGACGCGCCGATTTCCGAAGGCGGCATCGTCGGCACCGCGGTCGGCATGGCCGCCTATGGCCTGCGCCCGGTGGTCGAGATCCAGTTCGCCGACTATTTCTACCCGGCGACCGACCAGATCGTGTCCGAGGCGGCGCGCCTGCGCTACCGCTCGGCCGGCGACTTCACGTCGCCCCTCACCATCCGCATGCCCTGCGGCGGCGGCATCTACGGCGGCCAGACCCACAGCCAGAGCCCGGAAGCCTTCTTCACCCACGTGTGTGGCCTGCGCACCGTGATGCCCTCGAACCCCTACGATGCGAAAGGCCTCCTGATCGCCTCGATCGAGAACGACGACCCGGTGATCTTCCTGGAACCCAAGCGCCTGTACAACGGCCCCTTCGACGGCCACCACGACCGCCCGGTCGTGTCCTGGTCCAAGCACAGGCTGGGCGAAGTGCCCGAAGGCTACTACACGGTGCCGCTGGACAAGGCCGCCGTTTTCCGCGAAGGCAGCGAAGTCACCATCCTCACCTACGGCACCATGGTCTGGGTCTCGGAAGCGGCGGCGAATGAAACCGGCATCGACGCCGAGATCGTCGACCTGCGCACCCTGTGGCCGCTCGACCTGGACACCGTGGTGGCCTCCGTCAAGAAGACCGGCCGCTGCGTGATCGTGCACGAAGCCACGCGCACCAGCGGCTTCGGCGCCGAGCTGGCGGCACTGGTGCAGGAACACTGCTTCTACCAGCTGGAAGCGCCGGTCGAGCGCGTGACGGGCTTCGACACGCCCTACCCGCACGCCCAGGAATGGGCCTACTTCCCGGGACCTGACCGCGTGGGCGCGGCACTCAAACGCGCGATGGAGGCATAACAGATGGGTATTCATGTGATCAAGATGCCCGACCTGGGCGAAGGCATCGCGGAAGTGGAAGTGGTGGCCTGGCGCGTGCAGCCGGGCGACGCCGTCACGGAGGACCAGGTGCTGGCCGACGTGATGACGGACAAGGCTACGGTCGAGATCCCGTCGCCGGTGCACGGGAGGGTAGCGGCGCTGGGCGGCCAGGTCGGCGAATCGCTGGCCGTCGGGGCGGAGCTGATCCGGCTCGAGGTGGAGGGCAAGGGCAACCTGGCCGCGGGTGCGCAGCCGGCCCACGCACAACAGGCTGGCGCGCAGCCTGCGGCGACGGCCGAGGCGGCGTCGGCGGCGGACCTGGCCCCGAACCGCGTCGGTCCGGACATGGGCGCCCGGACCGCCGCGCCGGCGCAGCCGGCGGCGGACACCGGCAGTGCTTCGGGCAAGCCGGTCCCGGCACCGGCGCATCCCGCCGGCGCTGCCCCATCGCGCAGCCCCCAGCCGCAGCGCCCGGCCTTGCGCGCGGAAGGCGAAAAGCCGCTGGCCGCGCCGGCCGTGCGCAAGCGCGCCTGGGACATGGGCATCGAATTGCAGTACGTGGCCGGCAGCGGCCCGGCCGGCCGCATCACGCATGCCGACCTGGACGCGCACGTGGCCGGCCGTGGCCGCAGCCCCACCGGCGGCGGCAGCCTGTACGCCGAGCTGCAGGGCGAGGAAGCGGTGCCGGTCATCGGCCTGCGCCGCAAGATCGCCGAGAAGATGCAGCAGGCCAAGCGCCAGATCCCGCATTTCACCTATGTCGAGGAAATCGACGTCACCGAGCTGGAGCAGTTGCGGTCCCAGCTGAACGCGCGCTACGGTCTGGAGCGCGGCAAGCTGACCCTGCTGCCGCTCCTGATGCGCGCCGTGGTCCTGGCCGTGCGCCGCTTCCCCGAGGTGAATGCGCGCTACGACGACCAGGCCGGCGTGGTGACGCGCTACCAGCCGGTCCACCTGGGCATCGCGACCCAGACCGAGGCCGGGCTGATGGTGCCGGTGGTGCGCAACGCCGAGGCGCGCGACCCCTGGGCCAGCGCGGCCGAGATCGCGCGCCTGGCGGAGGCCGCGCGGGACGGCAAGGCGGCGCGCGACGAGCTGTCCGGCTCGACCATCACCATCACCAGCCTCGGCCCGCTGGGCGGCATCGTACACACGCCGGTGATCAACCATCCGGAAGTGGCGATCGTCGGCGTCAACAAGATCGTCGAGCGGCCGGTCGTGCGCGATGGCGGCATGGTGGCGCGCAAGATGATGAACCTGTCCTCGTCCTTCGACCACCGCGTGATCGACGGCATGGTGGCGGCCGAATTCATCCAGGCGATCCGGGGCTACCTGGAATGCCCGGCCACCCTGTTCGTGGAGTAAACCGATGACGACCATGGAACAAACGACCCTGCTCGTCATCGGCGGCGGCCCCGGTGGCTACATTGCCGCGATCCGCGCCGGCCAGCTCGGCATCCCGACCGTGCTGGTCGAGGGCGCGGAACTGGGCGGCACCTGCCTGAACATCGGCTGCATCCCGTCCAAGGCGCTGATCCACGCGGCCGAGAAATTCCACGAAGCCAGCCGCCACACGGAAGACTCGCCGCTGGGCATCCGCGCCGCCGCGCCGACCATCGACGTGGCCCGCACCGTCGACTGGAAGGACGGCATCGTCAAGCGCCTGACCGGCGGCGTCGGCGCGCTGCTCAAGAAGAACGGCGTCAAGGTGGTGCGCGGCTGGGCCGGCATCCTGGACGGCAAGACGGTCGAGGTGCGCGGCCAGGAAGGCGATGTGCAGCGCATCCGCTGCGAACACCTGCTGCTGGCCACCGGATCGGAAGCGGTCGAGCTGCCCTTCCTGCCCTTTGGCGAGAAGGTCGTGTCGAGCACCGGCGCGCTGGCGCCGGATTCGCTGCCCGCGCACCTGGTCGTGGTCGGGGCCGGCTACATCGGCCTCGAGCTGGGCACGGCCTACCGCAAGCTGGGCGTGCGCGTCAGCATCGTCGAGGCCGCCGGCCGCGTGCTGCCGGCCTACGACGAGGAACTGGCGCGCCCGGTCGCGGCCAGCCTGAAGCGCCTGGGCATCGAGGTCCACCTGGAATCGAGCGTGCTGGGCCCGGCCGCGGATGGCCAGGGTATCCGCATGCGCAACAGCGGCGGCGAGGAAATCACGCTGGCTGCCGACCGCGTGCTGGTCGCCGTCGGGCGGCGCCCCGCCACCGCCGGCTACGGGCTGGAAAGCCTGCTGCTCGACATGAACGGCAAGGCGGTGCGCATCGATAACCAGTGCCGCACCTCGATGCGCAACGTCTGGGCGATCGGCGACCTCACCGGCGAGCCGATGCTGGCCCACCGCGCCATGGCCCAGGGCGAGATGGTGGCCGAGATCATCGCCGGCAAGCGCCGCCACTTCATGCCGGCGGCGATTCCGGCGGTCTGCTTCACGGATCCGGAAGTGGTGGTGGTGGGCGTCACGCCCCAGGATGCCGACAAGCTGGGCCTGGCATGCATCAGCGCCAGCTTCCCGTTCTCGGCCAACGGGCGTGCGATGACGCTGGAAGCGACCGATGGCTTCGTGCGCGTGGTGGCGAGGAAGGACAACCACGTGATTGTCGGCTGGCAGGCCGTCGGCGGGGCGGTATCCGAGCTGAGCGCGGCGTTCACGCAATCGATCGAGATGGGGGCGCAGCTGGAGGATATCGCGGGGACCATCCACGCGCATCCGACGCTGGGCGAGGCGGTGCAGGAGGCGGCATTGCGGGCGCTGGGGCACGCGCTGCACATATAAATGTGCGTGGTGGGCACGAGGTGCCCACCCTACGAATCGCATACCGTAGCGTTCGCGTCACGCAAATGCAGTAGGGTGGGCGCCCCGCGCCCACCACCTTCGCAACGACTCCGGTTTACTTCCGGGTACGCTGCCCACCCGACTCCGGCACGGCCGCGCCCTGGCTGTCGCCCGCACGCATCGCACCCTGGTCGCCGCCCGGCTGGCTTTCGTCGGCCGACTGGCGGCTGCCGGCATTGCCCGTGCTCAGGCTGCCGATCCCGCCCATCCCCGTCTGCAGCTCGCCGGCTTCCTCGCCGACGAAGCCGCCGCTGCTGTCGTCCGACGAACCGTCGCTCAGCAGATCGTCCGTACGGGTGTCCGCCTGGGCGTTGCCGGCCCCGGCCAGCTGGTTGTTGCCGGCCTCGGCCATGCGGCCGACGTCGGCCGTGGAACCGGCCCCCAGCGTCGCGGCCGAGGTGCTGCCATTCTTGGTCACGTTGTCGTAGTTGCGCCCTTTGGCGTCCTTGCCTTCGCTTTGCATCGACATGGCGATCTCCTTTGCTCTACTGTGTTGCGATCATGATAGCCGGCTGCGCGCATGCCGCAATCGGCACGCGTCTGTCCTGCTTGTAGGACATGTCGGGCGAGGCATGGTATGCGCCCAGCCCCAACGATGTGCTATAAAACGCTGGCACCCTGACTTATCGACCCAATAACAATGACAGAACCCAACATCCTTGTCCTGTATGCCCACCCTGCCCCGCAGCGCTCGCCGGTCAACCGCCGCCTGGCCGAGGCCGCCCGCGCCCTGCCCGGCGTGACGCTGCGCGACCTGTACGAACTCTATCCCGACTTCGACATCGACGCCGAACACGAACGCGCGCTGCTCACCAAGGCCCACCTGGTCGTGTTCATGCACCCGATCCGCTGGTACGGCATGCCCTCGATATTGAAGGAATGGATGGACGTGACCCTGCTGCCCGGCTGGGCCTACGGCCGCGGCGTATGCGCGCTGCGCGGCAAGGGCTTCTGGCTGGTGACCACCACCGGCAGCGGCCCGGAAGCCTACCAGCCGGGCGGCATGCACGGCCATCCCTTCGATACCTTCCTGGTGCCCTTCCAGCAGACCGCCGCCCTGTGCGGCATGGACTGGATCGCGCCGCTGGTCATGCACGGCGCATCACACGCCGGCGAGGCCGCGATCGAGGCCCACGTGGCCGAGTTCCAGCGCCGCCTGACCGGCTACGCCGCCGCTATTCCGGAGGCCGCCCATGGAGCATAATCTGCTATTGAATGCCTGCATCTACCTGGCCGCCGCCGTCATCGCCGTGCCGCTGTCGAAGCGCCTCGGCATGGGCGCGGTACTCGGGTTCCTGGTAGCCGGCATCCTGATCGGCCCTTATGGCTTCCGGCTGATCAGCGAGGTCGAGGATGCGCTGCACTTCGCCGAGTTCGGCGTGGTGCTGCTGCTGTTCCTGATCGGCCTGGAACTGGAACCGGCCCGGCTGTGGGCGCTGCGGCGGCCGATCTTCGGCTGGGGTGGCGCCCAGGTCGTGCTGGTGGCGGGGGCGCTGTTCGGCGCCGCGCTGCTGCTTGGGGTCGGCTGGAAGCTGGCGCTGATCGCGGGCCTCGGGCTGTCGCTGTCGTCCACCGCCATCGCGCTGGCCTCGCTGGAAGAACGCAACCTGATGCCGACGCCCGCAGGCCAGGCCGGCTTCTCGATCCTGCTGTTCCAGGACATCGCGGCGATCCCGATGATCGCCATTGTGCCGCTGCTGGGCATCCCGGAAGAAGCGGGCGGCGGCGGCAATGCCTGGATCGCCGTGGTCAAGGTCGCCGTCGTGCTGGCGGGCCTGGTCATCGGCGGGCGCTTCCTGGTGCGCCCGCTGCTGCGCTTCATCGCCAAGACCGACGCGCGCGAGATCTTCACCGCCTTTGCCCTGCTGCTGGTGATCGCAATTTCGCTGCTGATGCAGTCGGTCGGGGTGTCGATGGCGCTGGGCGCCTTCATGGCCGGCGTGCTGCTGGCCGACTCGGAATACCGGCACGCGCTCGAGACCGACCTGGAGCCCTTCAAGGGCCTGCTGCTCGGGCTGTTCTTCATCGCGGTCGGCATGTCGGTGGACTTTTCCGTGTTCCTGGCGCGCCCGGCCGTCGTGCTGGGCCTGGTCGCCGCCTTCCTCCTGATCAAGACCGGCGTGCTCTACCTGCTCAGCCGCGTGTTCGACATCGCGCGCGGCCAGCACCTGCAGTTCGCGCTGCTGCTGTCCCAGGGCGGCGAATTCGCCTTCGTCGTGTTCGGCGCGGCCGCCACCGCGCGCGTGTTCTCGAGCGAAGTCGCCTCGACCCTGGTCGTGGTGGTCGCGCTGTCGATGGTGGTGACGCCGCTGGTGCTGATGGCCTACGACCGCCTCTCGAGCCGCGGCGAAGGCCGGCGCGAAACGCAGCCGGATGCGATCGATCCGAACGAGGACCACGTGATCATCGCCGGCTTCGGGCGCTTCGGCCAGATCGTCGGGCGTTTTCTCAACGCCAGCGGGGTGCCGCTCACCGTGCTGGACCACGATCCGGACCAGGTCGACGTGCTGCGCCGCTTCGGCTTCAAGGTGTTCTACGGCGACGCCACCCGGGCCGACCTGATGCGCGCCGCCGGTGCCGCCAAGGCGCGCGCGCTGGTGGTCTGCATCGACGACATCGAGGACAGCCTGGCGCTGGTCGACATGGCGCGGCGCGATTATCCGCAACTGACCATCATCGCACGCGCGCGCAACGTGACGCACTATTACCAGCTGATGGACCGCGGCGTCACCCTGATCGAGCGCGAGACCTTCGAGGCCGCCGTCAAGCTGGGCCGCACCGTGCTGACCGCGGGCCTGGGCCAGAGTGCCTGGCGCACGCGGCTGGCGTCCGACAAGTTCCGCAAGTACAACCTGCGCAGCGTGCTGGACGTCTACCCTTATTACAAGGACCGCGATACCTATGTCTCCATGGCCAAGCGCGCCCGCGACGAGCTGGAACAGATGATCGCGCGCGACCGCCGGGCGCTGGAAGAGGAGCCGGGCCACGACTGGGACTGAAAGCAAGATTGAGGATTGCCTGTCGGCATGCCTAGGCTTATCATCTGGGCAGCTGTTCGTTATCAATTGAGCAGCAAACTCACTATTGCCGTCGACCCGATCGGGCCGGTGGCCGACGAGATCGCCCGCCACATCGAGGAAGGCGGCATCAAGCCGGCGGTGGTCGGGCACTCGCAGGGCGGCACGGTCGGGCTGATGATCGCGGCGCGCCATCCGGACGCGCTGTCGCGCCTGATGGTCGTCGACATGTTCCCCTACCCGGGCATGCTGTTCGCCGGACCGGGCGCCAAGCCGGAACAGGTCGCATCGGTGGCGGCCGGCATCGAAGCCGGCATGCTGCCGGAGCCGGGACGCGTCGGTGCCGATCCCGGCGGCGCAGTTCGATGGCGCCTGCAAGAATGCGTAGGCCCCGGTGAAGGGGTTGCGCCGACGCGCATCGAGGACAGCGCCCACTTCATCATGTGGGACCAGCCGGAGCGCTTCAGGACGGCATTGAAAGCCTTCCTGGACGGGCGCTGATCAAGCCGGCCCGGGCTGCCCGGTCCAGGTCGGCCCGCGCGTGACCGGCTTCCCATCGACCCAGTCCATGCGGTCGATGCACATCCGCCGCGCCGTCTGCGCCAGGTCCCAGGCGTGGTACACGATCCAGGTCTCGCTGCCATCCGGCGATACCGTGAAAGAATTGTGCCCCGGCCCGAGCAGCTCGCCGCCCTGCGGGGTGCGCATCAGCAGCGCCGCCTCCCCGCCTTCCGGCCGCTCGTACGGACCCAGCGGATGGTCGGCCACGACATAGCTGACGCCGTAGTTGTCGCGTTCCCAGGCGCCGCCGCTGTAGAAGCAGTAGTACCTGCCGTCGTGGACCTGAAGCGCCGCGCCTTCCACCGTGTGCCAGTCGTAGACCCCGCCGTACATCGACCGGCCCTTGCGGAACACGTGCCAGTCGTGGTGCGGGCGGACCACCATGCGCGGCTCGCCCGCCAGCGTTGTCATGTCGACCAGGCGGTCGACCACGATGCCGGTGCCGGTGCGGTGGTCGTCCTGGAGGTCGAGGAAATCCACGCAGTAGAACAGGTAGCACTGGCCGTCGACGTCCCGGAACGGATGGGCGTCGATCGAGAACAGCTGGTCCGGCACCAGGAGCTTGCCGCAATCGATGAAGGGACCTTCCGGGGCATCCGACACAGCCACCCGCAGCTTCTGGTCGGTACCCTCGGCCGCGCCGGCGCCCGACGAGTAGTACATATAAAAGCGCCCCTCGTGAAAGGCCACTTCCGGCGCCCACACGTGGACGTCGCCCGGGTGCCCGCCACCGGGCACCAGCGCATGCCCGAGCGCTTCCCAGTGCACCAGGTCGGTCGATCTGAGCACCGGGACCTGGCGCCCATCGGCGCCGCCCGGCCCGGTGCCGTAGGCGTAGTACACGCCTTCGTGGCGCAGCACGAAGGGATCGGCAAAAGTCTCCGGGTAGACCGGGTTACGGTATTGACTCATAAGGAGAAACGCAGGCCGAGGCCGTAGGTGGTCGGGTTGTAGCGGATGTCGCGCGGACGGATCGGGTCCCCCAGGTAGCTTTCGTACTTCTCCTTGGTGATGTTGATCGCGTCGAACTGCAGCGAGACGTTCTTGTTGATCGCGTAGGACAGGCTCAGATCGACAAAGGTTGCACCCTTGACGATGCGGTCCTGGCCGAAGCGCGGCTCGGCGATCTGCTCGACGTAGTCGCCGCGGTGGGTCGCGGTGAGGCGGCCGGTGATGCCCAGTCCCTCGTACAGCAGCGCGAAGTTGTAGTTCTTCTTGGCCACGCCAGTCAGCGCCGTGGTCGTGTAGGTGTTGCTGGTCGGCGAGGTCAGGGTCTGGTTCTTGCCGTCGATCCAGGTGTAGTTGAACTGGGCGCCGAAGCCGCTCCACGGGCCGGGCAGGAAGTCGAAGAACTTTTGGATGCCGAACTCGGCGCCGCGCAGCGTGCCGGAACCCGAGTTCTGCGGCCGCGTGATGCGGTAGGTCTGGCCGTTGATGACTTCGCTAGATTCCATGTTCTGCAGGTAGCCGTCGATGTCGCGGTGGAACAGCGCGACCTGGGCGTAGCCGTTCTTCGGGAAGTAGTACTCGAGCGTGGCATCCAGGTTGGTCGACTTGGTCGGACGCAGGTCCGGGTTGCCCGACGAGCCGCTGGCCGGGTTGTTGACCGTGCCCGGGATCAGGGTCAGCGCCGGGTTCAGCGAGGCGAAATCCGGCCGCGTGATGGTCTTGCCGGCCGAGAGGTGCGACTGCAGGTTCTCGCGCCAGCCAATCACGGCGGCGGCGCTGGGCAGGAAGTTGTTTTCGCGGCTGGTCGCGTCGATCGGGGTGATCACGTCGCCCGAACGCAGGTTGCCGCGCAGGTCGCGTGAAACGTGCACGTAGCGTGCACCGACGTTGCCGGACAGGTCGATGCCCGACAGCTGGGTCTTCCAGCGCGCCGACAGGTAGAGCGTGCTGGTGCCTTCGCGCTGCTCGAAGGCGCGGATCGGGTCGTCCGGCACGCGCCCGGCCGGCTGGCCGTAGGCCGCGCGTACGGTGTCGGCCTGGTCGATCAGGAAGTCGCGCGAGGGCGTGACCCACTGGCCGCCGAGGCGGTCCAGGCCCGGCACAAGGGCCTCGAAACCCGCGCCGAAGATGCCGACCGGCGTCGGACGCACCGCGCCACTGAAGTCGCTGGCGCGCTCGGCGCCATGGAAGCTGGCGCGGCGCTGCGACAGGCGCAGGCCGGCGTCGATGCCCTCGAAAAAGCCGTCGCCCAGGCGGTAGGACAAATCGTTGCGCCACTGGACCTGCTCGCCCTTCGACACGCCCCAGTTCTGCACCATCCCGCGCAGCACGAACTGGCTGGGGTCGCGCAGCGCGTTGGCGCTGGCCGGCGTGGTGACCGAGTTGTAGCCGCCGTGGCCGTCGGCGCCGTTGATGTAGACGTTGGCGCTGGCGCCCGGCACCTGCTGGTCGACGATCACGCGGTCGTTCACGTAGGTCGACTTGGTCAGCGCCACGGCCGTCACCAGCTTGACCGGGCCTTCGCGGTACTGCAGGTTGAGGTCGCCGAAGTGCTGGACCGTGTGTTCCTTCACGCCCCAGGTCGAGGTGGCGACATAAGGATCCCAGTTGTAGGCGCCGCCCGGGAAAGGCGCGGCCGGCGCATTGGCCGACATGATCGGGCAGATCACGCCGTTCGGCGTGTTGCAGTAGTCCCCGACCGGGGCCAGCACCACGCCGGTCAGGCGCGGGGTCCAGGTGGTGTTGGCAATCATGTAGTCCACCTCGCTGCGCTGGCGGAAGCCGGTGCCAAGGTAGTGGGTGGTCAATTCCAGCGTCGGCGTGACCTTCCACTGGAAGGCGCCGTGGACGCTGCCGCGGTCGCGGTCGCCGGCGTTGTAGATGCCGCCCACGTTCGGGAATTCGCCCAGGCGGTCGCCGGCGCGCAGCGGCGCGATCGGCTGGTCGTCGTTCAGGCGCGTGGCGGTGCCGTCCGGGCCGACCGAGAAGATGCGGTCGGGACGGTCGACCCACTGGACCGGATAGCCCCAGTGCTCGCGGTTGAAGGCGACGTCGAACAGCGCGCCCATCTCGCCCATGCCGGTGTTCCAGCGGTTGCTGACCGAAAAGCCGCCGCCCGGGTTGGTCTTGTCCTTCGTGGCGCTGGAGCCGTCCACCTGCTGGCGCCGCGCTTCCAGGAAGCCTGTGGCATTGAAGCCCTTGACGTCGAAGGGCGCGCGCAGGCGCACGTTGATGCTGCCGGCGATGCCGCCCTCCAGCTGGTTCGGCGTGATCGACTTGTAGACGTCGATGCCGCCGATCGATTGCACCGGCAAGTCCTGGTAGGACAGGCGGCGGCCGGTACCGGTGAAGATCTCGTTGCCGTCCAGCGTGGTCGACACGCTCGGCAGGCCGCGGATGATCACCTCGCTGGTCTCGCCGCGGTCGCGTCCCACCTGCACGCCGGCGATGCGCTGCAGGGCGTCGCCGGCGGCGCGGTCGGGGAACTTGCCGATGTCCTGGGCGTTGATCGAATCGACCACCTGCACCGAGTCGCGCTTGATCGCCTCGGCGCTGCGGATGCTGCTGCGCAGGCCGGTCACCTGCACGGTCTGCAACTGCTGCGCGGGCTGGGTGGGCGCGGCCGGGCCCGGGCTGCCGGCGGGCGCGTTGCTTGCTGCGGCCTGGCCGGCGTTGTCGGTGCTGGTCCGGGTGCCAGGCGGATCGGTTGCCGGCGTGGTCTGTGCGATCGCCGTGTGGGCGGCGAGCAGCAGGATGGCGGTGCAAATGGGCGTGCGGCGCAGCCGCAGCTGGATGGTGGTCATGCAAGTCTCCCGTTGTCGTTTTGTAGAGAAACTAATGCAAAACCCTTATCAATGTCGCCCGGATGGGCTTGGCTGCGGCGCCTGCGCCACAATGGTGCGCACGATACGCGCCGCCCTTGACAGCGCGTAGCGCGGCGATTAAAGCGCGGCCGCGTGGGCGCGGGCGGCCGGCAATGCCGCCCCGCCCTCGTCGAACAGGTAGGCCTGCTGCGCATCGAAGGCCAGCGCCACGCGGCTGCCCGTCGCCGGTGCCGGCCCGCCGGTGTGGACCTTGACGGCCAGCATGCCGTCCACGCCCTGGACCTGCACGTGGACCAGCGTCACGTCGCCCAGGTACTCGACCAGGCCTACGGTGGCGCCAAAACCCGTGGACGCCAGCCGCAGGTGCTCGGGCCGCACGCCCAGGCTCAGGGCCGCACCCGGCGCCAGGCGGCCGACCTCCGCCGACACGGCCGCCATGCTGCCGTCCGGCAGGCGCACCATGGTGGCGTCGCCCTCCTCGCCGGCCAGGCTGACGGGGATCACGTTCATGCGCGGCGAGCCGAGGAAGCCGGCCACGAACAGGTTGGCCGGCCGTTCGTACAGCTCGAGCGGCGTGCCGACCTGCTCGATGCGCCCGCCGTTGAACACCACGATCTTCTGGCCCAGGGTCATGGCCTCGACCTGGTCGTGGGTCACGTAGACCATGGTGCTGCCCAGTTCCCGGTGCAGGTGGGCCAGCTCGACCCGGGTCTGGGCGCGCAGCGCGGCGTCCAGGTTCGACAGCGGCTCGTCGAACAGGAACACCTCGGGCTTGCGCACGATGGCGCGCCCGATCGCCACGCGCTGGCGCTGGCCGCCGGACAGGGCCTTGGGCTTCCTCTCGAGCAGGTGCTCGATCTGCAGGGCGGCCGCCGCGCGCCGCACCCGTTCCTCGATGTCCGCCTTCGGCACCTTGGCCAGCTTGAGGGCAAAGCCCATGTTCTCCGCCACCGTCATGTGCGGATACAGCGCATAGCTCTGGAACACCATCGCGATGCCGCGCCGGGCCGGCGCCACGTCGTTGCACACCTTGCCGTTCAATTCCAGGGTGCCGCCCGAGATGTCCTCGAGGCCGGCGATCATGCGCAGCAGCGTCGACTTGCCGCAGCCGGACGGCCCGACGAAGACGACGAACTGGCCATCCTCGATGTCCAGGTCCACACCCTTGATGACCAGGTTGTCGCCGTAACGCTTTTCAATGCCGCGCAGCCTGACGGATGCCATTTGATCTCCTTGTTTTTATCATTTGAGTGCTATTTGAGTCCGCTCGCCGCCAGGAAGCCCTGCGTCACTTTCTTCTGGAACAGGATGTAGGCCAGCGCCACCGGGAAGGCGCCCAGCAGCGCCGCCGCCATCAGCTGGGCGTAGCGCACACCGAAGGCGTCGTAGGTCTGGGTCAGGCCGAGCGGGATCGTCATCATGTCGGTCGAGGTGACGATGATGAAGGGCCAGAGGAAGTTGTTCCAGGCCGCGATGAAGGTCACGATCGCCATCGCCCACACGATGTTGCCGGAAATCGGCAGGTAGACGCTCCACAGCACGCGCAGCGGGCCGGCACCATCCATTACCGCGGCTTCGCGGAAGTCGGCCGGGATCTCGTCGAAGAACCCCTTGAACACGTAGATGACGACCGGCGACACCACCTGCGGCAGCACGATGCCGGCATAGCTGTTGATCATGCCCAGCTGGTTCATGGTACGGAACAGCGGCACCAGCAGCGCCTCGAAGGGCACCAGGAAGGCCAGCATCGCCAGCGCGAACAGGATGCCTTTTCCCCGGAAGCGCAGTTGGGAAAAGGCATAGGCCGCCATCAGGCTGATCGCCATCGTGACGACGGTCACGCCGAGCGCCACCAGCGCGCTGTTGAACAGCCAGCGCAGCAGGTTGCCCGCTGCCAGCGTCTTGCGGAAGGCGTCCAGGGTCCAGGTCTGGGGCAGCCAGTGGAACTCGGCGGACACGGTTTCCAGCTCCGGGCGCAAGGCGGTCGACAGCGCCCACAGCAGCGGCGCTGCCCACAGCACGGCCAGCACGATGGCGCAGGCGGCGCCGAGGGCGGTCCAGCCGGCGTTCGACTTGATGTTGGCGGTGCTCATGCATCCCTCCTGGCCAGATAACGCACCAGCCAGGCCTGCAGCAGCGACAGCAGGATCACCACCGCCACGAAGGCCATCGCGATCGCGGCGGCGTAGCCGGCGTCGCTCTGGGTGAACGCCGTCTCGTACATATAGTGCAGGGTCACGCGCGTGGTGTTGAACGGGCCGCCGCTGGTCAGGATATAGGTCTGGCCGAACACCTTCAGCGAGGCGATCAGCTGCAGGATCAGCGCCGTCGTGGTGACCGGGCGCAGCGCCGGCCAGGTGATGTGGCGGAACAGGGTCCAGCCGCTGGCGCCGTCCAGCGCCGCCGCCTCGTATTGCTCGGCCGGGATGTTGCGCAGGCCGGCCAGGAACAGCAGCATGTTGAAGCCGACCGTCCACCACACGGTGCCGATCGCCACCGCCGGCAGCGCCCAGGCCGGGTCGGCCAGCCAGGGCCGCTGGCCGCCGAGGATGTGGTTGATCACGCCCGACGAGGGCTGCAGCATCCAGTCGGCAATCAAGGTCATGACCGAGATCGGCAGCACGAAAGGCAGGAAGAACACGCCCTGCAGCCAGCCCTGCGCGCGGACAAAATGGTTGACCAGCAGCGCCGTCAGCAGGCCGATGGCGGTCAGCGGGATCACGGTCAGCAGGGAAAAGTAGAAGGTGTTGCCGAGCGCATCCCAGAACGAGGGGTCCTGGACCAGGGTCGCATAGTTGGACAGGCCGACGAAGGCATTGGTGCGGGTCAGGCTGCTCTCGGTGAGGCTGAGCCAGAAGGTTTCGACGGCCGGCACCAGGAAGAACAGCACGAAGGCGACCAGGAAGGGCGCCAGCAGCAGGAGTGCCGGCAAGCCTTCGCGGCGCGGGGAGCCGGAAGCGGTATTGGCAGGCAGGGGCAATTCAGCGCGTTGCATCTGGCTCCTTTCAATAGCGCGGCGGCGCCTTGCGCACCAGGCGCGCGGCTTCCGTCTCGAAGCGGCGCATGGCCTGGGCGGGCGTCATGTAGCCGTACAGCGCCGCCGGCATGAACTTGGAAGCGATCGCTTCCAGCGGCCCGGCCGCGCCCATGTACCAGCCGTCCGGGTCGTAGATCACGTTGTTCGCCGCTTCCGCGTACATCGCGTTCGGCATCAAGGCCCTGGCCTCGGGCGACTCGGCCACCGGGCGGTAGGCCGGGATGTGGCCGCCCTCGGCCCAGCCCATCGAATGGCGGCTGACATAGGCGACGAAGCGCATCACGGCCGCCACCTTTTGCGGACTTGGCGCATGGCCGGGATTGGCCGGCAAGGCAAAGGCGTGGGAATCGGCCCAGGTGCTGGCGTTCGCGTACATGCGCGGCAGCGGCGCGATGCCGTAGTCGAAGCCGAGGGTGCCGGCCTTGGTCGCGCGCACCAGTTCCGGCACTTCCCAGACGCCGTTGAGCATGAAGGTGGCGCCGCCGCCCATGAACTGGCTGGTCGAGGCCGGGTAGTCCAGCCCGACCTGGGCATAGCCGCGCCGGAACCAGGCGGCGATGCCGGCCAGCGTCGATTCCCCGGCGCCGCCGTAGACGAAGCGGCCATCGCGGATGATGCCGACGTTCTGCTGGGCCAGCATCGAGGTCCACAGGCGCCAGATCGCGTACGAGCTCTGGCTGCTTTCCATGGTGAGGCCGGGCTTGCCGGTGCGCTCGGTGGCGACGCGGAAGGCGTCGGTCAACGCTTTGACGCCCTCGATGGGTTTCAACTTGCCGTCGGCCTGGAGCAGGCCGGCCTGGCTGGCCAGGGTCTTGTTGTAGTACAGGACCAGGGGGTGCATGTCGAGCGGGATCGCATAGGTCGCGCCCCCGTACTGCGACTTCTGCCATTGGCGCGGCAGGTAGTCGGGGCCGCGCAGGCCGGCCGCGGCCAGTTCCGCGGGTTGAAGAGGCCGCAGCACGCCGCCGCCGGCCAGGTTCACCAGCCGCGACAGGTGCACGGTGGCCAGGTCCGGCCCCGCGCCCACCGCCGAGGCGGTAATCAGCTTGGTATAGAAAGGTTCGCCCCATTTGAGCGTCGTGCTCACCACCCGCACGTCGCGCTGGCTGGCATTGAAGTCGTCGACCAGCGCCCGCATGCGGGCACCGTCGCCGCCCGAAAGCAGCGTACACATCCTGACTTCGACCTGGGCCCATGCCGGCGCCGAAGCCATCGGCCCCAGCAATC
>Ga0265797_10003774_pt1 | contig 23908 bp, 14 predicted proteins | sample P2T30metagenome_FD_192433 | JGI IMG/M metagenome (GOLD analysis project Ga0265797, IMG submission 192433) | Plant litter microbial communities from East Loma Ridge, Irvine, California - P2 T30 | ecosystem: Environmental > Terrestrial > Plant litter > Unclassified | place: USA: California... | reverse complement strand
CGCCGGCGCACGACTACGGCTCTGCCGACTGCGAAAAGCGGTCGCAAAAGCGCGGTCGAAGACGAGAGAGCTCTCAGCCCCAGTCCGTGGATAACATCGAGCCTCAAACCTGTTCTCCCGTCACCGGATTTCGGACAACGAACCTCACGAGTCTTTTCTTCTACCTCTGCGGCGTCGTCGTCTGAAAGCGATGGCAATCTTTTCTATGCCTACGCGCGACAGGTATGTAGCAACAAGGCATACCGGCGATTCCGCGATGCTGACAATAGAACTCGTATAGGTGGATGAACTACACTCTCGATACCTCCTGACTTTCGCCTCAGCGCGCGTAGCAAACGAGTGGTGGACTTTGATTCAGACACATTTCTCGGATGTGACACGACCTGGCGCGCAGCTTTTCTCTTTCAAGAGTGAGGACTTTCTCGAAGAGGCATGGATAAATGCAGCGCTCGCGCACCTCAAGCCCAAGTGGATGTATGTGCAGTTGAACGACACTGCGGGACAGAGCATTATACCGGTGCAAGATGCAAAGGGCAATCTGTTGGCGGGTACCAGCAGCAGCCCGGAGCAGCACTTCGAAGGCGAGAAGAGAAATGTGACAACGAACGGAACTGGATTGCTGGAAGAGAGGTTCGAGAGGATGATGGAGGTGGTCGAAAAGAACACGGAACAAATTTCGGCATTGGCAAAAGCAAATGAGACCCGCGATGATGCGAAGGCACACAATGGAGTCAATGGCAAGGCCGACTCAGTAGACACGTCGGAGCTCTCGAGCCACCTCAGTCGCATAACGCAGCTGCTGGAGCAAAACTCCGCGCATGTTGCTGGTCTTGCCGAGCGACAACTGGAGAACGAGCAGAAGATGCGCGTGATGCTCGAGGCACAGAATGCGAGAGAAACTTCGCAGCAGCCAGACATGACCCAGCTCGCTTCTCACCTGGATCGCATACAAAAGCTGATGGAACGTAACGCGCATGGCCGCAAAGACAGTGTGCGCGACATCCGGACTTCACCACCTAGGATCGATCTCTCGCCACTAACGTTCTGGCTTGAGAAGGTTCTTTCCGCAATTGAGCAGAATACGGAACTGGTGCGAGAACTACTACAGGAGAAGGATGGCTCGACACAGCCTGTGCCTTCACAACAGATCGAAATTGATCTCTCGCCGCTCTCTCAGCGACTGGACGATCTTCTTGACGCCCAGGATACTAAGAGCACACGCGACCAGGAAGCATACGCACAGATGAACAGTAGACTGGACAAGATCATTGATGCGCAGCACAAGGCTGTGGAACGAGGACCTTTCGATGTCTCGCTGCTTTCGCAGAGGCTGGACGAGATTTTGAGCTTCCATCGGAATGCCGCTACCGAGTCTCTAGTTGGAAAGCTAGATGAGCTTCTGGAAGCGCAGAGCAAACCCTTAGATCTGTCGCAAGTATCGGAACATCTCGAGGATCTTGACTGCGGTGTCCTCACAGAGCCTCTCGAGGCGATACGCACAGCCACGGAGCAGCACAACGAACATCTCGTCGGCCTTCTCGAGGCACAGCACGCTTCTGCACATGAAGAGCAGTACTCGCATTACCTTCAACTGCTGAGAGAGCACCTCGAAGCTCTGCGTACTACTACTGAGCACAACAGCTGCACGATGGTAGAGCTTCTCGAGTCTCTCGCAGTCAGTCGTCAAGTAAAGACGGAAACCAACAGCACGGCATTGACTCCCTTCGATGACCGTGTTGGCACCGCGATGGACCGCCAATCCGAGAGCAACGGCATAGGCGACTCAAAATTCCTGATGTCAGCTTTGACATCGCATCTCAGTCAGATTCAAGCCGTCACCGAATCCAACGCAAATGCAGTTCGCGCAACGAGAGAGAGTAGTCATGCATTACAGCGGAGCATGACTGCCGCTGTTTCTGACACGTCGGGCAACATCCAAGCGCTCGCAGCCAAGCACAAAGACTTGGCTGCGCAGGTGGCCGTGAGAGAGGGACAGGTGAGGGAAGTTGTGCGAAGCCAAGCCGAGATGGTCGAGTGCGTCCGCGAGCTGGCCAAAACGATCAAAGGGCAGGAGAAAACGACGTGCGGTCACGTTATTATACCGCCGCCGAGGAAGACCAATCGGAAAGTCGTCGGGTTTGTATACGATTCGAAGGATGGTGGGAAAGTGTAGAAAGGGGAATGAACTGTCGATATGTGGAATGGTATATATGATCAATGGCTATACAGAAGTGCACATGACGCCGGGTTTGCGACGCTACTGGTCCTGCTGTCCTGCTCTTCTTCTTCACCTCATTTCCTCCTTTTACCAGAAGACGGCAATGTCTCAGGTGATGGTGAGGATCTTCGGGTCTGTAGTCCACGGACGGCTAACTCGCAACGGAACTCGCAGCGGCTCCTCCAACGGTGGCCCGTCGCGAACTCTCGTTCTCCACACGCTAGACAAGTAGCGCTCCTCGATCTGAGTTAGACTCTCATCGATCGTGCATGTCGATTATTAGGTGTTGTCCAATTCTCCAAGCGCCGCTGTCAAGCAAACTTAACTTAGCTACATCCATCCGACAGATGGCGGCAAAGCATTGGATGCCAGCGAGCTGCAGCTACGTCTACACTCGGTACCGCTATCAGGATAAATCGAATCGAATCGCCACGTGACGTGGAGAAACGACAACGAGAACCGGGTGGTACCACAGATCGAGTGTGAGCAGTGGGCGCAATTCAACAGCACGCACGCACGCACGCGTCCCCAAGCAAGACACGACAGGACAGCACGGCACCGAACAGGTATACGGGCAACGTCTTATCGGGTCCCCTTGGCCGTGCATTTTGTTCGACGCCTCTCTCAGCTGAGCCCGCGTCGGCCTTCTACGCCATGCCGTCTTACACACTTTCGTACATGTAGTAATTGCGTTGCCCGTTTCCCGCCAGCTTTTTCGCTGTTGCTGCCCATTTGCCGTAACACCAGCTCACCTCTCGCCAGGACTGCTAGCCATCGTGCGTCCATCCTGCGCTCTTCGCATCACGAGCCGAGTCTAGTCGGTTTCATCTACAGCCAGCCGCAGCCGCCCCGTCTGCGGCCGACCCCAAGCGGCTGACCCACCATCTCGGTCCTGCCATCCTCTACAACATGCCCGTGTCGACCTTCTCGCATGGCAGCACAGCTGTGCGCTTCGGTGCGCGCAGCGAGATCGTCTCACGCTGGAACTCGACACGAGAGCGCATCTTGCAGGACGAATACCTCCAACGGAACAGCCAAATCCAGGAACTGGACGGGACCGGGCTTCATGAATCAGAATCCTGGCCTTTGAGGCCTGCGAGCGTTAGTCCAACCTCGGAGAGCGGAGACAAGATGTACGACGTCGACACCGCGAAGGAAGGGAGCCACCACATCACCAGTCTCGCACCGGAACCGGAAGCTGAGTGGGTGGCGGACGATGTTGATGCGAGAGAGCCTGTGCCGATTCAACGGTTGAGTGGTTCGTGGCCTCGGAGGCGGACAGTGCTTTTGCCGGTCAGCGAGGAAGAAGACTCACATCAAGGGCATGTTGCCGTCTTGAAAGGGAGCGACAGCGGCACATTCGTATCGCCGCCACCAGATGCAGAGGAAGCACTCGTTACACAAATCGCCCAGCGCCGCAATCAAGAGAGCAAGGTTTCACTAGAAACATCACCGGAGACTTCCAAGGAGGTCGCAGATGCGCTCGAACCATCCGAAGGACCCAATGTCACGGCGCCTGCATCAACACCAGCGTCGTCAGAAACAGGTTCCTTCGATCGGACCAATGTCACCCCAGATCAAAGCCGACGTACATCGCCGACCTTTGGTGGAGATGTTGCAACGACCAACTCATACGCCAGGAAAAGCTCGATAGCGAAATCGTCACTACTAGAGGATACCTCCCAGCGATCTTCGACATACAATCCTCACAGTACCACTCAGATAACCCAGAACAACGACCGCGTAAGATATAGCTGGCAATCCTCACGGGACGAAGAACCTAACCGCCCACGTGTCACTATTTTAAAGATCGTTTCCACGGCTGCCTCGAGCTCCGCGGGATTCCCTCAAGGCGAGGCTTTCGGGTTTTCGATTTCTCCTGGCGGCCGGAGGATAGCGGCATATAACTCTGCAAGATTGTATATATTGCAGACTACTCCTCTACCCGTGGGCATCTCGCAAGACTTCACATTGAAGCGACGCCCTCTGGCGGTTGAGGTTCTGGATGACGGCACCTTTCTCGCCATACTCTCCGATCAGCATACAGTTAATATCTACGATCTTTCACAATCGAGGAGGTCAAAAACTATCAAACTGGATTTCCCGACTTATTGCATCGCTCTCGCTCCTATGGGAGGCTTGCTGGCTGCTGCATACGAGGGTGGTGTTGAGATATTCTCACTCCACCCGACCGCGCTGCCAACGGATCGTCGGGCGGTGCGTTCTCAGAGAATGGATCGGCTGAGCTTTTCGCAGGACGGATCGACTTTACTGGGTACTACGACGAGAATCAATGCATCGTCGAGTGTAATTGTCAACGTACCTGTTTTCCCAGCATCGCCCGATGGGGTGCCCACGAGCGAGGAGTTGAAGGAAGCGTGGTGCTCCGAGCTGTTGCACCCAGAAAATGTCCGTAACAGCAGCCACGCTTCTTTCATGCGAGAAGACGGCAACACTTGCAACGATCGACTCTTTGCTTGGAACGGTATCGCGGATACCTTTGGAATACTCAACACCACAGACTTGCAATATGGCCACGTTGACTTCCCAGTCGTCGTGTCCCCTCCACTGTCGACATGCGGTGGTTGCGGTGCCGCTATCAAGTCGGCGCCTGCTCTCGACGAGTATGGAGACACAGTTGCCATGATCGTCAATGATCGCACTGTTAGGCTCTATATAGTCCCGCACAAGGCTTCGGATAACGGAGTCGGCGTTGAAGCGCACTCGATCGACCATGAGCTAGACGAAGGATACGGCTGCCCGTTCAGCGATGCGCGATGGGTATATTCGGACACCAGTGCATCCGCTCTGTCAAACAATCAGGCACACGTCCAAGGCCGCCTGCTTGTTACCAGTCCTGGTGGTGTCGGGGACTCTGGCTTACCTGAAGAGTCCGTACAAGACATTGAGGGTGGCAGGATCATCATGTTTGACTTCGATTCGCAGTTTTCTGGTCACCCGACTCAAACCTACTCTCTGGCACTAGGAAAGTCACCGCCCCAGACACTAGAAGAGCCTGAGATAGATGTCGCGGATGAAGTCGCACTGGTCCGCAGAAGGACTATAAACCAAAGCAAAGGAGGTGGTCTTAGCCAACGCCCTGTCACTCTAGGACGAGCCGCAACGACCTTCAATCCTACGCGCAACGGGGCTCGGTCCAACAGTCCTGCATTCAACCTTCGAAGAACAAGTTCCGCCACGTCCATGCACTCGGGACAGCCAGACGCTGCACGCCCTTTGCCTGATCTGTTGGAGACGAATGAAGCCATTGAGCCGACTGCAGCGATTGACGAACCCTTTTTGAATACCGCCCCAAGATCGCAAGCTTCGCTACAACGTGCAGCGAGCAATGCACAACGACACCGTTTCCAGGCCCTGGAAGAGCGTTCACAACAGCGCATGAGCGGAGAAAGCGCTGCCGGATTTCTTCCACTTCCCGAGTATACTGAAGAGCCCAATGCGCCTCTACCGAGCCGATTCCGGGCCATGGCTGGCCTTGACTCTCCTGCTCAGACTGAGCCCAAACCAGCTGTGGTGACAAAATCCGGCGAGCGGAATTCTGGTCCCTCTCAGAGCCAGGCAAACACATTCCAGTCTGCTGCGGATAGAGTCGCGGTCGACCATCTCGCTACGATGCCGCGTACACATGCACAACCCCAGATACCACGCTCACTGCAAAGAGCATACAGCCATGCAGTAGGGCGAATTGGCACAGGCCAGGCGCCTGTCCTAATAGGGGACTGGCAGAATGTTAGTCCCATTGGACCAAACGGCCAATATGGGTTCCCAAACAGCTTGAACACTTCTCACAGCGCAGGACCTCGAGTCTCCAGCGAGGAGCCACAATATCGAGTCTCATCCGACACAACGCGCCGTGCCCGATATCGCCACAGCACCTCTCTCCTCAACCCACCAGGCCACCGCACTCCCAACCTCTCCCCCTCTCCCACCTCGCCCACCTACCCTCCAAGCGCAACAGCCACTCTCCCTCCGCATCAATTCCCTAACTTTACTGCTCTCAACCACCATATGCCGCCTCACATGCAAGCCTTCCACGACGACGCCGCCACCGCTTCTTCGTCCGCCTCCCTCTTCTCAGCCACACATATGCCAGACCACGTCCCGCACCGTATTCTCGAGCCGACCAGCACCATTCCGCACCCAGTCACAGCGTGGCACCCGCCGGCTGCCTCCTCGCCGGCAGCTCCAGCGCCCGACGTTCCGCGTGGCAACGTGCGAAGTCCCGGCGTCCCACGCAGCAACCTGCGCAGTCCCAACAGCGGCCACAGCTACAGTCACAGTCACAGTCACAGTCGCCAGGCAAGCCTGGTCGGCAAGACGGCCGCTTTCCCAACGACCGTCAAAGTCAAGAAACGCGGCTTCTTCAAGCGCAATAGCAAGAGCGTCGACGACCGCCGCCATACAGCAGACGGGACTGCGGATCTGTCCGGCAGGAATGCTACGAACTCTGGCTGGATGTCGGGGAAGAAAATCAAGAAGAAAGAAGGGAGCGCTACTGGTGGCGGTGGTGGCTGTGCGGTGATGTAGCAGAGCGTGAAAATGCAAGCCATGCATGCCACGACATGCGGGTGTCGTGGCTTCTCCTTTCTTTCTTTCTTCATCTCTCTCCCATGGGCAGGCCACCGCTGAGTCTTACTGGGACTTGGACACTTTTACCCGGTACATTCCCTTTTCACTCCTTCCATTTCCGTCAATTCTTCTCCCTTCTTCTTTTGCTCCCTCTCCCTCTCCCTCCCTCTCCTCCATCCTCTCTTATGTTTTCCATGTTATACGACTGCATAGCGAAAAGGTGTACACAAAGCATACTAGCGCTTTTGCTTTTGCTTCTAGCTTTGCTTTTTCCTGTCTTGTCGTGTCTTTCCCTTCTCTCAAGTTTCTTTGTCTAGTTTCCTTTTCTGCACTTTCCTGCTTTGCAATTTTTTTTGGACTCGAGATACCCTTGGTTGAAACAGAGAAAAAAGCATTTATATACATATTTGCTACTAATGTCTGGCAATATACAAAGTGCCCTTTTCTAGTAATTTTAATAACAGCAAGCAAAATGGAAAAAGAATACAAAAGTATACTTGACAACACTACTGCTAGGGGGAATAGGTATCAAAGTGGTTACATGTCATGGATCAGAAGCGAAAAAAAATAATGAATTCCACGTTCTTTTGTTTTTGTTCACTTTTTTCGAAAGAACAAAAGTCAATTTATCGTTTTGTCAATTGGAAGAAGGAAAGAAAAAAAAAGGCAAAAGACAAGACAAGACAAGACATCTACAAAACGATCAGATTCCCAATCGGGACGCCCATGCTCTCGAACCAAAACCGGCGCTTGACTCCCACGCCCGGCTTCACCGCTGCCTTTGGTGCCGAAGAAGCCCTCCCACCGCCGCCACTACTACTACTGTCCCTCCCACTTCCTCCTCCAACTACCGCCTGCTTTCCACCATCACCATCGCCAACGCCAACCTCCTCAGCCTCAACCTCAAGCAACCCATCAGGACCAAAGTGCGCAACAACACTAGCCGCGCCACGCAGAGCCTCCACAACATCCCGCGACCCATCGACCATGGCCATGGCGATGGCGTGCCTGCGCTCGATGCCGGCGGGGGTCTTCTGGCGTTCGTCGAGCAGAGGGCGGATCAGAGGTTCGCTTGCTGCACTTCCGCTGCTTCCATCCCCACTCCCACCACTCTCGTCAGAAACGACAACGACAAGCTGCAGCCCCTCCCTTCCCGGCGTGAAAGCGGGGATATTCGCCAATTTGTCGTTGAACGAGCACTCGCCGCGCCGGATCACGAGGATCTGGTGGGATTTGACCACGTCGGCGGGCAAGCGGTGGGAGCAGAGGGTTGAGTCGAGGAAAAAGAGTTTGTTGTTGGGCAGGGCGCCGGTGGGGAGGGTTGATGGGTCGATTGTGTCGAGTTGGGCGGGGAGGGAGGCTGCGCCTGCGCCGGTGGGGAGGATGGCGGGGATAAGGGTGCGGGAGAGGAGGGGTTGGCTGGTTTTGCTGGTGATGGGTGTGATGGCGGGATGGTGCTGCGGCGCTGGGTCGCCGGAGAGGAGTTTGGTGAAGATTGTTTCGATCTCGTCCCAGATGCTCTCGAGGGTGCCGTTTTCGGGGATTTCGACTTCGAATTCGTCTGTTATGGCGGCTCCGTTCTGGTCAGGGTTGGCAGCTGGTGCGGCAACGGCAGACGGCGAAGGGCGGTAGTCGACCACCAGGTCTATGAACTCTAGGTCTTTTATGCGTTTGAAGTTGGGGTCGCCGGGAGCAACGCCGTCCATCGCTTCCTTTGCGAGCAGGACTTTCTCGTCCTTGCCGAGAGGCCAGTTGGCGATGCCGTGCACGCGGTACTGCTGGCCTACCTCCATCTCTACCATCACGCCTTGGCCGTCTGGCAGGAGTAGAGATCTCGGTTCTTGAACCATGCTGAGGCGCATGTTGGAGAGTGAGCTGATCACAACACCGTCGATAACTTTTTGCAGCGCACCGAGTGGTAGCAAGCCCTTGTCTTCGCCAGCTTTGCCCGAGTTGAGATTGGGGAAAGTCAGCGTGCTCAGTATTGGGCTGCTGATCTCTGCACTGAAGCCGTGGCTCGGTACCAAGTTTTGTGGCAGCGTCCAAGGGTAGTACGTGTAGTTGGTAGGGCTCCGGATGTCTTCCATTGAGATTCCAGGAGAGTCAATGGCGGCCTCGTGCAAAGAGGAGGATCGTAACGCTTCGACTGGGACCAGATGGAGCTGCGCCATAGCAGCGGCGTGGAAGAAGTCTGGTCGGTCCACGATGCTGCTTCCCACCAAAGGACGCGAGCTTTGGAAAGCGGGACACTTTGCTTCGGAGACCGCGGGTGGGTCTTCTGCTGATCGTCGAGTTTTCGTGGTCCTAGAAGATTCGAACGCGTTGGTTCGTCGAAGTCTCGAAGGCACAATCATGGGATGGCCTTCAGTAGTGAATACGACTGGAGCATCCATGAGGTTGAGCGGGTGGTCGTCCTCAAACAGCAGATATAAATACTTTGCTGTTTCGCCCAAGAAGAAACTCTCCATTCGGTCCCTCTGTTCGCCACTGATCACATCGCCCAAGTCTGCCCAACCACAAGGCGTCCAACATCTTCGACGAATATCGCGTAGAGCCATCTCTCCGACGTGAAGATAGAATGGATCCTTGGTAGCTTGGTAAAGGTAGTACGTCGACTCGATGAACTCGGGTCGGCCTGCCCAGTGTCGGAAATTGGGGTCTATGAATGCGTTTTGGGTGTGCCACCGCTCCGGAAGTGCTGCATATCGAGTCCATAGCGCCGCCCACAGCAGATGACTTTCGATTGCCTCGTCAAGTTCACCGACGAGCGTGAGAAGGCCGGGATAGTACGCGCTCAAGTTGTCGATCCAGGAATATCGAGGCGCGCCTGTGACTAGATCGGCTTGGCCATAAAACGGGTGTTTGTCAGACAAAGGGCGGAGTACATGGTGCTTGACCGCCGAATGAGCCTCGTTCCAGGCTTGCAAGAAGGCTTCTGGTGCATTGTCCGCTTCGGTGGCAGGGTCGTAGGGCAGGCCTGAAAGCAGGATGGAGGACTTGACGGCATATTCAAAGAAGCTGTCCACTCCAGCTCCAATACCAGCAAGCGGAGGAGATGTCCACTGACCGTTTTCGGCATCAATGCCGTTGCCAATCAGTCCGATGCCACTACGGCGGTCCCACACGGCCCAGAAGGCCTTCTTAGCCAAGGTCTCGAAGCGATTGTCTCCAGTGAGTCTCGATAGTGTGGTAAATTCCAGTATAAGACTCCCAGCGCCAGCCGCGCAAGTTTCCGTGATTTCTCTCGGGTCCGAGGACGTCCCATCCAATCTGCAAACTCCAGCTTGACCATCACGATAGAATGGAATGCCATGCCTCAGGTTGACACGCGGATATGGCAGTCCCGTGGGCGTGTTGAAAGCAGGCAGAAGCCTCGACGCCAGATCATAGGCCAATCGCAGCAATTGTCCGTCGTAGATCCAGCCATCCCAGTCGATCGCTATCTCGTCGTCCTGGGTCGCCGGCTCCGGGTCGTATCCCCGTATCGGAAGCTCTCCAACCGCAAAGAGATGAGCCGAAAGCAACCCTCCGACACCGCGAATATTCGTCTCGAAGACTTGGACCTTACTGTCAAGGTCAAAGCCACAGGCCTTGGTCCCGCAAGGCCTGCGCTCTCCTCCATCGCCATACAACTCGACCAAAGCCTGTACACCCGCCTGGAAGTCTTTCAAAGGTGACTGTCCATCGCTTCCATTGTCTCCTGAAGCCAGGATTGCCAAAGTCGACAGCGAATCGACGAGCGTGACGCTGTAATTCCCCAGCACATCATTCAATCCGACATCCGCAATATTGTCCGTGTTCCTCGTCTGCGGCTTGCATGAAAGCGGTTTCAACTCGTCTTCGGGAAAGGCATGGTTCATGTAGTTCGTGTAACCGTGGTAGAACAGATCTCTTGTGTCTTGCCTACATAACTACGAGTAAGTCTATGGTCGCTTCCTTCGTGGGAGAGTTCTCGAGGACAAGCGTACCGGAGGTTGCTGATCGCGTCATCTGTCATGCCATGACCCGGCGTAATCCATATCGCTGCCACGAGTAGACACGTGACAGTCGGCCATATCGAGGGAGTGAAGGCCTGAAAGCGTGGCCATGCGATCCAGAGCATCGGGCAGCATTTGGTCACGTTACACTCTCATTGAAGCAGTTGGCGGGACCGCAAGTTGCAGGCACAGCAGTCGGTGCGCAGCAGTCGGATCGTTGACGCAAGTGGTACTGCTTTGGCAAGTCGTACACTGGCGACAAGGTACATGTAGCAGTGTTGGATCGGATGGGGAGGTGGCCTCATTCCTGGCCCGCATTTGGAAAGTTCCGCTGACTCAGCGATCACGGCCTCGGGCTCTTCAAGACTTGAGATCTCACAAACTCGCAATCACAGGTCTCTTGAGGATACGACGTTGTAAACTGTGAATTCAATCACATCGTCACGAGCTACCACACACCACAAGACACTGAGGCTACGTGATCAGGTTTTATGAAGGCATTGGCTTGATTACAGTATTCTATGTTATGTTCACCATTTGCAGTGTGCAAAGTGAGCTTCTTGGAGCACATCCTTTTGAGCTCTTCTGGCTCATGCTCGCTCGTTTCTCTCTCGATTTTCTCTCTCGTTCCTCTACATCTGACCTGCAGCAGTAGCGCAAACCTTTTCCCATGCATGTTTTCGCCGAATGCAAGTGTAAAAGGAGGGCAAGAAGCGACCATGAGAGCATGATCAGTCTTACATGAGGTGATTCTTTTTTGTTCGTCTGGCCTGAGCGCTAGAGCTTGATTGCTCGCTTAGTGCTCAAGGAGACGGAGGGAACCCTGGACAACGACGTTCTCGAGGACAGAACCCGGCGGGACGTCAATGGTCTGACCTTCGGTGGCAACGATGATGACGGTACCCTTGCAGACAACGCCACGACCGAGGTTGACGGCACCGGTGATGGTGAGATGGTCAAGCTCGAGGATCTTGGGGATCGAGGGAATGCGGGACTGGAAGGCAGAGACCTTCTTGAAGTCGTTGCCGAGCTTGATGAGGGGTGCGGGACCGAAGCGGTTGGGGTCCATGACGAGCTGGCCGTGACGGAGGGTGTACAGGTCAGACTTGACGAGCATGAGGTCGGAGCAGGTCTTGACGGGCAAGAAGCGACGACGTGGGACGTTGACACCGTGGGCGTTGGAGAAGTGGCGAATGGCGGCACCGACGGCGGTCTCGAGCTGGACGATGCTGACATCGGCCTCGCCCTTCTGGTCGGCGGGAATGCTCTTGCCGTTGGGGATGATCTCCATGCCGAGCTCGTTGTTCTCGACGACACGCTTGACGGCGCGCAGGTTCATCCAGACGTTGTTGGTGTTGAAGTACTTGAACTTCTTGATGGACTTGAACTCGTTGACGTGCTGCTTCGGGACCTGGGCGATCTCAAGGAGACGGGGCTGTCCCTCGTAGTCAATGATGGTGCCACCCTTGACGTCAGCCTTGGTCTTGTCGGTAAGCTCCATGATGTACTCGGAGCGGGATTCGACCATGTGCTGGAGGATGTTGAGGTCAACGACGGCGCCAAGGTTGTCAGCGTTGGAGAGGAAGACGATCTCAACACCACGCTCGAGGAGCTTGTCGAGAGTGCCAGAGTTGTACAAAGACTCGAAGACGTCACCGTGGCCGGGAGGGTACCAGTCGGAGATCTGAGAGTTGGCGCTCTTAGGCGCAGGGAGGAGGGAGTCCTTGAGCACACGGGGGTACTTGGACTGGTTGAAGGTCAGGATGTCGATGTTGTGACCCTCGTACTTCTTGATGATGTTTGCGGTGTCCTTGTCGGTGTTGAAAGAGTTCATCAGAACGAAGGGGACGTTGACATCGTAGGTGCGGTTGAGGTACTCGATCTGGCGGACGGACAGGTCAAGGAAAGACATGCCGTCGCGAACCTCGATGACGGACTTGGGGCCGACGCAGCCCATGGAGGTACCGAGACCACCGTTGAGCTTCAGGACGGCGAGCTTGCTGAGGAACTCAACAGACTCAGAGTTGCCGAGGCTGTTGTAGTCAACAACCTGCTCGGGCTTGGGAGGGGAGATGCGCTCCCAGTCGATCTCGTTGCCCTTGGCCTTGTCATTAAGGTAGCGGCGGAAGAGGGCGAAGAAGTTGTCCATCTCAGTTTCAAAACGCGCCTTCTCGCTCTCGTCGGTGACAGAGTCGGTGAGGACGTTGAGCGCATTGCGCATCTGAGAGGCGGCAACAGAGGTGGAGGTGTTTTCGAAAGCCTGGTGCAGGAAGTCGCGGGTCAGCATTCTGGATGCGTTGAATGTCGGTCCAAGAGGCCTAAGGCGGCCCATCTTGCTGATCTTGAGCTGAGGAGAAGAAGGAGATAAAGAAAAAGAAGAAGGATCGGCTAAACCAGAAACACTCTAAGGAAATGGTGTTAGGGGATTCTAAGTGAAGTCCAGGACGTGTGTGGTCGCGAAGGCTAGGCCAGTCCAGTCCTGGTGTGTTGTGGGCCGTATTGGCAGTCCGGCGGTGAAGCTCGTCTTGTGGAGGGCGGAAATGAGATTTGTAAGGCGAGGTCGGCCACGTCCATTGCCCACGCGGATAGAGCGTGCCATGAATGCGCATGGCGTGATGCGTGCTGGAGGCGGTCCGTGGGGCCATGAGGTGCCAGGTGTTCATCGCGTGCTGCGCGGTAGATTGTTCTGTTGTGCCGTGCTCTGTTCTGTTCTGTTGTGGTGTGTTCTCTGTTTGTTTCTCACTCCCTATTTGCTCTCACAAGTGAGGTTGTAACGAAAAGAAAGGCCAAGGAAAGGAATAGGAAAGGAAAGGTAGGAAAAGTTGTCGTGTACATACCACGTGGCTTTGAGTCTTGCCGTGGTGACGGTCCTCAGAGCCCTCGGCCTTGAGGTGGGTGGGGATGGCAGTCTTGGGAGCGGCCATTGTGAATGTGGTGCGGAGGTGTGAGTGGGTGTGAACTGCAGTGAGAGTGGTTGTCAGGTTAGGTGTTTCGGTGGGAGGTTGAGTGTTGTTGTGGAAGTTGTGGGAGTGAGAAGGGAGGGCTGCTGCAAACGCAGGACAAACTTACCGAATGAGGGGTCTTCGGGGGTGGCGTCACAAAAACGTCGCGATGCAGCAAGTGAAGAGCAGTGAAGTGAGGATGAGGCCAGGTGAAGAGGTGAAGTGAAGAGCACAGCAATTGTTCACTCAGAGGAAGTGATGATGTGGGAGTGAGATCAAAGTGAGGGCAATGGCAATGGCAGGATGGGCATGGGCGGTATTTGTTGCTTCGCTCCTGCTAGAACACCCCCACCATGCAACGCACGGCTCTAGATTGGGAGAGCTCGTTCAACAAAAATGCATCGCGCGCGCCTAGACTGCCTCATCACTGCGAAAGATGGAAATGATTGAGTGTTGATCTATTCTCATAGGTATTCATTCACCGCTTTCTTCATAAGAGTGTTGTGTTCATGCATCTATCTATGCAACCATAATCACATAATGCATCTCCTCCTCCATCACAGCTTAAACAACGTGGCATATCTCGATAATTTTTATTTATTATTCCCCTATCCATTCAGGTCGGACCTCAGATAGCAAAACGGTGACCCACGCGCAACAACGCTTATGCCGATCGCTTGAAGCCGGGGCGTCGGCCACATGCATCCACAACCTTCTTCACACCGACTCGTCTTAGCCGACCTTGTTATGCAGGGTCCTGTGGCGAATGACAGTTTTGCCTATTCTCACGTTTTTGACATGTATTATATTCCTTCGCGACCAGTATTGCAGGAGAGAGACAGACAAGAGAAGGAGACCGCGAGGCATACCGTACTGTATCGTTTCATCAATGCAATCCACTCCGCTGATATCCCGGCAACACTCCTTCCTCCTCGTTCTCCACAGCCAATCTTGGATGACCGCACTGCCACGCCTCGAACCGTGCGCATCTTTCCGATGTATCTAAACGCATGAGAACGTGCCGCTCCGTGATGGGACTCTCGCAGGCGGATCACTCTGCAGCTCCGGGCCCAACACCACGCCACCAAATGCCGTACCCTTCTTTGGCCAGCCCTGCCGCGACAAATCCCTAGGAGCTACTACAGCCATACTGTACTGTACGAACCGATCTGACAACCCTTGGTCGTTGCACGCTCAGGCGCGCCCGATAATCAATCCACCCTGCGAGGGGTAAATGCTACCATTCGCACCGCGGTCCGTCCAACTAAAAAGCCCCACGCCATGCGGTAGAACAACCATCAAAAATAGCACAGAACGAAACACCGGCGTCGAAAGTACAGACAAGTCACAGAATCCGTTTCGGGCGAACCACTGTCCAGTGTCGATAGTAGCTGGCAAAGGCGTGAAGAAGTGCCGTTTATTGCGGCGCCGCTAGGTAATCGTGGGCCGTCGTGGCGTACCAGCTCACGCAGGAACACAAGCTCATGTCTTGCGGGTGCTTGAAACTGCTTGAATACAGTAGACTGTATATGTACATCGCTACACTCTATACGAGTTCTATGTGCGAAACGCAGCGAGCCTGACAACTGATCAAGCCGCAGCTGTTCGTTTGATGGCCTCAAGGTAAAATCCATCATTTCTTATTTCTTTGTTGCGACTCAGCGTGAATTCAGCCCTGCTTGAAGTTGACAAGTGATGGTTCGTCATCCACAACATCTTCCCTCCTCAAGCCGATGGCACACGTCTAGTAATCTAACGCGATCCTTGTTTCGCACCATGCATCAATCGTTCACACCCACCGCTGGTGCACCTCAATCACAGGCGCGTCCGCAAAAGGCACAGCACAAGGCTTCTCGAACCTCAAATGCACCACCGAGGGCTTGATACCTCGCCTCTCAAACACCGGACGAAGCTCCTTGAACGTGTACTCCACCAATGTCTCGAGAGTCTCGAAATCGGTCTTTTCAACAATCTGCAAACCAACCATGTCAGCCTCACGCATCACGCACATCACCTTCTGATCCGGCAAAGGGGCAAAAACTCACGTCCACCAAGTCTCTCTCCAAGGGGAAGAGAATTTGCATCTCTTCCATGGCAGTACCGCCAATCCTCTCGACAATATCTACAGCAAAGTCCACAACAAGCGGTTGCCGCCCTTTCCTTTCATAAGCATTCACCCCGATCAAAGTGGGAATCCTCAAGTTCTTGCAAGAGAAAGTCGCAAACCCCTGACAAGTCTTGTTTCCCTTCCCATCGTACGTCCTCACCTCACTCATAGCCAACTCGTCCCCGAACGCACTGGCTTTGGGCAAAGTGAGTCTCGCGGCGATGCGCTTCGCAACAAACTTGCCGGTGCCATCGGGGAGGCAATTGTTGCTAACAGCGGGTTTCGGCTTGTGAGCCATGTATTCAGCGGCGTCAAACATGCCATTCAAAGCCGTGCCCTGGCCTTCTTCGGTCGCGCACACGGCGCGTACCCGCTTTGAGAGCTCGCCGTAGTGAACTGTGCTGTCGTCTAGGGCATCTTGGGAGGCGGCTGATGTGAAGGACTCTCGAAGCCAAAGGGAGACAGTTGCTAGGGCGGGCTGTTCTTTCACTTCATGCCAGATGTTGGGTGCAAGGGCTCCGGATGGGAGTTGGAGATTGCGAATTGTGACGACGGCTTGTGTTGTAGGAGTTTCGGCCGTGTTCTCTGGCGACGGTATTGAAGCTGGGGGGTTGAACATGTGGTTGTCCATGGTTGTCGTCGTCGATATTTCTTGGTGATCTTTCGGGCGGTTCTGTATACTGTACCAACTTCGAGATAGGTCGATTTGAGTCGTCGATCTAGCAATCCAGCAAGTCGAAATTGCTTCAAGACAAGTACCTAGGTTTCTGTGTTCCTCCCTTGATATTTCTCAAGCAATTACAAACAATGGTATACGTCTTGAAGAGTCACACGGCAAACATGATCTTCAATCTGATATGCTTGGCGGCAATGCAATGCATGGAAGGCTCGACCTCTCCCCGCAAAAAGGTCACGCCGCGCGACGGATCTCCATCCATCAACTTCTAAAGCTTTCCAATCTCTGTTTCTCGACCGCCGAGAGAAGCAGCTGAATATTTGAAGTCTGTCGCCTGTTTTCACTCGTCTCGACATTCGACACTCAACTGTACATTCCTCTTACACACTACTCTGCACGACCCGAGATACCCCCCAGTTACACTAATACCCACATATCACGACCTTTACGACCGCAATCATGGCCGACGCTCTCAAAGCCGAAGGCAACAAGCTGTTTGCCGCCAAAGACTTTGCCGGTGCTGCGTAAGTGTGCTGTCGTGAATGTCCGAAGCTATTATTCACACGCACCTGCTAACCAAACCCACAGTGAGAAGTTCTCCGAAGCCATCGCCCTCGACCCTTCAAACCACGTCCTCTACTCCAACCGATCAGGCGCCTACGCCTCTCTCAAAAACTTCGACAAAGCACTCGAGGATGCAAACAAGACCACAGACCTGAAGGCCGACTGGGCCAAGGGCTGGGGAAGGAAAGGCGCCGCTCTTCACGGCACGGGTAACCTGGTGGACGCCGTCGACGCTTTCGAACACGCGCTTGAGCTTGAGCCCACCAACGCTCAGGCTAAGACTGGTCTTGAGAGCGTGCGACGTGCGATTGACGCAGAGGCAAAGGCCGATGGTCTGCCAGGTGACCCCAGCGGTGGCATCGGCAACATGTTCAACGACCCCAACATGATTCAGAAGCTCGCATCAAACCCCAAGACGGCTGGTCTGCTGGGCGATTCCGCTTTCATGGCCAAGGTGCAGCAGCTGAAGAACAATCCCAACGCCATGGGCGAAATGATGGGTGACCCCAGAATGCTCCAGGTCATGGGTGTGCTGCTTGGCGTGGACATGTCATTCGGCAACCCCGAGGACGCTGCAAAGGGCGCCGCCGAAGCAGAGGAGGACGTTGAGATGAAGGATGCAAGACCCGCACCCACCGAGACCAAGAAGGCGCCTGAGCCCGAGCCCGAACCTGAGCCCGAGCCTGAGGACGAGGAGGCCATCGCCGCGAAGAAGGCAAAGGAGGAGGCAGACGCTGAGAAGGCTCTTGGTACCACCGCTTACAAGAAGCGCTCGTTCGACGAGGCCATTGCACACTACACCAAGGCCTGGGAGACACACAAGGACATCACCTACCTCACAAACCGTAGCGCGGCTCACTTCGAAAAGGGCGACTACGATGCCTGTATCACCGACTGCAAGGCCGCCATCGAGCATGGCCGCGAGATCATGGCCGACTTCAAGGTCATTGCCAAGGCCTTTGGCCGCATGGGCAGCGCATACGAGAGACAGGGCGACCTGGCCAACGCTGTGGAGTACTTCCAGCGCTCGCTGACCGAGCACCGCACTCCGGACGTCCTCAACAAGCTCCGCGCCGCCGAAAAGGCGAAGCGCAAGGCCGAAATCGACGCATATCTGTCACCCGAGAAGGCAGAAGAGGCCCGCGAACTCGGCAGCCAGAAGTTCAAGGAGGCCGACTGGCCGGCCGCCGTCGAGGCGTACACCGAGATGATCAAGCGCGCCCCCGAAGACGCCCGCGGCTACTCCAACCGCGCCGCCTGCCTGATCAAGCTGCTCACCTTCCCCTCCGCCGTCGCCGACTGCGACGAAGCCATCAAGCGCGACCCCAAATTCATCCGCGCATACCTGCGCAAAGCGCAAGCCCTGTTCGCCATGAAGGAGTACAACAAGTGCATGGACGTGTGCGCCGAGGCGGCCACGCACGACGAGGGCGGCAAGAACGCGCGCGAGATCGAGCAGCAGAGCCAGCGCGCGCTGCAGGCCCAGTACGAGGCCCGCGAGGGCGAGTCCGAGGCCCAGACCCAGGAGCGCATCCAGCGCGACCCGGACATCATGGCCATCCTGCAGGACCCCGTCATGCAGGCCATCCTGCAGCAGGCCAAGGGCGACCCTCGCGCTCTGCAGGACCACATGAAGAACCCGGATATCAAGAACAAGGTGCAGAAGTTGATGGCTGCTGGTGTTATCAGGATGGGTTGAGCTAGGGTTTTTCTTTAATCAAAGAAGAGGAATGGAAAAAGGAACATGAAGTTAATGGAATGGCTTCTTTTTTCTCTCTTTGCTCATAACAACACATGAATAGTTGATTGGTTGGTTCGAGCTAGCACTCCTGTAGGTACCTACATGTATGTAATATCACGGCTTCCAAAAGAGCATAAAGTACCTCATCTGGCACCATGGCTTTCGACTCGGCGTTGCATACATATATATACATACGCTGACACCTATAACGATTCTGGTATTTCCCAGGGTTCACCTCGCTTGCTTCTGTGAACAGTCTTTTTTGCATGTGACTATCAATCATGATGTCTTAAGGTAGTTTGTGCTTCTTTCGTTTGTCCCGCGCCTTCGATTCCTTCCTGTAGATGAAAGACTGGCAACGAATGAAGACAGGAATAGGAATGGAAATGGAAAATAGGATCCAGGAATCGAAACAAAATATCGCAGTGTTGGTATCTCTCTTGCTAATCAAATAATGGGGAAAAAAACTCCCCTCCTGTCCCTTCCTCTTTGATCTCATCAAGTAACAAAAACCCATCTCCGTTGCATCAGCTACTGTAAGCACTCAGGATCCACGAGAGGAGAAGAAAGACCCGGACAGGATCCGCGAGGCCCGTTTGTGGCGGACGGCGACAGCAGTGCCGGCATTCGCATTAGCGGTAGCAGGATCGCCGGTCCTCTCGAGCGGTTCCAACTGTTGCCTCTCCCAGGGCGCGACTTCGTCCCGCGAGGGCCTTCCGACCGCAAGACTGTTCCGCGCCATCATCAAGTCCGTGCCTCTTTTCGCCAGTTGCAAGCTGTTCCGCCGCACGGCGTATCTCAAGCTATGGCTCCTTCGCGCCAGCGGTTCCTAGTTCGCGGCAGGTGCGGAAGGTGTCACGCTCCTCTCCTTCCTACTGACGAAGCGGCCCAGACTCCTGCCGTGCTTGGAGCTGTTGGGCGACTCGACGCCGGCGGACTGAGTCGTGATGCTGCCCGCGTCAGAAGGCTGGAAAGTCGCGCGCAGGACGACGACGCCCTTTTCGCCGATTTTGAGTTCTTTAGGAGCACCGCCGGTTCCTTGATCGTCGAGGAAGAAAGGCGCCTCGCCCAGATCATCGTGGCCGAAGGTCTTGTTCTCTTTGACGACGACTTTGAAGCCGTCGCTTGCGGCGCAGGTCAGCTTCTTGACTTCGTCTTCGCCCCAGACGGCTTCGCCGCCCTTTGCCTTGATGGGCTTGGTGCGGATGATCTGGCTTGGACCTTTTCCGGAGTCGTGCATGACGCGCACCTCGAGCTTGGTGTCGTCTTCGAATCCGTTTGCTGAGATGACGGAGATAGAAGCAGTGCCAGTTTCAGACGCCGGGGTCTGCGATGGACCACCTTGGCTACGCACACGCTGGTGGGATGCCGAGTTCCTAGCCCCGAAAGTGTCGAGCGACATCTTGCCGTTAGGTGTGATCGGTCGGTCAGGCGTTTCCATGGAAGTATCACGAATGTCGAGGATATCGCCGTTAGCGTCATCAGCGACAGTGTGGCTAGCAGTACGACGCTTGAAGCCGCGAGTGAGGAAACTGGCGCCTTTGGCGACGTTTCCGCCCACGAAAACGGCACCCTTGCCTACGCCCTTTACGGGCGCACCAACCACTTTGCCGGGTACACTGAAGGTGCCAGAGAATGTGGAAGAACCTTGGCGAGAGCGAGTCACGTATGAAGGCTTGAACAGCATCTTCAAGCGAATGGCGCCGCTCTTGCCATCAAGGCCGTAAGTGATCTCTTGCGCCTGGAAAGGCTCGAGGACGGTGAGGTCGATAGGGGCGCCGCCAAGGTAATCAGCCTTGTCGCCAAAGTCCCAATCGTAAACATCGACCGCAAATTTGGTGCCTGTACGACTGCGGATGGGCGTTTCGAAGAATTCGTTCCACGCTGGATGAAGCGTCTTCTTCTGGGTCTTGGTCTTGTAGACCTGCTCGCCATTGAGCTTGAACTTGCAGTACGGGTCAGAGAAGCCATTGCGATCAGCCGCAGGTAGGTCGGCGGCGTCCATCACGTCAACACGAAGCGTGCCCGCGTTGTTGAAACTCTCACTCGGGTCAAGCTGCATGCGGAGAGGGATGTAGCGAAGGCTGACAGTGACCTTGCTTTCAAGCCCATCCTTACCCTTCAAGCTGAGTTGCGTCGGTGTGTACAGGCAGCGCTTGAGCACCTCGAGCATGTTTCCGGTGAGCTTGGCTTCAACGTGCTTGTCTCCATCTTTACCTTCGGTGTCAACCTCACTGACAAGACGCAGAGTGATCTGAGATAGGTCCAATTCGCGAATCATTGCATCATTTGTCTCGTTGAAGACGTGATGGCGAGAACGCGTCTTTGCAGAGGTGTACGCAGGGAAGAGGTGATCGTCCATGACAACCTCGAGATGGCAGTTCTGGTGGGCGAATTCACCTTCGATGATCTTGAATACCAAGATGCCAGATTCTGGGAAAATGTCAGGGGCGTTTCTCTCAGCACTTAGACGAACTTCACTTACCGTATCTGTTCAGGTCGTCCGCGGTCAGTCGAAGCTTAGGTACAACCTTCTCCTTGACTTCTTCGGCCTCGACTTGCTCCTTCTCGCCAGCAGCAAGAGCCTTTTGCATTTCGCGCTCACCGCTCTTGCTCGACCCTGTGCCAACGGAGCCGACAGTTCCGACAGTACCTGCAGTGTTGCTGCGCACTCTGCCAGCATACCCGTTGGACTCGATGCTCTGGCGCACGCCATCCATGCTTGCCTTGCTCTTGGCGCGCTCCTCGTCGTCCTCGTCCTCTGGGTCGGCAGTGGGTACGGTCGGGTAGAAGGCTGCCGTAAAGTTGATCGTGCCCTTGGGTGCGTTATTGCCGATGCGCAATTGGCGAGAGAGGACTTCGTTTTTGCTGTCGTGCACCAAGTATTCACCGTCATCGCCCATTTCGACATAATCGCTGGCGGCAAGATCAACCTTGCCCATAGGACGATCACTACCAACATTCTCCTCATCCATGACTTCAAGGGTAAGCTTCTCCCTAGCGTTGTGGATTGGGATGTAGAAAATCTCATCCCATTCTGGGTTGAGGTTGTTCTTCCACGTAGGTGTTCTACGCTTCTGAACGCCAGACAGATTGACTCGCGCATAAGGATCGGACTTGCCGACTGTGTCGAGGTTCTTGAGATCCTTGCCAGACATAAAGTGGATCCTCATCACGCCGATCGGCGTTACGTAACCACCACTACCGCCGAGTGCGCCCTTGAGGGCGACAGGCTTCCACTGGAGTCTCATCTTCGCGCGGCCGCTCTTCACGCCTGCCAAATTGTACCATTCTTGTCCCTTATTCATCAACTCAAGCATGTCATCAAGCTTGATCTGGTATGTGCCAATGACCGGATCGGTTGCAAGATCCCGGTCGTCTTTCAACACCAATCCCAGCTTGGCCTTCTTACGGTCAGTGATGAGGAGTTCTTTGCTGGCGTCTGTCCAGATGGGGTTGTTGGTTCGCTTGAGCTTCTTCGAAATCTGAACCTCCTTGCCGTTGAGTAGTAGAACAGCGTAGGGGTTGAGTTGGCCGATCAAAGATTTAGTACCATCGAGATCCTTCGCTTGCTCGACCTCGAATTTGGCAATACCTGTAGATGATTCCGGCGCAGGCTCAACCGTGCCATCTGCCAACTTCTCGCCCTCCAGAACAGGGAAGAAGCGGACGTCGCACTGCACCACACCACGAGGTCTGCCACCTGCAATAACTTCCAGGTGAAGATTCTCGTGTTCGGCCTCCGTTTCAAGTTGCTCCAGGTTGAATGTGCACACACCGAGCTCTTTGTCCTTGCGGTACTCGTTGTAGTCATAGACGTGGATAGTAAGAGGCTCCCTAAGGCTGGTAAGAATCACATTCACGGTCTCGTTCCATCGAGGGCTCGCGTTCTCGGTTACGGTCTTGGTCTTGCCCAGTACTTCACGGTTGTTAATGCTAACAGTCGCATAGGGATCGGGGGTGCCAGAGAATTTATCAGGGTTCTTTAGTCCTTGGGCGCCGTGGAATGTGAGGGAAAGAACACCGATCGCTTGGTCAACAGGGTTACCAGACAGCATCTTGGCGACTTCGATCGGGAAGACGTTGGGCGCGTACATCATCGGAGCCAAATTGGCGTGGATCTGCTCTTGGATGAAGCTTTCGAGACCGGGCATGAAGTTAATGTCGAAGCCGAAGCTCTCACCACCGATAGGCTTGCAGGCATAGTCGAACGTGGGACGCTCGAGGAAGCAGATCTCAACTCTGTCGATGTGGGGGAATGGGAGTTGAAGCTTCATCTTGACACGCATGATACCGCTGCAGGCCATATCCTCGACGATAATGTCCAAGCCTTTCGAGATCATGGCTTTGCCGACACGGATTTCCAGAACGACCTTGGGGTTCACTTTGTTTTTGATTTGGCGCGCCGTTAGATCTGCAACATCGTTGGGTGTGAAGCTGAACTTCCAGTCCATTAGGACAGTGTCGTCGTCGGCTTTTGGGTAGGTCTTGACGTGCTCCATACGCGGAGGTTTGGTGCCGAGAGTGAAGAACTTCATGCGCATACTGTCCAGGAAGGGTGGTGTGCTAGTCGACAGGACTTGATCCACAGAGCCTACGATGGTGTTGCAGAGCACAGGCGCATAGATGGGCCAGAACTTGGCGAGGAAGCTGTTCATCCACTCAAGGGACTCGTGGTCAGTCTCCAGGCGGGTCTTGGCCAGCTCACGCTGGATGTCGTCTCTGAAGTTGCGTCGTACGCGTCTGATTGAAGTGCGATAGTATGTGCCGCAGATAGCCATGACCAGGAAGACCCAGCCTAGACCTCCGCCGAGAACTGCAACGGTCCAGGACGCAAGGCAGGCGAAAATGATGACACCAGTGTTGTGGTACCAATCGCCGAAGAACTGATCTCCCAGCTTGCCCTCGATAAAGTCCTGGTGGTCTAGCATTGTGCCTCCCTCGTCCTGGTCAGCCGGGTTACCGAACCGCGGAGCCCAGCCAACTCGAGAGAACTCCTCCTCTTCGGCCTGCTTCGCGTCGAGGGCATCGGTGTCTTGAGCGCCGGGCGCTGGTAGAGCTCCCTGTTTGGAAGGCTCGGGCAGGTCGTAGCC
>Ga0265797_10003773_pt1 | contig 23912 bp, 20 predicted proteins | sample P2T30metagenome_FD_192433 | JGI IMG/M metagenome (GOLD analysis project Ga0265797, IMG submission 192433) | Plant litter microbial communities from East Loma Ridge, Irvine, California - P2 T30 | ecosystem: Environmental > Terrestrial > Plant litter > Unclassified | place: USA: California... | reverse complement strand
GTTCGCTCTCGTCGAATCGTCCACAGGCAAGAGGCGGTTGATCAAGAAGAACCCGCAGAATGCAATGATAATTCCGATCGGGTATGCAAAGTAGTACGCCTTGACGACACCCATGCCCGCACTGATGCCAAGCTTGTTCAAGAACCCATAAAAGTTGGGAGCGACAGCGATGATGTAAACTGCAAACGCCCGGAAGTTGAAGCCCCGCCAGAACGAGTATGGACCGCCTCTCTCCGACCGGTAGAGTTGGTCGACATGGAGATGTCCACGGCGGAGGAGGTAGTAGTCGCAGATCAAGATTCCAGTGATCGCGGAGAGGAAAATCTGGTACGACGAGAGGAAGTTGATGAAGACCGAGGCGGTTGAGAGCAGATACCACGGACAGATGGCGAAGGACAAGACGGCGCAGATGAAGAAGCCGCGTTTGACCGTGATGAACTTTGGGGCGAGCGCTGCAATGTCGTTGCCGGCGGGGATCGAGTTTTCAAAGATCGATGAAAAGACGGTCGAGTAGACGTAGGCAAGGGAGATGAAGGCGCAGCCTGCACGGTTACGGGAGGTGTACCTTTCTCCGGCCATCAGGTTGTCGAGAGTTGTCAGCGGGTTCCACTCAAATGCTCCAAGCGCGGGCGTCGTTGCAACGGCGATGAGGTTGCCAAGTACACCGACCAGGCAGTTCGAGAGAGGAAAACCAACAATCTGGCCTATCAAAACATCGTTCGGCTTCCGAGCGTAGCGTTGCAAATCCGCTGCGTTCGCAATGAAAGTTCCGCATTGTGCGGTGCCCAAGAAGAAGAACTTGATGATCAGCCACTTCTTACTTGAACCCGAAGCCACCGAAGGCTGATTGATCATCGTCGAGTCATTTCCGCCCACCTGCATGATCCAGGTCACGTATGCGATAGTTGCAAGGAAGAAAACCGTCGTCTTGACGTAGACGAGCTTCTTCATGCGAGGGATTGGAATGAACAGGAAGGCGCAGTTGATGATCCAATAGATGGCGAAACACATCATCTGTGCAGAGTTGAGAGCAGATTTCGTGCCCATGATGTCTGGGATGTTGGTGATACTCGGGAAGATGGCGTGCAAGAAGACGCTGACATATCGTTAGCTTGATCGACGAACGGCATTCGACGAAAGCTTACTAGAGACTTTGAGCTCCCTGAACGCTTGAGACACCGTTCCAGACCACAGACATGACTGCTCTGTTGAAAGTTGGCCTGAGCTGGTTAGCGGTAGCTCACGATAGTACTTTCACCCAAGTAGACTCACCACAACGCTCCATAATGGCCGAAACTTGCTCTGCACACGACTGGGAATGGTATCGAATACAACGCTCCAGCTCGTCCGTTCAAAGCCATGAGCAGGCCTGCCACAAATTGCCCAGCAGTCTGACATGCGAGTGACTCCCACATACTCAGTCCCGCAGACAGGCCAGTGGAAGCGGCGTAGAGATTGCTGACATTGGCGGTTGCTGCCCACCAGAAGACAGTGTACGTCAGCTGATTCCAAGTACGATCTTTCGTGGGTGTAGGACGGAGGGAGTCGTTGTCGAGATGATTGACCGTTCGAAGCTCGCCAGCATCATCGTAGTTCTTGACGGTCACCCACTCGCGTAGTCGGGTCTGTTTCGCCGTCATCTTGTTGCGTAATGGAACGCTGCTGTGAAAGCGGTGATGTGAGAGAATCGAGCCTCTTGCCGACATCTGGAGAATGGCTCTCGAAGCCACTAATACTTACATTGCTAATACTCGAGCGATTACGAAATGCAACTGGCTATCGGTCACCGTCGGTCACCGTCGGCGATACTGAGTCGTTATCGCAAAGTATCCTTATCATCGCTATGGGTGCATCTCGGGTGTGAAGACGCCAGGATCAGTCCCTGTAATATTTAATAAAAGAACGCTAGAACAGCTTCTTATCTTTAGCGAGACGCACTTAGCTTCCAATTTATATGCTGGGGCCCCACAGGCTAGCCATTGGTATCATGCAATGATAAATCTCCGACGGTCTCCGTCGGTCTCCGCTTGTCTTTCCAGATTTCCGGGGCCGATTACCTAAAGACTATGGAGATCCCAGACACAACTGGCTGGACCTTTGATCCCTGGAAAGGTAAAGCAGTGGGTCTGTTACCATAAGAACAAAGCTCTGTGAACGGCTTCATTGTACTATCTCGATCAACACTCGTATCATTCCACTATACCTACCGAGGCACTACAACATGTCAGCCACTAAAACACTCACTTACACCACACTCGAGCTGGCCACCCCAAACGGCCCAGTATACCGTCGTGTTGCAACAACGCCACCGCGGAAACCTACTTCAGAAGAGATCCCGGTCATCGATCTCACCAACCTCGACGGCGATCTTGAATCGCGAAAGGCCATCGCAGCAAAGGTCAGAGCAGCCGCAGAGAACACCGGATTCTTTTATGTGAAGAACCATGGCATTCCAGACGCGAAAATCCAGGGTGCACTTGACAAAGTGAAGGCATTCTTCGCCCAACCCTCGGAAGAGAAAGAAGAGATCTTGTTCTCCAAATGCGGCAAGGCTGGCGGATTCCATGGTGTGGGAGCGACGCAGCTCAACAAGACCGAAACAGCGGGTACGCCACTGACCTACACCTAACTCACAGATAAAGACGCTGACCGAGTGTCTAGACCGCAAGGAAACATTCTCCATGCGATATGACAGTCGCAACGACATGACCAATGCTGAGCCCATAGACAACGACAACCCAGTACTGGCCGACAGCGACCTGATGTGGAGCCGCACAACCAACATCCCCGACTTCAAGTCCACATTAGTCGAGTTCTGGCAACTACGCTTGCAGCTCGCACGCAAGATGATCCGCATCTTCGCACTCGCTTTGAACCTGCCTGAAAATTACTTCGACGCCGTCACGACGCATCCGGGAGCGGACGCTGTCTTCATCCATTACCCTGGCACGCAAAAGGACAAGCAGGAAAATGCCGATGTCGGTATTGGCGCGCACACCGACATCCAATGCTTGACTTTACTCTGGCAAGACATGTCCGGCGGCCTGCAAGTGCTTTCCATGGATGGCGAGTGGCTCGACGCGGCACCTATCGAAGGCACTTTGGTCGTCAACATCGGAGATCTCCTAAGCCGGTTGTCGAACAACAGGTTCAAATCCACGGTCCATCGTGTATACAACCGGCAAACAGCATCGCGGTACTCCATGCCGTTCTTCTTGGGCTTCAATCCCGAGGCGATCTGCGAGGTTGTACCGACGTGTATTGATGAAGATCATCCAGCGTTGTACCCTCCAATCTCGGCTGGACAGGTTGGTGCAATCTTCCCAGATACTAAGGAGCGTATACTGACTTTTCCCAGTGGCATCAGGACCGATTGAAGTTAGCACTGGGTTCTAAATAGATGAGTAGTTAGTTTCGAGCAAGGAGCCGAGTAGGCTTCAGTATGTAGTACAGTCACGCCACTTAGTACAGAAAGTGCCTCGCGGTGAACTATTGCAGCATGGGGTCAATTGCTCGCAGCATTCGTGTGCACCCCATCCCAAACAGTCAGCGGGACCCACTGAAAGGACGCTCGATCCTCCGACTCTAACCATTCACACTCCATGCCAGATTCCAGATCTCTAGGACCGGCGGCTTCCATATCAAGAGCCTTCTTCTCCATCATGTTAGTAGCCCAAGTCAACACTGGCTCCCTGCTCCGCATCCGGCTCTTTCTCTGTCGATCAACAACCCGCATCAACCCCGCCGCTTCGCGAAGATCGATCAAGATGTCCGCGAACTGAACCAGAGTCACGCCAGCATAAGTGCCGAGGAGATTGTCATACATCGGTGTAGTATCGTGGGCACCAGCAGTCAGAGTCCGCAGAGCTTCCAAGACTGCTATCGCTCTACTGACAACGAACTGTATTGCGATGCGTGCGAGGACTGCCTCCTCCGGTGTTGTAGCGCTCGGAGCGGCGACCACTGGCTGCTGAGCCAACTCCCAACGCTCCATGATCAGCACTGCGGAAAAGTAGCCGAGCTTTAGCGTCGTGTCTCTCTCCAGTACTGTTTAGCAATGTCAGCAGGGCAGTATCTGTTAGTGAGACAAGGATTATACTGACATTCGTCATTCGACGCTTTCCACTGCTGAAAGTAGGTCCTCGTCTGCTCGAACTGGACAGTTTGTTGAACCACGCACTTGTACAAAGCCACGTACAGGTCCAACTCGCTCGCCGTCGACTGGTCATCGCTACTGACTTCTCGGCTGTCTCGCACGAGAGCCGTAAATTGTCCCAACGTGTCGGTCTCGAATACACAAGGCTTGCCTGTGCCGACTGAAAACCTGATATGTAGTCAGTGACAAGGCTGAAAGATGCCAATCATGGTTCTTACTTCAAGTGTAGTAGCGCGCTGGCATTCCAAGCCAAAATGTGGCTTCTAGTCGTCTGGCTCAGGGATTTGGGGTCATTGACTGCGCCGCGCGATGGGAATCCATAGGTGAGTGAAGAGTACAGGATCGTTGAACCGCTGAGTAGCCAGCTGTCAATAAATCTGCCTGAATTCGCTGGTCCAAGGTTCCAGGTACTGAGAATGAGCATGGTCCATAGAGCGGCAGTGTCTAGAGGAGGGTTCAGCATAACTTGGGACAGCCTCTTCTTGATAACTTTGTAAAGCTCGTCTCGCCGATTCCCTGTTTCCTCAACACCTTGAGACACAACAAGATGGCAGGCAGTCCTCAACAGGGGCGACGCGGGAGAATCGTTCTTGTAAAGTTGAGAGCGCATGAATGCGTATCTGGGAGCAGCCGCGATAAACCTGTGCGAACTCATCAGCCAGATTACCACACACAGTCCAACTTGTAGCAGACCACCCATCTCAGCACAAGGTGGAAATTTCGGGACACTCACGAACGGATGGAAAGCTCGTCGACAGGAACCTCCAGGTTGGATGTGGATGAAACCGGTGGATCCTGTTTCCCGTCCGGCCGTTGTCCGGTGATCCAAGAATTCATGTTGCGAACGGCCTGGATAGGTGCGATCGGAATCGTGCTTGAACTCGTTGCTGATTGAGCATCGCGGTCGTTACTTAAAGCTTGCTGTGTCTGGGTCTCGTCTTCTTCACAAGACTGATGTACATTGGCACCAGCTTTGTCTCGCAAGACGACATCAGTCAACGCAGCCAGGGACTGCTTCATCTCTGAGATAGATGCGTTGATTGCATCAAGACTGAGATTGATCAGTCACAGCCGAATGGAAGCCTGGTTGAAAAGTCGAGAACTTGCCTCTCGCTGCAAGACTGGCTGGGCTGACGGCTGTCGTTAATGTCCGCTGTCGCAGCGCTTGACGAGGCCCGACTCTCGCATGTCATCGAGAGTGGCATTACACATTCTAGTCTGGCGAATGTCAAATCGCTGTGCGATCCCTGAGAACAAAAGTTGGACGAGACATACCGCAAGTTCTTACATCGCGAACATACCACCGCGCCCGAGGGCAAATCACACCGAGTCTTCAGGCGTTTACAATGTTGACATGCTAGAGATCGTCGTTGCTTTGGCATGACGGACTCGCAGCATCATCTGCTTGTCTTCGATGGGCATATATCACGGAGAGGCTGTCATGAGGATCTCGAACTTCGAAAAGAGAACTCACGTTGTACCATGACGACGAAACACCAATAATCAGAGGAGCCTGCCAAGCGTACGGAGGGCTAGCCGATCCGCTCCGATCCGGTTGCCCGGTCTTAGGGGCTGATTGTCCGGGGTCACACTCCACGTTTCAGTTTCATCCTTCTGCAGAACAGGCATTTCGCAGAAGATCGAAAGGTCCGATTTCCAGTCCTCTGGGGGACGCACTTGATCTATTTCAACCCTTCGACATGATGGCCAACGAGCGGCTTAGATGTTTCAACATTTAACATCACAGCGACATTTGTCCCCAACTCTGTGATCAATGTATCGCATCGTACATCGATCAGGTTGCCCGAGACGACTACCGAGCCGCAACCCGGACCAGGAACAGCACTCGACCATAAGGCCATGTCGAGGTATGATGCCCGACATGCAAGTAAGCGCAGTGGCTGCATGTGCACCTCAAAACAAAAAGGTCCGTTGGTTGCACACATATACAGTCGGTCTCAGCCTCAGCCTCAGCTGAACTGGCAATGTGTGTGCAGCAACCCGAGCTTTTCTCAGCCTCATTCAGCCTATACCCGGCTGAGGAAATCTCTGTCAAGCCTAAGCATGTTCATCACATGTGAGTAAATGGCTGAATGTTCGCAGAACTGCAACGACATCAACGCATTTCTCCTGGTCCTGGTGTGAATAAGCAATACACCCGTCTGCGGGCGATAGGCGATGTACCTGAGTACGCATTTAGCAATCCGCCACCTCACCTGCAGCATGACCAGCGGCTGCAGGTTTCAGCCCGTTACGCCACTGCGGGAGGACAATCTTTTGAAGGTGGGTAGAAAGTACTTATGGCTACCAGTGATTTATCATCTTTTCTTTGTCTTGCAAAACCCATAGCTGTCATGTTTAAGACGATGTCTTTCTTCTGGGTGAAGATGATTTGGTATTCCTTAGCTCTGCAATGCTTGACAAGCTGTGTTCTTGCGTCTTCGCCGGCGCCGAACTCGACATCCAGTCATGCTCTCTTTGCGAACGACTCAAGCCAAACGCACCAGCCGCCTTCAACTTCACCGCTTGCCAGTCTTGACAACGCGAAGACTGGACATCTCGAAACACATTCCTTGACTGCGCATGCCATGGGAGACTTCGTTGCTATGGGCATGGGTATGTCGGCTTCGAATGACATACTTTCTACCAACATCGCCGACATCACGACCTCTAGCGAGACCTTCACGTTCCCCATTTCTGCAACTTCACACAATTCGAACCACTCGGGTAATAGCTCTACAGTAGCTACAACACATCAAGATACGAGTAGCACCGGTGTGTCAACCACGACCTCAAGCGACAGACCAGTGCTGCATGAGACTGGCACCGCGCATTCCAATACAACGTCGGGTGGATACATACCCATAGGGACACAGCCGCCGGTCTGGGAGAACCAATCTCGTAACCTCAATTACTCCGGAGACTGCTGGAATCAGTGGAATCAATACTGGTCTGCCGAAGACTTACCAGCGGAGGAGTCTACTTATTGGTCGTCTCAACCTGGGACAACTCTGACCTCCTTCTACATCGAAGGCAACTACTTGTCTACGTCAACAGTCCTCTCCTCCTACGAGACGACAGTATTCAACGGGCGGTTTCCGATCACGACATACAGTACGTTGGCACCTGTCACGGTCTATGACGTGATAAGCGGAACTCCGACCACAACCTGGTTCTTCACCGAAACCACCGAGTCAATAGTGTTTTACGTGGCGACAAGACCGACACTTTCGCTGCAGTCACCCTCATGCATCCTGCCCAGCATCGTGTCCCAATGTCAGCAGAGCTGGGACTCCTTCATAGGTCAGAGAGAAAGGCGGGACATACAAGCCAGAGAAGATGGGCCGCCTGGTTGCGATCCAGCTGCGACTACCGAGATACCCTGGACCTGTCAAGCAGCGATTTCCTCCTGGGATTCCGCAAGTCGCGCGCGGATTGCTGAGGGAAATGCCCCGAAGTGTACGCAGGCGAGGGTCGCGGAGTCGCATTGCAGCTCAGCTAGGTCTCAGTTCTTGCACAATGGAGAAAGGAGGGGATACTACTTTCCAGACGAACCGAGTACACCGGCGACAGTCGACGGGACGTTGACTAGTATCATGGTCTGGCCTTCGAACGCGACGGTGGGAGGCCCTGGATGCACTCTCGGTTGCGGGAACTGTGCGCTGCAGGGGGAGACTGTGGAGTTGCTGTTCTGGCCTCCTGCAACCTCGTTGGCCAACGCGACTGCTACCGTTGGTCATGTCGGACCTTGGACTCTTGAGACACTGGGCACGACCTTGACCTCGCCGACAGTATGTCCTCAAGACGAGATTTCTGGAATAGTATCCACGTGGTGCTAATAGTATCTGCAGGTTTACATCTCTTTCGATAAGTTATGGGCGAAGGACAGTTGCAAGAACATCGGCGGAACGTACACAAACACGATCGTGGCCATCACAAAGACTCAGGACATGTCGTCACTATACGGTTATGTGAACAGAGAAACTCAACAGATGTCTGCGTCTTTCAACTTTACCGATCTCTACCACGATCCGACCCCGGACGAGATCTACGAACGACAACCACGATGCTGGCGATCATCGATGGCAGCGAAAGGAGGACGCTATCGCCCGATGCCTGCCAATTACACTGGATGCGCCCGGACCGAGCCTTACGAGCCAATCATCAAGATCCCGATGGAAGTCAGGGCTCTGGATTCAGAATGGGCTGAATGCAACGGCGGGATTGAGGGCGTTTACGACCCCCCAAGTGAGTCTACCATGTTCGGAAAAGGCATTTACAAGATTACTGACGCCTTACCGACAGTTGCTCTGACTCCAACAGATGCGATGGTGGTTCCCACGAGATCCCACTCGCACATCAGCACATCAAGTGCGGCACCAGCCTCAAGCCCTTTCTCCAATCAAACACCAGAAACAACACAAGCAAAGCCTCCGAACTCGACGCCTACAGGATCCGGAGAGTCTTCTGTGCAAGGTGGAGCTGCGGATAATTCGGTCAGGACGCAAGACCGGGCCTCACTGAACGCTCCGAAGACAACTCAGTCACGCGGCAACAACGTGTGGCCGCTGCCACCAACCGATCCCGAGCTTCCAGATACTACCGATGCTTTGTCAGTGCTCAGATCAGCCCAGGCTTCCGCCGAGGCAGCTCGGATCGCGGCGTCACTCGTTGCAAACGCAGCGGTTAACCAGCCAGAAGGTTCTAGGGAGAGCGGAGTTCCAAGTGCACATCATAATGCAGACTCGAATGATTCGATCGATCCTACTGTCAACGAACCCGTGAGATCAGCACAGGCATCTGTTGTTTGGACAAAAGACAGCGAAGTCTTCACAGCGATTCTGGCCGATGGCTCAGCTAAGATACAAGGCGCCGGGGACTCGGCCACCGTTACAAACGGCAACGAGGTCGTGTTCAGAGGTCAGAAGATCCAAGTATCTCCAGAGGGTGATCGCATTCAAGTCGATGGAGTTGTACTGAATCCAGACCCCATAGAAGACACTGCGGATGCCGAGGGAAGCAACAAGCAAGGTAATGTTGTCTTCCAAGCATCTGGCAGAACCATCACCGCCATTCCGCAGGACGGGTCTCTAGTACTACAGGCAGAGGAAGCTACCACATCAGTCGCCTATGGGGAAAATGTGATCTTCGCAGGAAACACTTTGTCCCTGCCGTCATCTGATAACAGTGCCATTAACGTCAACGGACAACGGGTGACGGTGCAGAGTTTGGGTCGCAGCAGCAACAACTTGGTTCCGTCATCCACCGTTTGGATAGACGGCAGCGAAACCTTCACTGCAATGATGCAAAGCGGCTCTACAATTCTTCTCGAGGCAGCTGGTACATCAAGACACATGACGGCTGGATCGATTGTCACCCTGGGCGATGCAGTCTTCAGCATGCCCTATCCCGGAGGTGTCTTGGTCCATGATGGAACATCGATCACGTTGAATGGCGCTGCGGTTACAGATCCAGCAGATGATACAGTAGCCTTGGGCGCAAACAGCGATGCCATAACGGCTTTGGATTCCGGGAAATCGGTCATCGTTGAGATGGACGATACAACCTTCACGCTTGCTGATGGTTCTCGAACAACATTTAATGGCCGGGTCATCAGCGTGGATTCTACTGGTGGGGCGATAGCCGTAGATGGGACTGCGACTGTCGGCGTCAGTTCCCATTCCGCTGCTGTTCTCTCATCTGGAAGTAGTGATGCCGGTGGTGGGGAAGAAAGCACAGCAACACCGATGGATATACAGAGTGTCGGCTGCGCGACTCATTCCACGATGAAGAGAGCCACACTCATCCCCATTCTCGGCCTTTTGGCGATCGCATTGCGGTAATTGGTATCCAGGAGCGGAGCATGCAGCACCGGACTATCAGAATCGAAACCGTGAAGACACTAAAGCGGCGTCCATAGCTGTAAGCTGAGGTCACAGACTTCTCCACCATCGCGCAAGCTCCAACCTCGCCTCGGCATCCGTCAAACCGCGACGAAATCACAAAAGAGAGCAACCCATCACGTCCAAGCTAGTGAATTTCAGAGGAGCCCGATATGGGATGGGACACTTCCAAGAGTCTAGCCACACCATCAGCCCATGAACGACGATCGTATAAAGTAGCACCAGCAACTTATGTCTTGGTGTCGAACCGCTGCCGATTGGTAACGTAAACGTCCCGATGGAAAGGCTGCAGAAGTGCCTGCGCATCTCCGACGTGAGCTGTCTTCTTGGTCTTCTCTATGATACCGACTCCCGGTCCGGTCCACTGCACAAAGAGAACCCGTATCTTCTCGTTGCCGGTTTGCCCAGAAACATCAAGTCGCAACATTGCGTATTGGATCTGGTCGTCTTCGAACTGCCAGCGGACTTGTTCGACCGAGTCCGAGCCTCCGCTTGCGAGGTGGACGGTGCTCGGGCCGACATAATTGAGCAGAATCCAACTACCGCCAGGCGCATTGATATTGAAGAGAGCTGCTTGAGCCTCTCTCAACTCGGGTTCGTTGTCGAGCGTGAGACGCATCGTTGAAAGTTTTGGATAGGTGAGACGCGTGAGAACGCGAACGGGTGATTGAAAGCGGGAATCAGATTGCTTGCAAACGGGAAAGACTGAAGTCTGCGGGGGGTCCGAGTCTGTTATGTATTGGTCACGGAGACCCGCTGCTTGGATTTACCGATGGGTATAGGTAGTCCGGTGTCGAACACGTCGCTCTGAAAGAGCATTTTCGTGGCTTTACGCAACGCAATAGCCGTGCCGCGATGAGCGGTCAAATGGTATGCAAGTGTTAATGTATTGTCGACGCTCTGACTTGCATCTCAATTACGGGCTGCAGGATGCGTCGTCAGTCGTGTTGCGTACAGGTACCTATAGCACTGTTATTATATGTCGGCTTCCCGATTTGAGCGCAATGCCAAAGGCCGACCGCGGTCTTGGCTTTCTCACACTGCGGAAACTATGCAGCAGTTGCTATGCAGTGAAGCGTCTGAGTGTGACCGCTTGTGTCGAGCTTGCGGTCTGTTCTTTCTGTTGAGAAAGGCAACTTTACTGCCTGGAGTGCCAGATGCCTGGCTCTCGGGGACATGAAACAAGAACTCTAGATAGCATTCGGTCTTTCCCCCCTCGTAATATGATCCATGTTGTTGTAAGAGTTGCAACGCCCGTCATGGTGCAGAACTGACCGGCAGCTCGCCCAACTTTATCTTCCCTGTCTACACGCTACTCCGTCTCCACAATCACATGCTGAGTGATATACATACTGCCTTGGGCGTCAATAATCTCCAGGGTTCAGCGATAGTTTAACCTTCCTAGCCTCACGACACAAGGCGACGTCGCGCGATCGTCTGGGTCTGGAGTTGAGTTCGAGCCGTTGTCGAGCTTCTGTGACTGGCGGTGGGGATGATCGACAAGACGGCTGAAGCGATCGACTTCAAGATAAACACGACCTCTGATGACTCCCTTGGACAGGCATGAGCGTGGGGGATGTTTGCTATGGTGTCTCGATTCTTGAAGTCTGTTAATTCGTTGAGAGTGGCTGTATACGTGACAGTACGCCCTAAATCATTCTGTATCTCATGAGTCAACGAGCTGGAGGATGCTACGTTTCCCAGCCAGTACTGAAACTTCTTGCTGCATAGTGAATTCAACGAAAGCATAGGAATGTCTTCACTTTTCGAAAGGAAAGCAATCTGAAATGGGTCCCATTCGGCTGGTATGTTCTAAACTTATCCCAGACCCCTGCGTCGTCACTTCTTAGCCCCTGACTTCTTCGATACGTCGGGCCGTAGCTCCCGCACGTCCCGATGTCGATCTTCTTATAGTTCAACGTCATGCTTATAGTCCGACGCCTCTACTACATCCGAAACCACTATCAAGAACTTAGCTACTGACTCGAGGGGTGATCCTGTACGAACAGGTTGCAGTGATCTGCTCTCGCCAAAACTTTCTGGAAGAATGCCAGCAATTCTCCGAGAGCTAAACGGACTTCAGCACGTGAAGAGAAAGATCTTACCTTGGAGTCTCACGCTTCTCAGCCGCACTGATTCGATCCTCGAGTGACTACGCAACGTTATTGCGAACTCCACAAGACAACATGGAGGAAATTTATGGAGGCTTGAGAATCCACCAGACCTGACACCCAGATGAACAGCTGGCAATCACTTGAGCCCGAGCCGTGACCGCGGTATTTCGATTGAGCGACTCGGCTGACTATTCTGCATCTACTACGCGAATGGCAATCTCGCCTCCTAAAGCCTCTTTCTCGCCCTGCAAAGTTACACAGACAACGACTTTCGCTACGAAAACCTACTACTGCGATTTCCGACTTGCGGTGTATCAGCCACGCCAGCCTCCTCAAGATCGACCAAAACAACTGACACGGGTGCTAACATTGGGGCCCCAGCAAATCCCACACTTCTCTTCGATAAACTTTGTATGACGCTCATCGAGAAACTTCAGGTTATCAAGACATGCAAGCAGCAAAACCTAGGTAGCACTTGCTCACCAGAATCATGAAACCGCATCAATGTCTAGGTTTCCTCAGCGCGGCGAAAAAGAAGTCGACCTCTTGTATATAAGTGGACGGTAAGAATCTCTCAACCTGCTAATCACCAAGGCTCTCTTTCCACTCCTCCGAATCAAGTCCAACTTCTACCGCTACGATGCTCGCCCTATTCGAAGAAGCTCCTCATGTATCAACTCTTGTGATCGCTATCGTCGCATCATATTTCTTCTATGCATGGGTAGCAAGCTGCATCGAGAGCTACCGCTCTCCACTGTCAGCTTTCCCGGGTCCGTGGTACGCGCCCTTCTCCACCGCGCCGCTGCAAGTCGCTTTCTCCCGCGGGACGGTCTGGAAGGACGTCGAGCATGCGCACGCCAAATATGGCTCCGTGACGCGTCTGGGACCACGACAGATCTGGGTCTCGGACAAGTGGGCTGTCAAAGAGATCTTGCTGAAGCAGGACTTGCCCAAAGTCGTCATGTACTCCGAGATTTCACGCGAGAAGGAGAGCGCTGGGTTGTTTGGTGAAGTGTAAGTGCTGGATGCGATGTTACGATTGTACCGCAAGAAGCTGACATTGCTGTGTTTGCAGACGGCCGGCCGTGCACAAGAACCTCAAGAAACTGCTTTCGCCGTCGTTCACGGTTGGCTACGTTGACGGGCTGGACCCGTTGTTCCAGAAGCCGGTGCGCGATATTCTGGATGTGTGGATGTGCCGCGCCAAAGAGGCACGAGAGTCTGGTCAGAAATCTTTCCAGACGAATTTGATGGAGGATCTGCACAAGGTCGCACTCGAAATTATGGGAGAGTGTGCATTTGGACGCGGCTTCGGCTCCGTTGCTCCCAATTCCACGCCTGAGCCGGGTATCAACGAAAAGGCCTGGAAGAAAATCCCCGATGCCATCTTCGATGGTCTGAGCCGCAGGTACCAGCTCGTGTACTTCAAGCGGGCTTTCAGGTTGTTCGGGATCCACTTTACATTTGACTGGCCGCGCGAAATGATCACGGTATGTGTCAGCATTCGAGAAAGTCGTTGATGATGAGATACTGACTCGATCTCCCAGGCCATCGAATCCGTCATGTCTCGCAGGACCAAGGACAAAGATGAGACGCGACACGACCTGCTGCAACATCTCATTGACAACGGCAAGCGACCTGATAATGGCAATGTCATGTCGGCTCGCGACATCATCGATCAGATGGCTGAATTGTTGCTCGCTGGCTCCGAGACTACTTCTGGCACGCTCGCGTAAGACATCATCCTGGAAGATGAATTTGACCGCCCTACTGACTGTCCTCAATCTTATAGTTGCTTCTTCCTCGAAGTAGCCAGGCATCCTGAAGTGCGGACCAAACTCGCTGCTTCTCTTCCGAGACTCCCTCTCGATGCGCCCCTCATCGACGGTAAAACCGTCCGTGAAGATCCGCAATACGATTATTTGAATGCTTGCATCAAAGGTATCTACTCCATGTGTCCTTCCTTCCCACAGTTCAAGACGAGCTCTAATCATATCACACAGAAAACTTGCGCCTCCACCCTATCGCCTCGGAGCTCGGACGCCGTACCCTACAAGAGCCCGCAAACCTCAATGGAGTTGAAGTCCCGCCTTACACCGTCGTTTCAGCCTCGTATAGGGCGCTGCACCAGTAAGTCACCTCCCCGCACTTCACCTCCTTCGCTCTCACCTCACCATTACCAACCAAAAGGATGACAACCCGGACTAACCACCCACAATCACAGCAACGGAGAATACTGGCCTCAACCCCAGCGCTTCTGGCCTGAACGTTTCCTAGCCGAAGATTCCCCACTCAACAACAACGGCGCGCCCGCAGCCGAGTAAGCCTCACTCACGTCCTGTCCTGACCGACACAACCAGCACAGATAAGCTAATGATACCGCTCCAGCACCGACGCCTACTACCCCTTTTCCGCCGGCAAGCACTCCTGCGTGGGCATTAACTTTGCCTGGCACGAGATGCGTGTCGTCCTGGCCAACATCCTCAGCCGGATGGACGTGCAAGAAGTCCCTGGCCAGACGGTGGATTTCAGGCAGTAAGTTTTCTTTTCTGCTTGTTTTTTTCGATGATGATGATGATGATGATATCGATCTGTGGGTTTTTTCTGTGGCTGATCGTTACCTCGCAGATTCATCACGATGCAGTTCGCGCATGGACGCTGGAATACTACCATGACTCCGAGGGAGGAATCTGAGATGGCGGGTCGGAAGGATTCAGTGATATGATGAGGGCCTTCCTGGAGATGCTAGTCGATCTAGTTGGTGGGACCGAGGGGAAAGAATTGATGGTTCGCTTGACATAGACTAACGGGATAAAAGGATTGTTGAAAGTAGCATTTACAGCTCTCTAGATCGAAAGCATATGCACGCCTCTTTTTGCACCTGTCCCCCTCTGAGCAGCAAACATATCGGAAAAGAATGTTTCGATTATTCATGTACTCGCCAAGTACCCGAAATCGTCCCTTGCATCAAACTTCACGATACTCTCTACTGCCTTTCCGAAGCTATTCATCTCTACATCGTACCCCCAGCTATGATCCACCGATCGTAAAGCGCGCAATCAAAATCGACTACACTCGAGCTTACGGCCGTCCCGTTCACAGCGCCCTCGTTACCAATAAGCAACACATCCGCCACAGGGCCGGAAAAGTACCCAGGCCACTTCAACCCGCCGATCGGATCTTTGACAAACGCCGTCCACTGGTTCCGCACGTAACCGCTCAACTGCGACAGTCTCTCATGCTCGGTGGTGTTGGTAGGGTACGTTCCGAACACGATGGGTAGCTCGGCCGAGTGCGTCGCGCCGTGGCTTTCGCCGCCGGGAACCTGGTCGAACGAAGAGAATGTGCCGTTGTAGAGGTAGCGCCAGGTTGGATAGCCGTTCAGAGCCGCGAGAGAGGCTAGGGCGCGGTTGCCGCAGGTGAAGATGTACTGGTTGAGGATGTGGGTCAGGGCCGAAGCTGGGTCGCCGGTCTGGGTCGTCTGGCCGGTTAGCAACGTGTTGAAGATTTCGGGGCTGCTGGGGAGAAGAGAGGCCAGAGTTTCTTCTAGCGATACGTTCGTGCTCTGCAGCAGGACGACGTATTCGCCTAGTTCGTTGCCGTTGGTGCCGATTAGTAGGGGCACGCGGGCGGGGGTCTTCTTGAAGATGGCGCGCTCCACGTGGTCGATGTGGGTGACATGATCGACGGTGGGTGAGAAGAAGAGGAGATTCTTGGTGGAGAGTGCGGCGATGGTGTTGGCGTCCACGGCTTGGACGCAAGCGAGCTGGGATACGGTGTGGGTGCAGTTGACCAGATCGGCTAGCTTATCCCAGTCTTTGCCGGGCGGAGCAAGCAGCGCTTGGCTTTCCATTATGGCGGCTCTGAAGGGGAGAGGGTCCGGGGGCAAAGCCCAGAGGTTCTTCACCGAGTAGCCGCCGGCAGATTGGCCTTGAATAGTGATCTTCTCGCAGTCTCCGCCGAAGGCGTGGATGTTCTCGCGGACCCATGTCAGAGCCATTCGCTGGTCGAGGAAGCCAGGGTTCCTCTTTGTGTGCTCAATCTCGGGGGAAGGCGTGAAGCCGAATACTGAGATCTCGTTAGTGGTGTTGCCGTTTTGCTGGCTTTCGTGCTCGAAGCTTGCCGGAGACGCGGTAGTTGATGACAACGGCTACGATGTTGTGTTCTGCAGCCAACCTGGACGCATCGTACGCCAACCTGTCTCCGTTGCCAGTCTGGAGGTTGCCGCCATATATGAAGAACAGCACAGGAAGACGGCTGGATTGCGTTACATTCTGCGGAGTGTAGACGTTCAAGTGGAGGCAATCCTCGCTTTGTGTGGCGTTGTAGCTAAGTATGGGGTCGAATGGAGTGTCCTCGTCCCAGGCAGATAACGCTGCAAAGAAGTCAATTGAAGGCCTCCAAGCAACGAAGCCTGGTAGAAGTTACCTGAGCCTTGCTGAACGCACGCAGCTTTGTACTCCGTCGCGTTGTAGATGCCAGTGAAGTTCATGAGAGGCTCAGGGGGCAGGAACCGCTTAGGTGGCTCAGCGAAGGGAATACCCAGGTATGCGTTAGCCGGAGAGGCTTGCGGTACTGACGCCTCTCGTCCGATCAGTGTTGCAGAGCCGAGGCCTATCGTAGGTGTCGCTGCTAACGCGGTGCTTGTTGCAAGTAGCAAGACCGCCACTGCCCGAATGGTGGAAAAAGTCATGTTTGAGGTTTGTCGGTAGTGAGATTATAAACTTATAATATTCAAGTAGTGAAATGTAAACGGAGTGGATTGATCCTGGTTGAATATCATCGCCGAGGGCATTCTTTATAGCAATTCCTCACTCGTCCTTGGATCAAGCTAGCCATACGTTTCTGGCAAGTCGGATACGAAGCAAAAGATGACACTCTGCTGCCGGGGTCGAGATTCGGGAGTCCGAGACAGTGACCGGCGTCTTTTCTACATATGGCCATGGCCGAACTCAGAACTCTCACGGTAGGAATCAAAGACCCAGGTGGGGTCCCGTGGGCGATGATGGCGTTTGGCAATAAATGCGCCGAGGTAGATGTCTCCTGCATCTGTCGCTCTTATTCACTGTTCGAGCTCGAAAGTTCGTCGTCAGGGCTGTCGTATAGGAGTTACTTGATTGGGGTTAGACTGGTGGTCATCCACAGATCGGAAGAAATCGCTTGCCGATCCCGAGAGCGATAGAGTTCGTCGTATCCGGGGACTGTGCATGCTTCAATGCCCTGCCGTCCCTTGGTCTTCCTTGGCCAATGATGATCGCTCATGGTCGAAGTTCAGGTTGTCTTCCTTCTGCTCTCCAATCTCCATCCTTTCTTTTGGTGGCGAAACAAGTGCTGCTCGATCTCAACTTCACAAAATGCATAAACGGGCACCCAATTAGCACTCATCCGATACTCACAGCAACATTGAGAAGACTGCCCAACTGCCCAATGACAACCGTAACCATGTCACCACACAGTCCGCCTGTGGCGAGGAAACGCGCTCCACACAAAAAGTCTCGCGCAGGTTGTGTGTCTTGCAAGTACGCTATCCCACCCTGAGCCTCTTGGTTATCGTCTTATCTATCTTGGCTGTGACTTTGGCTGGACGTTATCTCTGGGGCTTGACTACGGTTCTGACCAATCAATACAGACAGAAGCGGATCAAATGTGATCAGAACCAGCCATCCTGCAAACGATGTAACAAGGCTAACTCGCCTTGTCACTACAACCTGCTAGCGCCCCCGGTGCAACTGTTTAGAGGCTTCAAACACAGCTTCTACAGCTCAGATTTTCAGAAAAACCATGCCACGATCGAAGAATACTCCAGCAATGGTATCGAGTACTTTTGTCTCAAGGCTCTCCCAGTATGGCGTAGTTCCCATCCTTCGACGCTTTGGGATCACATGGTAGCAAGTCTCGTGCAGCGTACGTCCAGCTTGTGCCACATCGCGGCAGCTGTCGGTATACAGCAGCGAATTGTCGACAGATGCAGCATCTCTACACAAGCCCGCAGTCAGGCGGACGAGTTGTACTCGCGAGCGATCAAGTCACTCCGACAAAGCATGCTGAAGTCTAGCAATGTAGACGGCCACGTGCTGCCATGCGTGTTGATGGTGGTTCTCGAATTCCTTCGCGGCAGCACTAGTCGCCTCCTGATACACTTGCGGTGCGGTCTGCGACTCCTGACGGAGAAAACAGAGACTGGCTGTCAAGACACTCGAGAAGCAGCCAATATGCTTCAGCAATACGCTGTTCGAGCTATGATGTTTAATCCGCTTTCGAAAGATGCTCGATGCCTACAGGCGACTCTTACAAGCCTCTTGAGAAAGGAGCTGGCCGAATCAACAGTAGAGACAACCTCTAACCCGATCTTTGCCCTCTCAACATCGATCACTGCGCTCATGTCCTTGTTGGAAGAGCACTACCGCACCTCGCCGTCTCTTATCCTCGAACAATTGGACTCAACAGGGAAGCTACCGACGCGAATCAGAGAAGCATTGTCATGTTTGGAGCAGCGACGAAACGCCATTGAGCAGGTCGTCGATGCTAGACTGGCTCTTGCGCACGGAGTCCATCGCGTACAAACAGCCGTCTTCAACATTACCAAGGCGTGTTGTGTGCTAGTGAAGATCTATCTATCGTCAGCTTGGACAGGCAGGCAGTCGTCATACGACGACAAGATTGACTCTTTCCAGGAAATCGTCAAGCTGATCAACGCGACTCTTGATCTCCTCAACACGGTGGATGGAAAGGAAGTTGTCTCCAACTCGACGCCCTTTTTCGTCGGGTTTTCACTTCAGACTATATTGATGATGGTGTTCTTGAACTGCCGCTGTCCGGAGGTCCGCCAACAGGTATTCGCTCTTCTCAAGAAGTGTCCGCACCAAGAAGGGCAATCCGAGGTCACTGCTGTCGAGGCAATCTGCAGGGTGATTTCAGAGTTTGAGCAACGAGCTGCAGGTGGGACGGGCGGATTTGTTCCAGAGAGTTGCCGCGTTCATCGCTATTTGATTTTGCCGGCTGAGCATACATCGGGCACACCACAGGTTGTAAGGCTTTACTTTCGACCTGTTGAGGGCAACGAGCTCAAGCACCATGAAGCGAGACTTTCTGTGGAATGAGTTGACACCATGAATGATACGAGTGCAGTGACCGTCGAAGGAAGATCAATACTCAGAGAGACATGCGCCAAAGTACCAAGAAGCTCGGCCGAGACAGAGTCGAAGGACACCATCTAAGCCGCTTCGCAGCTCTGCCGTCACATGCATTCCACCGAGGTGGAACAGATTTAAGAGCTGGCCTATCAGCTCCTCGTGGCTGCTTGCCGTAGTCCGATCTGCCACAAAGAGCGAACTTAGTGAACGAATCACATTTGTCAATTGCCCAGTGTACGCATGGAGGTCTCGAATCCACGATCGCCTCCAGACTATTCCCAATAGTACGTTCGACCGAATCGACGAATTTGAGACAGAAAGGTACCGGTACATGCAAGGTCGACTGGAAAGGGACGCTTCCCAATCCGGTAAGCCATATACGAGGAAACCCGGCCCTCCCACTAGAGGTCAGCCCCTCATTCTACAGCTCGTGAATATATATTACGAAGACTGATTGTCCCTAGTTGTACCTAACCTCTGAACGTTCTAGCCAAAAGTCGTCTTCTCGCTAGGTTGGAGGCAATCTATCATGCAGCTCATCGTTATCGTCAAGTGCCTTTGCGGCTTGTTTGGCTTCGGTCTTCTCGTTCCCACGCATGCCCAGACGAGCAACACTGCCACCGCCAGCATCAATCCGACAGCAACCAACGTCGCTCTGGCTACTCAAGCAATAGCACAGATCGCAAACAACAACACCTCCGGATTGATCTCGGAAGCGTTGAACGGGATCCCGGGTTTCTTGCAGCGGGTCAATCAGGCCGTCACTGGAGCAGTTGCGCAAACAAGAGATCAACTCAAAAAAATATTAGCTCCAGAGCTGTACTACTCCTATGGAAGATCGCCTCCTGTGTACCCAACACGCAAGTGTACTGTACCTCCCCAAAATCCAAACATCACACTTACGCCCTCACAGCAAAGACCACTGACGATGGGGGATGGTCGGAGGCAATCGCAAAAGCCCGCGCAGCCGTCTCGTTGTTGACCAACGAAGAGAAAGCGAGCCTCACTCTCGGATCGACCTCTACCAAGGGCTGCAGCGGATTCATCGGTCCGCTGTCCAAGTTGGGATTCGGAGGATTATGCTTACAAGACAACCAGAACGGAGTCCGCGGCGCTCCCTTGGTCAACGGTTATGCGGCTCAGCTCAGCATAGGAGCTTCTTGGAACCGTTCCCTGGCCTATGAAAGAGGCCTGCACATCGGAAGGGAGCACAAAGCAAAGGGAGTCAGTGTTGCACTCGGACCAGTAAGTGAAAAGTTTCCTCAACCACTTCACTGATCGTCGCGTTGTCTGTTCTGACCTCGAAATGCAGGTCATTGGACCTTTGGGCCGGATAGCGACAGGCGGACGGAACTGGGAGGGGTTCTCCAACGATCCTTATCTGGCGGGAGCTTTGGTCGGCCCTACTATCACAGCGATGCAAGAGTCGGTCATCGCGTGCGTGAAACACCTCATCGCCAACGAACAGGAGTCGAACAGGCTACCATTCTTAGGGGGTATCATCCCTCTGCTTGGCGTCCAGTCGATGTCCTCGAACCTCGACGACCGGACGACGCATGAACTGTACCTCTGGCCGTTCTACGATGCAATGAGAGCCGAGCCGGGGTCAGTAATGTGCTCTTATAACAAAGTCAACGGCAGCCAGGGATGTCAGAACAGCAAAGTCATGAACGGCCTTTTGAAGCAAGAGCTTGGTTTTCGCGGGTTCATCGTGTCTGACTGGAACGCCGTCCAAACCGGCATAGCCGCCAACAACGCAGGTCTTGACATGGTGATGCCGTCCTCGAGGCAACTGACACCAAGCCTCCTCGCTGCAGCAGTCGCCAATGGATCCGTGGAGTCAGCCCGATTGGACGACCAAGCGACGCGCATCCTGGCCGCGTGGTATCGCTATGCTCACCGGCAAACACCAAGCATTGACGGCACTGCAAATGTCGACGCTCGGGATCCCGCGTCTGCTTCAACGCTTCTTCAGTCGGCCGTGGAAGGCCAAGTCCTAGTCAAGAACGTAAACAACACACTCCCCCTCAAGAAACCGCGATATCTGAATCTGTTTGGTTACGATGCTGTCGGGGGTATCAATGGAACTTCGGCCGGTGCCCTCGACGCTCAACTAGTACAGTTCGGCTTGGCCAACACACAAGCGTACACCAATGGAAAGAGATGGGGCATCGTTGACCTTCTGGCAAGTTTCGGTTCAGTCCTGCCGCAGCCTTACTCCGGTCCTACTGTCGCACTGAATGGCACTCTCTTGACTGGCGGAGGCAGCGGTGCAGTCACTCCAGCGGCTAGCGTTTCGCCTTTCGACGCCTTCCAAAGGCAAGCAAGAATCGACGGCACCACGTTGCACCACGACTTCGTATCAACGACGCCGAACGTCAAGTATGCTACAGCTCCGTGCATCGTCTTCATCAACGCGCAATCCAGCGAGTCGTGGGACAGAAGTTCGCTGTTCGACGACTACTCGGACGGCCTGGTGTTGCACGTAGCATCACAGTGCTCCAACACAATCGTCAGCATCCACAACGCCGGCCCGCGAATCGTGGAAGCGTGGATCGATCACCCCAAAGTGACTGCCGTCATATTTGCCCACACTCCGGGTCAAGAGAGCGGCAATGCTCTGGTCGAAGTGATCTACGGCAAACAATCGCCGTCCGGCAGGCTGCCCTACACTTTAGCCAAGCAAGAAAGCGACTACGGCGCACTGCTCAAACCTACACTCGCGGATGAGAAGAACCCCTTGTTCCCGCAATCCGACTTCACAGAAGGCCTCAACATCGATGTAAGAGACAAAATTCCCTCGGAAATCACAAGATAAACAAAGAGACACACTGACCTCGCGCAACCAGTACCGAGCCTTCATCGCCAGCTCGATCACGCCTCGCTTCGCCTTCGGCTACGGCCTGACATACACCACCTTCGCCTACACTTCTTTGCAAGTCTCAAGACCTCCGACAGCCAACACCGCGTCCTTGCCACCAGATGCAGCTTCGAGCCTCCGACCACCCCAAGGCGGCCTCGCATCGCTCTACGACATCCTCAGCACCGTCTCCGTGACAGTCACGAACACGGGATCGTTCCCCGCGGCCGAGGTGGCGCAGCTGTACGTTGGAATCCCAAGCAGCGGCCAATCAAAGGTCCTGCGTGGGTTCGAGAAGAAAATGCTGCAGCCCGGGCAGTCGGAGACGTTTTCCTTCCCGCTGAGGAGGCGGGATTTGAGTGTTTGGGACACCGGGGCGCAGCAGTGGAGGTTACCGGCTGGCACGGCGAAGGTGTACGTAGGGAGGAGTGTGTTGGATGTGCAGTTGCAGGGGGTGCTGAGGGTTTGATGATCTGGAGAAAAGCGTGACGGTTATGTAAGGATTCCATCCCTTTGCCATGTTGATATATATGTGTATTCACAAGATGGTGTCATCACTTGCATTATTTTAAGCTATGGAACGTGCACTCGAGATAATGCGGGGTCGGCTGGTAGATCCGAGATGCGATCATCAGCCGCCAAATAGCAAGCAAGCAAGCAAGCAAGCAACTGACACGGCGCGCTTGGACATTTACCAGACCGACAGAGACACAACTTTGATCCTACACCACGAAAAGTGTGATGCGGCCTGCGACATCTCGACTCATACCAACGATACTCGGTCGACGCGATTGAACTTGACAAACATCCGTCGCCATGGCGGGCCTCAACTACGTCGCTTTCAACCAGGACCACAGCCTGCTAGCTGTCGGTACGTGCATCGCCCTGCTACAATCAAGTCGCTCTGGCTAACATCAGTCCAGCGACCACAAGAGGCCTGCGCATATACAACACCGATCCCTTCGAACTCTCAAACCAGACCTACGACGACGACATATCACTAGTCGAGCAGCTCTTCTCCACCTCTCTCGTCGCCCTAATCCTCACACCGCGTCTACTCCGCATCGTCAACACCAAGGTACGCTATGGAAGAGTTGGGGAAGCATATCTGAAGGCGTACTCATGGACAAGCAGAGACATTCGACAATATGCGAGCTCACATTCCACGGCATGGTCGTCGCCGTGAAGATGAACCGCAAGCGCCTGGTCGTCATCCTGGAGGAGACGGTGTTCATATACGACATTAGCAACATGAAGATGCTGCACTCACAGCTGACGCCCATCAACCCGGCCGGAATCTGCGCCATCAGCCCAAACTCGGAGAACAACTACCTCGCCCTCCCTCACCACCAAAAGACGCCGCCAAACCCCCAGTCACAGCCGTCACACGTACCGAAGTCGATCGTTAAAGAGGCGATCAGCGGGGATGTGCTGTTGTACGACCTGAACAAGATGGAGGAAGTCACCGTGATCCCAGCACATCAAGCACCAGTCTCGTGCATAGCGATCAACAACGACGGCACCCTAATGGCCACGTCCTCAGATAAAGGCACCGTGATCCGGATCTTCTCAATACCAGACGGGAAGAAACTCTTCCAATTCCGCCGAGGCAGCATGCCCGCCAGGATCTACAGCATGAGCTTCAACGCCGCCTCCACCCTGCTGTGCGTCTCGTCGGCCACAGAAACAGTCCACATCTTCAAGCTTTCGGCGCCTCAACATAACCCTAACAACAACAACAACAAC
>Ga0265797_10003772_pt1 | contig 23913 bp, 15 predicted proteins | sample P2T30metagenome_FD_192433 | JGI IMG/M metagenome (GOLD analysis project Ga0265797, IMG submission 192433) | Plant litter microbial communities from East Loma Ridge, Irvine, California - P2 T30 | ecosystem: Environmental > Terrestrial > Plant litter > Unclassified | place: USA: California... | reverse complement strand
ATCCGGTTGCCGAGCTTGGAGAGGATGCAGAAGAGGAAGCCTTCGAAGATTTCTTTGTGAGAATCTTGTTTTGCGTCGAGCTGCTTGATGATCCCGCTGAGCAGGCTGGCGAGAGCGTTCAAGGTAAGAATGTCTTTGATGTTGACACGGGGCGGCCCACCCTTTGACTTGGCTTTGGCCGTTGCCGTTGATATCTTCGGGTCAAGTGTTGATGCGGAGGATTCCTCAAGAGCCTTTTCTTGCGAGACAGCGTCAAATTGTGCAAGAACCTTCTCGTACATGCGTACTAGAGCATACGTGACCTGCGGTTTCAAGGAGTCGCTGCTGTCGAGACGGACGAGCTTCTGTAGTCCTGCCAGTATACCAGCAACCACTCTGCCCACTGCAGTCATGATGGTGGCAAGATCGGTGCCAGTTGCAGGAACTGAAGACTTCTGCTGAGCAATCGCATCCAGGACAACTTGTGCGCACTCGTCAGCAGCCAAACACAAATGCTGGGTCAAGTCTCTTGGTTCCACAGGCGAGCCTGGCTTGAAGTACAAGCCGATCTGAAAGAGTCTGCGCATGAGACTCTTCCCTAAGGAAACTCGTCAGCACAAGATCCTACACACCTCACCACAAAACCGCCAGCAAAACTCACCACCACCCTCCCCCTGCGCCAAATCAACCTCCTCAATAACCAAACCCCCCAGGAAAATCTCCCTCTTCTCCTCCAACTCCTTCCTCCCCTTCTTCGCACTCTCCCTCGAATACGGCACCACATCCGCCCCACCACCACCAGCCCTCTTCCTCTTCACCCCAGCGCCAGCCCCAGCAGCCATCTTCGCAACCTCCAGCTTCGCTTTCAACAGCTCAGCATCGCGCAGCGCCTCCAGTCTCGCCTCTTCCGCGAAGCGACAGTCTGCTTTCGCGCGCTCGCATTCCGCGCGCCAGTAAGCGGAGCGGTCGAGGTGGCGGTACGCGACGCTGAGGGCGTTTTCGCGGCGGCCTTTGGCGACGTGGCGGGTGAGGAGGGAGATATATTCTGCGGAAGAAGTTGGTGTGAGTTGCAAAAGCAGATGCGGTGAGTGGGTTGATTGGGAGGGCGAAGGGGCTTACTTACCGCGCACGGTGAGGTCGGCGGGCTTGGAGGAGATGATGGCGGCGGCGAAGGCGATGGTGCGGTCACTTGGTAACTTGCGCTGAGGGTGCGCCATGCTTTCGCATGTAATGGGCGATGGGTGGTGAGAGGTAAGGGGTGGGTGTGAAGAGTATTAGTTTAGAGAAAGAATATATTCAGTAGCTGGCTCCGTCGTTCCTTCCTCGTCCAGACCCAAATCTCCAAAAGGCAAATCCTAACCTCACCGCTTCCGCTACTGTGTTCGCGCGCGTCAAATATCAATGAAAGACCATAATTACAAGTTTTCGCAGTCCAGCAGCAAGCGCTCAACTAAAATCAAAGTCGAACTGAGTGCCTCCATTCTGGTTCCCGTCGTTGCCGCCACCCATGTCGAATGTCATGTCGAAGATATCGTCAAACGTGCTATCGCCTTGCGCAGTGTCAATGAGCTGCTGGCCCATGGCTGTGTTGTTGTTCTGTGACTGATCGGTGAGGTTGTTTGGCGGGTCAGCCGTGAAGAACGAGCTGAAGTCGGGCTCTGTGCCTGTGGTTTCGTTCGCATAATCTTGCAGACCAGGAAGGAGGGCAGATATGTTGTCGTTGTCGTTGGAATTGCTGGCGTCATTGAAGGAGGTAAAGTCGAATTCAGCGTTCAGGTCTGCAGATGTGCTGAAGTCGGGCTCATCACCTCCTGCGCCTCCCGCACTGGTCGCGTCGTTGAATAGTGAGTCGAGATCCCCAGTATTGCTGAAAGTCGCTGTATCGGGCGCCTTGTCGTCGGCGGACTGCTCTCCGCTCGCTTGCTCGGTGGCATTTGTGTTTAGTTCGAGCTTCGTGTCGCTGGTCTGCGGTTCGCTCGTCGCGGGCACCTCATCGCCCACTGCTTGCTTCTTGGCCGCGGGCTCGTCGACACTGCCGTCTTCGTGCGATGGGCTGGGTCTCTTTTTGGGTGATGCAGCAGGTGGCTCCTCTGCTTGCTTGGTAGCCTCGGGCTGTGGCGCATCCGGCTCTGTTATGTCGATGATGTCGGTTGTTGCCTCGCCCGGTTGAGTTGCGCTATTATCTGGTGCCGTAGACTCTGCAATGGCGGCTTGTGGTGCTTCGACAGCTCTTTTCGCCACTTCAGCGCCCGAGTGGCTGCTGCGCGCGACTGCAAGATCGCGCCGGATCACGACTTTGGCAAATTGCTGCATCTGTTAGCTTGTTACAGGATTTTCAACTCGCGACCAGACTCACAAGTTTCTTATCGAGCACATCCAGCGCCTGGTGAAATCTGTTGTTGGAGACCGGGAGCTGCTGCTTGAGGCGAGAGGCGCGCGCGAGGGCAGCTTCGGGAGTCGGCTGGTTGGCGGCGGCAAAGAGACGGCCAGTTTGTTCTAGCTGGTAGATGTTAGTCTCGAAGATTGTATATACATGTAAAAGACTCCTCACTATAAGGTTGATCTCGCGTTGCAGCGCATCCAGTGCTTGCTGCGGCGAATCCATGGCGAGCGCGTGTGCAGTGGTGGAGAAGATATGTGTATGGCTGTGTGTGTGTAGGTAGTTATTAATTATCTGTCCGAGTCACGTGTAAGTTGATTGTCAAGATGTGTAGATGTTGAAGAGAAGTAGGCGCTGATATTGGCAGATGACAGAGGCGCGTGTGTGTGTACGTGAGTGATGAGGCTTTCTATTATCTGACTGGTATTGATGGCTTTGGATGCAGCGCTTATTATTCGTTCTCCCTCTCCGCAAGCGCAAGCAAGCTCGCAAGGCCAGCCGGCAGCCGTTACTTTTCGGTTGGCTAGCTGCCGAGCGGCTGTGGCCCACCCGTCGTGAGCCAGGGACTTTAATCACAGCTCTCACTCTCTCTCTCTCTCAGCTGTCGGCCGCTCCCCTCTGTTGTCACCACCATCGCGCGAAGAAACGACTGCTTCTTTTTCATACGCATCTCCTTGTGTTATCGTCGTCGTCTCGTCTCGTCTTTTAAGCGTTCCGTCTCTTTTCGGCAACGCTTTCGCCGCTGGCTTTACTCTTCCTTTACCGGTTCGCTTGCCCTCAACTCTCTGCCTTCTGCCTCTCTGCGCCCACGTAGCCTGCTGTCAACTTTCAGCTCCGCGCGTGGTTGTCTGCCCTATCCCATCGCTATCTATTTATTTCCTCGATCAACTCTCTTACCATCTCTCCCCTTCTAGGTTGCGTCTTCCTTCCCAGCGCGTCTCTTAGGACAAGAAAGTATTCGAGCCTGTTCCATTTGTACGTCTACTCTCACTCCCACCAAGCTTCCATCTCTCTCTCTCTCTCTCTCTCTCTCTCTCTCTCTCAGCCGTCTAATCTCCTACCAGTCAGCTCAGCCTTGCTGCGCTTTCACTCTCCCATCTTCGCATACTTCACTTTTCCTCCTCTCTTCCTCCAGAGCAGCCATCGCAATGGCCGACAACAACGGCACCTCCGCGCCTCAGTTCTCCATGCCTCCCTCCATGGGCGCCATGTCTGGTCAGCCGCAAGGCTTCGAGAATGGCAACGGCCAGGGCGGCCTCTCCTCGCAGCCGCCGCTCGGCCTCAACATCCCTCAGAACAACAACCCTCTCCCCATGGACATGTCTGATGCCAACGGTCTCGACGGCCTTGGTTCTCCCATGAGCGCTGGCGGCACCATCAGGCGTGCTGCCCCCGAGCCCAACAAAAGAGCTTTGTACGTTGGCGGTCTGGACCCCAGGGTCACCGAAGAGGTTCTCAGGCAGATTTTCGAGACCACTGGACACGTGCAGAACGTCAAGATCATCCCGGACAAGAACGTAAGTCACTTTGCGAACACTCACACGCTTCATCCACTTCACATTGAGACATTGCACGTGACACATGTGAAGTGTTCATTCATGAACGTGACTTCACATGGACAGCTCATGAAGCGTCTGTCCTTGCTTGTCAATAGCATGCGCTCTCGTCACTTCATAAGACTCATCCATGACCACCACCACCACTACTTCTACCACCTACACCACTTTCTTTCTTTCTCTATCAACATCCTTTCTCTTTCAACTCCAGCACTCCGCGACAAAGCACTTTCCCTGACCTTATATATCTTTCCAGTTCCAGTCCAAGGGTTACAACTACGGTTTCGTTGAGTACGACGACCCTGGTGCCGCCGAGCGCGCAATGCAGACTCTCAACGGACGTCGCGTTCACCAGCAGGAGATTCGCGTCAACTGGGCTTACCAGTCCAACACCACCACCAAGGAGGACACCTCAAACCACTTCCACATCTTCGTCGGTGATCTTTCCAACGAGGTCAACGATGAGGTCCTCCTCCAGGCGTTCTCCGCCTTCGGCACTGTTTCCGAGGCTCGTGTCATGTGGGACATGAAGACCGGTCGCTCTCGTGGCTACGGCTTCGTCGCTTTCCGTGATCGCGGCGATGCTGAGAAGGCTCTCTCCAACATGGACGGCGAGTGGCTCGGTTCGCGCGCCATCCGCTGCAACTGGGCCAACCAGAAGGGCCAACCTTCGTACTCCCAGCAGCAGGCCATGACGCAGATGGGCATGACCCCGACCACTCCCTTTGGCCACCACAGCTTCCCCACCCAGGGTGCCAACTCCTACGAGATGGTCGTCCAGCAGACTCCCGCATGGCAGACTACCTGCTACGTCGGCAACCTGACCCCGTACACCACCCAGAACGACCTCGTCCCTCTCTTCCAGAACTTCGGATACGTCACCGAGACTCGCTTCCAGTCTGACCGTGGCTTTGCTTTCGTCAAGATGGACACCCACGAGAACGCTGCCAACGCCATCTGCCAGCTCAACGGCTACCAGGTCAACGGCCGTCCTCTGAAGTGCAGCGTAAGTTAATCATCAACCAAGAATGAACCCGAACAATGCTGACAATATTCGCAGTGGGGCAAGGACCGTCCTCCTACCGGTGCTGGCTTTGAGCAGACTCCCGGTGGCTTCCCTCAATCTGCCGGTGGTTTCCCTCAGTCCGCTTACCCGCAGACTCCCTCTTTCTTCCCTCAGTACGGCCAGGGCCCCAACCCCATGTCTCCCCAGCAGGGTAAGTAATATCGTTAACCCGAGATGCAAAGTACCCCACTAACACCGCTCAGCCTCCACTCCTCTCGGCCAGTTCGGCAACCAGCCTAACCCTGGTTCCTGGCACGGTCAGACTCCGTCCGGTGTGCAAGCCGGTCTTGGTGGCTTCGGCATGGCTCCTCAGAGCGCCGGTGGCTTCGGCGGTTCCCAGAGCGCAGGAGGCTTCATGAACCAGGGCCCTCAGGGTCAGCAACAGTTCGGCCGTGGATTCGGCGGCTACCAGGGATAGAACCCCTATGACGATTCGGACTTCTGGCACGGCGGAAACAAAAAGAACTGGATGGATGGCACGGGTGGTACTCTGCGACGCTTCACAGACGCCTACCAGAAAGCAGTGGACTCTTACGGAGCCAGGCTCGCCTCCAAGACATGATCTACCAGCTGGTCCTCTCCGGCACAGTATTTTCTCTTGCTGATGCCCATGACGATGATGTACTTTCTTCACCAAAACATCCATCTCTCTTATCCTTCTTCTCACCTTTCTTCTTTTCCTTGATGGATACCCCAGGCAGAGAAACGACCCCAAAAGTGCATGCCGACGATGATTTTTGTTTGGCTTTGCGTGATTTATTATTTATGCTGTTTCTTTGATCCGGGGTTTTCTATGGAAAGGGAGGGCGTTTCCACTAGCTCTGAGTTAGTTTTTTCTCAATCTCTTTTTCTTCCAATCTTGCCTTTCCGTCACGATGTTCATATCTGTTCCGAAAAAAAGCTCTGTCATAATTTGCGTAGATAGAAGGAAGGTGCTCGCTTGCTTGGTTTTGCTCTGAGCGCTGTAGAATGGGAAATGTGAACATTTATCTCTTGCTCTGTGTTGAGATGTTTCATGGACGTATTTCTTGGTCGTTATCCATGTGTTATCCATATGTGAGTGGATGTTTGGAGTGCACGGGTTTTCGTAAGGTAAGATATGGAATAGAACGAAGATCTCGAAAATTGATCATGCTTTCACACAGCGCTGCCGCTGAGAATCTCATGTTAGCACCATCGACCATAGGCACCAAAAACGAGTTTGACTGACCATTGAGATGTAGCTCACGTCTTAGCAACTATCTAGTACGCTAGTATTGTTGACAACAGAGCTTCTACGAGCCTTGACTGCCATTGAGATCGATGGTGTTTAGGGTTCGAGTTGTGGCAAGCGTGGATTCAGAGATCGTCTATCGTCGGGTCACTCCATGTATGCTGGATCTTGTTGTGGACTGCGGGTGCGATTAGGAACATGGAATTTTCGATAAAAAGTTTTCTCTGTTGGAAATGGCTCATTGGATCACGTAGAATCAATATTTAGTCAACACGTTCGATGAAGGATGGGGCTTTTCGGGCTACCAACGGCGATCGGACTCGATATTGACACTCATGCTTGAGATTGGAGAAGATGGTTTCCTACTTTGAATGGGTAGGTGTAGCAACATTGAATCGATTAGGTCCATTGCATTCGATGTCCAGTGCAATTGATACATTGTACGGAGGTGGTGCGATCAAATTACCTCCAATATCGGAGGTCCTCAAGTGGGCCCCATGGTTTCGTCACAGCCACCCCACCTTGATCTTCGACAAAGTTGGCGGGACATGATTGATCTCTCCAAGCACCGAAATACACCACATACTCGAGCATATCTACTTCTATACCGCAACTCCTTCTTCAACCTCGCTCGCCCGTCAACATCGCCGCCACAGCCATGGATACCACGAACACCTCCTCCTCCTCCTCCACCCAAGAGACCTTCCACGTGGGCACTCGCCGCTCACTGCTCGCCCGCGTGCAGACCGACCAGATCGTGCAGGCATTGAAGAAACACTGGCCTACCCACAACTTTGAGATCCACGCCATGGCCACTGTCGCCGACAACGACCTCAAGACCGCCCTCTACAAGTTCAACGAGAAGTCACTATGGACCGCCGAGCTCGAAGTCCTGCTGTCAGACAAGAAGCTCGACTTCATCGTCCACTCGCTCAAAGACATGCCCACCCAGCTACCCAACGACCTTGCCCTCGGTGCCGTCACCGCCCGTAACGACCCACGCGATGCCCTCGTCGTTCACCCCAGCCTCGTCAGCAGCATCCGCACACTCTCCGATCTGCCCAAGGGCTCCGTTGTCGGCACCAGCTCGCTGCGCCGTGTCGCGCAACTCAAGCGCCACTTCCCTCACCTCGCCTTCAAGGATGTGCGCGGCAACATCGGCACACGTCTAGCCAAGCTCGACAACCCCGAAGTGGAATACAGCGCGATCGTCATTGCAGTAGCAGGCCTCGAGCGCCTGGGCATGCAGGACCGCATCACCTCTTATCTCAGCAAAGACAGCGGGGGCATGCTTCACGCAGTCGGCCAGGGAGCATTAGGAGTGGAGATCAGGAAGGACGACGAGCGTACACAGAAGCTGCTGGCTCCCATCGTCTGCGAGCGCAGCATGCGCGCCGCACTCGTCGAGCGCGGTCTGCTGCGGACGCTGGAAGGCGGCTGCAGCGTGCCGATCGGTGTGGAATCCAACTGGATGTCCAAGAAGACCTCTCTCATATCCAACGCCGGCACTGGCGTCGGCGTCGGCATCAAGCCCGCGGAAGAATACCACCACTTGACCGGCGTGGCACAGGAGCCATCGGAGTCGCAAACGGGCTTCTCAACCTCGACCAACACCGCAGCGCGAGACGATTCCGGCGACGGTGTCACAGACGAGCTTGACGTGCGAGCGATCGTGGTCAGTCTGGACGGACAGCAGGCGGCGGAGACGTCGGTGAGGAGACGCATCAGCTCTCGTGATGATGCGGAAGAGTTTGGAATCGAAGTCGCGCGGATGTTGGTCGAGCAGGGCGCGGACAAGATCTTGCACGAGATCACGCTCAACAGGAAGATCATCGATGAACAACACGGAGCTTAAATGGTTGGGCTATATATTGGTGGAAAGAAGCCGCATGAGACTCTGCTTGAGCTGCAACTGGCCATGGGAACACTATGCGAAGCTGGTGAAGAACAACACCTCGCAAAAAAGTCTGTAACGGAAACTTGCGCGCGAGCGAGAGAGCTGGCATGGCTATGGTCCTGCGCGCATCTACACCGCAATGAAACCCTTGATAGAAGAACAACACCGGTCAAACGTGCTTTGAAACGGTTGATTGGCGAAGGAAGCAAAAGAAAAGTCCAGCGAGATGTGATGGTGGTTCTTAGAACCAGTTGCGATTGCATGTGAAAACGTACATACAGTATGTCTATAAACGAGACCAATGACCATGCTTATAGGTTCCTTGTGCCGAACAAAAATGATTTTTTTTTGCACTTCATTTGATCTTGAGCGAGGACAACACTAATAAAGCTTGCTTGAGTTCTTAGTACATATATCCTCACACCATCAGTATCGCATCTCTGAAACAATCCTGCCCATCACCGAGATACCACTGAAGCCAATGCTATATGATGTCTTGCAGTATTCGGTGCACTAGTACTGCTAAGCGCAGGCTGATGTTTTCGCTCACGTTTGCCGCTGAGATGTTGTTGAAGCTCCAGGTTTCGTAAGCTGTTCAGTAGAACTAGTGCTAACTTGCGTAGACCATTGATCCGTTCACTTCTACCACCGAGAGAGGAGGAAAATTGCAGACAGAGTGTTCTTGCCATTACGTATTCCTGTCTTCTAGTTCGTATATACACATTGGCGTATCATCGTAAAGTCTGTCGATCTGTCTTCCTTCCAAAACACGATGCCACTCGATTCCGCATCGATCACTTAAGACCAAAGCAGTTGGCGTAATAAGTGACAGAAGATGCCCAATCACTGAAGAGCTTTGTAGCGCCGACCTTCTGCGCAATAGCGTGGATGACCTTGTACTCGTCTCCATCGTTCTTTATCAAATCGCTCACGCTGGAGTAGTAGTATCCACCACCAGCGATAGAAAGCGGACCCGAGCGCTCGAACGACCAGGTAATGATCTCGAGACCTGCCTCCTTCGCTGCGATAGCGTAGGAAGAGGGGACGATTTCTTGTGTGGCGTTGTCCGCAGTGACCAGTTGCCAGATTGAGGGAGCAATAATTTTGACGCCGCGTTCGGCGAGACCAGGGAGGGAGTCGACAGCTGTCTGGTAGCCGGAGGCGGTCAAATCGGCGCGCTCGTCGAGGTAGACGGCTTGCACGCCGTAGTCGGGGGTGTTGTCGATCCAGTAGAAGATGTCGTCGGGGAGGAAGGACTGCAGCCAGACGCGTGAGGGGTCTATGTCGGCATCATCGAACGTATCAACGATTTGTTGGACAAAATCTTCTTGCGTGTAGTTGCCCTGGAAAGGCATAGGAATCTCGGGAGTCTTGGCTTCAGCGGTGAAGTTGAGACCGTAAGCTTCCACCTGCCCGATATAAGATTTTAAAGACATGGTGTCTGCGCAGCTGTAAGAGTACATGTTGGTGCGCCAGTCGGGCGTGGTGCCAATGCGGCCGAAGTAAGGACTCGATGCGTTGATGGAGACGGCGTTGAGGGTTGTGGCTTCCATCTCGGCACAGAGGGACTCGAACTCTGCCAGAGTGATATCGGATGTACAGCACTTTGCACTTGCAGGTGTACCAGTGGCTGGGTCCGCAGGAGTGAAGGGTTCGGTGCATTTCGCGGCAAGATCAGGCTTGGTCAAGATGTTGGTGGTGTAGTGAAGGTCGCAGTTGGAGTGGCGGCAGACCAGCTCGCGGTCTGAGGTGAAGGAGACGTCGCATTCGATGATGCCTTGAGAAGTGTTAGTCACAATGTTCAAGTGTGTATCATATCTTCAAAACTTACCAGCACCCATTCTCGCAGCCGCATCGTACCCTTGCCTGGAGTGTTCCGGGAACTCCAAAGGCGCGCCTCTGTGGGAGATGGAGAAGCTAGAAGTAGACTTAGGCTCGTTCTTGCACGAGTCCAGCTTGTCCTTCAGATCGCCATCGTCCAGCTCGTCGACGAGGTAATACGGGCGAGGTCCCAACTGCACGAGGAGGCCATTGCCTTTTGGTGGGCCGCCGTGATGTTTCCAGGGCTTCGGCGACTTGGGAGCCTTCAACAGGGCTGGGGCAGCAATGGCGAGCTCAACGGCAGCACTGGCCGCGAGGATGGTAGTGATGGCCACCATGTTTTATGCTGCTGGCGGAGTCGAAGCGATGGAAGAGACAGCTACTGTACAGAGAGGCAAGGGCGGACAGAGAGGAAAGAGGAAAGTGATAGCTACCTCAGGGCACGCTCAGCTTCTTGTAAGCTCCCAGCGGGAGGATATGCCGTCTGCAAGCACCTCTGCAGCAGTGCGATAAAATGTTCGGCTATGCAGTTCTTCGTATAGCGCGCAAACAAGCATCGAGGGCATCTTTCCTTGGCTCGAGCGTGGGTGTTATCGCGAGCCTTGAATGGTTCGAGGGCGGCATCAACGGGTCGTTCAGTCTGGGACCTGCGTCATTGCACAGCAGCGCCGAGCCCGACGAACAGGCACAGATAAACCTTAGCTCACGTACCAACCACCCCGGCTATCCCACGTGCTATCTCGTCCATCTTTTGCTGGTGCGGAGGATATCATCTTGCGGAATTGTGGCTCTTGCCGAGCTTTTTGTGTAGCATTCGCTAGTATATCAATTACGCGATCATCTTCGCTGCATCTCGAAGAAGTGTAAACGGAAGATAAAAACAACTCTCAACGGTGCACCGGCGCGCCGTTATACCGGCCACCCGAACCTTCAGCTACTGTAACTTACCAGGTTTGCCGTTGAGCAACGTGCTACCCCGCTAACGACTGAACCGACCGCCGAAAGACCATCTTCGACTCAGAACATCTGGCTTGGCAGTTTCGGGACATGGAAAGAGTTTCAAACTTAAGAATATTGGATACTCTGGCCTGCAGTGTATAGCAAGCATGGTCCTCTGCAACAGGAGGCCTTGCACCCCTTGTTACTCTCACTGGACAGACGAGAGAAGCTAAGCTCAGTCTCTCTTTACACGTTACGAAAATTTGAAGTGGCTACCGTTGAGATACTCTCGACGACTGATGTGATCACCCATAGCCATCATGCTACTTTCATCACACGCAAGCATTGTCATGATAAAACCGGCCATCGAGATGCGCCAGTCACTGCATCACCCAGCACGTAGAGGTATCGTCCGATTGTCGTCGATATAACCAAAAAGTCTGCCAACCAAGGCCCAAGCCCTCGAAACATTCTCTCTAAGTGTACACATCCTCCGTGAACTTGTTCAAGCCCAGCCCCTCCTTCGCAATATCCTCTTCCTTCAAGAACATCAGCGGCATCTCGACCAGACATCCCCTAATCCTGCTCAGCTCCTCCTTGACCTGCCTCACAGCAACCTGAGGATCCTGGTCGAACTCCTCAGCCACCACGTGGCCCCACTTCCAGCTCGAAGGACGCGAAACGTCCTTGCCAGCCTTCTTCGCTTCTTCCTCGCTCTCGGCCTTGAAGAAGCGCTCGTAGTACTCGTCGTAGTCTTTCCAAGTACGAACGCCGTCGAAAGGCACAGGGTGGAAGACTTTGGCGAATGCTGCGGTGTTGGTGTAGGCGGTCTGCCTCCACAGGTCGCAGAAGGAGTCTGCCAGGGGATCGGTGACGGCCTGGTCCTCGCGCGAGCCCCAGTCGTACTCGTTGGGTCCGCCCATGCCGACGGGGAGGCGGTTGTTGTCCTCGCGCGTGTAGTCTTGCGGGCGGATGAGACCGAGGTGCTTGCGGAAGAGGAAGCGGCGGAGTTGGGCTGCGAAGCGAGAGGCGCGGTAGGGGCGACCGGCCATGTATGAGTCGATTTCTTCTGGGTCATTGAGGACGATTGCAATCTCCGAGTCGTGGTCACCGAGCTGACTACGATCGTTCAGATTGGCGGAGCCGCAGATGACTGTGCGGTCGTCTGCAATGAGCAGCTTGGAGTGAATGTAGAGCTCTTCGGAGACGAATGCGTCTAGCTCATTGGTGCTGCCATCGCTCCACGGCACGTCTCGGAGGTCAGTGCCGCCGAGCATGTAGCATTCAGCAACAGAGTCCCAGCGGCCAGATGCGAGGTTTCGGCCAGAGTCGTCACGGACATGCTCTGCTGCCCGCTGGTACCTGTCAAAGTCGTTCTCGCTTTGGCCCTCATATTCTCGGCCGTAGTTCTCACTATCAGTGGCTTGAGCGTAACGCATGTCGTGGGCGCGTCGCGCATCGTCGTAGGCGACGCCGGATTCCTGTTCGACGTTTGCCATTGCCGAGGATGTGTTGATTCTGTCGTAGTTGCGCAGGTTGTAGAAGCGGAGGTATTGCATCGGGTCGATACCTGCCTTTGCGACTTGCTCGTAGATCGAGTAGCCGCCGCGGTTGATGCTGTTGTACTGGAACTCCATTATAGCTCTCGTAGACAAAGCATCGTCGCTCTTCAGGTCACCTGCGAAGCCGGGAATGGCAGGGATGTTGATGATCATCTGCCATGATTCTCCGTTCTGCGCCGCACGAATGATACGCTCCACAATGGCTGCACCAATGCGGTTCCGGATGGGCTTTTGCCTCTCGTCTGTCGCAGTGATGAAGAACTGGTTCTCCATGTAGACAAAGTGCTCGGACTTGCTGATCACATCAATGTAAGCATCGGCAATACTGTGCTCAAGCGGAACGCCGTGGCTCCATTGCGCGCAGGATCTGACGATTTGGCATTGCATGCCACCTGGGCCAGACGGGTAATCTCTGTCCCCACCATCGAATTCACCGCGCATCTGTTCGCGGCCCTCTTCCAGATATTGTCGACTGCGCTCGCGGAGACCGTGCATGCGGTGTCTGAAATGCTCGTACTGTCCTTCGCCTTCGGGCTCGGCACCTCCATCGGCTTGCTGGTAGGGATGTCCGATGATGCCAGCACGACTGGGCCTGTATGGGAGCGGGTGCACGTTGGGAACCTTGCGGACGGCATATTTCTCCCAGTATATAAAGTTCCATCTTTGAGCGAAGTGATCCTTCAAGTCCTCGACGATGGGGCCCTTGAGGGAGATGCTGACGTCTGACCAACCCATTCTGCTATTGAATTTGCGATCGAGCTTGTTATTCTCAAAATGCGGGACGTCCTGGAAGTCCATAATACGAGCGTTGTTGTAGTCTTGGCCAGGGAAGACGATTTCGTTGAGATTGGTTGGATGGGCATCGGCAATGCTGTGTTGGTGAGTGTCCCAGCGGCCGTAGCAGAGATCGAGACCGCCCATGAAAGCGATATGACCATCGACGAGGCAAAGCTTCTCGTGGTGGGCCCAGTAGAGCACTTGGCCGTCCGTGACACCATAGATGCCCTTCAAGGCATCTCCTACGGATCTGTTAGTGTATTGCAAGCATCTAGTCCGCTGAGATACACAAACCTGGCAGCTGGCTTAGCTTGGCTGGGCTCAAACCTGCTTGCTTGATGCTTGACAGGAAATTTGCCGCCAGCGTCTGCTTGTCCGGCAAATGGTCTGGATGTCTGAAAACCCTGATATTGCCGGTCGGATCATTGTTTTCCAGCCAGTGTTTAGTGTGGGCGCTAGACAGTGTCAAAGCCTGTGTGACCTGTAGAACGAAGAGTTCAAGTCAGTATTGTGTCTCAGACATCATATTGGGTTGCAGCCTTGTTCACCTCTTTGTAAACGATGATGTTGATCTTGACGCCACGCGCAGCTGCGGCGAACAGCATCCGATCAAGCCTGTACTGCTCGTTCTGCGCCGGCGGCCTTCTCAGGTACAGCTCCGGGCTGAGCCACCAGTCCAGGATCCAGATAGTGTCTCTGGCGTTCTCAAGAGCCACGCTGACAGCCCACATATACGAGCAGCCATCGACGTACCACTTGGCATCGTTACCTTCACGCTGTGGCGCGAAGGACTGGAAGCGGTGCATGTGGTGCTTATCGCGATCCGAGCACTCGGGCGTGGGATGAGTGTGGGCGTGTACGTCTCCTTGGTTGGCCTGTTGAGGTCGAGATTCGGAGTCACCGCCACCACCTACGGACTGCTTGACAGTTCGCTCGACATCGCGAAGTGCTTCTTTCGCCTTGTCAAACAGGAAACTCATTTTTTGTGGTTTCTTGGAGCGCTGGGCGGTCGATTCCTGGGTATTTGTCTGCGTTGGGTGCTGTTGTCCAGCTTGCGCTACGTTGCGGTTTGCTGAGCGAGTTTGCGCCCTGATCGCTATTTTTCAGACAGTAGTAGTGTCAGAGTATTACGACGCTTTGCTAGCGGAGGTTCCAAGGCGGTGCTATGATAAGTGAAGAAGAATTAAGGAGGGCGGTGAAATAAATTGAGCTTGAGCTTGCACAGCCTTGCTGCAGCATTGACACAGACAAGGCCACGCAGCTCAGCCCTGTTTGCAAGCTCGCTGCAACAGCAAAACGAAGCACATGTGCGCCTCACATATCATTGGTGCACGTCATGCGGCACGGCTGACTTGTGTATCAGAATGATTGCCACAGCCAAATTGCTGGGCGGCGGTAACTACAGCTTCGATAGCGGTTGTTTCACTGATCTGACAGGTCATGGAGAGCATCAGGAAAAGGCATGAGGCGGAAAACCAATATCCCATCTCATGACTGCTAGAGACTGCATTGATAAATATTCACGTCCTCCATAGAACTGCCACATCAGGTGTTCCTTGGACCTTTGTGTTTGTGCGGCGGAGCGGTGGGGCAAGTGGTGGCGGTGATGGCATCGATGGGTCCAGAACAGAGCGGGGTACTCTCGTGCTCAAGTTTGTATACGTCTTCTGAGTAGTAAGTAAGATTCTCCGATTACTATAGCTGATGATGATAGGTCGGTACACAAACTTGTGCGCAGATACTACACGTGCTTGGCATGCTTAGCAAGTCTTGACACGATCACTTCTATGAAATCGAGACAGCGACCGACTGTTGTATTACAATAAATACAGTCTCACACACACGCCACTAGAAATGGTACACCGAACTGCTCACTTCCGAGCTGCGATCCTACAACAAGCTTCGCACTATCCACCTCTCGCTACAAAATCAGAGCGGTAGCCATTGAGACACCCGCGTACTCTCCAGCCCAAGAGTTATGCTGCCTAATACTCTAGCCAGGAATTCCACAACGGGTGCCACTGAGACACTTGTGGTGTGACTGCCATGTTCCACGAGGCCCGCCCCTACCTTTCTATTCATTCCGACGAGGTAGGGTTTACTGCCCACGAGAGCCGCGTAATCGACAAAATTATCCTCGTTCAGCACGCTGTATCGGACCTCTCGCTGTGTTCCACTAATTTGCAGGTTTTATATCGACTCGGATATAGCTTGCCGGGCAATGAACGCTGCCTAAGTCCAACAACGACCAACGGCGGATTGAACGGAAACAGTAAGGCTTTGCGTTCGATCGAAGCCACGATGTCACGATGTGGGATACGATGCCGATTTTCCCGTGCTCCACGTGCTTACATACGAACTACAGAGCTTTACATCTTCCCCCTCTGGGGAGGCTATGAACTTGCGGCATGCAGGCATTCATGCGGTGAGATGCGATAGCTTTGATCCATCCGTACCACATGCCTACGGGACGGGACGAAAGCGCCACCTTTCTGCACCGAACTCGTCGAGAAGAGTTAGCTACCCGTCACGGCGTAGAAGATCGATCCTGATAGGTGGAAAAGCACGATCAAGCACGATCAAGCAGCGTTGTTCTTCTGGATCGACAGTAACATCAAAGGTATTTACTCCTGATCGTCTGTATGGCTCTACGAACAAGAGAACCGGCCCCACAGAAGTAAAAGCCATCGGAGCCACCGTTGCTGCGGCGGAATGAGTTCAAGTCGAAGGAGCGTGCTTTTCGCGTCGAAGGCGAAAAGCAAAAGCATGTCGGGCTGTTACAGCGAAGACATGAGTCGTTTCCTGTGATCTTGCAAAGCGCTGACAGTCGTCAACAGTGCGATGGCCAACGAACTCCATGCCAGCGCTGTGCCCAGAAGGATCTTACTCGTGTATGCGACATCGAGCCCGACGTGTCACGCTTAACATCATTGCGGCGACAATACAACGCTTTACAGACTGAGGTCAATCAATTGCGCAAAGTAATTGAGTATATACACGCTCGCTCTTCGCTGACGCGAGCGAAATTTCCCAGCAGATCCACACGCTAGAAGGCTTCCACATCTGCTAACATTCTGAGCGGATGGCGGGCAACATGTTAGGTTAGCGACAGGCCTGATAACTCGGTATTCACCGCCAACACGCCCAGCCGGGCTACCGATCTTGACTTATCTATACTATCTAACTCTCCACCAGATGGCACGGAACTCCGTGCAGCAAACAGAGTCTTGCATACTGAAGTTGAGAAGGTCACCGGCCTCCCATCGCCCATCAAGAGATGCAGAAGATCCCTGGGGGCACCGGCTCAAAGAGAAACTTGACCACTGCAGTCGAATGCATTTCTGCTGGTAGTAGGAGCTTGCCGTCTCTTGTCATATTTACAGGGCTTGATATTCGGAGCAACTAAATTCATAATACCCCAGGTTGGTGATTCGCCTGCAGCAAGGGAGGCTATATGAAGTTCGGCATCAACTTTGAATTGATGCAGAAGGTATAACTTATGAACGTTCCAAGAGAGAGTGAGCTGTCCCCGAACCCAAGTAGAGATGACTCGAAGCCTTCAACAGAGCAATGCGAGCGCGATGTACTTCTTTTGACTAAGCTTACCTTCTGAGTTGTGTTACATACTGAGACAACAATACTATCGCTTCTCAACCCAGGCGTCTACGAACGAGAACGAATGCAGAAACCAACTCAATGGCACAGTTCGCAAGGCCAACCTCGCGGAGTCAAGTCCGAGCTATCGGACTCAGGTCCGGCTCACGAGGCGAAGCACGACAGCGTCGTTGTCCATTCGACCTATCACAGACCAGAAGCAGCAGTTAGCCAAAGTGAGGCCCCATTAGCGTAGTATCATACGTGTCTCGTGAGCTGCGGCAAGATTGGCAGCTGTTTGATCTTGAATCCTTAGTTTGCGGCTCGATCATTACTAGATTAGTGCCGCCTATCCAGATTTTCCTTTCCTTCTCGAACAGCACTCGTTTGCTCTTGTGGTTTCTGCTAGATGCTAACACACTTACACTTCCTGTCATCACTGCCTTTAAGCACTCCACTTCATTCGAGCAGAATCATCAGGTCCTTGGCTTTCGGAGACCGCCGCCTCGCGTATTAAAAGCGACACTTCCGTGCGAAACGTGTCACGGTAGAAGTATGAGCCGGCTACGTGAAGAACCACTGGTCGCTGAGTCTGGTGGTAAAGATGGCGCACAGACAGAGCTGGTAAGGTGGAAATATTGGTGAAGGCAGCTATTTCCAGGTGTTGTCCTCCACGACTTTCGACAAGACTGACTGGTTGACCAGGACATTCAGGGTAAAGCCGTCCAGAATCCCCAATCTCATGTTGAGCCAATCTCTCTCCTTCGCGGATGCAAAAAGAATGAGCGTGACCTAGGAACCATGCCCAGCTGGTGTCAAGACGTGCATCGTTCACAAAGCTCGTTGTTCCAGGCTATGTGCTCTGTGGATGCAGACCTCGCAACCACGATGCTTGAAAATCTGAGGCGTGGCATTTACGACGAAGCGCTCGGACTCAAGCGCCCAGCGACTTTCCCGAAGCATGTTGAGATCAGTGGATATCCTTGGGAAAGATAATCGCGACCGTACCGATCACAAAGGAAGAACCGAAGTCGTTGGCCTGGATGTATCGCGCATCTGGAACCAGCGTTAACACGCCCACATGAACTAGTTTCGATCTACGAGAATATGATGTTCTTCGCGTCGACATCCTCGGTCCTACCTCATGTTTGGCGCCATGTAGCTCAGTCGATCCACACTGCTGAAGCAATGTCGACGATCTTGGAGCACGTTCTTTTTCGCCTCACTCTATAACGCAGATTGAGTCATCGGTCTTCCTTAAAGTTTGCCTTATGACTCCGCTGATCTCGACCTCTAGAAACCAATGTTTCATCTGGGCTATTCTCGACACAGTGGCCCTTTTCGCAAGCTCAGGCTACCTGGACGGCACGGCTACGTGGGTAGACGGCTATATTCACAAGCAGCCCCGCACTGCATCTCTCTGCCTGAATCTCTCAACGCTTCTCCTAGCGTTTTGCAGCCTATGACACAAGCGGCTTGCATTCCGCGGACTCTCAGACCAGGTCAGCGAGATCGCTCAGCTCAAGATGATTCTGTTCACGCTAAGGTATGGGACAGACCAAGAGGCTACAGAGGTTCTTGCTAGATTGAGAATCGGGGAAAGTGTTGAACAGCTGTGCAGTATGCACCTAGCGATATGGGAGCGTTTATGACTGCGATCCTACATGGGGCACCATATGATCGGCACGTCTGGTATCCTGGTCGTGAAGCAACGCACTGGAGAAAAATCAGAGCAGAGCGAACTGACAGCATTTGACCCCATGCCTTGACAGGACCAGAAAGATACTCGTAGAACCCTTCCCACAGTTCCATTTCTGCAGCAGTATGATCTCATGTATGTGTGGGCGGTAGTAACCGATGAGTATCCTGCAAGTGTGTCTTTCTTCCCAAGCCATGCGCCGCTTCCGCCGTGGCCAAAGGCCAGCATGTCTTGGTCTCCCTCCAACGACGTTTTTCCCATGCCAATCTCAGCTGAGCTCTTTTTGGTCAATGAAACCATTGTCTGTCTCTTCTGTTCGGTCCCAGTGGGTTGCTTGAGTGCTGAAGGCAGCACCCATGAGTGATGGGTCGATGGTTCTGGCAAGATTCGCTTTGGAACAACGAAATCTGGAGCTGGTAGTGCACTATATCGTAGGTTCACAGGATGAGGAATAAGAGGCAACTTGCGACGTGTCCGATCCTCCTGGCGCGCTTCCGGCAGGATCTCGATGCGTAGGCGTCGGCGTCCAGATCTCCGATCGCCAGAGGTTGCTAATGCGGAGTTTTGGTATGCGGACAGTCCCGAGGTGCCAGTCAGGCTCGGGCACCCCAACCAGGGAGATTATGACAGACAGCTTGGTTCTTGGAACTTTGACAGCAGGGGTATCGGTACCCCTTCGACAGGACTTCTTTCCCTCATACTCCATCCGTCACACAACAGGACAAATCGAACAGACGGCTTTTCATCCCTTTCGCTACAAAGCTCTGGAGATGAACCAACATTCTTGGTCTCATCACTCGGTTCTACCGCATGACTTGTATTGAGACGCATAGCAAAAGATCTTGCCAGTTCTAGTCAACTGGCAGGAACATCTGTCACGGCAGCCCTGCGCAAGTGCAATACCAGTTGGCGTCCCAATAATCCACTATCTCGACACTCTGGCGTTCCCCGTTCAGATCAGAAAGGATCGTCTGCATCCGTTCGAGACAACAACCCTGGCGTGAGCTATTGAACACCTTGTCGCGGCAAGAGCAGAACACTCGACAAAGAGCTAGGAAATTTTGAAGAGGAGGATTGCATTGGCAGAAAGATACATTTTACCCAACCAACGAAACTGGAGGATCGCAAGTGGCGAGTGCCGCTGAGCTGATTGTGAACACTAGAACTGAGGCTCTAGCCGCTGCAGCAATTTGGCAAGAGGCCGCAAAAGTCATGGACGCATTCGCGCAGTCCCAGCAACCAAGCGGAAACTCGAAGTCAAAGCGGAAACAAGTGGCAGCTGCTTGTGTGGCTTGTCAAAGAGCAAAGGCAAAAGTAACACTTGCCCCTTCTAGTTCTATCAGTATTCATTTGTACGGACAGTTCATCTTACATACTTGCACAGTGCGATGGTAACCGATCTTCGTGCAGACGTTGTATACAGCGGGCCCTTATTTGCGATTACAATGTCGAAGCAGGCGCATCTCGATCCTTGTCACTGCGCCGAAGAAATGAGACCTTGCAAGGCGAGATCACACAGCTCCGTGAGCTACTGAGTCAAGTTGAGCACGTACCAGAGATTGAAGCCTCGGGTAGGCCTCAGCACCCTACCGGGCCAAGCGAGCTACTGGGACCGCCGATGGAAGTTGAGACTGGCGGGGCTTCAGCACAGCAGAGCTCGCCCCACAGCAGGAGTAATGAGCCTTCTTCTGCGTCGGAGGGCCTTGGCTTCAGCGCTCTCAGCACAAGTCATTTGAAAGTGCAGGCTCAACCTTGGACGACTGTAGCCGGAGATTGGCTAGTATCGGAGCTTTTATCTTCGTTCTTTGCCTACGATAACTGCTTCTACCTACCATTTGTCGATCAAGAATGCTTTTTGCACGATATGCAGACTGGCGACATAAGGAAAGCCGACTTTTGCTCTCCACTTCTGGTTAATGCAATATGTGCGCTGCGTTGCGTAGGTATCACGTAGCACCCAGTCAGCACAAGGCTAATTCAATAGCAGTCCACTTCCACCCGTGCAAAAGCTTTCGGCTCACTGCAGGGGTTTGACATCCAGCAACGGTTTCTTGTAGAAGCTAGCCGACTCCTGGAACTCGAGTGTGGGAGGAGGTCGTTGGCGACGGTCCAAGGATTGCTCGTCATGTACACCTGCTATGTGGGCCAAGGCAAAGATAGAGGAGCGATGCAGTACCGTTGGATGGCGTACGATATGCTGGCTAGGCTCCAGGCAAAGCTCGAGACGACATTCACAGATCTCGAAAGAGCTAACGAAGGCGCTACGACCAAGACTGCAAAAGCAATATCGAGGGCACTTTGGGGCATCTATTGCTTTGAGAGGTAAGTTGCAGCGAATCCATTGGCATATCCTAGTTCATTGCCAAGCTAACACCCAAGACTCATGCTGCAGTGTAACAGCGTTCACCTATCTGCAACGATCGCAAGTCCAAGCACCTCGCATTTCCCGTCGATTCCTCGATGGTATCATCGACCCCAGCATGACCGGGCATGATGCCCATGCGGAAAGTCTGCAGGTTTCGGCTTACGCACTAAACTCGGCGTGCGACTTGTCAGGGTGGCTGTACGAAGCTATGACAGAGAGCGGCGATGTTGATCCTCGAGCAAGAACAAGGCTCTACCAGAACTTACGGCAATGGAGTAGCCAATCTCTGTCACTCATAAGAGCAGATATCAAGTTTCGGCCAGAAATGTATGGTCTCAGGTGAGCAAACTCAATCCTGGTGACTTCTTTTTGCTTGAGTAGCTGTTCTAACATTACGGAGCATGTACGAAGATGTAGTAGCGCTGGGACTTTTACTTCCGCTAGACCCTGCACTCCGTCTTCCCGACAGCCTTGGTACTCCAGAATCACTGTGCTTACAACACTGTACGCGGATCCTCGAAACTTCTGAACAGCACTGGAAGACATGGCCAGCCGACCGCCGCTCTCTGTCGGACATATACCCCTTGTACCACGCTGCTTCTATTGTCCTCGTCAATTCGCCTTCAGGCCAACATACTTATGACCTGCTTAGAAGAGCTTCTCTGCTGCTCTCCACATATCAAGACGACTTCCCCCTGATACCTTACCTCTTGCGAGCCTTGAATCATGTAGCGGCACACTCACGACTACCGCCATCCGGTAACACTCCGGAAGTGTCTCGGAGGCTACACCTGTCGACCGAACAAATATCTGATACTCCGGTCGCATTGGTGCTACCAGTCTCCTCGGGGGTACTCGAGACCATGTCGGAAGGAGGGCTGGAAGTGCAATGGATAGGCATCGAGGTTGGAGAACTAATATGCAGACGTGCTAGTGTAGAGACAGGCGTTCAGTAAGGGCGCTAATGGCATTCGCAACAGATGGCAAGCAAGAAGGGACCAGGCAGGCTTGATTGTCAGACCTTGTGATTGGGAAACGGCCTAATTATTGGCGACAAAATCCACAGGGGCTATATTCAATGGGCCGAAGTCACGCACAGAACGAATTACCTGGTATCAAGAGGGTCCGGAAACCCAACTTTCGAATCAGCCTGCTAAGACGACCCTCGAAGGTGAGCCTCAGTAGAGACCAACGAGTGCAATAGGTTGCATACCATCTAACAGGTTCGCCTGTTCAAGCATTGTCTTCCAGCATGGCGGCGGAGGTGATAGGGAGTCCGATTGATACATCGGCTCTGCCAACATATATCTCTTTGCCAGGAAAGATGGGCCAGTGAATGTTGTAGTTGTCGGTGGCCAGTGATGCTTGCTCGAATAAGAATTGTGCTTCGGCCCTCGACTGTACCTTCGGAGCAGGGGCAGTACTGAGTCCCTTGTGGATGCTCAAATTTTGCAATCGCAGCGGCATTGAGTTGCTGTAGAAAGAAGTTCTTCCACCGAAGCCCTAAGACGATTTTTTCCTAACAATATGATTGATTTTTTGCTTGTGCCAGATCTCATCGCGATGAAGACCTTCTCCAGATTGTCCGCTCGACAATTTGCTTCTCTGAGCCTCCGCTTGAGGTCTTCACTCCCCGTCAGCCCATTCGCAACTTCGTACAAGCATGTAAGCTCACGAATTTGACGAGATATACCCGGTGATCTTCAAGCCATGGCACCGCTGGTTTGTGTACAACTACGAGAAATCGTTGCGCAACGAATGTGGTTACATCGGCTAATAGCCATATTGGGACTGGCCAAAGTAAGCGTCTGGACCACAGAACTCGCCACTGTTCGACGGAAGTGACACCTCACTTGGTGTGAACGGTGCATCAACCAATATTGTCTTCTCTCCGAAGCGGTTCCGTACACCGTGGAAATTGGCCCACAAAGCGGCATTCACTACACCATCGGTGGTGACCCGGGCGCTGATCTCTTCACCTCTCCTGGCGACCCAGCCTTTTACACTCACCACAGCATAATGGATCGCATGTGGACATACTGGTAAGCGATATGCGTTGTGGTCCAATCTTCGAGGCGCATACACATACTGACGCTAGCAATCACAGGCATATACTAGACCCGTCTGCTCGCTTCTCTGAAGCGCAAATGAATGGTGGCGAGTACGAGCATATCACTTGGGCAAATGCGCCAGAATCCCGCAAAGCATACCTGAATGACACCATCGACATTGGCTATGCTGGTCCATCTAGACCTTAACCTCTTTTATATATCTTAATATTATATATACAAAGAGTCGATATCTATATGTTTATAAGAATATAATAAAATTCTAATTTTAGTATTGTTTAGAGAGTTATTAATAATAGAGAAAAGTGGACCCTGAATTTTGGCCGATATCTAGTACTGGCCGATATCCCCTACACTGACGTTACCGGATGATCCCCTTAAGACCCGCTGGTTGACCGAAGATGAACGGGTGCTGGCCGATGCGCGCATTCAACGCGACACGGTTGGAGGAGAGCCTTTCACGAGTCCATTGGCTGGCCTCAAGGAAGCAGCCTGTGATCACAAGCTGTGGTTGTTCGCATTCATACAACATATGCACCTCGCTGCCAACGGCTTCAAGAACTTTTTCCCAACCGCTGTGGAAACACTCGGATTCAACAGGACTATCACGCTCGCCTTGACGTGCCCTCCATATCTCATCGCAGGGGTCGTCTCTATTGCATGGTCCTGGAGCTCTGGCCGCTTTAACGAGAGGACTTGGAACATCACCATCGCCAAATCAATCGCTGTTGCCGGATTTGTCCTCGGCTGCGCGACGCTAAACTCTGGTGTCCGATATTTTGCCATGAATGTATTCACCATCGGAACTTACGCCGTGAATAGTATCGTACTTGGCTGGGTATCAAGCACATGCGGGCAAACGAAAGAAGAGAAAGCGTCAAGCCTAGCCATCGTGAACACTATCGCAAACATCTCGTTCATCTGGACCCCTGTAAGTTCACCCCAGGTAGGGTCGACCTGATGCGGTTGGCCTGCTGATCTTGTGATACAGTATTT
>Ga0265797_10003771_pt1 | contig 23915 bp, 18 predicted proteins | sample P2T30metagenome_FD_192433 | JGI IMG/M metagenome (GOLD analysis project Ga0265797, IMG submission 192433) | Plant litter microbial communities from East Loma Ridge, Irvine, California - P2 T30 | ecosystem: Environmental > Terrestrial > Plant litter > Unclassified | place: USA: California... | reverse complement strand
CTGAGCAACCGAAACAGACACTTACAATTTCCACAGGCAAGCAGAAGATCACAGACCAGATCGCCCAGCTCAAGTACAAGGAGCCCAACAGCCCCAAGATTGTCGTTCTCGAGCAGGAGCTTGTCCGTGCTGAGGCCGAGTCTCTCGTCGCCGAGGCCCAGCTCTCCAACATCACCCGTGAGAAGCTGAAGGCTGCTTTCACCTACCAGTTCGACGCTCTCCGTGAGCACAGCGAGAAGATGGCCATCATTGCTGGCTACGGCAAGCACCTCCTCGAGCTCGTCGACGACACCCCTGTCACTCCCGGCGAGACTCGCCAGGCCTACGACGGCTACGAGACCTCCAAGGCCGTCATCCAGGATTGCGAGGATGCCCTTACCAACTGGGTCGAGCAGAACGCTGCCGTCAGCTCCAAGCTCTCTACCCGCTCTCGCACTCTTTCCCAGCGTCGCGCACCCCGCAACGTCGGTGAGAGCCACGACCTATCTCACCAGGACCAGCCCCTCGGTGACCGCGAGTCCGGCCTCTGGATCCCCGCCAGCCAGCACCAGGCTCACGAGTACGAGGATGAAGATGACGAGGTAGCCACCTCCACCGTCGACGGCGAGACCCGCGGCCGTGAGGAGCGCATCGCCGCATAAGCGACCGTCTGTCTAGTTGACTCGCAAGACACTTTATGATGGGAGGAGCAGTATACCCGGGCTTATGTTGGGGCGGATATTATGAGGACACGTCGAAGGCATGGTGATTGATTTGATGTCTTTTTTTCCTGGTTGGCTTAATAGTAACAGTTCCAGCTAGTTCTTTGTTGGATTAATTGTAACGCCAAATAATGTCTTCTAAATCAGTTCCCTCATTGTTGATGATGCAAATGGTCAACATCGCGACGTACCAGCTCCTGCTCTCATGGTGGACACCATCGCCCACACTATGCTTCAGAGACGCTGTTTAATACCTTACTTATGATCAGCGTAATTGCAAGTGGTTTTAGGTCACACGGTATGTCAGCCTCATTACGTTTGTTGTACGACGCTGATTCAATGGAAGCAGCACACGGCCTTCGATCGACCAAGTATCTAGGTGGCGTACAATCCCAGCTACTGATTGGTTTGACGGCTGGAGGTGCATCAACCCTGCAGGTCGCCAGAAAAAGCACGAGGTTGAAGCCAGCTGCTCTTCAGCTCTGGCAGCCTCACGCCTTCCTGAACATAACACCCGTTAACCATTCCTGAGTCAAGTTATTCGTAGAGAGAGATTGGCTTCAGCTCCGCCAGCTCATCCCTTCCTGAGCAGAACACCCGGCATCTATCTATAAGTCGTGTCATGCCAGGAGAGATCACCTGAAAGCTGTCCTCACTCAAGCGCACAAACATCTCATCAACATGGCAAACAGGGACCCGTCGGACGACGCCCACGAAGCGAGAACGCCGGTTAATCCTCAAGCAGCAGACGCTATATCGCAGCCTGGTGATCAGGTATCTTCGTCGGCCAAGGAGGTCGTGCCGCTGTTCGACATCATCAATACTTTCCTGGAGAAACTTCCTACCCTGCGAGAATTCATGCCACGTCGGCGCGCGAGAGCGTTGTTGATGTCACATGGCGGGAACATACACCGCTCAGCAAACTTCAACACCTGCTAGAGATACTTGATTTTCATACTCGAACAGATCACGCTGTTTTTATCATCGAGGACATTGATGCAGAGTGCTTCCAGGCGTTGGCCGCTCGTTTTCCTGCATCGCTCAACGTAAGGTTCCTGGCACAGCACGTGCTTCGCCTGGGCGAATTGAAAGCCATCTACGATTGGCATGACTCTATGCCCCATGGATACGAAACGTTAGTCAGCCGAGTAGATGCAGAAATATCGCGAAGGCTGTCAGACACTGCTGTCAACGAGGACTACGACTGTCAACACATTGACGGATGTGTGGCTAGGCACGGCATCAACGATAAATCAGTTCAGGCGGCCTTTTTAGGAGCAGCAGGGTACCGCTGGGAAAGATTCATCAAGTATGTTGATGAACCTTCGCGATCTGTGTCAATTGATTAACACCTCACAGTTTGGAGGACTCTCGAAGATATTGCAAGACGAGCACTCGCTTCTCGTACTGTCGTTTGCGTGAAAATCTTAGTAAGTGAAAGACATTGATGCGTTATAGATGCCACCACTGATCATTCCCGTTAGTCCTTGTTCTTGTCGACGCAGGGTCGAGCTCGATAGGCACTATACAAGTCATCCACGGTGTACAGCTGCTGCCTGCTCATGTCTCTGACCATATCGTTCCACTGGATTTCGTGGAAAATTTGCTCGGCCACTACACTGTCAAATCAATGTTCACCCTAGCTGGGGCTGATGACTTTGGCTACATGTTATCGACTGCGGCGTACCAAGTTCTAGTTCGTAATTTGGAAACGGAATTTTTGGGACGGCGGCACAGGGCCGCCAAAACCGATAATGAGCGAGCGTTCTCAATGTTGACCGATCTTCGTCGAGATCTTATCAACACACACCAGAACATGGCAACGAGTGGCCGCTTCATGGTTAAGCATGTGAAATTTTTGGGGGCGCGTGCGGATCAACGTCAGAGATCACCAGGTCAAGACATCCAAGCGTCGGCCGAGGACACAGTGCCAAAAGCATATTCCGTGACAGGCCCGCAGGGAAAGAAACAAGCCGACCTCAGCAAGCTCTCCGAGATATTCAGCGACCTTGACGCCAGGCTACGCACCATCATAGCGGCGCTGAACGAAGATATCCAAATTGTGATCGGCTCGGTGCAGATCCAAGATGCGAGAGCTATGAAACGACAGGCCGACTTGACTATGCAGCTCACACAAGCGACAATGCGTCAAACTGAGGTCTCAGTGCGACAAACTCGGTGGACAGTCGCTCTGGCTATACTTGCGGCATCTTATTTGCCTATGACACTTGTCACTGGTATCTATGGGATGAACATCAAAGAGATAAGCGGCGACAAAGGTCCGAACTGGTGGTGGGTGGTCGTCACCTGGGCTGTGACAATGGGCATCACTGTGGGTTCTGTTGGCCGTTACGCGCTGGTGGAATGGCGGTGGTATCGCGAAGGAATGCAAGGACCGAAGGTGGGAGGCAACCAAGATTCGACGGATGGTGTTCCTGGTGAGCAGGATCGTTGCACGGCCAAGCCTACCAGTGGCAAGGCTGATGATATGGGAAACTCACCGATCACGCGTCGGAAGCGTCTGTGGCGGAAGATTCCAGGGAATTCGCAACATGATAGTGCAAGGTCTACTGTCTAAACTGACATATCGTTCAATTAGAGCAAGAGCTTCTATTTGGTCAATGACTGCCCAACTCAAATCCCAGATACAATCGCACACTTCTTCCTGGAATCACCAGCTCGTGGTATCTCTTCCGATGGCGTCTTGCTCCTGTTGCAGTCTAATTGATTGCTTGGTAGCAGCCCGCAACTCTCTCTCGACCATCTTGCCCTCGGAGGTGCCCCACCACTGCAAACCCACACAGACGACGAACGTGAGCGTGCTTAAGACAGCAAGAAGGGTGACGACGACATCGATAACCTCGTCAAAGTCCAACCTGGCGAGCAGGGTGATGGTGGCGACCATGATCGATGCAGAAATGATAGTGACAGTGTCTGCAGAGCAGATATTCCAGTCAGCAGGGTGGCCCAAAATCTCGAAGTGTTTCCACGATGATATGACACTATTCCAGAAGGACATGCATGGACTTACGCAGCGGGTACCTAATGATCGGCCTCTTCTCCTGCCTCACTCCCACCTTCACCTCACGGTATAGAATCCACCCATACTCGTTTCCAAACAGGTCAAGGTACATGATCGCGCCATACTGGCGCAACTCCAAGCCGCTGCCAACCGTCCAAGACGAAACGATACGGTTCGCCTCGCCTGTCTTCAGGCCACGTTTATCAATCAGAAGGCGTGCAAGGCTCTCGCGGATTTGAGCCGGCCTGGCGTTGAGTCCGTTGAACGCGCTGGCAGGTTTGCGGAAGATGTATGTGAGACCATGCCACACGGTGAGTGCGACGTTCTTCGGCGGCGAAGGCGGCTTCTCGCTGCGAGGAGGGAGGGTGAGGGTTTCTTCGTCCATTGGACGTTGGGTGTAGAAGACGGAATTGGGGCGTTGGAGGGCCATTGGTGGGGAGTTGGTTGTGTTTGTTAACGAGTGGATGAGCGAGAGATTTTGGTAGGGTCGAGGAAACGCAGTGATCGCGGCACAGCAGTGAGAGCGCTTCTATAAGCAATGAGCAGGTCTATCTCGTCTGTCGATCATGCTCCTCGCGGCAGGGTCCTCTGCTCGATGACCAACACCACCAACGAGAAATCATCCGCTTGTTCCCTGGAACTGTTGAACAGATTGAAAGCAAGCGCACCTGGCAGATCGTCAGCCATTGGGTTCTGATGTGGCGAGCTGGGACCATGAAGCTATAGCAACGCCGGAACGACTCGGAAGTTCAGAACCACGTTCCATTTCCACTGCGATCATTTAAAGATGAACTCCTCGTGTTCTCATGTGTCGTAATGTCTTTGTAAGTGTCTATATCTTCGTTCTATAAACACTGTGAGCAATAGAAACGTGCCCATCATCCAGAAAGTACACCGTGGGTATATCGCTCTTCGAAGAGAGCACATCGTGTACAGGAAAAGAACCGACAAAAGGAAACCCAAGCCGATCCATAAGCATCAATCATAAACACCGCTCACCACCCCAAATAGTGGCAAGGTCATCCATGTACAAGAATCCGTCGCTGTATAAATAGCAATCATGACCGATACCTCAGCTTCAACTGGCTCGTCACAGCCGGACACTGAGGTGACCTTGGCTCTCAGCAGTGTCTCTTCTCGGATTGTCCGGGCGACTACTCAATTGACTCGCGATGTGTCCGCCATCGAGAGCGCCAAAGTTAGAACCATTGCCAACGCTCCGTTTGGTCATGCTCTGCGCGCGAGATGAGCTTGGACTGTGTTGCCCCGCATGTAAGCTGAATTGCGAAACAGATGGGGGGTATTCTCGCGAAGAGGTCAGCGGGCCCGTGAGAGACGAGTTCGAAGTCTTTCGACGCACGCCATCCGGACTGTTACGCGAGTTTGAGTTGCTGCCTCCGAGGTTGGCGAAGTAGTTTGCGCTGTTGGGCGCAAGGGCTCCGTTTCCGGCGCCGCGACGCTGCGTATCGGCATCGTAGGCGTTGAGATGTCGGCGCTCATTGCTAGAGCGGCGAGCTCCTTCGGAGTCATTAATGCCGCCGATGCTGGACGCTACGGGTGGTGCAGTGCGGAATCGACGGTTCGCGCTGATGCTTTCGCGGCTGCCCTCTTCATCGATAAGAACAACCATCCAGACACCCACAGCACCAGTATGGCCCAGAAGTGGCGTGCAGTGGATCCAACGAGGACGTCCCTCGCCCTCGCCATCCTCGTCCGGGCGTGCAAGCCAGCGGATCTTTGCAGTGACGCCCCGTCCCTCGCCCAGCGCTGCAGCTAGATCGGCGCGAACACGGGGAGAGCCACCAATACGGTGTAAGAAGGGAGACTGCAAGATGCCGGGAACGCGGAGGGAAGGTGAGGTGAAAAGAATCCTCATAGACGGAGCCGGGCGAATGAGCAGGTACTGTTGCAAACGTTAATCATCTGACCTTTTCGTAATCTCGACTTGAGGAAACTTACGTTCTGGTACACACCCGCAAGTCTGCCGTTGATCCGCTCCTTTTCCGCCTGAGGAACCCCGGGCGCAATCTGCTCCTTCTGCTTGTCCAAGATCTCCTGGGTCGGATCTGAAAGCATCAAGCGAGGTCGCTGGGTGTTGCCGCCACTGATGCTTTCGGTGTCGGAGTCATCGATGTACTCCCTATGCATACTGCCACCGTGGCGGCGTACAGTGTCAAGCTCGGTGCCGTTGAACATTGCAGAAAGCTCCTGGAATTCGTCCTTCCTACTCTTTTTCAAGTTCTTGGTGCTGTGCTTTCGCTCGTACTCGTCATCAACCAGTTTGGACAGACCTGGCAACTCGCTGCATGATTTGAGGAGGCCGCTTACATCAACCTGCGCACCTATGTAATAGCGCACGGTACCCCTGCTATCCATGAGGGGTGCGATCATTAATAAGTTCATGAAAGGGCTTCCATCTCTTCGATAGTTCACGAAGACCTCGGACTGCTCCTTGCCAGCAGCACATGCCTCTGCGAGTCTACGAGGAGAGTTTGGGTCCGTCTTTGGTCCTTGGAGAAAGCGGCAGTTGCGTCCGATAGAGTAGTTTAGGCCATACTGAGTTGTCCGGGTGAATTCTTCCGAGGCAAAGACGATGGGGTTGTCTGGCCTCGATGGATCGCTCAGGCAGAAGACTTCCGCAAGACCCTCACTAGACTCTCTCAAATGCGGCGCCAACGTGCCTGTGATGCGCCTCGTAATGCTAGTCGAGACGACTTGTATCCACGTGTATGTGATGTATGCGGGCAGGTCCTCTCTTACCAAAACCTCGAAGGCTTTGTTTGCTTTCCATTCGAGGGCGGTGTTATCCGTCTCTTTCACAGCCTCCTTGGTGAAATCGCAGGATGTGATGGGCTCGAGCGCTTCAGCAACAGCATTGGCATACTTGATCGCGCGAAGGGCTTTCAAAGCGTCAAGGTAGTAGATGAGCAATGGTATGCTTTGCGGTCGATGCGAATTAAGGAAGCCAGTAAATTTGTGCAACAGCTTGGGGTTGGCGAAGATGGCACTCAAGTGCTCACTAGAAAACAGCTGCAAGGCCTGTTTCTCTAGTGCGTACACGCCAACATTTTCTGGTTCCTGGGGTGTCTCGAAAAGGTCGAATGATCGCGGGTCGTCTTCCAGCAGAGGCTCTAGAGCATGAACATCACTTCCGTCTGGGCCCTTGGTCTGCAAAGGAGGAAGTGTGTGAATGGATGTCGCTGATGTGTCTATTGAGTCCTTGGAGGAGCGGCTACTCCGATCGCCTACACCATAATTGGGATCACCCATTGTGTCTGGAGTCGTTGGTTCTGAGATTGAGAATGAATCTCTACCGGGTTCAGATTGCTCTGCGGTACCGGGCATGCAATGTAAGATCTTGTCAATGCTAGTAGACGTGGTAGCGCCGCTGTTGACGGGTGTACTGCTGCTGAGAAGAAGTCAGTATTGCGGATGACTGAGGATGTTTAGGATTCCCAAAGACAGCATACCTCGTCCTAACCGGAATGCGAATGCTGTTTCGAGTCCAAGTTTTAGGGATCTTTGCAGCGTCGACTTCAACGTTCGTGGGGCTTGGTCCCCTCGGAGGTGACGAGCTTGCGTGGTATTGCAGTGCAGATGTGTTCGTAGGCGACAACGGACGAGACGATGTGGATGACTGCGACGGCTGGTGTTTGTGTTGAAAGTCTCGAACGGCCGGCTTGTGTGGTGAGCCGGGAGGTGAAGTCAGGTTGTAGTCGTTGAGACCGCGTTCAGTATTACCAAGAGATAGGCTGCGCGGTTCCTGCAGACGGGATACAGGAGGATTATTACTATCCGAGGCAGCGCGGATCTCTTTACGTCCTCTTGCGGTTTGGTGCGGGTACTGAAGAGGGTAGTTGCGTCAGTTCTGTAATGATTTGACTTTGTGCCAATGGTCTGATGAAGAGCTTGGATAAGGGACGAGTGGATGCTACCACGAGATTTCTCAGGCCAGCAGCGCGAGGAGGCAAATGATTGGCCATTATCACGACGATGCTCTGAGACATCATGCGCGAGGCTCGAAGGTTAGCCAATAGCGAGAAGCTTGGGCCACTGACGTAGATACCCATGCTTCGATCGCAGATCTGGAGAACCGTCGAAGGTTTGGTCCCGTTGAAGCAACGGCGTTTCCTCGCAACGCTGCCAGCATCGAGAGTGTTACGTGTGTAGATACACTCAATGGTGTGCACGCATCATTGTTGTCGAATCGTGTAGGGATCGGGCCAAGGAGAAGAAAGGGAGGAGGATGGTGATAGGACAGAGAAAGGGAGGATAGATTGCCAACGTACCAGTCGGTAAACAGGTCCCATTGTGCCAGACGGCAGCGGCTGCTCGGCGAGGAAAGCTGCCAGATCGTCCTCGATGAAGGCTGCTTCGTCGCTCGAAAAGGAGCGCCTCACAGACAATTGTGGCACATCCGATCTCGAGCCAGCCTGGTCGAGGGAGACGGCCGAGTCGCGCTTGAGGAGTAGTGAAGGTTGTTGTTGACGGCTGTTGCTGCTGACAAGGCCTCGGGCTGCAGCAGCGATGTTGTTGCTGATTTCTTGACGAGACATGGAGGATAAGATCAAGGGCTGGGGCACTACTTGAAAGGCAACTGAGGCCTGCTTTCGGTGCATGCAGAACCGTGAATTGAAGCACGACTTAGTGACTGCATCCACCTATATGTTCGCCTATACCAGACTGTCTGATATTATTGACTTATTCAACACGGCTGGCTTGCCACGGGCCGAAATGCAGGTCAAGGGAAGTTCGGGGGGCAGGGCTCAGGGCAAACTGCCGATCGGGTCGAATGGTGTGGATGATATTGGTACGGAGGCACTCAGCGGGTGTGTACCGTACACCAACGGAACGATGGAAGAAGCGTTGGACAAAGCCTTTGGTGTGAGCTAGGTATGCGCACATGGCGCGACAGCCTAGATATACTGAGTCCCCCCAAACGGAGGCTCTTGCTCCATTGTGTTGTTTCGGTTGGCCACCAACAAGGGCTTGCGTGCACGCCGCTACCCAGATCGTTGGCAGCCGCAGCAGGAGAGCGCATGCGACTAGACCCTTTCATGTATGCGAAACCCAATGGGAGCAGGAGCCGGGTGTCTAGTGGAGATGCAGCCCAGGGAGTTGAGGAGTAGGCTCCGCAAACGGCGGCGTCGGGGCGAGAGCGCGTATATCGCTGTGCATCGGCCTAACCGGCCGCTGGAACCTGCTGCTTCATGTGCATGGGCATGGCATGGACTCTGTGAAGTCTTCGCGCTGCTGCGAGGCCGACGATGTTGGTTGAGGTGCAAGGCTGTGGCGGATAACAAGACGAAGTCGTTATGCAGCAAGAACTGTTGTCGTCGATTCCCCCCACGACTTGATCTCGCTTGCGAGGCATCGATCGGATTTTCGCAGGGGTGTCAAGATCAGATTGACCTGATCAGTGCAGCGGTGGTATGACACGCCTGCAATCCGCCCGATCAGGCGCACGACGTATCTTTCGCATCTCAAAGCAGTGCATGCACGCATCCATAGGTGCATAGCTGCACAACAAATTCAGCCTGACATCGCGCCAGATCCTGCGCGCTCTCCACCCATCGACATGTCGCCGCCGACTCGGAACGCCGATGCATGAACCTGCAGCAGCTGCGAACTACTTTCGCCGCCATTGACGCTTCATCGCACTACTGCACCACGGCATAGGATACCAAGGATCAGTGACACCCAGCCCAATGGCTAGGCTAGCGATAGTCTAACTTGTCGAGTATCTGGGCTATCGTATTCGTGTGGGTCCAGATATCACCTGCTCCCAAGAACGGATGGGATATCTAGACATGCCGAACCATGTAGTGCTATGCTATCATGGGGACGAAACAGATACCTTACCGTTGAGTTAGGGAAAGTGGCAAGCTTGCGCGAGATATTTTTTTGCGCAGCATGTGGCTTTCTCGAAATGCTAACGCACATAGATTACTGTAACTAAAGTATTAGCCTTGTGTTCCTGGCTCCACCTTCAGAGCAACATGTAGAAAACGATCTGTCGGATCGGAGCAAGTGCCCGGGGCTATGTACCAGCAAACGGATGGCGGCGTCCTCTTTCCTAACCTTTTGCTTTCCGTGCGTACTCTAAACCCCCTCGCGGTCTAAGTTCAAACCTCGTGCTAGACCCCCAACAGCAGAGCAAACAGTACGGACTTTGAAGCTAGACCGCGGGACCCCAGACCAGTTCATCCGCTTTCCCAGACAACAACGCGATCATTTAGTGCATTTTTACACTTACGATTTGGGTGATGCGGAGACGGAGCTTGGCGAATGACAGATGCACTCAATTTGTGCCCACTCGTCGCGAACACGAATCTGAATCGCGCGATCGCCACTCCAACTCGTAAGTTACAGGCTTACAGCATCAACGCCTAAGGCGTACCACCCCATCTCCCACGACTAGGTCCCAAGTACCCGGCAATAACCATTGTAGGCAACTGCCCAGCCGCTTGAAAAGCAGTCCAAAGTCAAGACAAGCGTTCCTGACCTGGCGGAACTCTCGGACCCTGTTGGCCGCATGTACCTTACGCCGGCAGATCCCTACTTCTCTTCCTTCATACTGAGCAGTGTTATAGCCCCACCTCGGCACAGCGTGCCTCTTCATGTCTCTCCTCTGGAAATCATTTATTAACCTCTAAACCTCAGTGGGCCTCTGGCGAGAATGTTCTGTGCAAGGGTGCCTCATCCGGAAAGCCGAGAAAGCTGACAGCGAACATGGAGTCCTCGGTGGATGTTCCGACCAACTCTGCGGGTCCGGGGCCCACAGACCGGTTCCTAGCTGAGGGCGTCGGGGAGGTATATAACACCGTTCTTATAGATGCGAGTGGGGTTACTTATGCAAGATCGCTACCACCTAGCAATTCAACTTTCCCATATCTTACCTTTGTGGTTCCGGTAGTGTGGCGAGAACGTTTAGTATCTTGTTGGGTTGAGTCAAAGTCATTGAGCATCTGCTTTGATTGTTGGAGGGGAAGCGGATATGCTCGGCGGATTTCTTGCTTCGAATATCGTGTTGTCAGAATCGCGTCTTGAACTGATGATTGAGTGCTCGACTAAGCTTCTATGTTCCTATTGCTCAGTCTTTGACCCCGTCGATAAGAGGTAGTATTCCAATCACCTCAGATTCTTGTACTTATCTCTCACCTCCGCGTGCTAGATACATCTCTTCGTCAACTTGTTGTCACGAACATCGACAACGGGAGTAGATGCGGTAAATCTGTCGGGAAAGCAAGTATGAAGTCTGTCATAAGTGATTCCAACACATTCGAGAGAGTCAAGAGTGCGGTGACCATGCTGATGATGGACTTGATTTCGAGGCGTAACCCCAAACCCTAATTTTACACAATTCGTGTCTGCCAACTGCATGTGCATCCTCCACTGTGTGGAATAGCACACTGAAGGTACTTGTACTCCGAACGCTTCCCTGATTCGAGTAAACTGCCAGGCCCAAGCATTCACCCCAGAACAGAAAACATGGTGTGTCGCTAGTGAAGGAGATGTATGTTCTCAAGAGCGTTCCAGCCTCGGGTCTGTCCACAGTCACGACTGCCAGATAGTGGAATTTTGACGTACGTCATAGTGCAAGAACTACCTCCTTCGATGTGAACCTTCTTTGCGAAAATGCGCGTGATAGATTATGCTTCTCTGTGCGACATATTTCGTGGACAACCTACTTTCTCAAATCCTAATACCCCTATGCTGTCGACATCCATGTCCCTTGGCGGCGAGCTTACCTCGCTCTTCGTCAGCGCTTTGGCTGTCTGCGCACTGGCTTTCATTTCTGGCTGGGTCCGCAGTTGGCTTTTCTCCGGATCTGCGGTCGAATCCCTGCTCCTCCTCTTTGGTCCTTCGCTGCAGACGGTCGTGCCGCCTTGGGTGCTCGTCCTTTGCTTGAACGCCATCTACGCTGTAGCATCGACATCATGGCTGCTTCGTATCGTCTTCACGGTTCTCTGCTGGCCTCTTGTCGTGGCTTCGTCGATCGCGCAATATGTCTTGATCTCAAGCTTCACGAGAGGGAAACTCCGATGGCTGCTTCATCAGATGCACTTCTACCAGGATAAGGTGGCTTTCTTCAGTTTTCCAGTGCTGATAATCGATGCTGATATCACTGGCTTCGTGGCTGTCGAGGGAGTCACAGCGTCGCTGCTGACTTTGAGTATTGAAATCCACTCGATTGACGTTGGTATGTAGACATTTGAGCTCATAATCCTTGGACATACGCTCACTCTCTTCAAAATTCGTACAAAACCCAGGCTAACAAATGTGCAGGTCTGAACATCGGACAGGGCCATGAGATCCACGCCCATACAGACTCTTTGGAAATCAGGTTGTTCCGCCGTATTGCCATCGGCGAAATCTTCGCGGCGCACAAATGTCCCGAGGACGAGAAAGAAACACCAAGTGAAGTGGACGACGATCATCCCCATCTGTCCAGCGAGAGTCGCATCGTGAAGGACAACATTCGCCATGAAGCTAGCGTCAAGCACCAAGATGGAGCTACACCTGATGTCAAAGTTCCTAACCCTCAATTGACAAAAGACCGGACCCAGAGCACAGCTTTAGGCGACGAGGATGCGGAGCTCCGATACGCCGACATCCTAAAGGACATTCGCAATGGCGGAGGCCTGTATCAAATGCGCGAGCATTTGCGAAATGTCGATCGCGAGGACGAGTATTCAGACGTCGAACTCCGTGCGATGTTATGCACCGAACTGCGAAGAACTGGGCTGTCGCTACCGCAGCATTCTAGACGACTCACGACTTCCAGACTGGCAACTCTCTTCCCTGAGCCTAACATATTTGAATACGTGCCATCCGCCATGAGGGCACTCCTGTGGCTAGCGAGCCACACCCACCCAATCGATTGCCCTTCGATCTCTGTCGCCGGATCTGGCCACTGGTTGAACAGCATGCTCTCGCATTTCATATTCCGTCGTCATCTTACAGACGACCAACGTATCCGCGAGCTTGAACGCGAAGTATCAGAATGGCTGTCTGTGGGAGAGTATTGCGTCGACCTTGCGAATATCACGGCCTTGGGCCAAGTGCCTTTGCGCTCAGTATACAACATCAAGGCCGAGATACGTTCCACGAATATTGCAGTATCACGAATCGACGTGGAAGACAACAGCAGCGCACAAATGGCCTCACTAGCTGGTGTCGACGGGACTTTTGTCATCCCAACCTGCTTGCTGCCTAATCACTCTCATTTGGTTCCACCGGAGCCCTCAGCATCAGAAGTTTTCGAGGCGACCGAGAAGAAGAAGCAGGAGGAGAACGAGAAGCGTGATCAAGCCAAACCCAAGACAGTTGCCGAGGTCACCATAACAAATCCAGAGGGAGTAGAGCAGCGACCAAGCGAAGATCAAAGTGTGAACGAAGAAGACTCGGTGGATATCGATGCACTAGGTATCCTCATGAGCCTTCGCGTCACCCTTCCAGCGCATCTCGACGAGTCCTGCCTCAGCTTTGCCGCCACTCTCTCGAAAGCCGCGCAAATGATGGACATCGAGGAGTCAATCGTTGACCCGCCCACACCAGTTTTCGAGGAGGATTTCGACCTCACAGAGAACTTCCGTGACAAGTTTTCCAGGAAAAGCAAACGCTTCGGATCCGCCATCAAACATCCATTGCAGACTGCCCATGGCGCCTTCCATCGGGAGATGAGGAAAGCGACTGTAATGACGGTGAACGGTGCGTGGTTTGCAAAGTGGACGAATAAGATTCTCGAGCAACTTGCTTGGCTTAATGGCGATGTGGGTTATACGTTCGAGATTCCTGTTTCGCTCAAGCCATATCGGTAGTTCGATCATCAAATTTGCCATACAACTGAGCTACCTCAGGTTCCAGCTGTCTCAAGTCCACGTGCTATCCATCATCATGCTTTTCCCTCGATTGGCACTCCGACCAGTGTTTCCTCGGCAGGATATTTGTTCAAAGCTTCTGCATAGCGACAACATCGCTGCTCTGAACAAAATCCTCCAACTCTTCGATCTGTTCCTGCAAATCGGTGACAGAGACCTTCTCGTCCTCTACAACCAAGTTGATGCGCAGCTTCTCAACCCCGTAGCCAATAGGTATGAGGCTGGACGTGCCCCAGACAAGCCCATTAGCTTCGATGCCGCGCACGGCGCTCTCGAGATCACGCATGACCGTTGTATCATCTGCGATCCGATCAGCGATGAGAATATCGGAAGATCTCTCGTGTTTGTGGATTAGACGTACCCCAAGGCTTGATATCGAGAGTCACCATGGACTTAGCAGCAGGCTTCGGCTTCTTAGGCTGTATCGCTGGCTTCTCGTTGCTTGGTTGTTCAAGATTGGCAGACATGATGGTAGACTGCTTAGACGTTCGATCAGATGTGCTCATGTTTGAGTAGCTGGATATTGTTCGGTTTTGGGCTTACCTAGTAACTTCAATGAGCTGATGTTCAATAGACGTTTGACGTGTGCCAATGGGGATGCGATTGCCTCAGCTTTGGGTGCCTTCTTATAAGGAATCATTCCAATCCCTGCCGCACTGAACACATGCACCACGTTGCTGTCCCTTCGCATAGTTCGAGTCATCTCCGAGCTGATGCACATTTGACTCATCCATGCATCGCGCTGCTTCTCAATTTACTCCAGGTTAAACAATGCTGGTGTCTGGAGTCATACATGTGAGCAGAAGGATCGGTGGCATGCGCCTTGGCTGAGGATCTGGCCAATCAAAGTCGTAAATCTGTACGGATGGCGGAAGAAGCGAAAGCTGAATGCGACGCAGCACTGTGCACAAAAAATGCATGCAGTTTGATTCGGAAACACCGTTTCAGAACAGCCATCGGTTTCTACGTTGATCGCTTGATTGACGCTTGGCAATGTTAGCTTGTGCTTCTCATAAACTTTGTGAAATAAACAGAGGTTATGCATGATACCGATGTCTGTATTCTCGCTATGCAATGAATTTGCACCTTCAACCAAATGCTTCGCTTCCAATGTGCTCTGTTGTTGTGGACAACGACCATCCCAAGAAAAATACAGGAAACTCAAGAAAACCGCAAAAAAACCACAATCCCCGACCTCAAAACAGAGCGCCAACCTTGAATGCCCCAACTACCTCCCCAAACGCCTCGCTGACCGACCCAAAGGATACCGTTCACAGGTAATAACACAGAAGCAAACTCAGTTCCATCCGATGATCCCTTCGCCGAGAACAGTTTGCTCTCTCAAGAAAGAGACTCGTCGACCAATAATGCCATCGCCACCGACACCCAAGTCCAGACTGTGATCAAGGCTAAAGGCCTGGCCATTGGATGCAACATGAGGGACCGCAAAGCGATGGAGAATGGATGCTTCTGCGAGATTACCGCTTGCGAGGTCTCCATCACGACTGGAAAAATTTGTTAGCCATGTCGCCAGAGGTTGAGATGAGGAAAAATAAAGAGCTTACTGTATCACAAAGTAGCTGCCTGGAAGGCCGGCATCGAGTCCGTCGAAAGTTGCTACTGTGTGCGCACTCTCTGTGCCGGCGGCGAGTCTAAGGGAAAGCTCTCGCTTGAGTTGAGGTCGGTGTGAGGAGCATCTGGGCTGAAGCACGACGATAGTACCGCCTTGGCTAGTTCTGCTAGACGCGCCGTTGCACATTGTTGTATGTCCTGTTGAGAAATACGTAGGGTGACTTGTTGAGTGTTTGTCGGGGATGCAACCGGATATCGATGAGGTACACAGCGTGTTGGTTCACAGTAGTATGACTGAGTGGTAGTCTCAGGCCAGTGTTTGTAGTGTCCATTTGGGTGCTTGACAACGATAATATACCTCGATGGTACTCACGTGACCGTGCTTTGAGCAAGTTCGATGGCGCGTCGAGCGTGAATGAGCAAGTTTAGGAATCACCTGTCTCACACATAGCGACTGCTGTCAGACAGAGTACAGGGCTGAGCTCGTGATATGTGGTTTGCGGCTCGCCTGTCAACACGGGCATCTAGATCTGCGCCACGCGATCTGGATCTGGTTCTTCAGCGCGCGGCTGGTTGTCTTCACGGTCGCATGTCGGACCTGGATGCGCCCGGCATGGCCTTTGTTCTCACCTTCACCTTCAGGCCTTGGAAAGACGCAGACTGTCAGTAACTGCGTGCGCTCACCACATGTGACTGCCGGTATTGTTAGCAAGAAGGCGTCATGGTTGCTGCAAGTGCATCGATGCGATGAGTCTGGCCACGACGCCAAGCCTTTCGTCGAGACAGTGGAGGGTTAATAAGACATGGTTCCTGCTTGCTGCAGACCTCTAAAGAAACCAGGACACTACACATGATACCATTAATTGTACAGAGAGACAATACAATCAGACATAACTGGATTGATCGCCGGTTCCGTGTCGACCTTGCAGCGAGACTACATGCATGAGGTGATCATCCACCATCATGAACATGATGGGCTAACAACATGGCTGCACTACAAAGCTGAGAATTTGATGAAGGTACACAACAGACACAGGAACAAAGTGGAAGAAGAACAGCAAAGTTTCAGAAAAAACCACCCCCAAAGGCAAAGATGAGATACAATAAGTATTTAAGAACATTGCAAACCTTGAAGAACTGTCAGTGATGTTCAGTTGCTGCTTTGCAAAGTGTAAAGAACGCGACAGAGCTTGTGCAGTCAGAAAAGCCGTTTTAACGCACGCCCATCCGCCGGCGCTGTGCCACGCCATCCAAAACGAATAGCATGGTCCAGCGCTCGGAAGCTCCATTATACGACGTGACAAGCACGTCGCTTTAATTGTAACTCCACAAGCGATCCTCCCATCGAAGCGCAAGCGCAACAATGGTACGCTATCCGAAGGGGAACTCGGCAGATTAGGCTACCCAAGGGTTCGTGGAATGGATAGACTGGGTGTCATCCTCAAGCATTGGGGAGAGTATAGAGGAAGCTTACCCGTTAAATTGGTGTGAGAGCTGGGTCCGATGTGTTTCAAATATCTGTGTGTTCTTCAATGCAAGTCAGTTATTGGTCATAACAACAAATGATTGAATAGTGAAGGTAGCTTTGTCCGGATCAGACAGGTAAGCTTGGTAGGTGTTGTCCACATGTACGCTTTGAGTAGCAGAACTGAATTATGATACACTCATCACAGAAGGATTTGGAAATGGGAAGGAAGGTTGTGAACGTACCATTAGTGCTGTAGCAGGGAGGTGATTGCTGAAAATGTTCGAAGAGGCCGAAACCACAGTTGCCACACTGTTGAAGGGGGGCTTGTGGTTGTTTTGTTGAAGCAAAGTGCAGTTCACGTGTTTCAAACCATCTGCATATTTGTTAGCACACTGCGCAAGGTGTAGTGCGAACTGGTAATATGCTGTGTGATGGCGAGGTAGATCAGATGGTGATGCATGTTTGTTCGTGGCTCATAAAAGGTCGCCGGAACAGAAGTGATAGACTTCATCGTATGAAGCCTGTGGATGTGCATGGTGGTGAGTAGTGTAACGTACCTGGTGTAATGAAAGACCGCTGCAATGCCCGTCATCTGGCTGCAGCGGTCTGGTGTTGCGTGGCCGAGAAAACACATCTTCGTGCTTCGTGGCCCACCACGCGTGGTAAGTCTCCCGACCGCAAGAAGTCATCACGTGGCCATGCGCCGCTACCACGTTTGTGTGTTGCAGGCTGGCCAGTTTGTCTTTGTACCTCCTTGTCTGGAGATGATAGTGAGAAGTCTCGGACAAGTAAGTCGCAAAGCTGGAATAAGTCTTCTTCGAAAGCACGCTCGGGCCACTCTTGGCACCTCCGCCTCTCGCCGCGGACTTCTGAGGCCGGCGACCATCGAAGAACGTCTGGAGAGCAGCCAGAGGGTTAGCAGACGAGAACAACGAGGGTGCGCTTTCGCCTCAGGATCTGGAACACCACCACGCAAAGCGGTTGAAATCACATTATGGCAGCGACCATTGCTGCAGAAGCCGCATTGGCGGCGCCCTTCAAAGTGGGCTTGAAAGAAGTCTACCTGTACGTCCATCTCTTGCAATCGAGAATACCTTGAAGGATACAAATACTAATTGCTACAAAAAGGCCCAACTTCCACATCACGCTCCACCGCACACCCAGACAACCGCCAAACTTCGCCAGTTTCACCGTGCCCCTCTGGTTCAGCAAGCTGGATCTGCGCGATTACCTCTTCCACGCCTACAACGTGCGCATCCAAGGAGTCCGCTCGTACGTCAAGCTGCAGCGCGTCACACAGGGCAAGCCCTACACAGTCGGAACCGAAGAATACTCGAGACCGCAATACAAGAGATGGCACAGGCCTCCGAGCATCAAGAGGATGACCGTGGAACTGGAGCGCCCCTTCGTGTGGCCCGAGCCTCTGGAGGACATGTCAAAATTCAACCAGGACCAAGTGCAAAAGTACAACGATGAGACGAAGCAGATGCAAGAGAAGCTAGCTCCCACGGGCGACACTCTGGTCAACGAGGAGAGGAGACTTTCGATGAAGGAGCAAGCCAAGGCGCTGCTTGAGGGCAAGGCGAAGTGGAAGCCGGTGGATCAAAAGTTCTCGAGGCAGAGCAGGTGAAAGGGACTTGCAGGGCACAGCGCGGCGTTAAGGCATTGAGGGAAGTATATCCCGTATCAGGGTTTTTGTACATTACATGTAAGCTATGCAGCTATGGCATTGAACGTTATCAGCAGCGATGCGTGACACCAAGCAAAAAGGCCAGACCCAGCCCTCCCATGTCGACCTGACGTTCCTGAGATCCCAAGTCGTGTCTCATGAGTTCGAAGGACCCGGGACGTGTGCAGGCACGTGGCTATAAAACTGGTCGTACCTGCGGTCGGTGTACACGAAATCGCAGCGGTCGCAATCTTCACGGTTGCGCCCCGGGACGTCGCCACACTCGCCACACAGCCCTATGGTGTGGTAGCAGTAGTGCTTGTTGCATCCGAACCTGTTGGTAATGGCGTTCTCCGGCTCATCAGGGGCGAGACTACGCAACTTGTTGAGTCCTGGTATATGGTCAGCTAAACTGCGAAGGCATGTCAATATCACGACGTACGCTTCTGGTGTCGTCTGGCAACTTTGCCTTTGGATGTCTCCAGCTCTCGCTCGTGGTACTCGATGATGAACTCCCTCACTCGCTTGGCCCGGGCCTTTCGCTGACGCTCAGCTCTCTCTCTGAATTTCAGGTTCATATGCTTGACCCAGTCACCGTGGACAAGATCTGCAATTCGGCTGAGATCTTTGCGGCGGAAATAGAAGACGGTGATGGTCTTGAAAACAGGGAAGCCGAGTGTTTTGTACTCGGAACCGTACGGGATGGCAGGCAGATCGGTGAACTTCGCACGCGGCCCGGGTTTGCGTGACTTCATCAGCATGTAGTCGCGGAGATCGTAAGACTTCAAGGCTTCAGTGAGCGTCTGTGAAGTTTTGGTCAGCAGCCAATTCATGGAGCTATGGAACGAAGTTGACGAACCACAAATGTGCCATTGGTGCTCGACTCGCACTTGGCGCAAATCGACACAGCGTTGGCGAATTTCCCTGGTGTGTAGGCGTGCTTCAGGCAGACAGCGCACTTCGATTGCAACGTCCGCCAAAGCTTGATGCGGTGGACCTCGCGAGGTTCCTCTTGAGGTTGGTCGGCAATTCTCGCCGAGCGACGCAGACGGCTCTTCCGCTCCTCTGCGGCCTTCTTTTGTTTCTCCATGCTTTCCGTTACCCTCCGGAGCATTTCAGGATCGTTGCGGCAATAGTGAACATAATAGGGGACGGACAGTGTCTCTTGGTTCATGGTCAGGAATTTGTGAGCAAAACCCTCAGTGGCGTGGTAGAAAAGGTGCGACATGGCTGACATCGAGATGAGAGCATGAGGACGCCACTTGTAGTTACCCTCCTTCATCTTGACGCCGCGCTCGGGGTCGTGGTCCAGAACCAGGAAGGACAGAATGTGATCGATGATCTCAACCGGAGTCTTGCTGATGAAGTCCAGGGATGGATCGACTTCGCCATTAAAGGCATTTGGAAGGTCGTCCTTGTAGCGTGGCCAGGTTGGAAGCTCCACAACGCCCTCTTCGTCGTCGGACAAGACAACCTCACTGGACTCGGAAGACTGGACTTGCTTGGACCTGGTGTTGTAGCGAGGTGCTGGTGGCGACACCTCTGATGTGACCCCCTGAGGTTGCGTTGGCGTTTTCTTCTTCTTGTTGGCCAGCCTTTTCGGGATGACGGTGGATTCATTTTCATCTGAAGCATCATCGTAGACGGGCTGAGATGCACGCGTGGACCTCATGCTGCGATGGGGTGGCGGTGCTGTTTGTTCAGTGGACGGCCCTTTCGCCGTCGCGAGTGCACGTATGCGTGCCATGCTGATGATGGCGGGCGGTTATGTCGGGTTTCATGAGCGTGACGAGGATAACAAGAACAAGAGCTCAAGTTTGGAGTCGCGAGCCTATTGAACCTCCAGGCAGCCAGTCGCGTGGTGGTCTAAGGAAGGCGCGCGAAGCTCGACACCAACTGACCTCACCTTACTCAAAGCCCGAAAGTGAAGGTAACAGAAGACAACCTGGAAGGCTCGGACCAGAAATCATCACAGTCAGTCAAGGTCCCAAGCAGTATTTAAGGCTGATTTTAATTTAGTCGATCAATAAATATTTTCGTCGATGGTATGCGAGCGCACCCAATCGAGACACACGTAGATGTCAGTAACTTTGGAACCTGAAGGGGACAGAATGGAAGACTTCAATACCTTAGGGTCGTGTACCCTAAATGCTTGATACATGTACCTGCATGTGTACATGTACATGTACTGCACGTGTACACACACATATAAAAGACGCCCGATTCGATCATCCCGGTGGCTCCAACAGGATTTACCACAAGACTGTGTTTTGATGCAGTTCACTAAGAAATCCATCAACGGAGGAACGATTGTGCAAGACTCTGTTGGAGTCAAGACTGTGCCGACTACATGTATTCAAGACGCCACGGAAGAGAAATATCATGAGACATGAAAGTATTGTCAATATCTTGCCCACAATATCTGGGTATCTAAGCTGCTACTTTATCGCTGATCCCACCCCATTTTATTCTTCTAACCGTAAATGCATGACAAAAAAGGAGCTCTACTCGAACTCAATGGTCGCAGGCGGCTTGCTGCTGACCTCGTAAACAACGCGCGCAACACCCTGGACCTCGTTGCCGATCCTGTTGACAACCCTCTTGAGCCACTCGCCGTCGAAGACGAAGGAGTCGGCAGTCATGAAGTCGGATGTGGAGACCGCGCGGAGCGCGACGATGTAACCGTGGAGTCTCTGGTCGCCGACGACACCGACGGCCTTGCCCTCCATGAGCGCGGCGAAGGCCTGTGCGATCTTGTTGTAGAGACCGGCAGCGCGGATCTCAGAGATGAAGATGGCATCTGCCTCCTGCACGATGCGGACCTTCTCCGGGGTGACAGCGCCAATGATGCGGATGGCAATACCGGGGCCGGGGAAGGGGTGGCGCCAGACGAGGTCGTGTGGGATGCCAAGGTTGGTACCCATGGCGCGGACCTCATCCTTGAAGAGCTCACGGAGAGGCTCAATGAGCTTCAGAGACATCTTCTCGGGGAGACCTCCAACGTTGTGGTGAGTCTTGATGGTAGCACTGGGGCCCTTGAAGGAGATAGACTCGATCACATCGGGGTAAAGGGTGCCCTGGAGGAACCACTCGATCTCTCCAGCCTGGGGTGTGTTGTGTGCGGCTGCCGTGAGCTCGTTGGCCTTCTCTTGGAAGCAGTCGATGAAAGTGTTGCCAATGATCTTGCGCTTCTTCTCGGGGTCAGAGACGCCGTCGAGAAGCTTGAGGAAACGGTCGGCAGCATCAACCACGTGGAGCTGAATACCGAGACCCTCAGTGAGTGTCTTGTAGACCTGCTTGGCCTCGCCACCACGAAGAACACCGTTGTCAACCAGCACAGCGTGGAAGCGGTCGCCAATAGCCTCCTTCATGAGCTTGGCAGCAACAGTGGAGTCGACACCACCGCTGACCGCACCAATGACCTGGCCCTTGTCGCCAACAAGAGCCCTGATTCTCGCGATCTCCTTGTCCACGAACGCGTCCATTGACCAGTTGGCCTGAGCCTTGCAAATGTGAATGGCGAAGTTCTTGATCAAAAGCGTGCCCTTAGGGGTGTGAGTCACTTCGGGGTGGAACTGAATGCCGTAGTAGGGCTTCTCGGAGTGAGCAACGCCTGCGAAAGGAGCGTTGGAGGTCTTTGCGATCGTAGTGAACTGGTCAGGCAGCTGCGAGAGCTTGTCGCCGTGGGACATCCAGACCTCGAAGTCCTGTCCAAGGCCCTTGAACAGCTCGTCGACGTGGTCCGACATGTTGGTGTGCGGCACAAGCTCGAGCTCGGCGCGTCCGTATTCCCTCTTGTCACCGGCAGCGACATTCTTGCCGTGAATCCATGCAAGCTCTTGCATACCATAGCAGATACCGAGAATGGGCACGTTCAAGTCGAAGACCGCGGGGTCAACGTGGGGGGCATCGTCGGCGTAGACGCTGTAGGGACCGCCAGAGAGGATGACACCCTTGGGCGTCCAGCCCAGCTCAGAGATCTTCTGAGTGCAAGGGAGCATCTCAGAGTAGACATTGATCTCGCGCAGGCGGCGGGTGATCAGGTGGGTGTACTGGGAGCCGAAGTCGAGCACCAGGATGGTGTCGAAGAGGGAGTGAGGCGGAGGCGGCGCCTCGTTGACCTTAGCATCGGCGGAAGACATTGCGAAGATGTGTGTGTGTGTGTGTATTGGTAGGCTCCAATGAGCAGATTATTGTGTTTCTACATCATCGAGAGCAACGAAAGAGTCGGAAGCGGGCAGCGAGGACTAACTTTGTAGACGACTCAGTCGAGAAAATTCTTATCTTATCGCGATTTTAGCGCCAAAGCTGCATCGTACCGAAGAACAAGCTTGAGTTTGGGCGTGAAGACGTCAAAATATTACCTTACTAAATTGTATAATAAAATATCACATCGAAAGACTCCAACGGCCAGCCACTCAGCAAGCCAACACTTCAATTAATCACACTACACAACTCGCACAAAGTACGCAAAAATGGGCAAGCGCAAGTCCACCGCAGAGGACAAGGCCGGCGAGATGGATGTCGACGGCGACTCCAGCGACGATGTAGGTCACTTGGGAAAAAATGCAATCGACATATCGTCACATATTATAAGACCCTCAAACTGACACAATGTTCAAGAACGCATCCATGATCGACGTCGACTTCGAATGGTTCTCCCCCTCAGAAGCAGTCGACTTTCACGGCCTCAAAAACCTGCTCAAGCAACTCTTCGACGTCGACAACCAGCTCTTCGACCTCTCCGAGCTGACCAACATGATCCTCGAGCAGCCCGCGCTGGGCTCCTGCGTCAAGACCGAAGGCGAAGAATCAGACCCTTTCGCCTTCCTGACCGTCCTGAACATGCACGAGCACCGCGAGAAAAACGTCATCAAGCAGCTCGCCTCGTACCTGTCCGCCAAAGCCACCGCAGACCCGGCTCTCGGCCAGCTGAAGAGCTTGCTATCGCCCGAGTCGAAAGCGCAGGTCGGTCTTGTGCTGTGCGAGCGCTTTATCAACATGCCTCATCAGATCGTGCCGCCACTTTACACGATGCTGCAGGACGAGCTGGCTGAGGCGATCAAAGAGAAGGAACCTTATGAGTTCACTCACTACCTTATCATCTCCAAGTGCTACACCGAAGTCGCTTCGAAGCTGGACGTTGAGGACAACCCTCCTTCGAAGAAATCCAAGGCTGCTAATGCGAAGTCGGAGGTCTTTTACTTCCACCCCGAGGATGAGATGTGGCAAAAGCACGCCGCGGCGCATGCTGGGTTCGACTACAACCTGGTGGGAGCTGATGGTGCGAGTGATGCGAAGCGTGCTTTCCAGGAGTTGGGTATTAGGCCACAGGGCAATGCCATTCTGATCGAGGCGAGCAAGTTTGGACAAGCTGTCAAGGCTGTCGGAGATTACCTCAGTGGTTGATAGATTGCTTGACGTAAAAGTACCTTGTTATGATGATGCGCTTGATCTAAGCAAAACGATTTGATTCACCTCTAGTCCAATTGCCATAATGTAGAACTTGACGATACAGGTACAGCTCAAGTTTATCAGAAACGCTAGTAAAATGGTTTGTAACTGTACAATGCACCGTGCAGTCTGCCGTGGCAGAGAC
>Ga0265797_10003770_pt1 | contig 23919 bp, 24 predicted proteins | sample P2T30metagenome_FD_192433 | JGI IMG/M metagenome (GOLD analysis project Ga0265797, IMG submission 192433) | Plant litter microbial communities from East Loma Ridge, Irvine, California - P2 T30 | ecosystem: Environmental > Terrestrial > Plant litter > Unclassified | place: USA: California... | reverse complement strand
AGTGCAGCTCCAAGCTCGTGCATACCGTTGCAGCCAACGCGGGCACACCGAGATGCGCATGAACCAGCCACTTCAGCACAGCTGTGCCCTTATGTGTGTAGACAGCTCGGAGGCAGTTCCATGGTCCAGCCAGCCAAGGATCAGTCGCAAGAAGTCATGTGCTGCACAGCTATATTAATGAAGCAACTTGCTTCGCTACCAACTCGCTCTGCCAAATCTCTTGTTGACAATGAGATATATAGTTCCTTGCGATATACCTTCGGTGCTTAGATCGTCGGTTTTGCTACCGTGGTAAGAGCTTACAAGAGCTTACTTGTTCCAAAACCAACGAGATCAATGCACGATGGTCTAATGACCATTTGTAGAAGCCCGGCTTGTCCATCTCTTGTCGCTTCGTCATGTCTATATCCGAACAAGTCGGTCTTCGGCATCAAAATTCACCCGTAGAGCCTTATATATACCGGCCTACACGATGTTTGGATGATAAGTTACACACCATACAAGTTTGCCTTGGACCTCAAGCGTGTCTCACCACACTGACACGACGATCATCAGCGTTGAAGCCGTTTACGCAATACTCGCATGGAAGACGCAACACTGTCGAAGCTGACAGATGCATGAGTCGATCGAGCCGCATGTGTTTGTCACTCAATTACTGATGGTCTCCTGCTACATACATGTATTTCATGGTTATCATACATGCTTCATTCGAGGGATAACTTTAAGGGTTAGTAGGGTTGACCACTGTAAGGGTACGTGTACATGAGTACAGGTACCTCGTGCCTCCTACACAACGTTCACTTGAGGCAGACGACTCCCTTTGAATGATCGATGTATCTTCGCCAATCTGCCTTGTCCTCAAGGAGAGGTGTGCTAAGATTGGTGCTGCACGCCTAGGGGACCTCATCGTCAGGCGGAGCGTGGCAGCCACGTGTGACCTGATTGACTTTTATCCCACAATCCATCAAAGTGATCGTCAATCATCCGAGTGGGGTCTCAGGCAAAGGAATCTCACTACACCTCGGGCGAAAAATGCACGAAATGGAGGGGTTATGGGACCTGCTCTCTGTTTTCAAAATATAGACGCTGATTGCCTCCAACCATTCGATGCCAACAGTAACAAAACCTAGACACCAAGCCACAGTATCGTCGCGGCGCATCTAATCGACGCCAATAAAGACTCAAGCTCGCCAAGATGATTGGCTTGGGAAGCAAACACATTGTCAACGCTTTCAACCTATGGGTCGTCGTCTTTGTGGCACTTGGTACCCTCTCGACAGCTTATGGCCTTGCGATTATAGGCTCCACGGTCGGACAGCCAAACTGTAAATAAAGCTGCCACAACAAGACTCGTCAGGCTCACTTACTGAAGAATCTAGTTTACACATACTTCAACCTCGCGCCTCAAGGCGAGCAAGGTTACACATATACTACCAACATCATCGGTGCTCTGAACGGAGTGAACAGCGCTGGCGCAATTATTGGATGTATCATCAGTGCCTGGTCAGCGGATGCTTATAGCAGAAAACGCACCATACAACTCGGATGCATCATTCTTATCGTCGGAGGTGCGATATGTGCAGGCTCGGCCAATATTGGCATGTTTCTTGCTGGTCGCGTGATTGCCGGCATCGGAAGCGGCATACTAGCTGGTCAGTATCACCTCTCCTCAACCAGCAAGCTCCATTAACCGAGCACACAGTCGTCGTACCCATGTATCAAGGGGAGATCTCGACCGCCGAGACCCGTGGTGCCATGATGTGCGTTACGGGCGTGGCCTACGCATTTGGATACACCTTGGCTGGCTGGCTTGGGTTCGCATGCTTCTTCTTCCCAGCCGATTCTCCGAATGCGACCTTTGCATGGCGGTTCCCACTGGCAGTGCAATGTTTGCCTCCGATCGTTGTGCTCGCCGGAAGCGGCTACATCCCCTTCTCACCGCGTTGGCTGTTATCCAAGGGCAGACGTGAGGAAGCCTTCGATGTCGTCAAACGTCTGCACCGCACGCCAGACGACAAAGAGGATATCGCCGCTCGCCAGGAGTTCTACCTCATGGAGAAACAGTATGAGATGGACGCTCAGTTCGTGATGCGCCCTCTCGAGATCTTCCGCACTGCACCGAACCGGCGGCGGTCATTGATCGCTGCGATCATGATGTGGGGAGATCAGTTTCTTGGTATTTTCGTGCTCACCAATTACGGTGTCCTCATATACGCATCTCTCGGACTCCAGGGTTTCAGACCGCTGTTGTTGAACGCTTGTTGGACGACCTTCACCATCATCGGCAACATCTGGACAGCATTGTATATCGACCGTTGGGGAAGGCGGACTTTCCTGCTCATCGGAGCAACCGGCGTAACGGTCTCTCTTGTCTTCCTCTGCGCCTTGACTGCAAAATACCTCAACACGACAAATACAGCCGGCCTCAATGCGGCTGTTTTCTTCATCTGGTTCTTCATCTTATGGTGGTGCTTCTTCGTTGACGCAACTCAATACGTCTACGTCAGCGAGATCTGGCCGAACCACCTGCGTTCACAGGGCACTGCATGGGGTCTGGCTTTCTTCTACCTTGCTTCAGAGATCACGCTCGTGGCTGCTCCGGTCGCGCTGAACAGTATCGGCTGGCGATTTTATCTGGTACTTATTGTGCCATCTGTGTGTTATATCGCGGCAATCTGGTTCCTTTTCCCGGTGAGTATCGCAGTACCGACGCGACATCTAGTAGCAAGTATTGACTCTGATATAGGAGACCAAAGGACGGACTTTGGAGGAGATTGGGTCTTTGTTTGGCGATAAGCATATCGCGAGCCACTGGTACGGCATCAGCGAAGAAGAAAAAGCTGAGATCGCGAGGAACGCTCTTCAGACGACGAAGTCTGGCCGCATTTCGCAACAGAATGACGGCAGAGTCACAGAGAAGAATGATGGGTTGCAGATGGATCATATTGAATCTGCTCCTGGCAAGGATAGATAGTCCAGCCCAAGTTGCAAAATGCCGGCGTTGCAAGCAAAGACTTACTTAAGAGCTCATCAGAGGCCATTGACGGACAAACAAGCTCTGTTGTCACCAAGATTAGATCTGTGGAAAAGGGTAGTTAGTCTGTATGTTTCGTCCGCCGATGTAGTCATCTTTACACGCAAATGATAGATTCTTTCCTGGAGATGGATTAGCCTGTCCTTCAAGATCAAGTCTTTCGCATCTCTATGCCCACTGTCTTGGCAATCCTGCATCTACAGTGGTATGACCGAATGGACCGATCTCGCTTATTCACAGCGCATTCTTCGACTTTCGATCTCTGGGCGTAGGCGAGGTTTGCCCATCTTAGACACAAATAAAGTTTGGTCAACCAAAGTCTAAAACAGCCGACCCTTCATACAGTAAGATGCTGCGCTGCGGTATGATGTGGCTGGCAAAGTTGTCCTTTTTCGTGTATCTAAGCAAAGCAGCGAGATCGAGCTGAACACTCAGCTGAAACAAACTGATTAAACTGTGCGCAGCTCAGCTGTGAAGCTCCAGCTGTCAGCATTCAACACACACATAACAGGCCCGCCACCCTAAAGTACAAATATATCACACTGACTGCCGTCATAAGTTCAACGCAGCTGCGACACGACTCTCACGAACACAAGATGTCAATCCCGAACTCCATCCAAGTCTCCAAAGCCCCCAAATATTCGTCATGGTCAAGGACCAAAGAGTACCACATCGGCACAGCTGATGCGCCACTCTATACATGCAAAGAAGTCATATCCTGGTCTGGTAAATTCACCTTGGATCTCTACTGCGGCTCAACAACAGAAGGCTCGTCTGTTGCGAATTCCACGAGCGGGAGTCTACGCAAGAACGAGGCTGTCATCACGATCCCCGTCACCAGTCAGGCCTACGACAGCCAAGGCGATGCAGAGATCAGCGAGCCTTTCCGCAGACACACGAGCCTGAAACACGAGACGTGGGACTTTGTCATTGCTATTGTGAGCGGCAATGAGCGGTATGTGGAGAAGTTTGAGTGGCGTCGCTCTCACGGCGACGAAACCGCTTCGCTCCGTGATGGCAAGAGCACTTATGGCTGGAAACTGGTACGACTTAGCTCTGGAGACTCTACTGCAAATCGCGCCAAAGACGATAGCAGAGTGCTGGGGGAGTCAAGCGATGGAAAAGAAGTTGTGGCTGTCTGGACCGATGACACGCAGACCTGGTTCCGGAAAGCGGAAAAGGGCGTCGTAGCAAAACTGGAGTTCACTGGAAGTGGTGCTTTGAGCGGCGATGGCGGCCTGGGAGACAAGTGGAAGCTTTTCGTGGCAACGAGTGCGTTGCATATGAGGCAGGTAAACCTTCAGTATGCACAGGCCGCTAGTAGTGCCTCCAGTGCGTCCGCCGCTAGTTCTGCTGCTACTGCAGCTGCTACTTAAGTACTGACGGTCCTATCTAAATAGAATTTGATTTGCTTGCATGGAATGTGATATTTCTCAAATGACTCTCGAGTGCAAAGGAATCATTTGTAGTCATGGATGGACAGCAGAATTATGGAGCTCAGTGTTAGTTCGTGACTACTTCTGAACCAGATTGATCAGGACAGCCATGTTGTAAGCAGCGGATCGTCGCTAGGAGAATCCTTAGGTTATCTTGATAACTTTTGTATATCGTACATAGGATGTGATCCTGTTGTCAGCCTTCTAAAATAATGACACCACTATTACAAACACAAGCCACCCAGGTTATTCTGCCAGTCAAAGACTCAGAATTACGTGAATCTTTAGTTTGTGACAGGGATGTTGCGCTCCAAATATCCGCTCCAAGTCGGAGGCGTCTTGGATCGCTGGAAGTCCGAGTCGGTGCTGATCATCAGATCCTCAATGGCACTCGCGAGCTTGACCAGCGTAGCTTCGCTGAACGCAGTGCCTAACACACCCAAGCTAAACGGCATCTTACTGAAGGAGTGTACAGAAGCAGGGACAGTAATGATAGGGTAGCCCGCCTGTGCAGCGACTTGCACGCTCTGTGCGACATCCGGAGGTATCAGCAGAGCGTCGAGTTGGTCACCTCCATTGTGAAGTGCAGCGTCAATGCCGTCTTCGCGTGTGGTGCGCTGACAGAATGCTAGTGCCTGCCAGTAGGTCTCGTTCTGAATGCCTTTTGAGTCTAGAGATGCGATGAAACCGTCTTGACCGGAGCCGAAAGCTGGTTGAATGCCGGGAGTTCCGCCTTCGCTACCGACATTGTCGATGTTGTACTGTACAATATCTTCCAGCGACTTGACTTTCGTGTTGGAGACCTCGGAAAGGTAAGTGGCGATATTATTGTAAAAGTCGACTTTGATGTAGCTGTATGATGATTCGTTGGGATAGCCGCGGGTTGAGCCGTAGTCCCTACACGGAGGTGTCAGTAGGCTGTCGCTGTGTCTGCAAATTTATAAGTCACTTACCAGTTCCAGCCGTCAGGGCTGACAATTTCGGCAGCATATGGAAGCTCAGTACCGTTGACCACGGTTGCGCCTGCATCCTTGATCATCTCCACCATAGCGTTGAGAACATCAAGTTGCTCTTGGTCGGCCAGATGCCAAAAGGAGGCGTAAGGAATGCCGAACTTCATGCCCTTTAGTGCTTCTGATTTGCTAAGATATTGCGCGTATCCTTTTGCGGGCGTCTTTCCAACCTGCGCCAGAGTGTAGTTGTCGCGCTCGTCGATGCCGTAGATAGCATCAAGAGCATATACGGCATCAGCAACAGTCTTGCCAAAGGTGCCGACAGTGTCTTGGTGCTCGCTCTCAGGAATGACACCAGCTCGAGAAGTCAAACCCACAGTAGGCTTGAAACCTATAATTGCATTGCGCATTGCTGGGTTAATGACGCTGCCGTCGGTCTCAGTTCCCAGGGTGAACGGAACAACATTGTTGGAGACAGAGATAGCACTTCCAGAACTGCTGCCACCAGGGTTTACGGTGAAATTGTAGGCGCTTCTGGCTTGGCCACCGCGTGCTGAGTAACCTTCAGAGTAGTTGTTGCTTCGCATGTCAGCCCACTCACTCAGTGTAGCCTTTCCCAGGAGCACAGCACCGGCATCGCGCAGCTTCTTGACCACATGTGCGTCGCGTGGAACAATTGATCCCTGGAGAGCCCAGCTGCCAGCAGTCGTCTCCATCTTGTCCTTCGAGGCGATGTTGTCCTTGACAAGATAAGGAATGCCATGCAGGTTGGAGCGAACCTTGCCTTGGCTCCGTTCCTGATCCAGAGTTATGGCAATATCCATAACATCAGGATTGATCTCAAGCACTGAGCTAGTCGGACTTGTCAGTAATTTCGCTCGATGATTTCTGATGAAGTTTGTGCAATCTTACTTAATATACTGGTTGGTCTGATAGTATCTCTGGATGTAACATGTCACCAGCTGCACAGTGGTGAGATTTCCGCTTGTCATGAATTCCTGCAACTCGTCGATGGTGGCATCTTCGATCTTGTGGCCCTTGCAGAGTGGCATTGCGTGCCATGCCGAAGCAGAGACATTGTTGTACGATGTAGATGGCGACTCTGTGTAATCTCCAGGCGCTGCTATTGCGCATACCGCCAGGGTGGCAGCGATACCGAGAAAAGAAACCATGTTGCAATCACGGCAGTTCACCATGCGATGCAGAAGGTTCCGAGAGCTGTGCGTCGAGCAGGCAGGTCAGGTGTGCGAAAAGAGTGGTCAATGGAGGTGGCCGGGAGAGCTTGACGCCTCTTCACGGCAGGGCAAAGGGCTTGCCACATGTGCCCTCATGGCACGGCCGTTAAGGCACACAAGGTTCTCATTTCGCGATGCAAGACGTAACCTTACACAAGCTGCGAAGTCGGCAAAGTCGGGAGTTCGGTTGCTCTTTCTGAGATCCAAGGATCGGCGAGCCTCGAAGGCGCCTCCCTTCGTCGGAAGCCACATGCAAACGGCCCGAAATCCTTCGTCTTCGCCCTCCGATCTGGCCCGTTGAAGTGCTCAGTGGTGTTCATGCACCTTGCACCCGGCTTACGTGGATCTTGACCACCCACTTGGTCGATTATCTAACCGAGCCAACATCTGCATTGCTTCCCAGCCAGCAATAGAAACAATAGCGCGCTCGTTGGACAAACAGTGCTGGTACCATCGCATCGGCATCTGCCAGGTGGTAGTGGCGTGGAACCCTGTTCCAACCAAGGGACGGCGGGTGATAGCCCGAACTCTGCACCGTCACACACGTACATTTGCGCCATCTGCGCCCATCACAACCCACACATCTTCGCTAGCGCGAACCTTTGTTGCGCAAGAGACAACTGGTTATCATGGGCTACTCCCACCCCGCATGGCCGGACCACGGCATTGTACTGTATATACAGCCCAGGATGAACATCCACCTCTGAACAATAGCCCAGAAAGCACCTTCTACACAGCGTACAAGACCACACTTCGCATTGACGCCACTGCGGCTGCTCCACGATGGCCTCTCCGACCAACACGAAGGGCATCGAAGCCGTACTGGCAGACCCGCCGAGCGACATGCCTTCAGACCTCACATTGGAGTTTCTACAAGAAAGCAGAGACCGTGGCGCAATCATCGCGATACTCGTAATCACCAGCTTCGTTATGATAGTGGTAGCTTTGCGCTCTTACGCCCGCTACATTTCTGTTCGTGGCTTTGGTCTGGACGACTGGCTCGCTTTGCTAGCTCTGGTTAGTTTGCTCAAGTGCGCAGTCTCGTTACCTTCCGATCTAACAGTCTCATGCAGGCTACACTCATTCCGTTCACTGTGCTCTCTGTTATACTCATCAACCTGGGATCAGGTCGCCACTTTGCTTACATCCAATATGTCCTGGACAATGTCATCGTCAGCAGGACCGAAGCCCTGGACTTCTGGGCCCACCTCGTCTACACGACATGTCTACTAGTCTGCAGACTCTCCGGTCTAGCATTCTTCTCAAGAATAGCAGATCGCCAGAAAAAGCTGACGTGGGCGATCCGAATCGTCGCTGGCGTCATGATAGCTCTCTGGATCCCACAAATGGCGCTCATTATCTTCCATTGCATTCCCGTGACGGCTTACTGGCCATATGCGTTCGAAGTCAACGCAGAAAAGTACCAATGCCTGCAGTGGGGCATCGTCTACGTGACGAACAGTGCCATCTCCTTGCTGTGTGATCTGGCTCTATTCACCATTCCTGCGGTCATCATAGCTCAACTCAGAATTAGCAAATTCGACAAGCTCAAGTTGGCGGGGATAATGATGCCTGGCTTGCTGGTCATTGCGATATCATGCACGCGGATGTATCTTGTCATCGTTGGGCAGTGGCAGGTAAGTTCAATACGACAATGTTGCTCATCGTCTACTGCGACCGATATGCTAATCCTTGGTTGTATAGGCAGATCAATCTTGGAGCTACAACAGCCTGCTCACCATCGAAGTGGCCGAAATCGGCTCGACTCTCGTCGCCCTGTCGGTGCCCGCACTCAAGCCATTCTTCGGCAAGATCTTCGCGTTCCTCGACGGCACATTCGTCTCGCACGCTTCTTCGGGACCATCCGTCAACACCAACACCAGGCGGGCGAGCTTGTTCCGTTTTGCCAATTTTCGAAAGAAGGATATTGAAATGAACGACAAGCCGGGCGAGATCCGAGTGAGGCATAGTCTTGCCATCGAGCATGAAATGCTGGGAGATCGGAAATGGAATGATGCTTCAACGTCGGCAGTAGTGTCGAGTGCGAGAGAGCACAGTGTTGGGAGCGACCATTCTGAAGAGCCTATAATTCATTGAGCGAATACAGACGCAATGCAAATTTCCTTGAACGCAAGACCTGATCGTACAAGTTACACTACTCCTGAGTGCCGTCGGAAAGTCTTCGCTTGCAGGGACTTTCATTGGAAATGCGCAAGGTGACAAGGCCATGACCCAAGCTCCAATCACCAACAAATCCGTCACGCCGCAGCTCAAGCATGCCTACCCCTTCAACAGGCACAGATGCCAAACAGTCGAGTGCCTCCAGCTCATCTTTGTATGCCTCGGCAAAAGTCTTGTTCAAAAGTTCCGTGCCAACGGCGAAAAGGTGCTTGTCAGACTCCACATAGGACTTTTCGGTAACGAGAAGAGCCCCCCGAATATCGTTCTGAGGCACCATGCGAGTCAGAGCCACGACTATCGCAGTGTTCTCACAATTTTCCAATGAGAACCTAAGCACAATTTGGCTCGCTGGGAACGAAAAGAGACGTCTGACCCGTATCATGTGAGGTGTCTCTGCCTTGCGATGTCTTGCAACCTTGTGCTCTAAGTTGATCCGAGGCATTCCACATTCATATTCCAGGGCAAGATCGTATCGTAACAAAGCGTCGTTGCCAGCTTGGTTACGGGCTTGGTCACGAAACATAATAGCCTTCAGGTGCTGCACGTCTCTCACGATCGTAATCATTTCTCGTCTGGCCGTGATAGCAAGCTCTTCGGGTATGGCGACGATTCCGCCCCCTAATGAGGGCATCGCGATCACGTATGGTGTTCCAAAATGGTGGTTTTCGTAGTCGCAGGCAAGCCAAGTATCTTCCGCATCTTTGATGTTTGCTCGCATCAAGACGAGTGCGAGTGGCGCGCCATTACATGTGTAGCCGAGGAGCGCCAAATCTCTCAACCAGTTGGCTTTCTCCATCCTTATCAGCGGTAAGTTGATATGGACGGCGTCCTTGGCCATCTGGTAAGATTGTAGAGCGAAAGGAATCTTGTATGTGTTGCAAGCTGAGATGCGTTTGCACCCTGCAAAATCTTTGGGCGAGGCAGCAAGGGGCTCCCGTACGATTGTCGTATTCCTAGTCAAATCGGAGAATATAAGGAGAGAATGGTCTCGGAATCTTCTCGCCAGCTCTTCCTGCAACCGCACGAAGGCCATATCAGCTTCGCCATACAGCAGGGGCATGTGAACTCCAAAGATTCCCAGCAGACAATATGCTTCGTCTTCTTTCCTCGTAGTCTGACGATGTGCCATCCACGACATGCGTTGCGCTATCGGAGTTGCCCGTAACGCTCGAGTATTGCCAAACACACTGGGTCTCAAGCCAGTGCACTCGATCACAGCGTGCAGTAGCTCCTCGTCACGCTCACCCAGCGGTTCCCATGAGCGGCCAAAGAACTTAAGACGTCGTGGAGCGATGAGTTCCTGCAGCGTCCAGCCCCTTTGGAACCATCGGCTGTCGCCAAAGGCTACGCACGCGGTCGCATCCGTTGTCAGAGTTCCATGTCTGCATGAATCGACAATTTCCCTCGTGGTAGTCGTTTGGCTGTATAGCTCAGTGTCGTACCAACGCCTCTGTTCGATATGCAGCTGGCTTCCAAGTCGCCAGTCCAGGCACACCTCTTCATAGAGTTCGACAATCTCTTGCCCTTGTGGTTGAGTCTCGCCTCTCGAGTCCCGACGCACGCCAATACAGACGTCGACAAGATAGGCGTAGCAAACTTGAGCCCTTGCATACCAATTGAACATGGAGTTGATGACCTCTGAGAGCTCGGCACTGCTAGACTTGTCGATACAGCAAGTATCAACCCAGCACCAGGACAATCCATCCCGTTTGGCTTGCTGGCGAGTAAGATGTATCTTTTGAACGCCCTCTTTATGTTCGTAATGGCCACGCTGGAGGTCTTGGAATGTCACTTCATCGTTGCCCCAGGTATGCGATAGGATGGCATAGGGAGGGATCTGGTCGCCGAAGAACTCTACCAGTTCCAGTCCCCGGGCGTTCACATTCAGCAAACGCATGACGGTTGAACCTGTGCTTTGAATTATAGTTCTCGTGAATGTGACCTACAGAACAGAGTGACTCGATGAAAATGAATCATGGAACTCTACCTTTTTATCTTACTGTTAGACCGTTCAGCCATACTCAGCTTGCACAGCCTCGGCGAGGAGGTCTTGCATTAAGCGCAGTCGCTACACTACCAATCACATGCGACTCAAACTGAAGCGAGCCTGAGCGATCGTGTGCGCGCAAGGCTATGCCACAGCGTGACCAAATGAGGACACCACCCAGGTGTTGAGAACGAGCATAGGTGCATTGAGACTCGGGTATAAGTGAACCGACCAAGCACATCACAAACATCGGATTTAATGGTTTGTAGGTTTCAATGTTACTCCAAAAGCGATGGTCACATTGGGTCCGGAGCGTTCCGCTCTCCAACCAGCAGGCGCGCCAAGATTTACATTTTCTCGCCCCACCGAAGAGGCACTTCGGAAGCGTGAGCGCAAAGCCGCCGCGAGAGAAGACCTTCCAGTTCAGCACGACGTAGGATACCCATCTCTTTGCGTCCCCTCGATCTCGACAAATCTCCTCCCCAGATCTATTCAATACCGACAAAATGGTGCAAGGACCTGTACGTATCTCGCTTTGCTGCGCCGCTCCGACGACGCCTTGAAAGAGGCTTGCTCGCGGAGCGCGCAAAAGAAGAAAAAACTCTCGCATACACATGCGCAGCAGGCTTGAGAGCAGTATACTGAGACCTACACACAGAAGAACCCCACTGCCGGCGGCGGAGGAAACAAGGGCGCTCCCAAGAAGGGTGCTAAGGTCACCAAGAAGGTATGGAACATCGCTGCCCGATAACTTCGAAATTCTCGCGCCGGCGCAAGCGGAAAACTGACAAGCGACCCTCTCACAGTTCATCATCAACGCTACCCAGCCCGTGAACGACCGCATCTTCGACGCCTCTGCCTTCACCACTTTCCTCCAGCAGCGCATCAAGGTTGACGGCCTCACCGGCAACCTCGGCGAGAAGATCAACGTCACCAACCTCGGCGATGGTCGCATCGAGGTCGTTGCCCACCAGGAGTTCTCCGGTCGCTACCTCAAGTACCTGACCAAGAAGTTCCTCAAGAAGCAGCAGCTCCGTGACTGGCTCCGTGTCGTCGCCACCAACAAGGGCGAGTACACCCTCAAGTTCTTCAACGTTGTTGGCGAGGAGGGTGAGGAGGAGGAGGACTAAGCGTATCGCTTGGTTTCTGTATCCGACTCTGAAGATGGGAGGAATTTACTTTTTTCCCTAGGTAGCAAGGATAATTGAAAGTCTTTGTCACCGGATATCGTTGTGTGTTCCATACATTTGTGGCTGTTGAATTATTGCCTGGCATTCATCTTGAATTGTGATACTAAAGCTTGGCGCGCGATTGGAATCTGGTATACGTCGAAACGACGGTGGCTGCCGGCCGAGGTTCTTATGCGCTTGAATGAGAGCTATGTGCACCACTTTTTGTGAAATTACTCCTTCCTAAGGTATCATGAAGTCACGCAACAGGTTGAAGACATGGAATCATGTTCCTTACACCTCACAGATCGGCATTGCAGAAGCCATCGACAGGCACGCCGCCATCACAATCACACCTAAGATGTCGGAACAAAAGCGCTCATAGAATTGAACAAATACCAATCGCTTTACATGTTCCACAAATCGCCGCCAAATAATTGCAAGATAAACATCAGAATCCTTTCTCACTTCTTCGCTTCATCCACGCTCCTCCGCCCAGGCCCCAGCTCCTGCACCGCACTACCCTCCATCTCAAACACAGGCGTACTACCACTCATCTCATGCGCACCACCCTTGCCAGGCCCAAAGTACCCCGCACCCTCCATCTCCGAGTACCCAACCTTGTTCGGATCAGTGCGATACGGCGAGTCCATCTCCGCCGGCGCGTTCTTATGCGGAGCCGTGAGTTCGTGGATCTCGCCGTCACCTCCCAGCTCGCCGCCCATGGGCTGCGAAATGAAAGGCTTGTTTTCGGGGTTGGCGCCGTCGAGGGATTTGGCGTCGGTGTCGGCGTTTTGGGAGGCCAGGTGTGCGACGCCGGCGGCGCGTTGCTTCTTCTTGCGGCGGACGAGCCAGAGGGCGAGGATGAGCAGGGCGATGACGGCGACGATGCCGACTACGACGCCGGCGATGGCGCCGGAGGAGAAGCCGCTGGAGCCTGAGGATTCCTTGTCGGAACCGGATTTTTCTTTCCATTCGGGAGAGAGGATGCTCTCGATGCTGGTGTCTGCCACTTTGCCTTCGTCCCAGGCGCAGGGCGCGACGGTGAAGTTGCCATTGCTGTAGTCGGCGATGAGGTAGGCTTCTTGGAAGAATGTGCGGCCGAGAGTGTACTGGGTGTTGTTGGCGGCCCTTTGCAGAGGGAAGTAACGCGAGCTTGTGCCGTTGTCGAAGATTGTGCCGTTGACAATGATCGGGCTGGTGAGCGTAAGGTCGAAGGCGGCGTAGGGTAGGGTGACGTCTACTGTGCTTCCGGTGTTGTTGGCGAGGGTGAACGTGATGCTAGGGTTGGACTCGAGCAGAGATTCGTGCAATGTGTCGTTCACCAGGTAGCGTCCAACGGTGTAGTTGTAAGTGAGACCGAAAGCCGACTCGAAAGCCGCGCACGCGCTCTCGGGCAACCAGATAGTGGCGATTGTGCTGTCCAGGTATATATCGATCTCGCCATCGGGCAGGAGTGCGGAGGAAGTGCCGTTGGCCGAGATTGACTTGAGGTTCACCAAAAGATCGCGTTCGATATCCTGATAGAATCCAAAAGTAGTCTCCGTAGGTGTGAAGCGGTTCGCGTCGTATCCACCTAGGGTGAGAGAGCCGTAAACCTGGTTGAAGCGGTATTGGTTGCCAGCCGTGTAACCATATGAAATACTCGGGATCTTGCTCTGGTTATACAGCGTACGCATAAACGAAGGCTGAGGATTATTCAAGGTAGAGAAATTGGTCGGCAGTGGATTCAGTCCGAAAAGGCCGTCCCAGTAGTTTGGATCCGCAATGTCGAATAGAGGCATGTGGTCGATACTCGGTCCGCCTGAGCCTTGCCAGCCCAGCTGTATAGTCTCATACCCTCCATAGCCAATCGTGCTCAGGCCCAGGTTCTTCTCGATCTCCGTGTCGTATATTGATTCGGCGATGTACGTGAGACTGTCGTTTTTGTTGTAAAGAAAGCCGCGCGAATTGGCACAACCGGAACCAAACCAATCGGGACAGCCCTCAGCATTTATCACCCACGTATTGTACGCAGCGGTAGAAGGGAACACGCGCACGTTCTGCTTTTGTATGTTGCCGCCGCCGAGCTGCAAGGGGATCGAAGACCACGGCCCATCTGTGATTATTCTCTCAGCAAATCTGCGCAAAGAACACTCTTTCCCTCACATTTTCTACGCACCGTTTCCGTCCCAGTACTGGCTCGGTCCAACACTAATCGCCAAGGGTATCGTCACGTTGCTCTCCTCGTCCGCCCGTCGCGACAAGCTCTTCTTCTCCATATTCCTCTCTCCTTGCAGCGCTGGTAATGAGATCGCTGTCGCATAGTGTGCTAGGAGAAGCGCATCTCGTGCACCCGCAGATATCCGCATCCTCGGATATAAGTGTGCGCCGGAGGCGGTCAGCGCCTGTGATCCTTCGAGGCCAGGGAGCGAAGGTGCAGATCCAGTATACGCGTGATGAGAGAAAGGTGTGTCTATAAGCGGCAGTCCAGTCGTATCATACAGCAGTGTCAACGTAGCGAACGTGGTGGAGCGAAATAACGGCAAAAGAAGGAGGAGAAACACCACGTCGGCGCTCGTATGCGCCAGACAAAGGTTACGGCGGGCATTTTGGGGCTGGTAGGTTCAGCTCTCTGGGTAGCGCGAACGAGGCACAGGAAGCGCCAGGGTCGAGCTACCGTCGTATCGAGCTGAGATCGCCTAAATTGCCTGTCGGTGGTCTGGGTGCATTGGCGTCTCACGAAATAGATTAATTCTCCATATACCTTATATTGCGAATTATAACCTCGCCCTCGTCTGTTTCCCCATCTTTGAAAATGCATACTTGGAAGTTTTATTCTATTCTTCACAACCTGTCACTACGAGATCTCGTCAAGACGTGAAGATAGACTTTCTCTCGCCCCTTGGTCTTCCTCGGCCTGACCTCATTGTTCCCGGCAAATCCCTATTCCAGAGGTCTAAATTTAGTGCAACTCTAACTGACAGAACATCCTGCATGACTGGCGCAGCGTCTTAGCTCCGCGCGCTGTACGACGCTGTTGTCATCATCCTGGGCTGTATATCCGTATCAACAAGATAAGGCCTTCTCCTTCGTTTGCTATCGCGGGCATTGATGAACAGTGCGACGCATATTGGAAGGAGAAGGGATGCTGCCCGGCTTCACGTTCCCATACCTCTGCACACATTACAGAGCACCAATAAATATTTACGACTGAGCGGAACGTGGAACTGACATCATCTTTCTCGCGAGTCTACTGACGTTATAGCCGTGTAAGCCGACTTCCTCTGAGGACTCCTCGTAAAATCAAAGCATATTTGCGAAAATGTGCTCGCCATCCATATAGGGGCAACACCATGCTGTAAAACATGCGCGAAGAGAAAGACCCGACAAGCCACTCATCATATCGGTTCCGTCTGATCAAGCGATGATTTAGTGGCGAAACACCTTTGACACTACCGCGTGCGTTGATCCGTGTCGTGACTTCCGGCAAGCGTTCTCATTTCTTGCCCTTCTTGCCTTTGCCAGGCTTCGAGCTCCATCTGAACTCGTCGTGTTCAAGAAGCAGCTCACCCCGAAGGATCGACTGTGTAAGTAGATTCTTCTGATACACGGCTCGGACGTCCACTTCCGCAAGCTGCTGGGCATCTGGGTCGTCGCCGTCACGCCCCAGGAAGATGGTTGCGGCGTCAGACAGCCCACTCGCCTTCTTCGCAGTCCCAACTTCAACTCGATGCGCGCCTACAGTTGCAGCAAGCTCCTTGAGATGAGCAAAGCTATCGCCATACACCTTCTCCAGAGCGCTGGTGATGAACAAAGCTTTGCCCTGGAGCAATTTGCTGCGGTCGACGCTCATGGTGGGCGCCAAGTCGTCGTGAACGTAGTCATCCAGGTCAAGAAGCTGATTCTGTTCCATGGAAAGCTTGATCCATTGATCGGTCACGACTCTCTTTCCCAGTGCCACAGAGCGCAACACTTTGGGAGTCGCAAGTAGCTCGCCAACAGCAACGACGCAAACGAAATTGCTTCGCTTGCCTGGGACCTTTTCGTCAACTGAAGCGCCGTGTTTCTTGAGCCAGTTCTTTGCCTTGGAGTCGTCGCCGTATTTGCTGTTGCTGAGGAGGACCTTCGTCGGAGCGGCTTTGCCAGACCCATGCGGCGTGGAAGACTGCGGTGTAGAACTTGCACGTGGATCAAGATCTGGAGATGCGTTCGTCCTTCTTCGGGTTCCAACCACTTCGTCATCGTCATCTTCCACCGCTGGTTCATCCGCCTCCGATTTGCGGCTTGGCCGCTTGAGCTTTCCAGCGCTGGATGGTGGGTCCACAGCCTCGTTCTGATCGTTTTCCAACCTGGAGCCTTTGCTCGGTCGCCCACGTTTCTTGCCGCTCTTGGTGGGAATCGGTTTTGTAGCCTCTGGTTCCTTTGGCGGACGCCCACGGCCGCGCGCCTTCTTTGGAAGTGGTGCAGTCGATGCAGGCGGCGCCATGTCTTCTTCTTCGTCACTATCGGGAAAAGAGCGTTTCCTGTTGGGAGAAGACATTGAGATAGCTGTGTTCTCATCAACGTTCACAGAAGAGCGGCGAGGTCTCGGTGCAACGATGGCCTCGTTCGGCTCGGAAGGAAGGTCGCTCTTTGAGGGGGATTCGAGGGTCTCGTTCTTCGCTTGACGTTTCGGCTTGGGTGTTCCACCATACTTTGTCTGTCTCTTTGAGTTATCAAAGACAAATTGAGATTCTGCATCCTCAGATGGATTGGCCTTGGCTTTTTTGCCTCTTGACGCGCCAGCACGAGCTGCAGGTGTACTACCATCGGCTCCATCGTTGTGTAATCCGTTCTCCCGGGCAGTAGAGTAGATGTGATTGCTTTCGCGGCTGAAAGGTCTGGATGGAGTATCTTTGACTGCGAGATTATCTGTAGGTCGTGATGTTGCTGGTGTCGAATCCTCGGCACCGAGCGGAGTGTGTATCGGACCGTCGAGATCGTCTTCGTCCTCAGTCTCGTCGTCCGGACCTGCTGGACTGTGTGCGCTGATGATCGGCGCGTGGGCTGACGACTTGACCTGTATCTCCGTGGAAGCGGAAGGCTTTTCACCTTCAGCGAAGCTGGTGTTGACTGAATAGCTCACTCGAGCGACCGAGACGTGAATTGCGCATGAATATTCTTCGAAGACGACAGTATCACCATGCCTGAGGTAGATGTTACGCTTCATCTTTGGCTTGGTGCTGGACGATGGCAGATAGGCACGGTCGAAACCTGACGGCAAGTCATCTGATGGTGGTGACTCGACGCATACTCTGGCATTTGTTTCGATCATCAGGGTCGATCCATGAGCAACTGCCGACTTGTTAGCTAGGCCCTTGTAATTGAGTGGCGAAACCGTTAGGATCCGACTCACAAAACCATCCTTTGGTACCCTCGGGCTTGAGGTTCTTATCCTCATTGTTGAAGTCCACGAAAGATGGCACGCCATTGAGGAACAGGAACATAACGTCGTGCTCTTTGTCGTTGGCCGGCAGCTTGTACATTTCGATCATCTCGCCTGGAGCACCTGCCCGGCTCCTAGCGCTTGACATGGGTACGAGACGATACTCGTATTGAGGCGACATGTCGGGCATGATGGTCAGCTGCTTTAGGGAACAGGTATTTCTGTAGGTGGGTGCATGTGAGTTGCGTTTGTGAGTTTTAATGTCAAGTAGCAAGCGAACCGCAAGGCAGCCGGTCGGCGCAAAGAGACGTCATTGGTTGAGCGCGAAAGCGGCGCGAATTCACGAGACCAGCGTAATAAGACGAAGCGAACATTACATGTAACTTGCAGCCTCACTCTCACAATTGCGAACTATATTGGTTGAGAGATTTCCACACGACTACTATGATTACATGTCGCATGTTGCGACGACAGATGTAGTTCTAGCAGTGGCCTGGCTGACATTCCCGGCATGTGGCGTTTCGTGGAAATGCATGGCCCGTGGCAAGAACAATAGCAACGAGGAAGTCGACAGCAACAACTTGAGACCGAGTTGCCATAGACAAACGAAATGGCCAGAGATATCGCTACACCGTGCCTATACTGGGGAGGTGGCTGTGATATTCACATGCTTTGCTCACGACTGCCTTCTGTCACGGATATTCGTCTTCGATCAGCAGAGCTCATATTCACGTGTCGCGCCTTCCCATCCTCACTCGCTTTTTCATCCATCCCACCTCTCACTCCACTTCAACTGACGCTGACTCTTCACGACTGCTCGGCTTCATGCCTTAGCATTGTCTGCCCCTGACACGCCGGTGAATGTGCGGACAATCGCATCGCACAATCGCTTGCACCCCATTGTGTCTCGAGCGAGAGCTCATATAGCTTGCCACTGCCATTGCCCTCGCCACTGTCTGTTTTCCTGCTCAGCAACATCAACCAACCTTGAGCTAATCAAACTCCAGTGCAATCGTCCACCAGAAAACAATATAACGAAGAAGCAGTTTCGAACATTTTCCTCACCATCGGTTGGTCTGCCATTCCACCGTTCCGACTGGCAACAAGCTCACAAGTCCTTAGCACAGAAGATCGACTTACACATCGCACCGCCTTAAAGCCATGGATTCCATGCCCTCCAACAACGGTACTGATGGCGAGCAGCCGTCTCTTCCCCCGCCCGGCTTCGACGTCTATAACCAACCCTTCGAGCTCATGGGTTCCGATGGAGTAACGACAACGCTCAGCACTGGCGACATCGACTTCATCAGAGTGACCGCTGTGCGTAGCGCGATCATCTTCGCCACCCAGCTTGGAGCCTCTGCGATCCTGCTTCTTGTCCTGTTGCTTATGACTCCAGGAGCCAAACGCCGCAGTCTGTCGTGGATCTTCAACGTACTGGCCCTCGTCTGCAATGTCATCCGCTGCACCATCCAGTGTACCGAAATGACCGGCCCTTTCCTGAACTTTGTCCTTCTCACGCTGCAGGAGTATGGCGACCTGAGCCTGGGCAAGCATGTGAGGATCTCCATTGCCAACAGCGCCATGACCACCTTGGTCTTCATCTTCATCGAGCTGGCTCTGGTCACGCAGGTCCATGTCATCTGCGCTGCGACCATCGCGCGGCTGTGGCGCATTAGTATTCTCAGCTTCTGTGGTGTCGTCGCGATGCTCGCTGTTGGCTTCCGCCTCAACTTGATGATCCGCAACTGTCAGGAAACCGCCGATCTGGGCAAAGGCATCGTTGCGACACCAGAGAACGCTCGAAAGCTTGAATGGGCGCAAAGCACCTCGAACACCATGGCCATCGTCAGTATCTGCGTGTTCAGCTCTGTCTTCTGCATCAAGCTGGGCCTCGCGATCAAGTCGCGCCGCTCGCTGGGTCTCAAGCAGTTCGGCGCCATGCAAATTATCTTCATCATGGGTTGCCAGACGCTGACCATTCCGGGTAAGTCTTCCGTCGCTTGTCATCTCTTCGCCGCAACTTACTAACGATTCTTGACAGTAATCTTCGCTATCCTCGACTATTACGCGATCCGTGGCACCCAGCTGGGCTCTTTTGTTGAAACTCTCGTCGCCATCTTCCTTCCGCTGAGCAGTATGTGGGCATCCACCAATGTTAAGAGCCAGCACATCGGCAGGGCCATGCACGAGAAGGGCGCCCACCGCGCAATCCCAGTCGGTCACTCCGACTTCGGCACTGGCGGTGGTAGCACATCCTACAGCTCGAAGAAGCAGCTCATGGATGATGATACCGTCGACACTCTCGTCAACCGCACGCCGACTTCAAGCTACAACAAGTCGTCCCCGACCAAGCACGAGCCGCGCAACGAGCCAAGAGTCAGTGTCACTGCAGGCCACCGCTTGAGCTGCCTCAGCGACGGAGACGAGGACCTGGAGTTGGGCAAGCTCGGCAAGAGCATCCACGTCGACAAGTCTTACACTGTGCTTTCTGAGCCGGACTGGGCTGTTGGCCGCGCTCGCTGAGCGTGTTGCGATCCGGCTAAGCATACCAGTATGCGCGATCTCTAACCGGTGTTCGCACGCGACACCATCAAGTCGCAGCAATATCAACAACTGGCCGCAATACCGTGGCACAGCCTGGGAGCATCTCTTCGCAGATCAGCACCAGCATCTTCTGCTTTTTCTTTTCTTTATTGACATGTTTTTCTCCAAATCCTGCACAAGGTCAGAAAATGCCTTTAATGTAATGTAGATGGAGCCGACAGCAGGCGGCAGATTTCGATGGCTTTGAAGGGAACATCCAAGAAGAGCAGAAGCTTACTCAGCGTCACTTCACCCGAGCGTAGATGACACGAGAAGAGAAGAGAAGTAGACGAGCAAGCAGAGAACACAGAGCAGTGTAGATAGCGAAGCATGTAATGCACACATAACTTATCTTCTGACTATTGTCTGGATGCCTTCTGTGATGATGAGCATACTGCGTGCACCTCCCCTGTTCGATCAATGCAATGAGAAGGGAAACCAAGGATATACCATGACGCCTTCGCTAAAAGCCATGTCCATACTCGAATCCGACTGCAAAGTTCCTGGAGACCAATAACAGACGAAGAGCAAAAAGACCATTCAAGACCAAACATTCGCGCGAAAAGGAAAAACCGAACATAATACAAAAGTCGCAGAAGCAGAGGGATTTCGAAAAGAAAAACAAAGCAAGAAGCAAGTGTTAGCCCGGTCCAATGCGCGGCATGTCGTGGTGCTCTGACAGCGTCGAGAGGTACTTGTTCAGCTCCTCGACACGCTGCTTGTGCGTTTTGGCGCCGCCTTCGCGTTTTAGGCGGTCGTCGAGCTGTACAAAAACATATATATTAGCATTTCTTGTTACTGCTGGTCGCGAAGCGTGTGTGCTTCGTTGTGTAGCTTACCCTCTTCCGCTTAATCTCCTCATGTCTGCGCTGCGCTTCGGTCTTCCCTGTTCCTGAACTGCTCGGTTGTTGGTCGCTGGGCGTCGCGTCGCGGTCGGAGTGTGTGGTTGAAAGCGCAAGGTTGGTGTTCGAGTCTTTGCTGTCGCCTGCTTCTTCGCCGTCTTGTGGTGTGCTGGGTTTTGGTGCTGCTTTGTCCTTAGAGGAGCTTTTGCTCTTCTTGCTCTTCTTTTTGACGCCGGCGTCTTTGGCGCCGCCTTTCAGTTTGAGGCCGCCGGAGATGGTGCTGGTGTAGTCGGAGGCGGGCATTGTGAGGGATGGAGGCGGAGGGCGCCTTGCGGCGGGTGGTGGGAGGGTGTTGTGCTTCTGCTCTGGTTCGTGGTTTGACGTGGTGTTGGTACTGAGGTAGATCAAAGGTATGTCCACGTCTGATTGGTGACATGCGCGGACTTCTCCCATGACGTGGGGTCAGACGCCCACCAGCCTGGTCTCGTCGTGTCCCAGCACAGCGCCGCCTTCAAACCCTCGAACTGAATACACGCTTGACCGGCATCTTGAGTGAGCTTCATCGGGTGAAGACAGGGTGGTATTGGGGCCCATGGCCAGCCGTGCCATTGGACCATGTGAACCGTGAAGATCACTACTGTGAAGCAATCCAGGAATATCAACCAAAACGGCACTGGCTTAGTCAACAGACGCACCAACTAGCTGCGGTCGCCGTCCTCCTCGTCCTCATCATCCTCGTCATCCTCGATGTCCCAGTACTGCTCCTGTGTGTGCTCGTCGCTTGCAACAGTGTACTGTTGCGTGGTAGCGTCGGACCGAGCAATCAGGACCCGCGCGACGACAACAATATCGTCTTGTACAACGCCACTGGACTCGGTTTGTTCTCTTTCGTTCTCCATGGTCGTGTTTTGTATGGTCGTAGTGCTGTCTTGCGTGGTTTGGCGCTATCCGATGGGAAGTTGGTGGATGCTTTTAATGAGAGCTATGCGACTGTCTTTATCGATTGTACGAGTGAGGTAATATGGTTTGTACGAAAGTCTTTGGATGGGCGATAGGTGAGTTGCGTATCAACATACGATTGAAATGTGTGATGTTATAGGAAGACGAATACATATAGTCAAACGAATCACGAAACGAATCACGGCATCTGCGAGTCTTTTGGTTACATTTGGCAGCGGCAACTCGGCCTATCGACCAAGTGTTGGGAAGAACGACACGACTAGAAAACATCAAAATTGATGGACTAGATATGTGTTATAATTGATCCCATTGTTTTTGAGTCGTTCTTCTTATAGGCTGTGGTCGTTCGACCAGAGGTCAAAGTTATCTTCATCCGGAAAGTGACAGTTTGAGTGGATGGGTGGGTGTTCACATGCTGAAGTTGTAGCTAGAACGCAGAGATCACGAATAGATGCTTCGACCAGACGCATATCATACACAGTATGCAGACAGAACCTTTCCTTTTATCGTCTCATACCATTGACTACACACACATCCTCAAAATATACATTTTGTTCGAATCGTGGGATATGTCTGAACCCCAACCCTAACCCCACATGCGATCATGTTTTCTCCACATTGAGGATTCTGTTGGCAGCAGAACACAACATTGAAGGCATGAGCACCATCGCTTGCAGCAATGCAATCTGCATGCAAGAATACGAGAGTAAAGTCGTGTAACATCCCACGTTCTACCGCATTGAACACATGTCGTCGTGATTCACCAAAACTCAGGTACTATACAATTCAGGCAAAAAGGAATCAAAATAACGTGCTCCGGCTCGTCCGGCAACCTGCGCATCAACACGCGCCACCATCCCCAACACAACCAAGTAAATCAGCGCACCTGACCACATGCACTCTCCCCGCCTGCAAGCTGGCTCACCAGCACATGCAGGCGACAAGAAGGTCCGAATGACAAACGGTCCGGTATGCGCTGTCGAAGCCTTTCCGGCACCAAAATGGCCAGATAATCATAACAGGCACAGGAAAAACAAGCAATCCCGCTGGCTTGGTGAAACAACACTGCTTGCTAGCTAGCCAGGGAAGCCAGGGAAGCAACGGACCGATAACGCGAGATTGACGCCTTTGCTTGGCCGACTTCATTGGTGCTGTCGATCGAGGCCTGCTGCCCGCGAGAGACGCACGCCGCCGAGCAACTCTATGTCAGATCTCCTCCCCTGTTGCGTTACTCACCGCAGGAAAAAGACCCCCAAGGGCCAAACGGCGGCGGGCGTGTGCGACTCATAGTATCTACACATCGCATGCGTGTGCTTATCGCCCGTAGACATATTAATCCTGTCATCCTCTCGTCAGTCTTGCTGTCGTCTGTCGTCTTTCGTCTCCATTCCTCTTATACATAGAACGGCATACCTTATACACAAACTCCACAACGAATCATATCCACTCGCCAATCTAATAAACCAATTCAATCTCTGAATCACGATAACTGCGCTCCTAAAATCATGCACTACCTGCTCCTGCCCGGCGAATTACGGAACGCAATCTACAACGCGCTCCTCCTCACGAGCTCGCCCGACGCGCACACCCAAACGCTGCGCCTCTCCAAAGCCGGCGTCCTCGTAGCGCCTTCTTTAGCGCACACCAACAACCTCATCCGCCGCGAACTCACCTCTCTGCTCGAAGCCCAGAGCGCAGCCGTACTCGAAGCGCAGGCTTTCGACTTCGACACCGCGCCGCTGCACGCCTTCCTGCTCGCCAACCCCGCCAAGCAGACCACCACCACCATCAAGCTGACCCTCCATTTGACTTCGCCCGGAGCGGAGAAAGCGCACTATGCGGCGCTGAAGGCGTTCCTGCTGGAATCGCACGCCATGGGCTGGAGCGTGGGGTACCGGGTCAAGTTCGACTGGAGCTGTTATTCTCTTGCGCAGGCGGCGGCGTGTGCGCGGGAGTTTGCGAGTGCTTTTATGCCGGGGAGTGCTGGGGAGGGGCTTTTGAGGGCGCTGAAGAAGGCGAGGGAGGCGGAGGTGAGGAGGTGTTTGGTCGAGAGGCCGGCGAGGCAGAGGGCGTTGATGGTGGAAGGGAGGGGGAGGGTGGGGGTTATGATGGAGTAGAAGGGGTGTTTT
>Ga0265797_10003769_pt1 | contig 23925 bp, 23 predicted proteins | sample P2T30metagenome_FD_192433 | JGI IMG/M metagenome (GOLD analysis project Ga0265797, IMG submission 192433) | Plant litter microbial communities from East Loma Ridge, Irvine, California - P2 T30 | ecosystem: Environmental > Terrestrial > Plant litter > Unclassified | place: USA: California... | reverse complement strand
GTGCTGATCTACCTTGCCAAGTGCGAGGGCGACTGCACCAAGGCTGAGAAGGAGAGCCTCAAGTTCTTCAAGCTCGATGGCGCTGGTGTCCTCGATGCCGCCTCCAACCAGTGGGCGTCTGACAAGCTCATCGGTACGTACAGCCAAGTCCAACACAAATCCTTCCCAAACTAACATCAATCGCAGCCGACGACAACTCGTGGACCCTCACCATCCCCGAGTCTCTCGCCGCTGGCCACTACGTCCTCCGCCACGAGATCATCGCCCTCCACTCCGCTGGCCAGGAGAACGGCGCCCAGGCCTACCCCCAGTGTGTCAACATTGAGGTCACTGGCTCTGGCTCCACCGACCCCTGCGCCGACGGCGCTGACTGCGTTGCCGGCACCGCCCTTTACAAGGCCGCCGACGAGGGCATCAAGTACGACATCTACGGTGGTGACATCTCCAGCTACCCCATCCCTGGCCCTAAGGCCTGGGCCGGTGCTGCCGCCAAGGTCAAGAGGACCATCGCTCGTGCCTTCTTTGCTTAGATGTATCATCTTCAAAGGGCTAGAAAGATCGATATTGTGAATCAGAGCCTGGTGCTTTGATCATGGTTAGAGATAGATAGATACCCTAGCTACACAGTGGTTGTGTATTGAGATTTGTGCGGTTCTTAAGTTGCGTGCAAGTAGTGCTTGTCCTACATACAATCATTTCGCATGTTGTTCTTTATAGTCCTCGTCGGTTTCACTGATGAAATCTCTCTCAGGGACGCGAGCATCAAATCACAGGATGTACCACATCGATCCTATCACACTGCCGCCGAGCGAGTATACGCTCACGATGTTGAAAAATACCGAACAGCGCGGATCCTGCGATCTAGGAGAAGCATGAGAAGTTAACAACCTTCAAAATGTCTTTGGACCGATATCCGCCAATTCAATAACATGCGGACGCGTTTCTCCATGTCGTAAAGCTCATCTCACCGGTCCAGAATGACCTTAAGGCAGAGGCGACTGCAACAAAGATTCCCGACATCTCGTACGATATAGCGTGGCGTCAAGAGAGCAGCGAGCATACTCACCCAACATCGCTGCTTGTGGAGAAGCAACTATCAGAACTCATACTCCAGTGTGGTATCAGCAACATTACAACAATTGAGATCGTCTGTAAGAAAAACGGAATACCACCCTGGACTCACTTATCGGACTGGTTGACATGGTACGAAACTACCCACTACTAGCCACGGCAAGAGTGAAACCAGAAAGGTAAGTTCCTGACCATCTACTTACAAAGATCCGAGTACTGACTATACAGCAGACGTGGCTCAAGGCGGAGACGCCTCGACTGTGCGTACCTTCGCTTCAGCCCAGAGTATCGGGACCGTCAGCTTTAGGAAGCAAACGGGTTTTCTCAGCTACTATCGGGCTTGATCCTCTGCTCCCGCGAGGAGAAACACGAAGAATGCTCACTTGTTGGCCTGCGGGCGATGGTATTCGATTACGTCGTTAGCGGTGAGAACAAGGGATGTTTGATTCATAAGAAGTGGGGTTCGCACTTGAGGGCAGGGAAGGTGAAGAAGTTCATGGCGCGGCAATGAGGAGAGACGAGAGGCACGCGAAGATGAAATACGGGAAGAACCTGATGCTTGACGGGAACGATGCTTGACGGAAACGGTTTGAAGGCCAGGGCACTGAGGCATGCGAAGATACAACACGTGAAGAAGACGATGAGTGCTTGACTGAAGCGGTCTGAGGGCTAGGGCATTAAGGCATGCGCAGATGCAGCACGTGCAGAAGAATGAAGTGAGTGTTTGATCATCCTGTACTGTGAGGGAGTAGACACGTGAGACGAGTTGTGAAGCGCCAACAGATGTTTTTTGCCGCACGTGCTATGTTGTTAAGGCTAATAAAGCGCGAGAAGTGCAATCCTCTAAACTAGCTACCACCTCACCACGCACACCAACACCGCTACCAGTGACGCCAGTATGGCTGCTCAACGCGAGTACGATGTTGCATGCATTATGTGGTTAACAAAGGCTATACAACAGACCACACGCTCGTTCCAAAACAACACGCGCATTTTGCCACCTAACCCAGACATCGCGCGAACACACGCGCGACCACAACACGCCATAGCGGACTTTCAACGCTGTCGCCACCTGTTTGACGAGATGTTGGCACTACCTAGCAATGCATGAGACGCGTACTACCTCGCCTTGACATAGCGCGTTCGCGGCAAAATCCCTAACACAATTGTCGAAATCTTCGACCACCTCAGCATTGACATGAGACACGCGAAAAAGATGACGACAGAGCATTAGGCTCAGGCGGAGAGGTACAAGGAGCAACGCAAGCATCTGGCAGCCCAGTGCCAAAAGAGAAATCTCCCCAAGCATCAGACTCAGGCGGAGGGGCGCAAGGAGGAGCGCAAGCATATGGCAGCCACCAAGTGCGAACAGAACAATCTCCTCAAGCGTCAGACTCATCCGGAGGAGTGCAAGCTGCCCAAGCACCCAGAGCGCTCGGAAATCAAGAACATGGAGCTGGATCTGGGGGAGCACGAGAGTTCTGGAAGGCCAAACCATTGACACCGCAAGAGATCCAGATGTTACCGGCCGGAATCTCAAGATACATGCATCCAGCCACTGGATGCTGGAGCAAGGAGCTCCTTGAGGTACCTTTTCCGAGAGGCAAAAGGGCTTCGTGCCAATGGGGTTGCAACATGCACACATTCACAAGCATGAAACAGGCCTCCCATCACTACCCGACAGATCGAGGAGACGGCAAAGTCTGGCGATCTAGCTGCCAGACAAACAACAGGAACCAGAAGTTCTGATGCCAGTTCACTGCTCCATGCTTCATTGATGACATAGCTGCGTCATGGGACTTATCTCGATCGCTGGTACCACGAAATCGGAGGTGACGGGTACCCGTGCGAATGCGGGCGTCTTTTCGGAGGACCAGTCGACGCACCATACCACTTGTTTGGGGCACCTGCAAACCCTTGGAGCCGAGACCATCGGTGTGCTGGCAAACACGAACCAGTGACTTATTTTTTAGCCGGTCTGAATCCAACGGCATTCTCTGCAGCAGACGGAAAGCCGAACTCGGACGGGTTCTACAAACTCGAGTTTGGCGAGCTTACAACAAAGTCCACGAGAACTGGATCAACATCCGGCCGACTGCCGACTGATTCGGAAGCTCTGGTGTGGGTTGACCGAAACTCGATGTTCGGTAAAGGCAAGAATTGGTATGGAAAACAAACTTTACAGACCAAAGAGAAGGTCTATCTACTTTTGTCAACATTGGACATCAAGAGAGACGTGATAGTCTCTCGACAATGCTGTCAATCCAGCTTCATGTTTCTAGCTGTGTATTTTGCACCAGCGCTCGTGCACCTTGTCAACTCGATCGAGATCAGCGGAAACGGTAACAAAAAGCAACTGTTCATGGAAGCGTGCCTGAAGACCGATGGACTACAAGACGCTGCTGCAACTGCTACGGGCAGAAGGATGTTTGCGTGCTTGGGAGACGGTCTGGGATGTGTACCAGAGCTACTAACAGCTTTCATCGAAGCATGAAACCGCAGTCCGTTCTCGTTGTTCCTCGTGTTGTCATGGCAAGAAATGTTCATCACGGTTTACGACGCGATTAGTATGCCATTCGCACAGGTACGGAAATGAGCATGCGAAGCAGGAAATCACCTGATTGTATGTCACGAGGAGAACGGCGTTATTATCATGCAAATGAATAGCGAGGACATTGCGCCGATTAGGTTGGGACCAAAGAGCTGTACGTTCGGCCAAGTCAATTTCATGTCGTTAAAAGTCAGACAAGACAGCAAGGATCGGCCTTAGAACGGCAGGTCCGGAATAAGAGGCGGCGACGATCAACAAGCTTGAATGAGTACTTGGGAGATGTATGGCAACAAGGCCCGCGAATTGACGGTTACGAGCGATGTAGAGCCATTAGGCTCTCCATGGCCGCGAGGTTCTTCGCGACGGCGAGGCTCTTCGTAGCGACGAGATAGGCGATAGCCGCACGCGCTTTGAGGTAGCGACGAGCTTCTCAATGGAATCCTTGGTGGATTAGGAAACATGCCTGCCGAGAGCAGCCTACGCAGTAGTCGTTAAAATCGCAGTGTGTAAAAGAGTACACAATGGCTACGCAACAGGGCCACATATGTGTTTGAACTTGAAGTTACATTCATTGTATGCAGTGTAATCATTTTGCCTAGCTATGGAAAGCAGTTATGACAAAGAAACACGTTTCTGTACAATCACCGCACGTTGCACAGGTTTCTAAATATCATCGAAGTCTCTACAACTTGTGCTTCTTCGCACCGCTCGCAATCTTCGAGAACTCGGCCTGCGGGACACCCGACAAGAACCTCTCCAAACCTCCGAAGACCTCGGCCACTCCCTGTGCGTCCATGATCTCGCGCTCAGGCTTGCGAATGAGAGCCTTGATCTTGGTCAAGGAATCGCTGACCAGGTGGTCGCCGAGCTTGTCGTCGACTTCCTTGAGCACAAGGCCCAGGAACTTCTCCTGCTCATTGGGCTTGGTATCGAAGATCTGGTTGACGAAGCCACAGTGAACGAGTTCCTCTGAAGTGATGCGCTTAGACATGATGAGGGCCTCGTTGGCCTTGGCAATGCCCATCCTCTGCACGAAGCCTCTGCTTGCGCCGCCTTCGGCGACGAGACCCAGGCTGGAGAATGGAGTGAGGATGAATGCATGTGGAGCGGCGTAGATGAAGTCGGAGAAGCCGATCAGAGCCGCGCTGAGGCCGACAGCAGGGCCATTGAGAGCGGTCACGAGGATCTTGGGGTGGGTGTAGAAGGCTTGGGTGATGTTGAGGTTGTTTGCCACGAAGGACTGGAGCCACTGCTTGTAAGGGTCCACGCCCTCCTGGGCTGCACGTGAGATGGAGACATCGGCGCCGCTATGATGTGTTAGCACGTTCTGATTGCTTTCAAATACTCGCTTAACTTACGCGCTGAAGAAACGCCCCTTGGCCGTGAGCACTGTCACAAAGACCTCGTCCTTCTTAGCCACCTCACGCATGACTTGCGCCAAGCGGAAGTACAGATCTTGAGTCAAGGCATTGAGCTTCTTCTCATTGCAAAGAGTGATGATGGCAACCTTGCCGCGGACCTCAAGGGTCACGGCGGTCTCTGGGTTGATGGCGGACATTGTGAATGCGTGTGTTGTGTTCTTTGGCTGTGGATGTTGCAAGGAGAAATGGAATGGGTGTCACAGGAGATCGGCTGGGTAGATAAAGGGAATTGCAGAGGTCAAGAGGCGGTTCCAACAGTTAACACACCAGAGTAACTGTTTGCTTATATGGTATGATTGTCTTCACTGGCAAGACACGGGCATTTGATGGCCGCCAATCCTACGGCCTCGCCAGGCCGAAAGTGAAGCAGGAGCCGAGGTTCGTTTACGTCCGTTTAGTAATTCCCCACGATCGATGGGAATAGCACGATAAGATTAGATCTTTAAGATCGGAGCTAGTCCTGTTCAAGACTCTCGAGATCGTTGCGGCAAACTGCGGCCTTCTCCGTGTCTGCTACATCATACATTCACATACCAACTGATCAGCAATTTTTGGCGCACGAAGCTATTTACCAGAGAAAGATCCAGGGCGTTGAAAAAGCACATCATTCACAATGGGCGGCCCCAACCTCGAGGTGTTTAAAGTAAGCATACATCCTCTCCCAGCATTTGCGCATTCAGATATTAATTCTCGTCTAGTTCGGCATGTACATCATGTTCCCGATCGGCATCATGTACTACTTCGGCACGAACCTGGACTCACGTTTCGCTGTACCGGACTTCTGGCCCAAGCCTGGACAAACTCACACTCTTCCCTACGAGCGAGAGGAGATTTCGGAAGAGCTTGAGCGCCTGAAGCAGAGACGACTGGCAATTCGTGCGCAGAGGTTGGCGGCGGAGCAAAGAGGAGAACCCACACAGCACTTTGAGCACAGGCAAGCAGAGGCCCAGCAGCCTAGTCCTGAGATCTTGGAGCGTGTAAAGCTGGACCAGCCTGAGAAGAGCCAGGTTGCGAAGGCTAATGGATCGAGCTGGTTCGGAAAGTAAAGAGAGACATGGAGCCGGCGATAGGAACAAATACCCACATCACTCTACGGAAACGTCACTACGACCCAGGGAATGCTTTACGGCCATGTCCCGAGAACAACAACAACAACCAACTTGGCGTTAAGGACCACTTCATGTCTTGCAAGACCCTGAAATGTCGCATTTTGCACAATCGCCAACCAGCGAGTGCAGGCTACCGCTAGGTCGAAGGCACCCGGGTGGCGTATGGCCCTCACCGTAAGAGCATACTCTCCCAGGACCCCATTTGGGCCGCCAGCAGCTTTGAGACGTTCATTACCGGACGCCCTACACTTTAAATGTAAAAATGCATGTACGATATTACTGGATGGCAGAAGTTGAGATGGGAAACTGCTGATGGGACAGCGACGGTCGTAACTGAATAGTTCTATAAACTCTGCTCTAGCTGTGCTAATACCATTTCCATTGACCAGTCAGAGATTATATCTTCCACTTTCTCGACGGGCGAATTTCTTCTTGCCACAGCATTGCAGCGTTTTCTCTCTCTCCGATCAAGCTCTCGACAATGGATCTCAGTTCAACTTGCACCTGCACTTCTTCGCTCCACACCTGACCTGCCAGTCACCGTTTCCGTTGCGTTCGAATTTCAGGCTGCCGAACTCGTTGCTGCACCAGCTGTTCGCGCAAGACGATGAGAGGTTTCTCAGCGACTTGAGTAGGCGGTGCACGACCCCTTCGTTGTTTCGAAGCTGCTCCTCCGCCGTTCGTTGCCGCTGCTGGGCCGTGGCAACCTCATCCTCTTTGTTTTCTTTGGTGGTCGTCAACGATTGCTGCAGTGCCTCGTTCTCCGCTTGGAGCTCTGAGATGGCTTCTTTCTTCTCTTCTTCGAGATAGGATATTCTCTCGCCCAAAGCGCAGAAGATATCTCCCGCGATGTCTCGAAGATTCGGCTCGTAGAGCGCAGCGACGAAGTCTGGATCGCGAGCGAGCGTTGCGGCGTACCGTGTGAGATTTGTGAAGAAAGAACGGCGCAGCGGACTGTCGGACTGGCTACAGCGCGAGCCGTCATCCCGGGTGATCTTTCTGCACACCGCTCGAGCCACGTTGACGAAGCCTTTCGGATCAAGCCCGCCGTCTGCAGCATGGTTGAAGCATCCGCAAGCGTGGATGCGCAGTTCGGCCATGTCATAGTACTCGGCCAGCCCATAGACTCTCGCGTGGATGACCATTTGGTCTATGGTTGAGAGCTCGGCTGGCTCCTCGTCAGGGATCGATGTGGTACTTTCGTCTTTCGGGAGTGTGACGCCTCCAGTGGATGATGCGCCTTCAAGCAACAGCGAATCAATGTTGGGGATCGAGTCTTTAGCTTCTTCGCCCGGCAGGTGCTTCGGACGGCGAGTGGCTTCGTAGCTCTTGTGGTACGCAAAGTCGATCATGCGCTCCATCGTGTCGTCGTCGAAATCTTTGTCTTCGATCATTCCAGTCTTCAACTCTTGTGTGTCGATGTCACACATCTTGGAAATCACTTCTGACTGAGGGCAGAGAATAGCCTTGTGCACCTTGAATTCGCGTCCATGGCAGACGATGGTGAGGTCGGAGTACTTTGAACTCCTGAGGAATTTGCTGGCGGTCGTACTGCCGCTTTCGGCGATGAGGGCGGTGCTGTTGCTTTCCATCGCTGCGACGTGATGGTGTGGATCTGCCGGTGAGAGAGAGATTTAGAGGAAAAGCGCATGTTTAAGTATCTCCTCGCCGCTCGGGTTTTGACATGTCAGACTAGAAGCTGCTTTGTCGTGGATGCCATTGAGAGATGTTCTCCAAACATCTCAGCAAACGATTTGCATTGTCTTCCGGGTTAAGCGCAGTGTTTGCCAGCCGGTAGTGCTGCAATCAGATGTCTACTGGGCCTAGCTTTTGTGAATTATCAATGCAACTTTGCATGTATGAGACAGCAATGCAGCAAAACGAGCAAACAGTACAGAAGAGAACCACTTAAGAGAAATGCAGTCTTTCATTATTGTGAGATAGAGAAGCTGTCTGAGTATTGCTGCAGCATGCTACTCACTGGGAGCCCCGTGCACCTATGCTGCCCATAGGTTAAAGTTTCCTGTCCAATCATTGCTAGAAGTACATGAGTTCCAGTCCAGATCGAGAGTCCTCCTCGATATACCGTTCCCATTTTTGCCAACCACTGCCTTGGCCGATCACTAGGACTTTTCGTACCTGGCCTTCACTGCTTGAAGGATCTGGTTCGCCTCCTCCCATTCGAAGAGCAGTACCGGGAAGACTTGTTCCAACTCATTCTTAGCATCCGCCTCCGCCTCATCAACGACTTTGTTATCGAGCGCTCCATCGACAGACTCATACAGCCTGTTGAGAAGTTGCTCAGTCAAGCGTTGTACACGCTTGGTGACGTGACGCTTGTCCGTGCTGAGGAACTTGGTAGTGATATGGCGGGCCACAGCTGTGAAGGCGGAGTTCTTGCCTTGCTCTGCAAGGAATGCTTCGATGCGATCGATTGAGCGCTTGGTGACCCCGTTGCCTCTGTCGTTCTGGCACGCTGCGTAGATTGCTTCCATATTGTGGCTGAAGGCGTTCTTGTTGTTGTCCTGCGATACGTCCAGTAGAATGTTGCTGCTTGGAGTCAGTGGCGATGCTTTGGCAAAAGTGGAGAAAAAATGATAGAATTACCGGACGTCCTTGGTATACTCCTCTTCGTCTTCAGAGAATATGTAATGTACGCCACGGATGTAGGTCTCGATGAAACCAGTAAGCTGATCTTTTGGCAAAGGTGCTGGGAAATCTGGGACTTGTTAGCGAACCGTTTTTCCTAGAGTATCGTCTCGCTTACCTTTGATCTTCTTCAAGAAGTCGTTCAAGCCGTTGACAACACTGCGTTCAAGCTTATCCGTGAGTAACGCTCGTGTTGAGGTCAGCGAACCCTCGCATTTTCCAACAACCTCAGCGAAATGCTTCGTGAAGTTCTCGTTCCAGCTCTCCTTAGGGCATAATTTGGTAGCATAATTTCCATTCTTTCGAATGAAAGCCATGATTGTCGATGGATGCTTTTGCCTTTTCTTCTCCAGTTGAGCAAGCGCTTTCTGCGAGGCTTCGGAGACAGCAGGCATAAGAGTCCTGTCCGAGGCAGCCTCAATGTCATGGGCAAACGTAGCCAGACGGTGATCAAATGCAAGAGTGGCATTAGCCCACGGCTGTCTGGCCAACTCTAAGACTTCTGGCCTGCGGTCGATGGATGCAGAATGCAGCCATAGCTGAAGATCCTTCAGCATGGCCTGAAGGCTGAAGTTGGTATAGTGTTCGAGTGTGTCCATGAGTCGCGGCGCCATGAGCGCAAGCGTGTTGTTACGAAGTTGTATGATCCCAGTAGAAGCAGCAGACAGGCGAGGACCGTTGACCTTGCAGCCCTTCAAACCAGCATAGTGGTAGTTGGAAACGCAATGGACTTCGAGGACCTGCCCACGGGGAATGTGGCTTTGCATGGTTTCCTGCAGCTGTTCTGTGATCAAAGAGTTTCGTGTTGTGACGATGAACTCGAAGCGCTCTGCTTCGAGTTGCGCAAATTGGTTTCTCATGTCCTTCAGTGTTTCCTCCTCGTCTCGAACTTCCAGCATCTGTGCCTTTGTGGCCTTCTTCTTGCGTTTCTTCGTTGCCGTGACTTTAGCATTGAGTTGCGTGATCTCGGCTTTTTTGGCCTTCATCTGATCGCTCAGTGTGTGGTACAATTCGACGTCTTTGTCCTCTTGCTGAAGATGGTTGATCATCTTGCGTTCGGAGCCGATGATGCCTGCATCCGAGTGAGTACAAATGACACTGATCATGCCTTTGAAGGCCGTTCCATAGCGCGAGAGTAGCTGGTAGACTGTGGTGTCATCAACCACACGGCTGATTGGAGCGACCACCCATACGTGGTCGCATGTCTTGATGTAGTCGTGCGTCAGCTCGACTCGAGCTTGATTGGTGTCCGTTATGCCTGAATTCAATTAGCGCGAACCACAGACCGCTTCGTAAAAGTCCATAGGCCCTACCTGGAAGATCTACGAGGATCACTTTCTCGAGCACACGCGAATCTCGAACGCCGATTCTACCACAACGTCGGTTAGCTGGAATCCCGGTGAGCAGACTACAGTGGAGACAGATCTTACCGAACTTGTCGTGTCAAAGGCCACAGTGATGGCTTACTGAAATCGCTGGTCGAAGTCATGAGACGGTCGATGATCTTTTTCAATCCAGTAAGATTGATGGCCTCATGGTACTCCGAGTAGTCCTTGCCAGCAGTGTACTGCAGTTTAGATTCGCAGTCTTGGACCAGCTTTTCCAAAAGAGGGCCAGTTCCCGAATCATGAGAGACTCTCAAAACCGTCTTTGCGTCGGTTTTGCTCTTGAAGTCCGGAAGGTTGTTGAAAAGCGTGAGCAACACCTTGAAAGCGTTCTCATTTGCTTTCTTGGCGGTCGTGCGCGTGTCTTCGTCCCATTCCTCGTCTTGCTCGAATGCGTATGTGTTGTAGTCTTTGAGGGTCTCATTGAGCATTTTCCTGATTTGATCGGGCTTGATGTACTGGATCGAAGCAGCGAAGTCATGTGTTTGTTTCGGGAAGACGTCGTGATATTCGGTCGGCACACATGTGCAGCTTTGTCCACCACTGAGCTACACAGATGTTAGCATGTTGTCATCGGGAGGGTATCATATATGGAAAGGAAAGCTTACCGATTTGGCGAGGTCGTGCTTCCCGGTGATAGCATTGAGCAGGGAGCTTTTGCCAGCTCCCGCGCCACCCAGAACCGCAATTCTGATCTTCTCTGTGGTTGGAATTTTGCTGAGTTCTTCGGCCTTGCTCTTGTGGGCGGCAAAGGTTGCGCTGCTCGAGTCGTGTTCATCTAGCAAGTCATATACACGCTCAGCGATCGAAGTAAGCTTTTCGTCAACGTCGTCGATAGCTTCGTCGTAGTACGCGCATGCTGGAAAAGGCTCATCGGATTCGTCGTGCTTGGGATAATTGGTATCGTCCTCAACAGCGTTCTCGTTGTCTTCATCGCTGTCATCACCTTCGACATCGCTTGCTTCCTCGTGTTCGTAATCGTCTGGGACCAAGATGTTTGTGTCGATTTTGGCTCCACCGTCATCTTCTACGTCTTCGTCTTTGGTGTCGGCCTTGTCGTGCACGATTTCGTTCTTGACTTCGTTTTTGATGTCGGGTTTCGCATCGATCTCCTGGTCCTCGCGCTTTCGCTTCTGTCCGACCTGTGCGGCCGGAGGCTGTTCACCAGGCGCAGGCGAAGCCATTGTAGGACAGTAGTTCGTACTGGATGTGATCTCAGAAGGGTTGGATGTGTCAGGGCTATCGTTAAATTCTGGGTAGAGGAGGAAGTGGAATGTTGTGGGAAGAAACAAAGCATGGCTGGCCGCCGAACATATAGGCAGAGGCTGGGCCCTGGCATATGATCGCACGTGGTTGTGGCGCACACCAGTCTCTCACCATCACTCACATCTTCACTTGGCTCGATGTTAAGGCGCGGAGTGAGGCCTCCCAAGCTCATTTGGAACTCATGTTTTGCAGGCACGTGACAGAGGGAGACTTCATTAGCAGCTCACCTGTATAGCTTGACTTCGTGAGTTATGAGGATACCTCGCAGGATCCATCAGGCTCACGCCCATGCGCGAGTAGTTTTGTGCAGCCATGTCCATTGGGGCGGTGTGCTTATTTCCTCGTGCGGATATATTGCATGCGATCAGTCACATGAGAATGTATCTCACTGGGCTCAATTCTTATAGACTATTCTCCTTCGTAACAACAATGCTCAGCACCAATCATTCATCATTGAAAGTTTTTGGACAAGCAACGAGACCATGCGTGGTTAGAGCAATAATGTTCCGCATGATCTCTCGTCATCGAGCGTTGTGGCCGCGGAGACGACCAGTGCGTTCAGGCTGCATGAATGCGTGTTTGGATCAACTGTCTTCAGCATAGTTGGTCGTGAAGAGGTGCGGCCACGGAGATGATAACGTGAGCGAACGTGCGGTCGTTCATTAGAACGCCGGAGAGTTGAATCGGCTCGCTGTTCGGGTACAGCTTTCAGTACATCTCGTAGCCACATTTGCCAGTGTACACAGCGGTCTTTGCTATACCTGATTTTATGACCTCCGAGAAAGTTTCGTCCAAATTTCTTAGCATTCTGAAGGGTATGTCGCACCAGAGTGGGCGGCCATCGTAGTCTTTCAGTTTTCGCCTCGCCAAAGGGTGTAAGTCGAAGGTGGGAGCGTCTTGCAAGCCTCTAATCTCCTCGGCCAGCCATTGGATGTAGTAATTGTACATCGTTTCACGGACGTTTGAGTACCCTGGAAGTTTGTCTGTCCACGGCGGCCATTGTAGATCGGACAGGATTGGGGTATTGCGAGTTGCACCAGGAATAGTTTTAGGGAGCGTGCTTTATACTTAGCGTAGTTGTCGATCACCAAGCGTTATGTCTGCAGAGGCGATCAATGCATCCCGGCTACATGTATGCATGGTTGGAGCAAGGGTTATCAGCACTCGTTCAATATTGAGAGTTGTTGCCACGAAGAGAAGCCAAAGCTGGAAGCCGTCCCGTGAAGTCACAAGCCGGACGCTGACCACCCTCCAATCTCAGGCAACCACTGGTTCTGGGCCCAACAGTTGCTACTTGCCAAACACATAAGTTAATACAAAGCAAACCCATCGGATCCTTGAGCAGAACATCATTCCTCCCGAGGCCATGCGATAATCTGAAAAGCGACAAACCGCCTCGCCTTGCGCGCAATCCCAACCCCCACCGACCGACACAAACATGTTCTGCCTCAGAAGCTGGGTACCACTGCTCATCTTCCTGTAAGAGACATTCTTGAAGATACTACTGGTGTGGAGACTAACAATGGTACCAGGACCAATGCGTCTCCAATCTACGTCCTCCTCTTCCTGACTGGAACCTACTGGCTACAACGGCCCTGCGTCTACTGCTCCATCCTCCTCTTCGTCCTGGTCTTCTCGCTATTCGATTTCAATGCCGACTGGTTTGCGCCGCGGTGGCCGAGCGGTGCGATCGTGCCTTCAGAGACCGCATCGTCATACTTCAGCGGTAATGCGACACTCACGGAAACCCTGATGGAGACGGCGGGCATGGCGATCACTGCGATCAACGGAACAGGAGGCGCGCTGGCAAGCGTAGCCATGGACGGTGTCAAGCAAAGAATGGGATACGGAGCAGTGAATGCTACTGCGAGCGGAAGCGGCTTCGAGCTGGTTAGAGGGCTCTTGGAGAAGAAGCAGATCCGGATACCGTGCGTCGATGTAGTCGTACGCTTATGAGGGATGGAAAGCGATTTCTGTACATACATCACGACGTCAGGAGGATAATACGAGTCGACGGCAAAGGGGGCATCACTGGCGCTATGCATTGCTTGGGTTGTTGTTGTTTTGAGCATTGGAACCTGATATTGGACGAGCATGTATGACTGTGCGGGCCTGTTGCTGCAGATATGCACATGGAGTATCAAACAACCTGAAAATACACAACCCTGCCTACCAAATCTTAGGACGGCTCAAGACATGGTAATCAAACAACCTCCACGATTGACACATCACTTCGATCACGTGCCTTATGTCTTCCGTCTCGGCGCCGCTAGAAGCCCTGGGCTGGAAGCGAGGATCGTCAAATTGCTGGCGGTTGACTCTCCTTTTCATCGATACGAACCATTGTCATTGACAAACAACACATCGCCCCAGCTGTAGCACTGCATGTCGCGGCCATTGGTGCACGCGCTATGCCGCGAAGGTGGTGCACTGCTCAGTAACAGCAACGGCGGCTTAAGAGGTGGAGCCGTCCTGATTCGGAAGGTGCCCTTGGTGGGATTGATTGCTGCTGCCCCGCGATGTTCCATCTCGTGTTCCAGTGCAGCATTCCCAGTGCCCGCAATCCCTCGCCTTCGTAATAAAAACACCAGACCTGCCACGACTCCTCGCTTTTCTTTAACCAACTCTTGGAACACCGCCACCAGACACTGCTCCAGTCACGCTTCTAGCAGTCTTGTCAAGATGGCAACTGACCGTGACATCCTGTCGGACGAGTATGTTTCCTGGCCGGCTTTCATACCACTTTGGATACTGGAGCTGGAATCGCTAACAACTTTTTTTCTACAGTGTCAAGCCGACCAACTACGACATCTCTCTGTTCGATCTCCAGCCTCACGCCCCCTGGTCATACCAAGGTCGCGTTGCAATCGATCTTGCTGTGAAGAATTCCACCAAGTCCATTACACTCAACACCCACGAGCTCAAGCTTCACACTGCCGAGATTGCTGTCGATGCCGGCAAGAACGATTCGACCATCAAGGCCTCGAACATCAGCTACGATGAGAAGAACCAGCGCTGCACCCTCTCCTTCGACCAGGAGCTTCCTCAAAGCGAGAAGGCTGTCCTGTCGATCACCTTCCAGGGTACCATGAACAACACCATGGCTGGCTTCTACCGCTCCAAGTACACTCCCACCGTCGAGCCCGCAAAGGGTGTTGCCAAAGACGACGAGCACCACTACATGTTCTCCACACAGTTCGAGTCGTCTGACGCCCGCCGCGCCTTCCCTTGTTTCGACGAGCCTAACCTCAAGGCCACTTTCGACTTTGAGATGGAAGTGCCCGAGGACCTGACCGCCTTGTCCAACATGCCTGAGAAGGAGACCAAGAAGAGCAAGAACGCAGGACACAAGGTCGTGAGCTTCGAGAGGACACCAATCATGTCGACCTACCTGTTGGCGTGGGCGTTTGGCGACTTTGAGTACATCGAGGACTTCACCAGGAGGAAGTACAACGGCAAGAACCTGCCCGTCAGAGTCTACACCACCCGTGGCCTGAAGGAGCAGGGTAAGCTGGCGCTTGAGAGTGCCCACCAGGTTGTCGACTACTTCTCAGAGGTGAGCATGAATCCTGCGAGAATCAATAGTAGTGCTTCGACTAACGATCTCTCAGATCTTCCGCATCGAATACCCTCTGCCCAAGGTTGATCTTCTGGCTGTCCACGAATTTGTAAGTCGACTAAAAACCATGATGGGCTCTGAGCTGATGTGCCAAGCCCATCATATGTCTCCCTCTCCCGTGTATCGGTCGACGTATAGGCCTCTTGCATGCAACCAATTGATGTTCTTCGCTAACCTTTGTTTCCTAGTCACACGGCGCCATGGAGAACTGGGGTCTTATCACATACCGTACCACAGCTGTTTTGTTCGACGAGCAGCACTCCGACCAGAAGTACCGCAACCGTGTTGTCTATGTCGTCGCCCACGAGCTCGCTCACCAGTGGTTCGGCAACCTTGTCACCATGGACTGGTGGAACGAGCTTTGGCTCAACGAGGGTTTCGCGACTTGGGTCGGCTGGTACGCTGTGGACCACCTGCACCCCGACTGGAATGTCTGGGGCCAGTTCGTTACCGAGTCCATGCAGACTGCATTCCAGCTTGACGGTCTGAGAACCTCTCACCCCATTGAGGTTCCCGTGAAGAACGCACTCGAAGTCGACCAGATCTTCGACCACATCAGTTACCTGAAGGGCAGCTCTGTCATTCGCATGTTGGCTGCCCACCTCGGTGTCGAGACCTTCCTCAAGGGTGTCTCCGACTACCTCAAGGCTCACCAATACAGCAACGCCAGGACTGGCGATCTCTGGAGCGCTCTGAGCAAGGCTTCCGGACAGGATGTCAAGGCCTTCATGGATCCCTGGATCTTGAAGATTGGATTCCCCGTTGTGACCGTCGCCGAGGAGCCTGGCCAATTCAGTGTTAGACAGTCTCGTTTCCTCAGTGGTGGCAAGGTCAAGCCTGAAGAGGATCAGACCACTTGGTGGATTCCCATGGGCCTCAAGACAGGACCTCAGGCCACTGAAGCCAAGCGCGAGCCTTTCACCACCAAGGAAGAGACCTACCGTGACATCGACACCGACTTCTACAAGGTCAACAGTGACCAAACTGGCTTCTACCGCACCAACCTTCCCGCACAGCGCCTTGTCAGCCTCAGCAGCGCCCTTGACAAGCTGTCTGTGCAAGACAAGATTGGTCTCATCGGTGACGCCGCCGCTCTTGCGGTTTCTGGTGACGGCACCACTGCCGGTGTTCTTGCCTTCCTGGAGGGCTTCTCAAACGAAGACAACTACCTTGTCTGGAGCGAAGTCCTCTCAAGCCTCGGTAAGATTCGCTCCGTGTTCTCGGATGACAAGGAGCTTAGCGAGGGTCTTCGCAAGTACACATTGAAGCTCGTGACTGCCGCAACCGATAAGGTTGGCTGGGAGTTCGGCCCTCATGATGACTACCTCAAGGGTCAGCTCCGTGCCCTCCTCCTTCTTACTGCCGGTCTTGCTGGTCACGAGGGTGTTGTGGCCGAGGCCACTAAGCGCTTCGATGCGTTTGTTGCTGGTGACAAGAAGGCCATTCACCCTTCGCTCCGTGGTGCAGTCTACAAGATTGGCATCAAGAACGGTGGCAAGCCCGCCTACGAGGCCATCAAGAACGAGTACCTCACCACAACCTCCATCGACGGTCGCGAAATCACACTCCAGTCTCTCGGTAGGGTACAGACAGCAGAGCTCGCCCAGGAGTACCTGAAGTTCGGCTTCAGCGGCAAGGTCGCCATTCAGGACGTCCACAGTGTCGGCGTTTCTCTTGCCAACAACGCCAAGGTCCGCAACGAGGTCTGGGAGTACATCAAGGCCAACTGGGACATGATCTTCGAGCGTCTCAGCGGCAACATGGTTGTGCTCGAGCGCTTCGTGCGCATGTGTCTGCAGAAGTACGCCTCGTATGAGGTCGAGAAGGATATCGAGAAGTTCTTCGCCGACAAGGACAACACTGGCTACGACCGTGGTCTTGCCGTTGTCAGCGATACCATCAAGGGTAACGCGAGATACAGGGAGAGCGACGCTGAGATCATCAGGGAGTGGCTCTCGGCTCACGACTACCTGAAGTAGATGTAGCGGAGTGGGCATCGCAAGCCTGTGCGCATATACAGTTTGATACCAAAGTAGTCATTTTTTTCGCCGCTGTTATATACGGCGGCCGCATCACCAAAAGCTTACTGCTGTTTTGTGCGTTTGCAGTAGCAGTATCTGCGCACTCTATACCGTGTTCACAGTGAGATCAACACGCAACATACAGGCCCTGGACGTAGACGTGGTAGATTCGATAGCTCACCGCAGGCAACGATGTTCACGATTATTACGAACGTGCGGCTTTCTTGCGGAGCTACTATATTGAAAACTGTGTCATCGTTCCTCAATATAACCTACCGGTGAAGAAGTGAGCGGCAAGCGGTGAAGCGTGGCTGACAAAGGCCGCCCTTTGTCATCGCCAGCCACAAATAGCAAAACAAGCACCACGTGATAAAGATCGCGTGCGAGGCATCATTCCAGGCAGCAAACGAGTCACTTAGCAGTCAAGGAATTAACTGTGTCTTGTGTGCTGCGTAGTGATTTCATGGTTCAGAGTAAGGTCACTCATTCGCGGTCATCAACAAGTGCCTGCAGCTGATAAGCAACCCTCTGACTAGCGCCCTCATCTACCCCACGTCCCTGCCGCCTGCACCCAGCTGCCTTCCTCCAACCACCCGCTCACCTACCACAACACAACCCACCAACAACCACAACCTCCCGATCCAACCTACAGATTTCCAACAACAGCCTCATCAAACCACCGCTACCACAACACACCGCCAACATGCGCTCCAAGTTCAAGGACGAGCACCCGTTCGAGAAGCGCAAGGCTGAGGCCGAGCGCATCAGGCAGAAGTACGCCGACCGCATCCCGGTGAGTAACCAGCTATCCCATCCACGCCGCGACAACAAGCACCCTCGAGGGGCATAATCCTCACCGTTGAACATATTGACTGACATTTATCGCCATGTAGGTCATCTGCGAGAAGGTGGAGAAGTCGGACATCGCGACCATCGACAAGAAGAAGTACCTGGTCCCCGCCGACCTCACCGTGGGCCAGTTCGTCTACGTGATCCGCAAGCGCATCAAGCTCTCGCCCGAGAAGGCTATCTTCATCTTCGTCGATGAGGTCCTCCCGCCGACCGCCGCGCTCATGTCCTCCATCTACGAGGAGCACAAGGACGAGGACGGCTTCTTGTACATCACGTAAGCTTTTGCCACCTTGATGACCACTCCACTTCAAGACAGACAAGCTAACATACTTGCTACAGCTACTCCGGCGAGAACACCTTCGGCGCTTGAACGGCGAACGCCACCGATACCAGGCGGTCGCACGATTACAAACCCATCCAGCCAAGCACCTTTTCCCTATGCCCCCCGGATTTCCTTACGTTACACCCAGGCGTTGAATGATGAAGACCCAGAGTCTTGTGCTTTCTGATTATTGGAAGGGAGAGAGGAGAGAGTGAGAGGCGAGAAGGATATTGGCTTCAACACATGTTTACGAGAAGACGCGAATACCGAACGAACAAACCCAGCAAGGACAAATGATAACCCCCGGTCGGTTGATCGAGCACGAAATGGCGGTGAACAGGAAATCCACAGATCAAAGAATACCGAGCGTGCCTTCTTCTCTCACTTAGCCCTGAGACCTTACTTGGGCTGTTCTGATCGCGCGCTTGGTGTAGTTTCCCATAGCTGCAGTAATGCCATCCTCTGCCATCATACACTGTATTCCTCCCTTGTGCACGTGAAAGCCGTCCTAAGCCCGTGACAACCAGCCCGAGCAAGCCACCTGCTGGAGTGACACACGTCTCAAGAGCTCTCGTAATCGACCTCCTGACTGGCGGCCCCCAGCAAGGTCGCGGGATACATGGTGTAAGTCACTGTGCCTCGTTGGCCGCGCGCGTGGGCGTGGCGTGCTTTAGCCTCGCTCTCACATGACAGCGCAAGGCGGCCTCTGCCCCCGGTGGCGTCATTTCGTGGATCGACTCCGCAAACGGTGCTCGAGAAGCTTGGACGCAACTTGCGCTAGTGGCAGAGGTGGATTTTGAGAGAGGACCGAGGCGCGGGAAACTGAGCAGGGAATTGTTATAGTGTATACCGTTGATCGCGAACTTGGAGGAAGAAGAATCGAAGCCGCGCCTATTTGATTGCTGGAAATTTAAAAGCTACGACACACAACAACAGCGACAATGTCCTACCCATTCCTCATTTCCAGGTGCGCTCACCAGAAACTCCTTGCCATCCATGCAATTGATTGCGCAGACTTACAGGACATCTATCTAACAACCCGCGCAGAACTCTGGATCCCATTTTCGCCATCTCGGTCGGCATCACGGCTGCTGCGGTCAGGATTAATAGGGAAGAGAAGGAGAAGGGCAAGAGCTTTGAGGAGTCGAAGGCCAGTCTTCAGAGGAGGGCGGCGTTGGCTTGGAGGGAGGTTATGGGTGAGGAGGAGGGCAAGGTTGTTAAGAGCAGTGGATGAGGATGAGGTGTCTGCGTGTGCGAGACGTCAGCGACGCGATTTAAGGAGGACTGGGGTGGCATCGGAGAGAGGTTTTGGTGGGTAACGAAGAGCAAGGCCTGGCCCTGGTGGTTATGGATGCTGGTTGCTCGCACATTGACGCAAAATGGTGCTCAAACAACAAGCCAACAACCACCTGCCGAGGAATTAATGACCTTGGACATTGGGCTACGGACGTTCTGCTATGTTGTCTTGATGGACAATCATCTTGCGAAAGCTCTGCCTGGCGCCACTCCACCAAGGTGAAGACTACGCAGACACGCGAAGCCTTCAATTATCAGGATCGGCATGCCGTATGTCGTCCGAAGCGTTTGCCAATGCTTGAAAGGGTCCGAGAAAGAATTACTTGCTGGATATCCCGGACGGCGATACAAATATGGCGAAGTTGAACATATCTGTACCCGAGAGAGAAGTTCACGCATACACCTGCCACGATTCAATTGCTCCCAGTACGATAGAACAAATGTTTTCACTCTTGTCACCGATCGTCGTAATGTCCTAATCTCTCTCTGCTCCTTCATATCTCTCATCTGCATGTATAGCATGTTGAACAAGGCCCTTATTTGACCTCTAGCAAAAAGAGTATTTTGCGCCCACGTTGAATGCCCTCATGTTTTGGAAAGTGCGGCTGAGTTGGGCGGCTATCAGCGTCCCGCGGGTGTCGTACTGCTACAGGTAACCACATTCATGCTTCCCGCTGACAAATCTCGACATATTGACCTCGCCTACTGTGATATCATGCACTGCGGTCAAATACTTGTAGATAAGACGCAAGTATGCCTTGAGAACAAGGCAGGGTTGGAAATCCAACGGGTCCGTCAGGATCAAGGCTGAACTCGAGGTCGAGTAAGCATTGCCGAGGATCATTTTGTATAAATGCCGTCGCAATGTTCTTTTGGTCAATAGATCTCACCATCACTATAATCCAACTGTTCGATTCTCCTAAAGTCATCAAGGCTACATCGGCAAAGGCCATATCACATCCATTGAGCTTCACGAACCATCATGAGCAACACAAACATACCGTTGCCTTCTGAAGGTGTTGTCGGCGGCAGAGACAACGACACAGCTACAGCCACATGTTTCTGTGGTACAGTGCAACTTCTCTTCGTACGTGAAATTCCAGCAATTGAAGTGCCTCGATGCAAGCTAACAAAGGCATTACATAGCCAACCAAAGCACCCGGCTTGGTAGGCACTTTCGTCTGCAACTGTACCGACTGCCGCAAAATCACCGCGAGCATGTTCGCCAGCAACTTCACCGTCTTAGCCTCCGAAACCAAACACGTCCGCGGTCGCGACAAGCTCACTAAGTTCGCGCAGAGCAAGACTATTGAAAGCGGCAACACCATGGAGAATCACTTCTGCTCGGTGTGTGGGACGCTGATGTATCGCATCTCATCTGGGCACCCGGAACTTTTGATCACGAGGATTGGCACGGTTGATGATTTTGATTTGCATGAGACCGTGTTGAAGCCGAGGATTGAGATCTATACTAAGAATCGGGTTGGTTGGTTGAGTGATGTCGATGGTGCTGTGCAGCATAAGGATGCGGGTCCGTTGGGATCTTCAGTGAAGGAAACGAGCGCTCTTTGAGGATGTGCTGGGTAGGGTTTGAGGCAGATGTAGCAGCGAGTGAGGACAATAATGAAATACGTTGAATTTGCATTGTACCTTGAAGTGCTCGAGCATGGCGAAAAATCTCATCTCTCTATGTATAACGCTGTTCGTATCGTAATCTAGAAAAACAAAGCAACGCACAATACTGAGCTACTATACATTAGATTGCACTGTTAACACCGAATGCGACGCCAGCTATGCGTACACGAATCCAATGACCTTCCTATTGAGCTTGCGAGGCGGCTTGTAATGCCTGTAGCCACAACCCTCTGCACCCTTACTGACTGTGCCATTGACCTTCGGGTGTTCAGACTGACCGCCAGAGGCACTCATATGCGCAAGCTGATCCTCAAGTTTCGCCAGTCTCTTCTCTAGATCAGCGTTTTCGCGCTCCTTCTTCTGGAGATCGGAATCTCGGATTCCGTTCTGGCCGTTGTACTGCTGTGAAACTCTCCTGCTTCCGGGAGGTTTCTGGAAGTCGATTTCTCTGTAATGCTGTTCAAGATCCTTCTTCGCTTGTATAGCGTCATGCTGAGCCGTTGACTTTTGGTCTTCGAAAGACTTTTGACGTTGCTGGAACCACTCCAGTTTCGCTGTGAAATCGGCCTTGGACTTGCCGAGACTGGCACGGTCGGCTGCGATCTTCTGCTCGGTTGACTTGAGGTCGTCAAGTTGGCGCTGGATGTCCGCTTCGTGATCCTTCTCCGCCTGAATCTTGTCATCATTTTCGCCAGGCTTTTCTCCCTCACTTGAATCGATCTCTGAAGGCTTCTGCTCTTCACTCTTCGCCAGCTCGGCTTCCCGCGACTGAAGTTCCTGTAGCTTCTTCTCATAGCTCTCCGCGCGGTCTTTCTCTTCCTGCGCCAAAGTGTCCTGGCGCTCCTGCACCTCCTTCAACTTCTTCTCCAACTCAGCGGATCGCTCACCATCTTTTTGCGCCAGCGTGGCCTCGCGATCCTCGAGGGCTTTCAGCTTCGAGTCGAAGTCTGCTTTGGAGGCGCTACTGCTAGAAGAAGTTGAAGCCGCTGGCTTGAAGCTCGCCGAGGTATCGACGAAGTACCACGAGGTGTGACGTTCGTTGTTTTGCTAGTAACATGTGTTAGCGACTCTATGCGACCAAGCTTAAGCGTCTTACCAACAAACACTCACCTCCCACTTATACATGTGCACTTTCGCACCCGCCGCACCTCGTCGCACTGTGTTGCCGGAGTGGTGATTAAGGTACACATCAGGGAAGTCGACCGGTCCAATGCGGCATGCGCCCGGTGCTGAGACGTCGTCGTTCGACATCTTCCACCATTGCTTCTCGCCGGTGCCGACTTTGCCCCAGCTCTTGCCCTCGAAGCAGTGCAAGTACTTGTCGTTTGCGGCGCATTTTAGGGCGATAGTGTTAGGTTCGTCGCCATACTCGATTGTCCACTTCTGCTCGTCGCCGCGATCGCCTTTGTTCTCGACGACTACTCCGGAAGGGCGGCTGTTCTCTTGGTGTGCTAGGACGTGGCCATTGGACACGCTTGCGAGGTAGAATTTCGTTGAGCTGTTCGAGCTATACGACTCTGTGTGCGAAGTGAAGGAAGGCTCCGAGAATGACTGGAAAGAAGGGAAGCCCTCGAACGAGGATGAACCTCCGCCGCTATTGAAAGAGGAGGAAGAGGTGTACGATGTTGTAGTCCGGTTATTTGAAGTATTGCCTAAGTCCTGTGACCAATTGATCGAGTCCATAGTGGTAATATAAGTTAGAGTGCTAGGAAGTGTTAGCCCTCAAGCTAAGAGAGTGAAGCGAATGAACCAAGGTAGGGAAGGCATTGTAGCTCGTGCAAAGCAAGACCATATGCACGATGACAGCATACCATGCAGGCCGTAAGGAGAGGTCTGCAAGTGCGAAATGTGGCCCGCATATAGCCCTATAGTGGAGCGTATAAAGGAAGGTGATTTCCGATGCCGTTCAGATACGTAGGAGTGCTATAGATCAGATTAGCGATCGATCGATGATCTACGCGGGGTATACACTCCTTTACGAAAGTACTAGGTGGGTATACTTTTTAGCTACTATACTTTATAGGACGATATAAGTTCTAGAGAATATAAGCGCCCTAGTATCTAGGATATATATATATATATATATATAACGTTATATATATATGTGATTTTATAGAGTATACTTATAAGTTCATAGAGTAAGAAAGTATTTTAGCCTCTAGAATCTATATTTAGTAGTATTTAGAATTCTTAAATAGTTAGTTATATTTTCTAGAATAGGCCTAGATTCGACTTCTTCTTAGATAATTTATTATAGTTCTCCTTAGGCTAATCTAAAGCTAATTAGAACTAGATATTACTAACAATCTAGTATGAATGTGGCTTATAAAAGTTAGAAAAAGTAATTAGCTAATTTACTTATAAGTTATTACTATTAGGTTTTTAAGAATAAGTAAATTATATAATATTAGATAATCTAACTTTAGAATCTAAATTACTTAGTTTATTAGCTATTAAACTATATTAGTTAGATCTCTAGATTTGACTAATCCATATCTTAGAGATAAATTTAACTTCTTAGAAATTTCGAGTTATATCTAATTAGAATATTATTACTAAACTAAGTAAAAGATAATATAATAGTAGAGGAAGCTAGCTAGTAAGAGAAGCTGATTACTTTTAAGATTTTAAAAAGTTAGGAGATTATATCTTACTAATTAAGGCTGATAAGCTATAATCTAGTAAGCTATTCTAAAGTTATCCTTATAGTTTAAATAAATTAGATTAA
>Ga0265797_10003767_pt1 | contig 23930 bp, 22 predicted proteins | sample P2T30metagenome_FD_192433 | JGI IMG/M metagenome (GOLD analysis project Ga0265797, IMG submission 192433) | Plant litter microbial communities from East Loma Ridge, Irvine, California - P2 T30 | ecosystem: Environmental > Terrestrial > Plant litter > Unclassified | place: USA: California... | reverse complement strand
CAGCCACCAGTCGATAGCCCATCGAGCCTTCGAGATATTTTCGAACGACAGCCAGCTTGAACTCTGCTTTGTACTTACCCATGAAAAACCCCAGGAAGTTGGTGTCCAACTTTCTGGGGTCAGTTCAGTATCCCGTCCACGCGTTCAGCCAGTGCTTGCGTTGCGATGACGCCCGCTCGGTCGAACGCGTGGACGGCCGAGCCGTCCACCCCACGGAGATTTTCGCGCAGTCGCCTTATTTAGCCAGCACGTTCAGCACCGCCAGCGTCATGGCCTGGGCGCCGGTCTTGATCGACGGTTCCGGCACCGGAGCATAGTACGGCGAATGGTTGAAGGCGATCGGCTTGCCGCCTTCGCGCTCGGCTTCCGCCACCGCCTTCGGGTCGTACACGCCGGTAAAGAAGAACATCGACGGCACGCCCTCGTTGGCATACAGCGAAAAGTCCTCGCTGGCCGTCATCGCCGGCATGCGCGTGGCCTTGTCGGCGCCGAAGACTTCCTTGAACACCACCTCGGTGCGGTTGACCAGTTCCGTGCTGTTGACGATCGCCTGGCCGCCGCCGCCGATCAGCATGTCCGGTTTCGGCGCGCCGGCCATCGCGGCCGAGCCTTCGGCCACGCGGCGCACGCCCTCGAGCAGCCTGGCGCGCACCGCCGGGCTGTACGAACGGATGGTGCCGCGCACCTGCACGCTGTCCGGGATGATGTTGCCGACCGTGCCGCCCTGGATCGCGCCGACCGTCACCACGCCGAACTCCTTCGGATCCTTTTCGCGGCTGACCACCGTCTGGACGTCCACCACGAAGCGCGCCGCGATCGCCACCGGGTCGATGGTCTTGTCCGGCGCCGAGCCATGGCCGCCACGGCCCTTGAACGTGATCTCGAGCCAGTCCGAGTTGGACGATACCGGGCCGTCGTTGAAGCCCACGGTGCCATGCGCCAGCGGCCAGGAATGCAGGGCAAACGCGTAGTCGGGTTTCGGGAAGCGCTTGAACAGGCCGTCCTCGAGCATCGCCTTGGCGCCCGAGACGATTTCCTCGGCCGGCTGGCCGATGAACACCAGCGTGCCCTTCCACTGCGATTTCAGTTCGACCAGCGTGCGCGCGGTGCCGAGCCAGCTGGCCATGTGCACGTCGTGGCCGCAGCTGTGCATCACGAAGGTCTCGCGGCCTTCGCTTTGCGTACGCGCGCGGCTGGCGTACGGCAGGCCGGTGCGCTCTTCCATCGGCAGGCCGTCCATGTCGGTGCGCACCAGGACCGTGGGGCCGGCGCCGTTCTTCAGCACCGCGACGATGCCGGTCTTGCCGACCTTCTCGGTCACCTCGAAGCCGAGCTTGCGCATCTCGGCGGCCAGCTTGGCGGCGGTGCGCACTTCCTGGAATGCGATCTCGGGGTGGGTGTGCAGGTCTTTATAGATCGTGTCGAGCCAGGGATACATGGCGTCGACGCGCTGGACGACGTCGTTCTTCAGCGGGGCGGCCGATTGGGCCAGGGCGAACGGGGCGGACAGCGCCAGGACGGCGGCGGCGATGCGGGTGAGGATCGGCATGGATGCTTTGTGGAGTGTTGGACAATTCACAAAGATAGCATGCGGCGGTGGAGTGCAGACGGTGCTTGAACGCGTTGGCGGCGGAGCCGCCAACCCTACGTGGGGCTGGAAGCCATGCTGCCGACGCGTTCAACGAACGTTTGAAACCCGGTGCGCCGGATTACACCGCGCTTGGCCGCTTGATCACCGCCGACTTGCGCCCGGCCACCGCCGGTGTCAGGGTAATGCCGGCCACGCGCTCGCCCTGCAGCACGACGTCGAACGTCATCAACTCGTCGCGCCGGAACGCGTGCACGCTGACGCGGTCGCCCACGCGGTAGCGGCCCAGCAGCGCGTCGACGTTCGACGGCGCGCCGTTCACGCGCAGGCCGTCGATCGCGATCACCACGTCCAGCGCCGACAGGCCGGCCGCATGCGCGGCGCCGCCCTCGTGCACCTGGGTCAGCTTGGCGCCCAGCGGATCGCGCCCGATGCCGGCATCGAGCGACGGCTTGCCGCTCTTGCGCTCGTCGACCAGCTTGACGCCCAGCGGCGCGTACAGCTTGGCCAGCGGCAGGTCCTCGACACCGCGCACGTAGCGCTCGAACAGGGTTTTCAGTTTCAGGCCGCTGACGTCGTCGAACAGCGCTTCGACCTCGGCGTCGGTGACGCCGCGGCCGGCGCCCTGGTAAAAGTCGCGTCCATAGCGCTCCCACAGCGCCCGCATGATGTCGTCCAGCGACTTCGCGCCGTTGGTCTTGGCGCGGATGGTCAGGTCGAACGCCAGCGCGATCAGCGAACCCTTGGTGTAGTAGCTGACGATGGCGTTCGGCGAGTTCTCGTCCTGGCGGTAGTACTTGCTCCAGGCGTCGAAGCTCGAATCGGCCACGCTCTGTTTAAGGCGCCCGCTGCCACGCAGCACGCCGCCGATGGTCTTGGCCTGCAGCTTGAAGTACGTCGTTTCGCCGATGATCCCGGCGCGCACCAGCAGCAGGTCGTCGTAGTAGCTGGTGAAGCCCTCGAACAGCCACAGCAGCGGCGTGTAGTTCTCGACCTGCAGGTCGTAGGGCGCGAACGCGGCCGGCTTGATGCGCTTGACGTTCCAGGTATGGAAGTATTCGTGGCTGCACAGGCCCAGGAAGCGCAGGTAGCCCTCGCCCGGCTCGCCGACCTGCGCGCTGGCAGTGGTCGGCAGGTCGGCGCGCGCGCAGATCAGCGCGGTCGAGGCGCGGTGTTCGAGGCCGCCGTAGCCATCGCCGACGGCCATGGTCATGAACACGTAGCGCTGCAGCGGCGCGCGCCTGGTGACCGGCTCGAAGAAGGCGATCTGGGTTTCGCAGATCGCCTGCAGATCGGCCTGCAGGCGCGCCATGTCGAGATTCGGCACGCGGCCGGTGATCACGATGTCGTGCGGAATGCCGTGCGCGGTAAAGGTGGCCAGCGCGAAGTCGCCCATCTCGACCGGATGATCGATCAGCTCGTCGTAATTGGCGGCGGTATAGGTGCCGAAGCCGTAGCGCCTGGCGCCCAGCTCGGTCATCGCGGTGGCCACGCGCCAGGTCCTGGCGGCCGGATCGGTGGGGCGCTGGATGTCGACCTGGTGCGCCATCGTTTCGTGGCCGACGGCGCGCAGGAACACGCTGGTGCCGTTGAAGAAGCCGTGGGTCTGGTCGAGGTGGGCGGCGCGCACCGACAGGTCCCAGGCATACACCTCGTAGTGCAGCGTCAGCGGCCCGGCGCACGGCGCGGCGCGCCACGCGTGCTTGTCGAGCTTGGTCAGCGCGACCGCATTGCCGCCGCTCTCGGCGCGGATGCGCACGATATTGCGCGCGAACTCGCGGATCATGTAGCTGCCCGGGATCCAGGCCGGCAACGCGAACGCCTGCCCTTCGGGATCCGGCGTGGGAACGGTGACGGTGACGTTGAACAGGTGGCCCGCCAGGTCGCGGGGAACGATGGAATACTGGATTGCAGGCTGCTTGCGCTCGGATGACTTTTTCATGGCTTCTAATAATTCTTCTCGGACCACGCCGAATTGGCATTAGTGTAAACCGATTTGTACGAAATGAAACAGATCACGCGCCGGCACGCGCGCCAGGGCGATGCGTTCACCCGGGCAGGTCGGCCGGCGTGTCGATGTCGCGCAGGATGCCCGCATCGCCCAGTTCGATCGTGGTGACCGGGCAGGTGGCCAGCAGGCGGCGTGCGCCCTGGTCGCCGTCCAGCGCCAGCAATGCAGCAGCATGTTCGAGGCCGAAGGCGACCGGATTGCCGCGCCGGCCCGCACACAGCGGCGCCGCAATGCCGGCGCCGGCGCCGATCGCGCCGGCCAGCGCGTGCAGCGTGGAACCGGCCACGAACGGCATGTCGCCCAGCGCCACCAGCCAGCCGTGGCGGGGCGCGGCGCTATCCAGGGAATAACGTACCGCGTGCGCCAGCGACAGGCCCATGCCGGCGTCGGCCCGCGGGCATACCGTGACGTCGCACCCCAACGCACGCAGCTGCGCGGCGACACCGCCATCGTCCGGCGGCACCACCGCAACCACGCGTGCGAACACGGCCAGCAGCGTGCGCGCACTGGCCACCACCACCAGTTCGCCGTCCGGCAGGGCCTGCAGCAACTTGTTGCGCGCGCCCTGTGGATCGAAGCGGCGGCCGCGGCCGGCGGCGAGCAGGATCGCGGTGAGGTCGGTGAGCGCTGTCACTGCCCTGCCCCGGCCGGTTTATTTCCTGGCCGGCGCGGCGCCCAGCGACTCGAACTTGGTCTCCAGCGACTTCAGGTCGATCGCGCCGGGAATGCGCGAGCCATCGGTGAAGAAGATCGCCGGGGTCCCGGTGATGCGCAGCTTCTTGCCCAGTTCGGCGATCTCTTCGTTCGGCGTCTCGCACGCGGCTGGCGCCGTCGGTGGCAGTTTGCCGTTGAGCATCCAGTCATCCCAGGCCTGGTTGCGGTTCGGCGCACACCAGATGTTCTTCGATTTCACGAACGAGTCGTCCGACAGGATGTTGTACAGGAAGGTGTAGATGGTGACGTTGTCGATTTCCTTGAGCGTGGTCTGGCGCAAGCGCTTGCAGTAACCGCAGTTCGGATCTTCGAACACGGCGATCACGCGCTTGCCATTGCCCTTGACGTGCTTGAGTGCCTTGTCCAGCGGCAGGTCGGAGAACTTGACGCGGTTGATCTCGTCGGTGCGTTCGCGCGTCAGGTTGCGCGAGCTCTTGACGTCGTACACGTTACCGATCACCAGGTATTCGCCCTTCTTGTCGGTATACAGGATGTCGCCCGCAACCCTGACCTCGTACAGGCCGCTGTACGGCGTTTCCTTGACCGATTCGATCTTGGCGCCGCCCAGGCGCGGTTCGAGCGCCTTGCGGATGTGTGCGTCGGTATCCTGCGCCTCGACGCAGGAGGCGAGCAGTCCTGCCGCCAGCAGAACGGCGAGCTTCATTTTGACCATGCTTGAATTCCTTAGATTGATGACTTGCCCATGGCGTGCGCCATCAGACGCCGTTTCACTGCGGGCATTCTATCAAGCAAATTCAAGCCGATATTCCGCACGACGCGCAGGGGTTCGAGATTGGCGCCGAACAGACGTTCCAGGCCGTCGGTCGCGAGCTGCATCAGGACCACGTCTTCCTTGCGCTTGCGGGCATAGCGCGCCAGCACCCGCTCGTCGCCGATGGCGCGCCGCTCTTCGCGTTCGCGCACGGTGGCCAGCAGGTCGACCACGTCGCCGAAGCCGAGATTCATGCCATGGCCCGCCAACGGGTGCACGGCGTGGGCCGCATCGCCCACCAGCGCCACGTGCGGCGCCACCATGGCATGCGGCTTGATCAGCACCAGCGGCACCGCCGCGACCGCCTCGGGCTGCAGTGGACGCAGCGTACCCAGCAGGTCGTCGGCGTATTCGCCGAGGCGGATCGCCAGCTCGCCGAGCGACTCTTCCATCAGGGTATCGGCCAGCGTCTCGGGCGCCGACCAGACCAGCGACACCCGGTTGCCCGGCAGCGGCAGCAGCGCGACGATGCCGTCGGAACAGGTGAACCACTGGTGGGCCACGCCATGGTGCGGCTTGTCGCAGGAGAAATTGGTGACGATGGCGCGCTGGTGGTACATGCGGTAGTCGACGCCGATGTCGCACTGGCCGCGCACCCACGATTCGCGGCCGTCGGCGCCCACCAGCAGTTCACTTTCCAGGCGGCGGCCGTCTTCCAGGCGCACGCTGGCGCCGCGGTCGCTGCAATCCAGCTCGCAGGCGCGCCCTTCGATGCGCTGCACGTTGTGGGCGAACTTGAGGGCGGCGTCGAGCGCCTCGTTCAGATTCTGGTCTTCGACGATCCAGGCCAGCGTGCCGACCCGGGCGCCGAAGGCGTCGAAGCCGAGGTTGCCGCCATCCTCGCCATCGCCATGCACGTCCATCGCATCGACCGCGGCCACCCGGGCCAGGTCGAGCGCGCCCCACACCTTGAGCGAGGTGAGCAGGTCATGGGCGGTGTGGTTCAGGGCATACACCCGCACGTCCCACGGCCGCTGCGCTGCCGACGCCGTCGGCGCATCTACCGTCTTGCCAGGACGCGCGGGCGGTTCCAGCAGGGTCACGCTGTGGCCGGCCTGGGCAAAGCCGAGGGCGGTCGTCTTGGCGATGGCGCCATTGCCGACGATGCAAACGTCGGTCCGGATGGTGGAAGTCGTGAGCGTGGTCATGGAGGGCATTATAGCGATATGCCAATCGAGCCAGCCGGTTTCGCGGTAACGGGAACTAGCCCGTTTTACGGCGGGGGAAGTCGCCGGCCTTGCGTCGGTGCGTGGTGCGGGGCATGGCTTGCTGTCATGCAGGCCCGCGCCTGATGCGCGACTGGCGGCCATAACCGCTCCGCCGGGAGGCATCGGTCGCTGTAGCGACGCGATCGCCTTGGACATCGACTTTTTGCACGAACAGGTACTTGCGCAACTGAAAAACGCTGGCTATAATCGTGCCTCTCTTGGCCTGGTAGCTCAGTTGGTAGAGCAGAGGATTGAAAATCCTTGTGTCGGTGGTTCGATTCCGCCCCGGGCCACCAAGAATTCTTGACGCGACGCCAACCCCTGCAGGTTGGCGTTGTCGTTTCTGCGGTAATGACTTGCCGTGCCTTGTTCCAGGGCTTTCTTCTCTCGCATCCTGCTGTCGGGTCCTGCTGTTGGACCGCCTGCTCGCGCCCTGCTGTCGCTCCCTGCTGTCGCCCCCTGCTGTCACGCCCTCTTCTCGCGCCCTGCTGTCGCGGATGCTTATATCCGAGTTCCCCGCTAGGGTTTTACCTGTAGCAAGATGCTCGTCTGCTACCATGACGGGTGACCAACAGTCTCGCAGGCGCTTACCGGTGGCTCAGGCCGTAACGGCACACCGGTCGGCCTCGACATGGCAGTGACTGGCGTCGGCATACCGTTTCCGGCGTCGACATCGCGTGTACCTGCTTCGACCGGCTGCTTGCGCGCTGCAAGGCCATGCCGTAGCGCCCCGTACTGCGATGTACTCCGGCATGATTACCACGCGTGATTGGCGTGTTTCTGTGCACAGGTCACGGCATGCTGCCAGCACACGGCGCAATCGTGCGATGACGGCGGCTGCGTCGCCTGCTGGATTCGCCCTTCCTTTTTTTTACAATCATCGACATCGCCATCCCCGGCTGGCATGTGCATTACAAGGCTCTCTCATGACTACCCTTCCACCCTGCCCGCAATGCCAATCCGCATTCACCTATGAAGACGGCACCGGCCAGTTCGTCTGCCCGGAGTGCGCCCACGAGTGGCCGGTCGCGGCGGCAACTGGCGCCACCGACACGGTGCGCGTTTACAAGGATGCCTCGGGCAACATCCTGCAGGACGGCGACACCGTTACCGTGATCAAGGACCTGAAGCCGAAGGGTTCGGGCGGCGTCATCAAGCAGGGCACCAAGGTCAAGAACATCCGCCTGGTCGATGCCGATCACGACATCGATTGCAAGATCGACGGCTTTGGCGCCATGAGCCTGAAGACCGAGTTCGTCCGCAAGGTCTGAGAGCCTGCGCCGGCAGGTTTGCGGAACCGATCTGGCGCTCAGTGCAGCTTCTCTCCCCCTTCCCTGGTCAGCACGACTTCCAGGTATTCGGCCGGCACGACCAGTGATGCGGGCCCGGCCGTATTGAAATGGTCGAGCACGGCCAACAGGTCTTGTTCGAGCGCATCAGCGGCAGGTGGCGCCAGGCTGGCGAACGCCCGGTTCAACGGTCCGTAGAAGTCGCGAAACACATGCATCCAGTGCGCCGCGGACGTGTAGCGGAACTTGAACATCCTGCGCTCGATGCGCGCCCCGGCGGCATCGGCGCCGAACAGCAGGCGCAGGTGGTCTTCGGTGCCCCACAGCACCGGCGGCGCCAGCCCGGCAGGCGGCGGCACGTGCTTTGCCACCGTCTTGAACAACTGGCCAAGGAATCCTTGCGGAGTCCAGTTGGCCATGGCGATGCGTCCGCCCGGCCGCACCACGCGCTGCATCTCGGCGGCCGCGCGCTTCTGGTCAGGCGCGAACATGACGCCGAAGGTGGACACGGCGACGTCGAAGCTGGCGTCGGCGAACGGCAGCGCCTCGGCATCGGCTTCGCGAAAATCGATTGCCAGGCCTTCGGCGGCGGCGCGTGCGCGCCCTTTCTCGAGCAGCGCCGGGACGTAGTCGGTCGAGGTGACCCGGGCGAAGCGGCGCGCCGCGGCCAGCGTGGCGTTGCCATTGCCCGCGGCGATGTCGATGACGCGTTCGCCGGCGTGGATGTCGGCCGCTTCGGCCAGTTGCTCGCCCACGATCTGCAAGGTGACGCCGACCACGGCGAAGTCGCCGCTGGCCCAGGTGGCCTGCTGGCGCTGCTTGATGGCGGCCAGGTCGGGGCCGGAAACAGTGGGCGCCGGCGCGGTGGACGGCGTGGGCTGGGTGGGCTGGTTCATGAGCGCTCCGTGCAAAAAAGACCGTGAGTGCAGTTAGATTGAGGCAATCGGCCGCAGTTCGATGCCGCGGTTTGCTCTCGCTCAAACGCAACGGCGGAAATTACCGCCGGCGACCGACTCCAACTGCGACAAGGGCAGCGCATCCGGCGCGTGGCCCCGGAGGAGTCCATGAAACCGCGCTTCGTGCTACCTGGCGTGCTCGTCATCGCCGCCATCATCGCCATCATGGCGGCCGGTATCTTCTCGGTCGCGCTGGCCGCCATGCCGTCTCTGTGGTCCGGCCGCGGCACCGCCAACACCGCCTTCGATCCCCTGTTCGCCAGCTCGGTCTGCGCACCGGCGCGCGCCGGCCCGCCGCCGCTATTGGCCCACCTGGTGCTGGCCCGCGACCCGACCGGGCCGCAGGCGCAGGCTCCCGCCCCGCCCGCGCCGCCAGTCCAGCCCGAGACACGTCCATTCGCTCCCGGCCAGCAGGCGCCGTCCACAGCGCCCCGTTCCACAGCCGGCGCGGCCTCGCCGCCACCGCTGTACGAGAACCTGGGGACGGTCCATGTACCGATCACGACGAAGCATCCGCGCGCGCAGGCGTATTTCAACCAGGGGATCCGGCTCACCTTCGCCTTCAACCACGCCGAAGCGGCGCGCGCCTTCCGCGCGGGCCAGGACCTCGATCCCGGCTGCGCCATGTGCTACTGGGGCGAGGCGCTGGTGCTGGGCCCCAATATCAACGCCCCGATGTTTCCCGAGGCCGTCAGCCTGGCCGCGGCGGCCGCCGCGACGGCAGTGCGGCTGGCGCCCGGCGCCCGCCCCGAAGAGCAGGCCGTGATTCACGCGGTCGCACGCCGCTACAGCACCGACCCGAAGGTCAACCGCACCGCGCTCGACCGGGCCTACGCCGCCGCCATGACCACGGCCGCGCGCGACTTCCCCACCCATGACACCATCCAGGTCCTGTTCGCCGAATCACTGATGAACCTCTCGCCCTGGGACTACTGGGCCGCTGGCGGGGCCCGGCCCAAGGGCCGCACGGCCGAGCTGGTTGCCGCGCTCGAGCGTGTGCTGGCGCGCCAGCCCACCCATCCCGGCGCGGCCCACTACTACATCCACGTCATGGAAGCCTCGACCAGGCCCGACAAGGCGCTGCCAGCCGCGCGCATCCTGGCGCATCAGATCCCCGGCGCCGGCCACATCGTGCACATGCCCTCGCACATCTACTACCGCCTGGGCATGTACCGCGAAGCGCTGCGCGCGAACATCGACGCCGTCGCGATCGACGAGCGCTACTTCGCGAATGCCGCCAGCGATCCGGTCTACCGGGGCGCCTACTATCCGCACAATGTCCACTTCGTCCTGGTATCGTCCCTGATGGGCGGCGACGGGCGCGCCGCACTCGACGCCGCCGGCAAGCTCGACAAGGTAATCACGCCCACGCTCCTGAGCGCCATCGGCGCGCTGCAGCCGGTCAAGTCGGCGCCCTACTTTGCCCACGTCCAGTTCAGCGATCCCGACACCCTGCTCGCCCTGCCCGATCCCGGCCCCGACTTCGTGCTGGTCAAGTCCATGTGGCATTACGCGCGCGCGATCGGCCATACCCGCAAAGGCAATCTCGACGCGGCAGGGCAAGAGATTGCGGCGCTCGGGCGCATCGCACGCGACGGCGACTTCAAGGCCGTCACCGACTGGAACATTCCTGGGCCCGAGATCGTCCGCACCGCCCATGCGGTCGCGCGCGCCCGCCTGGCCGATGCGCAAGGCCATTTGCCGCGCTCGATCGAAGCCTGGCGCGAAGCAGTGGCGATCCAGGACAGCCTGCCCTATATGGAGCCACCCTACTGGTACTATCCGGTGCGCCAGTCGCTCGGGGCCGCACTGCTGCGCGCCAAACAGCCTGCCGCTGCCGAGAAAGTGTTTCGGGTTTCGCTGGCGCGCACGCCCAGCAACGGCTGGGCCTTGCGCGGCCTGATGGAGGTCTACCGCCTGCGTGGTGACAAGGCTGCGCTCGGCGTCACGCAAAAGCAGTTTTCCGATACCTGGTTTGGCGACGCGAACGGACCACCCCTGACGGCGCTGTAATCGCCCAGCGCTGTCGAGACACGCTGCCCCACGCGACGACACCTTTCGCCACCGGCAACGCGACGTGGCAGCGGGCAGCGGGCAGCGGGCAGCGGGCAGCGGGCAGCGGGCAGCGGGCACCATGCGGGAATCGCGGTCCAGCGACGCAAATTATGCGACAGTGCAATGACTTTTGATCTATGCTCGGAGCCCCAATATTCACAAGAGGTTCCAATGATCGCAAAGCCTTCACGCATCGCGCTGCTGGCGGCCCTGGTGTTGTCCGGTTTCGGCGCCATCATGATGCCGTCCGCACAGGCTGCCGAGCCATTGCAACCGATCGCAGCGCTCACGGTACCGCGCTATATGGGTGTCTGGTACGAGATCGCGAGGTTTCCCAATGACTTCCAGAAGAAATGCATCGGCGATACCACCGCCACCTATAGCCTCCAGGAAGATGGCCGCGTCAAGGTCGTCAACCGCTGCCGCATCGCGGAAGGCAAGACCGATGTCGCCGACGGCATGGCGCGCCAGCTCGGCGGCGCTACCTCGCCCAAGCTGAAGGTGCGTTTCGCACCGGCCATCCTGTCTTTCATTCCGATGGTGTGGGGCGACTACTGGGTGATCGACCTGGACGATAAATACCAGCTGTCCGCCGTGAGCGAACCGAAGCGCGAATTCCTGTGGATCCTGTCGCGCACGCCACAGGTCGACCCGGCCGAGTACGAAGCCCTGTTGACGCGCCTGACCGCGCAGGGACTGGATGTTTCCAAACTGGTCCGTACCCCGCAGACCCAGCTGCAACAGCCCTGACATCCCGCATCGGCGTGACGATCCGGCATGGAAGCGACAACGGAGGGTTCACGACAATGCGTCTCACGCCGCCCGGCATGCTGCACCGGCTGAGCGCGGCAAGCGCCGCTGCCGCCCTGCTGCTGTGGTCGCCAGCAAGCCATACTGCGCCGCCAGCAGTCGACGCAGTTGCCGATCCACTGTCCGCCCTCGTCAACGCTTACCGCGCCAATCCCGGCGCCTGCAACGGCCGCCCCGCCACGCCAGTCCCCGCCCTGGCCCGGCCGCCGGCCCTGTCGCAGGTGCGCATCGGCCCCGGCACCTTCATCGAATCAGCGCTGGCCGAGGCCGGCTATGCGGCCGAGCAGGCCCAGGCCGTGTACGCCACCGGGCCGGAAGACGCCGCCAGCGCCATGCATCTGCTGCGCCAGAACTATTGCCAGGTACTGCTGGGCGAGCGCTTTGGCGCCGTCGGCAGCTACCGGGAGGGAACGAGCTGGACCGTGGTGCTGGCGCGTCCCGCGCCGCCGCTGCCGTCGGCCACCTATCCCGACTGGCGCGATGCCGGCCAGGCCATCCTGGACGGTGTCAATGCCGCGCGCGCCAGCGGCAGTTCCTGCGGCGGCCGGCGCTTTCCGCCGGCGCCACCGCTGCGGTGGAACGCGGCGCTGGGTGACGCGGCGCTGGCGCACAGCCGCGACATGGCAACCGGGCGCTACTTCAACCACCAGGCGCGCGACGGTAGCCAGGCCGGCGAGCGCGCACGGCGCGCCGGCTACACCTGGCGCCGCATCGGCGAGAACATCGCCTTCGGCCAGCGCACGCCGCAGGACGCCGTTGCCAGCTGGCTCGACAGTCCCGGCCATTGCGCCAACATCATGAACCCCGGCTTCACCGAGATGGGGGCGGCATATGGCCTCACGCCCGAGCAGCAGGCCGGCGTCATCTACTGGACCCAGGTGTTCGGCGCACCGCGCTGAACGACGCCCCCGACGGTCGTGAGGCGGGCCCATCGCGGCACCGCACAACTTCCCGCCACGCAAGATCACGCCTCCCGTGCCTCCCCAAAATGCTGCTTCGGATAGACTTCTTACCAACAGCACGACGGGACGTGAACCGCATGGCTCACGCAAGAAAACCATTGTTAGCGTCAAAGGAGGACAGCATGACTACCTGGATCATTTCGGCCGACGCCGGTCGCGCACGCATTTTTTCCGACACCGACCCGAACTCGCCACTGCAGGAAATCGACGACCTGATCGACCCGGCAGCACGCGAGCGCATTTCGGACCAGCTCACCGACCGGCTGAGCCCACTGGCAGCCGGCAATAGCCAGAAGAGCACTGGCGACTCGCTGCCCACCAGCCAGTATCAGCCGGCAAAAACGCAAGAGCAGCACAATGCCGAACTGTTCGCGCGCGACATCTGCGCCCAGCTGCTCAAGGCAAAGAACGAGAACCGTTTCGACCGCCTGGCGCTGGTGGCCGCACCGGCCTTCCTGGGCGAACTGCGCAACCAGCTCGATCCGCAGCTCAAGCAACTGGTGAGCTACGAAATCGACAAGGACTACGCCCACTCGAACGGCGCGCAACTGCGCGACCAGATCCGCGCCTACCAGGCCAAGAAACAGGCCTGAGCGACAGGCTTTACCCCGCACCGGCGGCCGCCCGTAGCACGTGCGGTCGCCGGTGCTTTCATGAAACGCACCCATGCAACCCAGTCTCGGCCTCGTCTGCATTACCGTCTCCAGGGACGTGCGCTACCGCGCACTCACCCGCAAACGCCTGCTCGAACATGGCGAAGACGGCCAGCGCCGCCTGCTCGAAGACATCTACCGCGACAACCTGCAGGTACTCGACAACGCGCTGCGCTACTGCGAAAAGGAAGGCATCAATCTGTACCGCATGCCCTCCTCGATCTTCCCGTTCGCCGACGAGCCATTCGGCCTGGCGATCCTGCGCGAATTCGCGCCCATGCTGGCGCGCACCGGCCAGCGCGCGATCGCCCGCGGCATCCGCCTGGTGATGCATCCCGACCAGTTCGTGGTGCTCAGCTCGGATTCGGAAGGCGTGGTCGCCAACAGCATCAAGATCCTGCAGATGCATGCCGACATCATGGATTTGCTGGAACAGCCGCGTTCCCCGTGGGCGCTGCTGGAAATCCACGGTGGCAAGTCCGACCGCTCCGACGCGCTGGTCGAACGCATCCGCGCGCTGCCGGACGCGATCCGCACCCGCCTGTGCCTGGAAAACGATGAATACGCGTACAGCGCCGACGAGATCCTCGACGTGTGCCTGCGCGCCGGCGTGCCGATGGTGTTCGATGCCCACCACCACATCGTCCATGAAAAACTGGACAGCTACGAACACCCGAGCGTGGCCGAGATGCTGCGCAAGGCGCGCGCCACCTGGCCCGACCCGGCCCAGCAACTGGTGCACATCTCGAACGGCCGCGAAGGCTTCAACGACCGCCAGCACTCGGACCTGATCGCCACCATGCCGTCGTGCTACGTCAGCGCGCCGTATATCGAGATCGAGGCCAAGCACAAGGAAGAAGCGATCCGTGGCCTGAGCGCCTGGCGCGCGGGTGCGCTGCCGGCGATTCCCTAGCGTCCCGCCTGGCGTTCCAGCCACGGCGCCAGCACATCGCCCAACTGGGCTGGCGCCTCGATCGGAATCATGTGTCCGCTGTCTTCGATCACGGCGAATTCCGAACCGGCGATCCCCCGATGCAGCTCCTGCGACTCTTCGATGCTGCGCAGCCGGTCGTGCCCCGCCGCGACCACCAGCGTCGGGCAGCGGATCGGTTCGAGCAGATGCAGGTCGCCCGGCCGCTCGAGCAGCGACTGGTTGCGAAACGCCTCGCCCCCCAGCCGCACGCCCATCATGCGCACACGCTCGATGAGCGCCTCGTTGGCGCTGTCCTTCGGATGCAGCGAGGTGGCGATCGCGACCCGGCTCAGGCCTGCGAACGAGACCGACGGCGCGGCCTGCGCCACCCTGGCCTTGCTGTGCCGGAGCGCGGGCGAATCGGGACGGGTCGAGGTGGCGATCAGGACCAGCGCACGCACCCGTCCGGGCGCCTGGCGCACGATCTCGCGCGCCACATAGCCGCCCATCGAGAAGCCCACCAGGATGAAGCCGGGCGGCGCATCGCGCAGCACGCGGCGCGCCATGTCCTCGAGGGTGGAATCGTGGCGCAGGTCGGCATGCACGAGCGGCCCGAACGGCGCCAGCCGGTCGCGCAGGTCGTCCCACAGCGTATCGTCGGCCATGTAGCCGGGAACCAGTAACAGTGACATCGCGCCATCATAGCAAAGGCGGGAAAATCCAAGTTTTATGCGTACCTCTGTATGAAAATGAAGTGGTGACGCAGGCAAACTTGGATTCCCGCTTGCGCGTACTGGTGTCCGGGATAATATTGCGCCAGCTTGCGTCGTCATCCCCGCGAAGGCGGGGATCCAAGTTCATTCACCGGATTCCGTTCGTTAACTGGACCACGGCGGTCCTCTTGAGCGGACTTCGGTACTTGAACTTAGGTTCCCGCCAAGGGGACGCCGAGTCCGGGAACGACGTGACTTTAGCGATGAAATACCACGTTTGTGGTGTCCGAAATTATTCCGGACACCTGTGCGCGCAGGCGGGAATGACGGTTTTGAAGCTGATGAAGAAATGATTTCAGCTAACTGAACGGCATTAGCGCCCGGGGCCGGGTTGTCATCAGGCGGCCGACCTTGGCAGGATATCGCTCGCCATCATGGCGCCGCACGCAACGCCCCTTCCCCGAAGAATGGCTCAGGTATTGCGCATCTGCGCCTGCGACACGTTGCTGCCCGGCGGAACACTCTGGGTCAGCCACACATTGCCGCCGATGGTCGACCCGGCGCCCACCGTGATGCGGCCCAGGATGGTGGCGCCGGCATAGATGACGACGTCGTCCTCGACGATCGGATGGCGCGGCGTGCCCTTTACCAGCGCGCCGCTCTCGTCGACCGGGAAACGCTTGGCGCCCAGCGTGACCGCCTGGTACAGGCGCACGCGCTCGCCCAGGATGGCGGTCTCGCCGATCACCACGCCGGTGCCATGGTCGATGAAGAAGCTGGCGCCGATCTGCGCGCCCGGGTGGATGTCGATGCCGGTGAGCGAATGGCCGATGTCGGCGGCCACGCGCGCCAGGAACGGCACGCCGAGCCGCTGCAGGCAATGCGCGATGCGGTGGTACAGGATGGCGATGGTGCCCGGATAGCACAGCATGATTTCGGCCACCGAGGTCGCGGCCGGGTCGCCTGCCAGCGCCGCCTGCACATCGGACACCAGCAGCGCGCGGATATCCGGCAGCGCCGCGGCGAACTTGCGCGTGATGCCGCGCGCCCGTTCGGCCAGCGCCGCATCTTCCATCTGTTCGCAGTCGTCGTTGAAGCGCAGCGCGCGGCGGATCTGCTCGGACAGGCGGTCGAGCGCCACGTTGAGGGTGTCGGCAACGAAGTAATCGATGCTTTCGTCGTTCAGATCCGGGCGTCCGTAATGGGTGGGGAACAGCGCCGCGGACACGCCGTCGATGACCTGGCGCACCACGTCGCGCGACGGCAGTTCGCGCACGCGTCCATGGTGGCGGATGTTATGGGTCGACTCGCGCGACGTGCGCAAGGCGTCGATGACGGGACCGAGGTGCCACTGCACCGAGCCGCCGTGATGGGGAAATTCGCTGTTCATTTGCCGAGCCTGGACGGTTTTTATGTCGATGTCCACGATTCTATTTGTATTCCGATATGCGTGTTTCGACTGACGCAAAACTGGCCGCCAACCGCCCGGCGCAACGGCAGGCCTTGCTCATCAGGAATTTATAAGGCACCATCGGTACCGATTAAATTCTTGCAACGGCGATGACCATGAACCTGCCTTCCCACCAGCTCAGCATGACGGTGCTGATGACGCCCGACACCGCCAATTTCTCCGGCAACGTGCACGGCGGCACCATCCTGAAACTGCTCGACCAGGTCGCCTACGCCTGCGCCAGCCGCTACGCTGGCCGCTACGTGGTGACGATGAGCGTCGACCAGGTCACCTTCCGCCTGCCGATTCACGTCGGCGAACTGGTGACCTTCCTGGCGGCAGTGAACTACACCGGCCGCAGCTCGATGGAGATCGGCATCAAGGTGATCGCCGAGGACATCCGCAGCAAGGTGGTGCGCCATGTGAACAGCTGCTTCTTCACCATGGTCGCGGTCGACGACGACCGCAAGCCGGTCGAGATTCCGGTGCTGGAGCCGTCGACGCCGGACGAAGTACGCCGCTTCGAGGAAGCCAAGGGCCGGCGCCAGCTGCGCCTGACGCTCGAACGCGATCATGCCAAGCAGGTTGCCGGGCAGCTGTAAGCAGCAGACGGATCGCCAGGGCGAAGCACCAAGGCGGGGTGATTGTTGAACCGCCGCAAACGCTGCTATAATTGCGCTCTCTTGGCCTGGTAGCTCAGTTGGTAGAGCAGAGGATTGAAAATCCTTGTGTCGGTGGTTCGATTCCGCCCCGGGCCACCAAGAACATGTCTCACGCAACGCCAACCATCACCGGTTGGCGTTTGTGTTTGTGGATTCACAGTACTTGTGTCCGGTCCATTTCCGGTCAGCCTTGGCACTGCGTTTGATAGCCCGATTCCCACCTCTCCTCCGTCACAAAAGTGATGGATCATCGAAGCCAGTTTTTTGCCCGACGCTTGTGTCAAATTCATGATCGAGCCGGCCTCGCCTGCTGCTGCTCAAGAAAATCAGGGTGGCGACATAGCTTGACGAAGGACGCATCGCTGGAGAGGCCGACGCTCCTGGTTATACTCGAAAATCTGGCGATCGCACTGAAGGCCAAGTCAAAGCAGCTCATCATCGCAGCGAGAAAGGGCACGTCTGAGGTACGCTGACTTTTTCGGACACTCTTGTTTGGTAAAGTTCACCAATAAGAGCAATTATGAAGACAGTGAAGAAAACGCACACCCCGGAATTCACGGAAGAGGCTGTAAAGCGGGTGCTGGCGCAAGGCGTGTCCACTGAGCAGGCAGCAGTACGCGTTAGCGTTCCGAAATGGACGCTGGCAAACTGGATTGTAGCCACCAAGCGAGGTACAGAATTTACAGCAGATCCAGGGAGCCGTTCAGTGGCACAACTGGGAAGCAGAGAACGCGTAGCTGCGCAAAAAGCGTTCGGAAGCGGAGATGAAATGGGATATCGTAAGAAGAAGCGGCTACTTACTTTGCGCTGGAGTCGCTGCCAAGTATGCGTCGATAAAACCGATGCCACTCGATTTTCCTAGCTATCCAGTGACACCGTTGTGTCGGCCATTGAACGTCTCGCGCAGCGGCTATTACGACTGGCTGCAGGCTGCGCCGTCGACACCCGAGCAAGAAGACGCCCGGCTGAAATTCTGATCGCCTCACTGCGTCCCCAGACGCGCGAGACATACGGGGTACCGCGTGTCAAACCTGAGCTGGCCGCACAGGGGCATGAGGTCGGCCTTGATCGGATACATCGGCTGCGCCAAGAGCTCAATCTGCGCTGCAAGCAGCGGCGCATGTTCATCGCCATGACGAATTCAAACCACGATCTGCCGGTCGCCGAGAATCTGCTGAAGCAACGCTTTGCGCCAACACGGCCCAATGAGCTGTGGGTGACCGATATCACCTATATTCCGACTACCGAAGATTGTCTGTACCTGGCCGGCTTGAAAGACGTCTTTGCCTGCGAGCTAGTCGGAGTCGGCTACGCGATGGGCGAGCGCAAGGCGTAGGAACTGACTACGCAGGCCCTGTGGCGCGCCGCGAGCCACAAGGCCTGCGGCGGGACTGATTCACCATTCTGATCGAGGGAGTCAGTATTGTGCTCATGCTTACCAAGTACTGGTGACGCAACTCGGCATGCGCGTCGATGTCGCACCATGGGAACTGTTACGACAACGTGTCCATGGAAAGCTTCTGGGAACGCTCAAAAATGAGCTTGTCCATCATCGTCGTTATGCCACCCGTGCTGAGGCCCGGGCCTTGCTCCAAGAATACATCGAGATTTTCTATAACCAGCAGTGGCACCACTCCCTCATCGGTTTTGTTCCGCCAGCATTGTTCGCCGAGTTTTTCAGCGAAAATACACAGGCGGCTTGAGACAGGCATGTCCGATATTGACAGTCACACCGCAGGAAAAATACACAGGCGGCTTGAGACAGGCATGTCCGATATTGACAGTCACACCGCAGGATGGCCGCTCAACTAATCAGCAAGCCGCGCGAGAACTGGGCCTAATGCCATGCTTCCATTCCTCTTCATCCATCTGAAGTTGATGGGGGTGTCGCTCTATGTGTAACCCAAATTTTTTGAAAAAGACGGCGTCTATCTGCCTAAGTGCATAAACGTTAGTACGCAAGAAGAAATCAGTATATTCTGTGATGTCAGCTGATCCCCCGATAGACGCTGCCCATATTTTCACGAACGATTCCAACCGGAAATAGTTGTATCTCTCCTCATCCGTAAGAGCTTTGCTCAAATACGCTACCCGATCGCCTGTAGACCTTCCATATTCTTCAAGTGACTTCATTTTTCCCTCATAATGAATGATTTTCGCATCGAACGATCGTTAGACCATAGGTTAGGCAAGTCCCGCTTGTGACTTGAGCCGATCAAGGACGCCTCGCTTCTTCCCTTCACCGTAGGCCCATTCCTCAGCATCTGAAACATTTGAAGGGATACTCGGCAAAGGAGGAACCGACGGTTCCGAGGTGGGAAGAACACCCTGTTCCGTCCAGCCTTCGCGGTACCCCTTTTGCCACAAATCTTGAATATCTGTCATGTCAATTCGCATGTAATTTCAAATAAGTTAATAGCATATATAGCTTACCATTTGTACGCATAAAGTTCTATATTTTTCGTGGCCGATGTCAGCTATGCTTATTCGAGCCCCGAAGTTGCGACAGTAGCGTTGGCACATTCCAGGAGTAAGAAGAGCTGCTGCGAAGCATATACAGCTCGTATCATATTCTTGCTTTCATCTTAACCGATGTTCTTGCAAATATACGAAACGAGATGATCTAGGCCGCGGCTATCTACCGAGCTTAAATTTTCTCCATCATCTCGGATAAAATCGCTTGACGCTTAAGTCGATCATTTGTCACTTCGCCAAGTGACTGCGCAACTGCGACTATTTGCGCAAAGACATCTGTCGCCTTTTGATTATGCTGCCCCATGACATCAATAATCTTCTGAGCGGAATGCTCTACCTTTTTTGAATTAAGTGGCAAAACAGTTTTTTCTGATAAGATTGCTCGAACCATAGGCAACATATGCCATTTAAAACGTTTCATGTTTTGTGGAATAGTACTATTTGATACCAAGAGGTTGAAACGATACATCGTGACGCATGCCGCATAAAATATTATTTCTTTTGTCGAGTCATCAAACATTACGTCAGTAAGTTCTTCATACATCTGCTTCGGGTAACGGGACGCAAATTCCGGTCGATTACAAAACATACTTGCTACGCATTTTGCTGCATTGTGAAGTGAAAAAATCCTCGTAGCTGGGATATCCTGCCCAACATACTGTCGATCCCTTCGCTCCAAATACAGCCGACTTTCAGCCCCATTGTAAGTGTTGAAGTATTGCTCAACGCGTCTTATAATTGGGCGCAATGAAAGAAACTGAGTATCTTCGACTTTCGTCTGACTGTTCGTTGCCCGAACCAACTCGGAGAATACGTCCTCATGTTGCGTCTTTACCAATTTAACGTTAACCATTACGTCCCCAAGAATTTCACGATTTTCGAATAGGACGTTCGATGTCTGACAGCCGTTAACGATTTGAAAATTTGTTAAATGAAGGGTAGTTCCCTGAAGCTTCATCTCAGGGCTGACGATGGTAATTCCGTTGTTTAAGACAGGAAACCTGCTTGCCACATTCGAAGCCAGTGTTGCTGCTATAGATTGATTCACCGGGTTTTCAAGGCCGAGAAACGAACGTACGTTTTCCTCGAAAACTTGAGTGCGCAAATTCCCATCCTCAGTGAGCAACAGATTCGTTACAAAATCGCTTGCGCGCACCACGGCAAGATACGCCTCGTCAATCCCAGCAATGTTTGGCAATGCCGCCGTACTGAAAGCTGGAAGACTGGCATTGATTCCGGAATACGTTCCGACCCAAAGACGGGTCAATTCATCTCGATCGACAAATCGCACATCCACCTCGTGGAATAACCCGAGGTCTCGCAGTTGGATTAGGAAATCACGAAGAGCCGTTTCAAGCGCGGCCGGCGCTTGATAATGTCCCGTTGTAACGAAGCGGGCTGTAAGAGAGGGCTTGCCGTCGCGCACCTTCGGAACTTCCTTCAATACCACATCAAAAATTGAACGGGCCTCGGCAAGGACCTCATCGGGAACAATGTAAGGACTTTGCGTCGAAAATCGAAGGATTCCTTCCTTGAATTTAAGAAAATCACCTAAATCAAATCCCTCAGAACGTTTGGCTTGTACAAAGACAATATCCACGTCATGGTTACGTCGAGGCGTTAAAAAAACGCTGTGTGCATCGTCAGCAGAGGCGAGAACCGACTCGTCAACAACGACTGCTATTCCATCAATTCCCTCATCTCCAGGTCCAGTTGAGACGTCGTCCAGATCGAAGCTTGAGCTATATCGATTAGATAGCACACAGTAAGTCGCAAATTTTTCAAACTGAACCGACTCGTCGTCAGCCTCAAGCCCGAAACTTTCCACAAAACTATCTAAATGCGCTTTAACGATACGATGCATCTGTTTCTCCAATTCTGACAATGATTATTCAATGCAAATTTTATTGCCTTATAAGCCAAAGAATAGGTCCTACTGACCAGATTGTCAACTGACAATAATTAGGCTTCCGAATCGATAGTCGGATTATTCATGGTGGATTATCCGAACTTGCCGACGATCAGATCTCTAGGGATGACCAAACGAACCGCAACCATCTGGCGATAAAGGTGTCAATCCTGGTGCTCTAGAGCTCCCTACGAAATGGACGGTCCGCAGCCGGTTCGCTGCGCGAAATTCTGGATTTGAATCGCCATAATGATTTATACAATTTCGATGTCCACTCCGAACCCTGTAATGCGTTACGCCAGCGGAATTGCGGCCTTCCGCATTGGTAACGATTCACTGCGAAGTTGCAAACGGGGTGTTAAAACTCTAAACCAGCGTGATAATGGTGCTGTGTCAGGCGCGGCGTGAAGATTGAAAATCCTTGTGCCGGTGGTTCGATTCCGCCCCCGGGCCACCAAGAACAACAAGCGAAAACGCCGACCTGCACAGGTCGGCGTTTTTGTTTTCGTCGCCAGAAAGGCCTTGTGCCCGGTCTATTCCAGGCGCTCGATTGGCACAGTCTCCGTGACACGCAGGCTGCCGTCCGGGTTTGCGATGGCGACCACCATGTCGCCCTGGCTCACGTACTGCCCCACCAGCGCGCGGATGTTGACGTCGTGTGTAACCAGCACCAGATTGCCAGGCGCCTTGAACGTTACAAGATAGCGCCGCAGTTCGGCAAGCTTGCGCTGACGACTGGTGTCATCGTCCTGGAACATCGAATCCATCATCGGGGCGGGCGTGACGCTGCCAAAAGCCAGCCGCGCGGTATCGAGGCAGCGGCACCAGCGGCTGGACAGCACTTCGGCCACTGGCACGCCTTCACGGCGCAATACCGCGCCCAGCCGACGCGCGTCCGCCTTCCCGGCTGCCGACAGGTTACGCTGCGTGGCACAGGCATGCAGCTGGAAGCCGGGCGGATCGCCAATGCCGGGCACGGTGGCCGCATGGCGCAACAGCAATACATGTCCGCCGCCCGCAAGACGACGCCACACGCTGTCCTGCGCTATAGCGGGCAGCGCCGGCAGGGCGACGAGAGCGAGGAAGCAGCGGCGATCCATGGTGCGTCTCATTATGCGGCAGGATCGATTCGCGGCCTGCACCGGACGAACGGCGCGATGCCAGGCCTCGCCCCGCAAGCGCACATGGTAGCGGCGAGGATCGACAATCCTCGTGGCGGTAGTTCGATTGCGCCCCTGACCATCAGGAACAGCGTCAGACGAAAACGCCGACCTTTACAAGTCGGCTTTTTTTCACAAGCTGGCAACCGTCCACGCGGCAGCGCTCAAATCATTCCTTCTTTTCCCGGAACTCGCCATCGATCACCATGTCGTCTGCGGCGTTGGGTGGCTGCTGGCCGCGGAATTTGAAGACAGACGACGAGATGCGATCGAACATCACGCGTTTCAGCCAGGGGAAGGCGAGCAGAAAAGCCGTCGCGAAACCTGTGAACAGGACAGGCACATAGTCGCCCCGCATCACAAAGGTCAACAGGCACAGTGCGAGTATGCTCACCATCAGCGGGCGACGGACAGGCTTGGGCAACAGGCCGACAATGCGCAGCTTCCCTTTGCTCATCGCGGGAAATCGTGCAAAAAGAATGCCGAGAAGCAGGCCTGCAACGAACCGGCCAGTGCCGAGATAATCGGCCAACACGCCGATGACAAGGAAACCGGTATAGGTCATCGTGCCGGCAAGGGCTGCCAGCACGAATAAGGCAACCCCGAGTGCGAGCCTTGGCTTGCCTATTGCTGCTGTGAAGAGAAAACGTAGGATAGGTGTACTCCTGCAAATGGACGCGGTAAGGCGATTGCAAATTCTAACAGCCCCTCCCGTGTCGGGGCGCTTCAGTCCGTACCGGGTAACGCGCGGCGCCAGTGCGCGACCCGGCTTTGCAGGATCGGCTTGCCAAGGAAGTGTCGTGTCTTGCTTGCAAAGCGCTGTCGCACGCCATTGATCGCCGGTTGCAGCCAGCTGTCGAAAAGACTATTTTTGTCATGTCTGCGTGGGCATGCAGGACTGCGCCCTGATCCGAACCTTAGAGGTCATGCCAATGGAGGTCATCATGAAGCTCCACTCGTTCGCTGTTGCTGCCCTTGCTGCCATGACGATGAACGCGAACGCCCAAGTGCCCTGTCACGAACTTGAGTCCGCAATCGACAATGCGCTGAAGGCCGCCGCAATGGCCACTGCAACGGTCGCGCGTGACGACCATCTCGGTCGACACACCAACAGACTCCTGGAAGCGAACAACCAGCTGCAGGTCATCAATGGCAACGTCATACTGCTCACTCTACACAAGTGCCCAATGGTGAGGAAAACACCGCTGAACCCTGCCGTCTACAGCGGCGAAGCTGTGAAGTGCAAACTCGCCGAAGTGAACGGTAACGGAGGAGCGCCAATCTGCGACATGCAAACCTGGAAGGGCCTGGGCAAATAACGGCTAACGTGATGTCAAGGGGCCGCGCTGTGGCACGCCGCTCGACATGGCTGTGCTGGCGCGTGCACGCCAGCCTGGTGTTGAACATCCTCGTGCCGTTAGTGCGATCCCACCCGGTCCTGGCGCAATAACAAGTAAAAACGCCGACCCATGCAGGCCGGCGTTCTTATTTCCTGAATCTGGCCACCGAGGCAGCCATCATCACTTGTCCGGTGCGTCCAGGTAAAAAATGGCGTAAATCTTCGCCCCGGTGGTTTCGGTCGGCTTCTCGATCTGGATCTGCGCGCACTCCTCGGCCACCAGGCTACGCC
>Ga0265797_10003766_pt1 | contig 23933 bp, 24 predicted proteins | sample P2T30metagenome_FD_192433 | JGI IMG/M metagenome (GOLD analysis project Ga0265797, IMG submission 192433) | Plant litter microbial communities from East Loma Ridge, Irvine, California - P2 T30 | ecosystem: Environmental > Terrestrial > Plant litter > Unclassified | place: USA: California... | reverse complement strand
AGAGAGCTGGAAAGAGCGTCAAGAATCGACACACAACTTCCTTTCATCTATCGTCTACTTTGGCCCCCCAGGCGACGAGCGTATCCACGTTGAAGAGATCAAGGAACCCGGGCCGAACGGACATGCCGTCCACGTCAGCTATCCTTTTGGGCTCACTATTAAATACGTCGAGATCTGGGACCCTTTCGGCCCAACAATCACTGACAAAGAAATTTCTGCCCTGGTGCTCTCTCTTGAAACAAGGGGAGGAGGTGCTGCTGTGAACAACAAGCGCAGTGAGCAGGGATGGAATCCCCTCGATATTTTTGAGGTTGCCGTTCTCGATGCCAGCGAGGAAGGCAATGTAGACGAGACGTTCCAGAGCAAGCTGAGCAGCACCGAGATTCGTCGTAAAAGGAGCGAACGTGTTCAATCCAGGGCGAAAGCGTGAACCATGTTGATCAGGGTCTGAGCAGGGAGATGAAAGAGACACGTCTCGGAGTGTTTGTTGGCAGACAGTATGTGAGCAGAGGCGTTGTCGACTTCCCATGTCGACAAGTTGACGAAGCAGGAGGTTGTCTAGTGTCATTTCTTGTGCGACATTGCACGACAGTTGCGTGCGCCAAAGCCACACGACCGCGCAGGTCCGCATGACATTACCAGGGCCGGCATAGGGCTTGTGAAGCAACACGTCGCCATAGTCGACAGTCTGAATGCATTAGAGCGTCATCATGTGCGAGCTGACTTACGGATGTAGACTCTCCGTAACGAATGTCTTTGACGCATGCGAAACAGGAGAGAATGACGCGCTTCTACAGCATAATTATATTGCACTCTTGACCACCCGTTTCAGCCCACTATGAGGCTCCCAAGCTCTGTGTCGTCATAAGACGCTCCATTGTTTCGCATAGCGCAAACGCCATCCCAAGTACACGGCAGTGGTATCGGTCGGATGACGCTTTTTCTGCGGCTGATTGGCGTCACAAGCGCTTCTGATGCATGCTGTGTTGGCAACGCCATGGAAATTTGCAGCCCCACCCCAGTGACTTCTATCACATGACCGAGTTTACGATGCGGACGCCCGCCATCAGCGAGACGGGAACATGGCTCCTCCCGAGCTAAAAGAGTCGATTTGTCGCTATGGACTACTGCAGCACACTATTCCTGTTGCAGTCTAATTCACCGCGTGCCATTGGAGATTTTGAAGCGGGCGTACCGGGATTGTCGCTGCAAGGCCAGGCTTCGTGTCCAGTCGTCTTCGCAACTCCAGCGACGCTTAGCTGACTGCTGGCAAAGAGGTCATGCATTTCTTCCCCCTACCGCGCCCCTCTGGCTGTCCTTCGCTTGCTATCCCACAGAACGGTGCCGTCGGATAACACCACGTCGTCAGTCGATGACCCTCTCCCGCTGTCGCTATCCAACTACCACCACCCGTCAGACGAGTATCCCGACCCGGCCCGAACTCTGCTGCCCTGCATCCAAAGTATATCCGCTGTGCGGTGCGCTCCTAAATCGCTTGGGAGCTTAAGCTTCGTGGTTGAGCTCCTCCTCCGCGGTCGTCATGAATGGTCCCACTTAAAATGGGTATCCTCGATCTTGCCGACGAGCTTCTTCGCATCATCCTCGAATATGTTGCCTCTGAACCAGAAAAACCAATCAGCCTGGAGCGCCGTGCCTATCTCTCACAGGAGAGCTTTAAGCTACCTCTGCCTCTAGAGCCTGACGACGCCGACACCGTTGCGAAATTTCGCCTCACATGCAGAAAGTTCGCCTTGCTCGGGGTGATTCATCAGGTTAAGTTGTGCCTGTACAAAATGCATGAGAGACGTACACTGACTTCGTATCTTCACGTCTGCAGTTCTCTCGCGTTACCACACGCTTCTCGCGGAAAGGACTTGAACGCCTAGAGAAGATTGCAAATCAGCCGCACATTGCGGGCCGCGTGAAGAAGTTCAGTTACATGGTACCGTTCTTCTATGATCAAGGTATCATCACAGATCCTGCTTCTGCCATCTTTGAAACTGACCAAGTTACAGGACGAGAGCGCATTCAGGAGCTTTTACGCACACGGCCTGAGAGTTTCGGCTTCCTTGATGTCGGTCACTTTCAAGAAAAAGTAAACGAGCAAAGGGACATCCTACGGACAAGAAAAGATGCTCGTATTTTGCACTTTGCGCTCCGGCGATTCACTTCACTCCAGCATGTTCAAATCCTGCGACTGCAGGACCAGCAAGATGCGGTGTTGATTTCGTATATGCGGGGTCACAACGAACTGAACAGTCTAGTGCCGACATGGCCACCAGCATGCCTGCATAGCGCGAAAACGATCGGTCAAGCTCTCCTTGAGTCCGAATCACCATGCTCAAGGTTCTCATCACCCATGTTAAGTCCTCAGAGTGTTCTAGGTGCCGCCAATAATCCTCCCTCAACGTTGGGAATTCTGGCCGAACGCCTCACTTGTCTAGAGTTACATTTCGATGATAGCACGGACCTGGACGTACGGATGCGACATCTATCCTCATTGTCCAAGGCACTATTCACTGCGGCTAAGAACATCGAAGCAGTGCATATTGGTTTCCCTTCATATCGGCCACTCACGTTACGACTAGAAGAGCTTTTCCACAATGTCAAATGGGAAAAGTTGCAGGGTATGTTTTGAAGGTATGAGACGCACTGCGACATAGACTAACTTTATCTTGCAGCCTTTGGAATCCAAGCCTGGCGTCTTAACGCAGATGAAATCCTGGGTATCGCTCAGCGACACAAAGACACACTGCGTGGTTTGCGCCTTCGAGATGTGCTCTTAAAAGATGGCAGTATGTGGAGGGATGTGCTCCCCTGTCTACGTGACGACCTCACAAGACTCGACTGGGTCAGTCTCCGGCGAATCGGATACGAAAAACACTTCGACGAGCAGTTTGTCATGGGAGCCGAAGTCCCCGATGATCCTCTAGGAAGTGATAGCAGCGACGAAAGCGACGATGACAGCCACTACGAATACGATGGTGAACACGACGATCCATCCGATGACCACAGTGGTAGTGGAAATGATGCTGACGGTAGCTCGATAGCTGGCACCGAATCCGATGCAGAGACGGATGAGCCTGAACAAGGCGGTACTCTGCACTTTCCACCAATGCCAGACACACCGGCTTCAATAACATGGTGCAACTGCAATGGCCACATGGATAGCGTGGACGCTCTAGGGGATGATGGAGTCATGGTCACCAATCAGCAACGCAAATTCTGGGAGAAGTGGGTCGTGAGGAAGATCTGCACCGAGCAGCATGGTCATAAATGAGCGACCATCAGTCCGTCAGATATGGAAAGCCATGCGCATAGTGTTGTTGGTGGTGACCTGGGCGTAAGAAGCAATTTACTATCGAACCGGTTGTAGCTTGTCTGCAGGTGCGATCACGTTCTAGGTCCCGCATGCGGTCCATGAACCGCATATGCGTGTTCGCAGCAGCCACAGCACTACTCGGGCGCTTATGCAAACCCAACAACCCGTCACCAGGTCACATCAACGATTCGGTACGAACGCGCACTGCGCCGCAGAGTCGCACTTTTCATGTGGACCTGACCAGACGACCCCACGCATCCGCATCCTCCAAACACTCGGACCGATAGACGACAACGTCTTCAAACATCCATTTTCTTGGTTGTTCCTACTTCATGGATATCTATCGAAGCATTGCGCAGGCGCTCCTGGCTCTTTGCATACCATATCTTCTCGAAGGGCGGACTGTTCACATCTATGCTTCGTCTCTGACGCCAAAAGTTATGCGCTTGCATCCTATTTCACTTTTCAACATCTCAACCCTGAGTAACGAATGTAACGTAGCGTGGGAAGGTATCTGCTTTTCATCTCATCAGTCCGATTAGACACATCATCTTTCTTTTCCGATCTATCGCCCTTCTCCTCAACGATGTCATCACGAAGCTCAAGGTGGGACACACTCGGAGGCTGTCTGTAATCAGTTCGACTTTTACGTGTTCAATACGGCTACTAGGCTTCATTGTTTTATCTGTTCCTATCAAATTTTACTCCTCCGTACAGTCTGGTAAAGTCAAGACAGTAGCATGGGCAGTAAGACAACTGTCGATAGAGCTAGTCTATCTTCACACTTCAACCTTCTTCTTTCCTTCTCTACATAATTCAAACGATTCTACTATTAAGTCTGCTTTATCTTCAGTCAGCAGCTTTGTTTATCGTACTGGAAAGTGAGAGCGTTAGGAACAGCATGCTGGCGAACTTCATCACTAACAACTTCAGCAGAGCAATAGAACTTCACCACCACCTTGAAACCTCAGTTCATATTCCAAGTACCTTCCATCACACCGCCCAGGCGTTATCACTACTAGGTATAAGATCAACTACCTCTACTGCACAGTCACTGCCTTGACCCAAGTAAACACCCTGACTCATTGTCCTGGACAGTTTAACAAAAGAAGCCCCCTCTGTTCCCTCACCACACGTAACGCGCTCATGACACGTCAGACGCGTTCTCACACATCTTCTTGGCGTGCCAACATGATGGTTACAGTTCAACGCGCCTTGATTTGGCTGTCTGATCCATGAAAACTCTTCAAGCAGCTTCTCACTTACAACATCGCAATGACAAGACACACCTGGAGGCTTGCAGATGCCGGCGTAATGCTGTGGGAGCCGGCCGTAGAAGCTGCGACAGCTACGGCACTGCAAGGCGCGCATGCTCTAGAGCAACCAGACAACGTGGCAGAAACTGATATTCAAGGTAAGTGGTCACCAATTATTCTTGCCTACAGTGTTACAGGGCAAGGGCTAACAGCCTACGACCAATGTTAGCTAGCAATCACGATGACTGCGAAGACAGCAATGAGCAAGACTTGGTACTACCTTCTATTGAGGGCCTCTTCGGATCGTATATCAAGAGCGAGCCTGACGAAGATCTTGCGATGGAAAATCCTCTAGGCACATCACGATACGCTTCAGGAAGTACAGAGCCATTATCAAGTCCATGCCCGCTGATTTCAGGCGGAATTGTCTCTACTAAGCTGCACAATTCTTCGAAGACAAGCCGTCATCTCGAAGTTTCCAATATTGAACGAACGCCACCGGTACGTCGAACTCTCAACTTCAGGATGGCAAACGTCCACAAGACACTCGATGCCGTACCAAAATATGGTGAGCCTAGTGGCTTCGATTCATTAGCAGCATTGAAACGCCTCGAACGTGACCCACCCCACCAGTGGGATGAAGATGAGCGGGAGCTGCTGACGATCCTTTACCGATGGTACAGTGACAAAGACGCAACGACGCTTCCGAGGACTTTCAATGCTGTTACCGACCAAGATCTACGACTTTCAGTTATTCGCTATCAGTTCGACAGCCACCTGGTCTTGTACGGCCCACGTGCTTACCCAGAATTCGGTCGCGTCATGGCTGTACCTTTTCATGATCCTATGCAGAAGTACGGTGAAATACGTGCGATCGTCGAAGAGAAGGCCGCTGAATATGGTATTAATTTGTCGCGGCGGAGAATCGAGGTCAAACGAAAGTCTGGTTTAGCTCAATACGCGAGATCTCCGACCACAAGGAAGTACTGGAAATCTCTAGTTCGGCGCGCGGCAGAGAGAGAGAGGAAGATGTCTTGTGTACCTCTAGCGCCAAATGTTCAAGGTTCATCAGCACAGGTTCCTCCGCTTGGAGGAGTAGCTCTAGCAGCGGACGTTAAGTATGAAGATGAAGAGAACTGGTCGGATGTTGAGGATCTTAACACATCCCCGGTTACATTTACGCAACCAAGCCCTGGTTCCTTGCCTACCACCAATTCTATTGGGTTCAGGGTATGGGATGCAAACAGCAGGACGATGTTCGACGAAGAGACTGGCTTCGTGAGCCAAGCGTTCTCAATCTGGAAGGGTGAATATCCACCGCCCTTCTCCCCTGATGGTCAAGGACGACAGGCGCTCATGATTCTCACAAACTTGCATCTCTCAATGAGCGGTGGTGCATCCGCGTTTGTATCTGTCTCAACTAGTCTTCTACAGGCGCTCGTTAAGGCTTCCACAATGGAAGACCCCAGGATAGCTGTCGGTATGTTTCATTCTCCAATAAACTCGTTGTTCATGGCTAATTGTTAATCTTACATGTAGTCGCGCTCGATCACGCATTACTCCAACAACCAAACAAAACCTTACCAGCAGCAGAAATCCTGCGCATGTTAAAAGCAGAAGGCCAAGCTTGGTGGGCCAGATATAAAGGACATGCAGGTAATACAACAATACGCGATATATGCTGTGTTGATACTAACATTCGTCAGAGCGGATGGTATGGGCTTCTGTACCTGCTGCAGCCATCATCTCTCACTTCCCGCTCTCAGAGTTGCGCCAACTCTCCAATCAAGAACAGACATGTGAAGACGTACTAAGTCTCAACGAGATACAATCTGGCCGCAGGACGCAGTATGTCTCCTCGCGAATACGGGATAAGAATAACAGCATAAACGTTGGCACGGCACGAGCTATGGCTATGGTGTCCCGGGCATTTGGCATGCATCGCAACAAAACAAGCTTAGCACATATAAAAGGACTCGTATCGTCCCTGGTAGACTCGTTCCAGCTAAAACAAGTCTTATCAGAAAGTCACTATACGTCAGGCATCATTGCTAGAGCGTTCGCTATAACGCTTAGATCGCAGGCTCATTCGGTCCAGGACATTGAGCTTGCGTTCCAGGATGGCGTTCAGCGAGGGACAGCTACGATCGCCTTCTACGCCCGTCGCTGGCCTGCGATCCCTCGAAGACGGAGCAGCTGAGACCATCTTAACGGTTTGCGCGAACATCTGACAACGCTTCAACGAATGTATTATCGAGCCCACTATATCTTCGACAACTGTTCATGTTATAAGTAAAGAGGAGGAATGATGTCCAACATGTTTTACTATGAGGATCTGGAGAAGCGCTATAAAGATATGACTTTCTCAGCGGTATAAGAGACACAGTGGACTGTATCATTGAAAACGCTAGGACAAGGGGCAGAGTGTTCAGAACTGCATTGCGTGTAGGAAACTTGATAGTATGTGGTAGAGCATAGATATATAGGAAAGCACCCAAAGGTCTCCAAAAACTGATATTTACTCGTCGTTGCGTTATCTGCCTGGAAGTGTCTGCACTTGAAGCACCCCAGAACGAGTTCATGCGCCTACAATATCACGAGATAAGGCGAATCTAGACCGCAGGTTTATTACACGACAGATCAAGTAACTACCGTGCAGTTTTCCTGTCGGTCAAAACTTTTGCTTAGACACCTACCCGCTAGCAGGCCTTCTTGCCTCCCCCAACAAGCCGTCAGATGACTCGTTACCCCCGTCGCTCTCACCGCCATTCGTTTCAACACGATGTGTCTGCTCTGCCTGTATCGCGCGCTCTCGACTAAGCATATGCTGCATCATCTCCACCTCCATGCTATCCCTCCTCCGGTGTCGTAGACCCCACCACACATCCTCCGCCTCCGCTACATCAACATTCCCATCCTCCTCGTTCATCATCGCGTTGTCTCTCTCCGCATGTGCATTCTGTCTAGCGGTCCTCCTTATATTGCTAACAGCTCGGCGTCGTCGCACATTAGCAGCGGGTGTCTCATAGGCGTTATTCCGATAGATCTCATCGTTTCCCAATGGCGCACCATCTATGTCACCATTGGGAACTACTGCATCATTATCGTCATCATCGATGCTAAAACTCGCAACTGAGTCAACCAGGGTAGTCCCACTTAGCGATGCGCTGCGCGACGACCGCGTGGAAGAGTCCGGTGTTGTCGATTCCACGACACGCGCGGTATACGTGCTCGGATGGATAATCTGAGTAGCTGTCGCGTATCTATTCGTCCTGTGCTCACCGTTTTGCCGGCTGTCCGCACGTTGCCGAATATGGAATTCATGGCCTTCCTCCCCATGGATGCGCAGAACTGGACCTTCAGGTGTGTTCACTACGTTACCCCAATCTCCAATGGCTTCATTGAGCTCGGGCATAGAGAGGCGAGGACGGGGACGGATATCTCCTGCGCGTGCAGTAACACGCTCGGCGAATTCATCATGGGTAGAAGACGCAGGTGGATAATCGTGGATGACAATTGGCCGATAGTTAATGGTGAGGGTTGGCTGATATCCAATGGAGGAGGGCGTTCCAATATGTTCATAGATGAAAACTGGTTGAAGACGTAGAGAGAAGCCGTTTTCTTCATTCCCAACATGGAGTACTAGTTGCGGAAGGATATCTGCTGTACCATTCATAGATGAAGGTTCATGCTCAGGGCTGGGCGGTAACTCTGTAGCAGACGCCGTCTCAAGTGCGTCGTCATCGTCCAGCAAGGAGCCAGATCCACCGAGTATACCTACCATTGGCACACTATTTCTGAGATCACTCTGCAGCTTCCTCTTCCTTCTCTTTTCGTGAGTGACCACTCTTCTTAGATTCTTAATGTGTTCAACTATCTCCGGTATGATATCCAAAAGTTCCTCGAGGTTCTCCACACGAGCTCTCGTTCCTGGATGTACTCTTGGGGGTAGAAAGTATGTTGCTAGCGAGAAGAGAAAGGATAGTATCGCGAGAGTAGGGAAGGTGACTGTTAGCAGAATGATAAAAGTGCCGCTATTCATGTAGTATGCCTGATGTTACTGTTGTTGTTAGGAAGATAGAGTTGAGGGCAAGTACATAGATTAGGGCCTTTAAGGATAAGAAAGCTTACTGTAACACATGTTATGTGACATGTTCGGCTTACAGAGCCCTTGGAATCCCAATCTTGAATAGAGCCTACAATCGTTACTTACTGTTCTCCATGTGCGATTCTGATAGCATTTCATTCACAAGGTGATGTGAAGATACACTGACGACGTGAGGTTTGGTATAGGATTGCCCTGAATTCCTCGCCTCTTTATATATTTCACTACTCTCTAAGATCTGTGGCACACGGCGTTCATAGCCAGTAGCCCGTCAATAGTTGGTGCGTCCAAGTTGATAATTATATTACTTGTGAAGTGGTATAAAACAGTATGTACAAAAGGTATTTGGTTATCCTTCAAGTGTAGAGGATATTTAACCAGAGGCAGTAATGACCATAGTGTAAGCGTTGGTCTGCTGGCAGACAAAGTCGTTGATGCCATTACCACCAGCGTGGCAGTAGGTGGGAACTTCGCCCTCGCCCCAGAAGCCGAAACTATTAAAATTGGTTAGCTTGTTGTTCATGAAAGTAGATGCTCGGGATACGTACGCAGTGCCAAGCTCGTGGTAGACGCGGATAGCGAAGGTGTCGGTGCTGTTCTCAGGCTGGTACATGCCGAAGCGGTACTTGGAGTCACCGCAAGTCTCAACCTCAGCAGGAAGGACAGGGTAAGGACCACCAGAGCACTCGAGGTCGGTGGCGTTCTTGCCGGTGAGCTTGAACGAAACGGACTGGATAGTGCCGTTGTTCTTGCGGAGGGTGTAGTCGGTGAAGTCGATGTTCTCGTAAGTGTTTGGGTCTGGTGGGCCACCACCGCAGTGAGCTGGGTTGGGGCACTCGGGGGTCTGAGGAGCGGGTGCTGCCATGGCGGCGGCACCGAAGAGGGCGGCGAGAGTGAAGAACTGCATGATGTCGGGTTTGGAGTTTGTTGGTGTTTTTGGTTGGAATGAGCTTGTTTGAGTTTGGTTGGAGTGTGTGTAGTTGAAGTAGGACAGGATGAGGCCGTACTTATATCTCTGTGAAGATCTTCATAACCATTTCAACGTCACTTGGCCCTAACACTCGACCAACGTCCATCCAAGCTCATGTATTCGGTCATACCTCGTATTCCACAGTCGGCTGGGTCGCACGCAGGCAATGATGTCGCCTCCCCGGACGGACGTGGGCCGACGTGGGTACAAATCTCCGAGTCTAGCAGTTAGACCCTTGACCGCTAGCATTTTTCTGGGATCTAAGTGGCAGTGATCGTCGAACAACAAGGTACGCACCTCGTATGTTGTGGTTGCGCATTTTGTGATGTTATCGCAGCTTGATGCATTGTTCTGCATTTCAGTGATTCATCCGCTTTGGTTGCAACAACTATGGTGGCATAGTCCGAATACGACAAGAGCATTCAACCGCTCCTGTGAACAGCCACCACGTTGACGTCGACACTGCTTGGCACAAGTGGTTCCATGAACGCCTGCGAGCGGTGCCATTTTTGGTGACTGCAAGGCTGCGCAGCCTCAAATCGTGACATGCAGGGTGCCAGAGCCGCACGCCACATCCGCCAACGCCACAGACTGTGATGTAGCGTAGCAGTCGATGTAACGTGAACGTGCGTCCCGACCAACGGGCAGGTCAGCTGTGTGCATTCGCACTCGCAAACAGGATGGATCGGATCTTGCAAGGCGCGAGCGGATAGGCCTGGCCAAAAATAGCAGCAAACGCGTTGCGCCTAGCGACGATATGCATGTCCGCGAAAGAAACACCTCATGTGTTTCGCATTAGGTGGTGTCTGTGGAGCGCATGTTTGTTGAGGCTTTCGATAGTGCGACAAGCTTGCGGGCCCCTAGTGGAAAATCGGCATGATGTCATTGGGTCCTCTGCAAGACTCGAATCTTCGGTGTCAATGCCCATGGGAAAGCCACCGAGCATGTGGAAACATACGCGTGGAATGTTCCATTGCTTTGTTGGCACCCGTTACCGCCGTTCTAGAATGGAGTGTCTTGCACAGCACTTCTATCAACGTGATTGTTGGAAGGGATGGGACTTTGTGCAGCTGTGAAGATGTCAGGTGTGTCCCAAGTACAAATTCGCACTTTGCAGGGACGCAGTCTAGTATAGCCGTTTGCAATCGCTACCGCACAATTTGCACCGCTATTGCGCAACTGGAAGAGAGCTCACCAGGAGACATGAACGCCAGTACAAGTGCATTGCCCGATAAGGCTGCAATACAGCGAGCTTCGAAAAGTAGCACCGGAGCAATCACTGGTGATCGTAATTTCGTATACGATGATAACGCTCCTTCCTCGCAGGAGTCATCGACTTCTTTCAACAGCCTCACGGAAGACTTTCTCTACGAGATTGAGGGATCTATCTGCGCTAGCCCTGTTGACTCCAGTATTACTTTGAGCAGCATCGAGCTCGACAGTGTCGACATAGGGGACGTCGTTGTCCAGGCTAATAGTGTAGAGTGGTTAGTTCGGATATGTTTCTGCGACAGCGCTAGCTGTTGCGGAAAGACTGTTGCACGATTGGAGAGCGGGGAAAGGAACCTAGTGAGGAAGTCGGCATGGCGAAAACGTGTATATGCGAAAGATCATGTGGAAGATGTTGAGGAAGATTGTATCGTTCAGTCGTGATATAACTACTATACTCCTAAAATGAGAGGTGGATACCTGAACGCTTGAAAGGGTATATAACATGCTTGTTTTGTACGCCGGAACACCATGCATGAGAATCGCTGTAGCAGAAAGATAAAAGGAAAACCAGAAAACAGTACAGAGTGGCTATTATCCGACGATCAGTGTCGCCATAGAGTAGAAAGCCTGCGCTCTCTCTTAACGCCGCGATCTTCGTCGTTACGAGGACCAATGCGCGCAAAGGATGCCTTGAGTACTGTAGGCATCTTAACAATAGAAGATGGAGTAGATCCGCTGGAAGACACGGTCTTTGATCGCGCTCTTTGTTGTGTGAGAGTGGCTTTGTACTGTTCCCAGTAGCCACTTGGAGTCGTGGTTGTAGACGATGGAGTTGCTGAGCCTTGCTTAGACGAAGTGTCTAGGGTGGATGGAGTAGAAATGCTTCGAGGAAGAGAAGGCCTCCTCTCAGCAATGAGAGAACGTGCCTGTTCAGTGGCGACAGCATGCTGTGTATCTGGGAAAAGCTTCAAGCTAGATCTTCTGGCCGGCACTGATGGAGTAGAAACAGCCATGCCAATCATCATATTGCCATTAGAATGTTCATGGACATCGTAAGTGATTTCTGGCTCTGCTTTTCCGAAGCCAAACTCAAAGTCGGTTTGTGGAGATTGTTGTCGTAGTAGGGGGTGTATTTCGCTTTGTGGCAGGGTTGGTGCCGTGGCTCTGGGTGTCTCAAAAGACACAAGCCCGCCTAGAAGCCCACTCTCTTCTGCGGGGCTAACCTTATGAACGGGGCCTTCTCCCGATGTACTCGACTTAGACGAGGCGGCACTTGCGGCACCTTCACTCCACAGTGAGCTTGCTGTAGAGCTTGTACTATCTGATCGGCTGGGTGGCTCCCCAGTGGCTTTTGAGAAAGTTGGAAACGTAGCACGCTCAAGCTGTACGGAATCAAGTAGGGGCGTACGGGGGCGTGTGGCCGTGCTACCTGTAGAGGTCTGCCTGCTACGGGAAGCAGAAGGCGACGGCGATCTGAGCCATGAGGTTTCGGGATTAGCTCCACTGTCGGCTGTGGGTGTCGTCGAGTGCTCTGAGTAAACAGATTCCGAGTAAGTGGACGACACCTGACGAGAACTAGCTTGCGAGACTGACGCTGTGTCTTTCGATCGATCTCCAAATTCTTGATTCATGCCAACAGATCTTCGTATGGGTGTCGAGAGACTATTCCTTCGCGAACCTCGAGCTGATAATGATCGCCGTGCGAACGAGCGAACCGAAGACGAGCGAAGGGGTTGAGATATCTTAAGTGGTGCGACTTCCATGGATCCACGCCGACTTAGATTTCGCGGCGTGAAGTAATCCTCCCTTTGGCAGTCGGGCTCTATCGAGTAGGGGCTGCTTTGAGATTCCGCAAGATAGTCGTCGATGGCCAACGGTACATTGACCGAGGGTGTGGCCAAAGGGGTCGTAGCACCGCTGTTGGTAGTCGAAGCGATGGGCTCCGCGACGTAACACAGAGCGTATTCTGGGCTTTCCGAATCGCGAACCTCTTTCGGTGCGCGAAGAGCGGACACCAGATATTGCAGTGTCCCGTAGATTACAAGCCATCTTACTTTACGCGCATCTGTCGATGATATCTTCCCCTCACGTTGACTAGCATTGATAGCGTGTGCCTTCTCGAAATGGATATAGGCCTGTACAATGCTCGATTCCATCGCGCTCGAATCCAAGGTATTGGTTGCCGCTGCCAAAGCACCATGCATGGTATCTTGTAGATGTGACTTGTTGTGTTGCGATGCCAGGATGAGCTGCCTCAAAGCTTTCTGCGAGTTCGTTTTCTGAGAGTTTGTTCTCTTCGGCGACGATGCATATACTGGTAGGAGAGGTAAAGGATGGGGCTGGGACTTGAATCCATGTCGTTGGTCGAAGGTCATAACGTTCTGTAAGACGCAGATGCCGCCGCTAGCAGGTCTTTGAGATGAAAAATCGGCGGTCGACTCGGTGTCTACGAGGTAGTCGTAGAGATTCTGAAAATCGTAATACATTGACTTGTAAAGCGCTTTAGGAAAGGTAGCGCCCCGTGGTGGTGGCCAATATCCAAACTTTCCGACGTAAAAGGTATGTAAGAAACGGCGAAAGCGATCAAGGTGGCTTCTGGCGCCATCTGTCAGCCCAAGATAAGTTGGGGAGAGGTCCTCTTGCAAGAACCTGCTCAGTGCGATCGATACGCGGCCGAGGTGCCCATCGACTTCGAGATGAGCTCGGGTAATCAGTGCTTTCGTGAGCTTCGAAGTCAGCTATAAGAATGTGTTAGAAAGTTATCCTCGATCAGATGATAGAATACATACCACATATTCCGGGCTGAGGACAAGGCTTTCACTCATACCAACACAGTGGGCGAAAGCATCAACCCAGGTATCTCTAAGCTTATAGTGTTCTGCATAGAAGAGACTTGCAAGGGCATAGTCTGTGCACTCTACCAGATCTCGGTACCCTTGGTTTTCTGCGTAGTCGAGAAAGTCTTGATGGTTGTTCGCATGGCTTGGTCGGAAGTGCTGCAACCGTTCTTGGAGGTCTACAAATGCTTGGCCCATATGATCGCCGACCAGTGGTTTACCTAGCAGGAACGCAAAGAAGTTGCGAGTTGTAATGTGCTGCCTGAAAGAGTCCTGGGATGAATCTTCTGAAGCAGGGATGAAAAGCTCGACGACGTTTGATTCCCGATTGGTGTTGTTGAGGGAGCTGGGCATTCGCCTCAATCGCTGGGAGGCAGATCCTGGCGCAGGTGCGATTTGGGCGTCGCATAAATTCAACATGGCGTCACACTTCTTCTGCCGTAACAGTCTGAAGGGAACGCAAAAGGACGGCCCACGACGCGAGGCCCCTTTTGCGTGTAGGTGGACGAAACAATCTCCTCCTTCATACCACAACTCAGGGTCCTTTCTTGCTGTTAGCCTAGCTTCAATGACGAAGTGCTCAAACATACTCTGCGTAGTCCATGATCCCAGTCGCTCACAGTACGGGTCAAGCCGACCCATCGTTGTACTTTGGTAGGATGCATCGGCTTGGATGTTGTCGCAAGGCAAGTGGCCGACCTTGGTCGCGTTTCGATGGTCTTAAGACGTCTCGTGTGGTTGTTGGTCTCCAGTAATGTAGAGGCAACGCGATCGCCAATCGTTAAGGTATGACGTCGAGTTGTAGGTAGGCTGGTGTGGTGAGGTAGTGTAGATCCGCTTGTCGGTGCCGCGGAGACTACTTGATTCAAGGTCCTAGGGTCATCCATACGAAGGTTACAAGAAGTGAACGAAATGCGCGTGGGAATCAGTTGTTGATGAGGCTCCTCCACAGAGCTAGTCTGACAAGACGGGTTGTCTTCCGAAGCCATGCTGATCTAAATAAGAGTGTGCATGAGTACCACAGAATGAGAAGCTCATGGAGCACGGGCAGGGATTCCTGGTCTGCCGTGTTGAAATCAAAACTAAGCAGAAGTCTGTCGCGGTGGGACGTGGGACAAAGCAACTATTGTATGTACGTCGACAGACCCTTGTTGCGCCTTCACCTATCTCGACAGCTAAGACGCGACGCAGTTCGGTCCATGATGGCGTCTTTTGGTTGGTGAGGCTACGTCTGGCGGATCCGGTAGAACGAATTGGTGAGACGATCTTTCCCAGATAAGGGATCGGCAGTCAGTGGCTTGCGCGGGCTACTTCCATAGCGCCAAATATGTAGCTGTCGGGGATTCGTTCTACGATCCAGATCGTACCATCATGGTGATGAGTTGTGTTCGAGACCTAAGAATTTGCATTCAGTGCTCAGCCGCAAGTTGCCAACGCTTAGAGCTGAGATACATCCCAGCCTAAAGCTCACAAGCCTCAGTACGGCAAAGCGCATGCGGGGAAATAGCTACTCTAAGAATTTGGCAAGATTGCAGGGTAAGTGGCACGGCATTGGGCGTCTCCGGGCTTTTTTTTGGCGATCTCGCCAGCTGAGGGGTGGCGTCGCTCTGAGCATAGCAAAGACAGCTCACCCATCGCCGACCGACTCGTCACAGGGATCTGCCAACATGAATGCGTAATGTCGGAGGGTGTGGGGATCAGATATCGCGTTCGACATGTACGAGGGTGTGGTTCATGCTATCGTGCAAAAACCAACGAATAACACGACTCTCTCGAGAGGTTGGGTGGGGACGCCGTGGCGGCCGCCATGATCGCCGGCCAAGGGTGCTCGGCTCTCCTCATTGCGCTGGCATCATACTGTACGTCCATACATCACCAAAACTCGGCCCACAAGCCCTCTGTTCATGCTCGCCTATCGATCTGCCGCGATATCTCATTCCTCGTCGTTCTACAGGTGCCCAAGCAGCCCGAGGTCGACGTATGCTTGCGTTCCCCAAACCGCTAAACCTTATACACTACTTTCCACTGCCCGTCAAGGGTCTACATGCTCTTCTTGCTATGCAACAAATATCTTGCACTTTGCAGTAGACAATCAAACTCTGGATCATCTGTCGCTGATTGCGAAACAGAGTACCTAGAACACGGCATCGGCGTATGCTGGCGTCCTGATGATATTGGCCCGTCACGCTGATTATGGTGCCACCTCAAGATACAGTATCTGAATTCCAAGCTTCAAACTACTGCAAGCACGCGTTGGTTGACACCTTTACGCCGTCCCGAACGCACAGCATGCAGCAACGACACCCGGGCCTCTACCACAGTTTTGACGCCATACAATGCCGTACAAGGCGCGCTACCACTCTAATATCTTTAGAGAGTATATCTCGAGATTCAAGAACATTACACCTACCGATTGACGTCTCGCAGTGTTTTTGTAGCTAGAGAAGGGTCTGATTTAGGTATGCAGGATTCAGGCAAGGCAAACAAGCAGCCCACGTCGCATATGCATCCAGCCAATTCTCCGGTGTCGAGCCATAGACTGACGACCAAATAATCGATGACAGTAACACCAGACAGGGGATGCAGGTGGCCCTGGGTTGCATACATGACCGTATCCGCGCGTCCTTCCGGTCTCCACATGTAAGCATACCGCGTCCGAGGACGCGACGCGTTCTTGGTGGAACATGCCGCACCACACTGGCCTGTTGTGAGTGGGGGACCACAAATTCTCCATGACAGCGTTCTGAGTTGATTATCTCGGACTAGAGGTCGTTGCATTGTTCATGTCCTGAGAATAGGCAATCGATCATCCACCAACACTAACTGCTGCAGCATTACGGAGCTTCTTAACATTCACGGCGCCTCCAAGGCATTCGTCTTCTTTCATATGACGATAAGAAAGGCTTGAAGGGGCGCAAGCTCGGCGGTCGCGATACTTTTCGGCTTTTCGTGTCTGTGTCTGAACCGTGGACTTCCTCACGGTTTGTTATCGTTTTAATGCCATTCCCACCACTCTCTTTGTCTGCCTCAGGCAAGCCACCACTTCCTGTTACCGTTTTCAATTGTCCTCTCGAACGTCCTTCCTGTGACCTACGTCATGTTATTTGATGACTTCCAACCTCAGAATCATCTGCGCAACCTCGGTTGCCTTCCAGAATGTATGCTTTCCCTTCATACTGCTCAAAGAGGAAATTGCGCTAGTGTGTTGCGCAAATTTGACCAATCAACACTAAGCGCAAATCACGCTCATCTCGACTTCACTCCTCCCCAATCGGTCTGCGCGCACCTCGAGCTTATCAACATTGTAATACCCCAGGCTGTGACAATCACTACTCCATATTGATCTCAACAAGTCAACTTCCACTATTAACATCGGATCCATCATCACCACAAACATGAGCATCGACAGCGAGGCGAGCATAGCCCAAATCACCGACAGGGACGATACAAGCGATAGCTTGTGGCAGCATCCCAACACGCAAACGGCAAATGATGACGAGCAAACAAAGAAAGATGCATCCGGAGGCGACGGCGCTATTGCTGCTACACCAACTCCGCCGCGCGCGCCCAACGCCACCGACGCTACGAATGCTGATGGCGAAGCCAAGAAGGCTGAGTTCGTCAAGCGGTTCCAGGAGAAGCTCCGTCTTCAAGTAGAAGCCGAAAAGAAGGCAAGTGAAGCTACCGAGGAAGAGATCAAGGCCGCTGATGTCGAGAACGACACACCTGAAAAGAGTCCTGAAAACAGCGACATGGTCAATGGCGCGATTGCGACGCACAAAAAAAGGGTTGACTGTGCCAATGGGAAAGCGAAGGAGTCCACTTCAGCAGTCAAAGTAAGTACGGGTTGACCCGTGTCCTGGTGTTTGATTAACGCAATACCAGGCTCAGCGGAACTGCGCGGATGAGGTTCTCGGCTCTATGAGCGACATCGAAAAGGCTATGTTTCAGCTTTATGAATACATCAAGGTTCAGAATGATAGCAAGAAGCCGCTCTACATGTGGGCTACATTTGGTGGCTATAGCTCGGTCAACGTTGCGCTCCTTGACCTCCACGATAAGGCCATCGAGTTTGAGGAAGCTCATCGTTTACCCGTTGCCAACGCTAGGATATTGCTCAGCAGGGCCACCCAGATCTCCCTAGCGGTCAGTCAGATGGCTGTGTTCTGTATGGGCGTGATGGGAGATAAGGTTACCAGCTGTATCGACGAGGTTGAGGAGTCTGATCTCAGCGCCGAGGGTAAAGACAAAGCCAAGGCTCTCATCACAAAAGAGCTCAAGAAGCTTCTCAAAACTTGCGCGAAAGCAACTGATGGAGTCTATGTAGCGCTGGACCTGCTTCGGAGCTCACTACACGTCGAGGAATCCTCTCAGAACCTTGATATCTCAATCATCAAGGACCTGATTGCAGAGAGTACCCCACGCAAGAGCTGGTTGCGGAGTGTGACCGAGGTCGTTCTTAAAACAGTTATGGGTGCTGCTGTCAGTATCGCGGCGGTGCAGTTTTACAGCACTAGCAGTTTTGACCTGGCATTGCAGACCAACCCTTTCGGCACGTACTCTCAAGTCATTACCCTCGTCCAGCGTGCCCAAGCTGTGACCAACCTTACAGGCGAGATCTATTCCATCAAGCTTGAGGATTTGGATCAGCGTTACAAGGAACTCGAAGCCGCCTCTGAATCACATGGTCTCCGAATTGACAACCTAGTTGAAGCACTTGGTGTTCCTAACGTAGAAGGTACCTATTATTCGTCAATGCCAAAATCCGACTGCGAAGCTCCTAGCAGTATCCAGAAGATCTCTGCAGACGCCGATCGCCAGATTCAACGACTGCGTAGCGAGCTGGCGGCTATGCGCAAGAACATCCATCGCATGGACATTCGCCTCATGAAGCGTCTCGATAAGGTCGACCGTCATGGTTCGTAGGAAGATATGAGTGATTCCGATTCTAGCTCATGGTAGTATAATCCAAAACTGCTGCCAGACCAAGACTCTCGGATGGGAGCAAAGAGCTATACTGCGCTTGGCTATTCCAGGAGCGCATAATCTCGACATGATGAACAGCTGGGCGCTCACGTATCTCAAGGGTGTGGACTTCTTCCGCATTGCCATTGAAGGGTAATGAGCGGACGAAAGGTCGTACGGTATTGAATCTGTTGCAAAGCAAATGATATACTTGGGCTCAAATTTATTTACAGTCCTCGCAAACAGTTCCATCTGGATTTCTCTTGACTTCTGCACCCTCGTTTGTCTGACCCTGTTCTTGCTTTCCCTCCAAGTTCTGCTTCTCATCTTCTGCCTTGTTTTCATTCTTCTTGCCATGTTTGTCCGAATGCCCCAGATCCCGATTAGGGTCTATGTGATCTCGTACTAGTTGCTTTAGTACTTTCGTCTCTGCGACATGTAAGCCACTCATCTTGCCACTCTCATGTCCCTAGGTTACGAACCTGGAAAACCTCCTTTAGCCTTTCTATCCCAAAGGAGCACTTTCTTTGCCTCTGCCTTTTGGCCTTCCTCAGATGGCGGCAAGTACGTCTATCAAACTTAGCATGGTTTAATGCAAACATTCGTTCAACCATACCAACTCAACTGTGAAGAGACCACCCGTCGCGGGTATCAGTGCTATCTCTCCAATTTGCAGTCCGAATGTTGATAAAAGTTCTTGGCCGAACTGGTCACTCATTAGTGGACGTCGTATTAGCGGAGGATGTGGAGAAAGGTACATAGGCTGCTCGCAACATCCACTTACATTGCGTGCAATACGTTATTGCGACGCGCGGTAGAGCGACTGGAGCAGTTTGGGTCGATGCCATAATTTGAGTCTGAGGTGTGTATATGCTGGGTTGTTCTTGCCATTTCCGAATGAGTTGGAGGAAAGCATGAAGGGTCGCTTATCGATAATCTGCCCGTGGCGTCATCGCGTGGCGTAATTATTATTGACGGTGTTCGCCACTGCTTCACTACCCGAGGATTGTGATTTTAGAGGTCAATTTGAATCGCATGGGGATTTCGAGCCTTTATGTTTGTCGAATGTGGAAGGTTTGGTTATGATGTTTGTTGTGCTGTGGCGCAGACAAGCCGGATCTTGGGCAGAGCGAAGATAGCCACATCAATAAGCTGTCCAATGCCTGTCGTGTGCAACGAGTACCTCTGCAGAGGCAACTCATCAATACACATTTGAGGTATTGAAAGGGATGCTAGTATACTCAGAGAGTTTGACTGATACGTAAGAGGGGGGGGCAGTTATTCCAAGGAGATGTACTTGAAGCATGTCTGGGATTGAGATACTAATAGCAGTGGAGTTGATCAGTCTGTCACTTCACGTACGCACTGTTTGACCACTCGTGTCCCTAGAACTAAGCGTGAAGGACACAACGGTCTGCCGAACAGCAGTTTTCTCATGGGAACTGCATTGTAGGCACCAGTGCGGATACACATTTGCTTGGCTCTATGAAGTGATCAGCTTAGTGTTCAGGCGCAAAGAGATGGCTGCAATACGACAGTAACTATTTTTTACCGTCGTATTTCGCACCAATCGCAACAAGGTCGTGCAGTACTCAGGAACGAAGATGCGAGTTTCGGTGTTTTCGGTGTTTCTCATCCCTGATCCGAGGGGGAGGTGCAGAAACGCGGGTTGCTAAGGCCGTGCGCTACAGGGTCCAATTGTTGCAATTTGCGGAGACGCTCCTTGACCTCACACTTCTCGCGCCCAAGAGACAGTTCAACCTGCCAGAGAAGTCGTGGTACTCGCTGTTTTCTCAATCCTGTCTTCTGTCGCCGAATTGGTCCGCGTCCTGCCATTATACCACCGGTTTCAAGCGATCTGTTAATACCCCCTCCATCCAAGACTCCTTTAACTTAGCCCATCATGCCTAGCCCTCTGAGCATGCTCTACTACGTGGTTCACCCCAACGAACTGCGGTCAATCATTCAATGGTAGGTAAAGGCGCCATCGCGTGCAGCCAGAGTTTGCGCAAACCGGAACACGGCTAATGCTTGGCTAGGAAAGTGTGGCATAACGCAGTACACGAGCGCGACGAATCGAAAGAATGCGAGTCCCTGAAACGATGCTTCCACTTCCTCAACAAGACCAGCCGAAGTTTCGCTGCCGTCATCCTCGAGCTGCACCCCGAGCTTCTGGTGCCCGTCACGCTGTTCTACCTAGTCCTGCGCGGTTTGGACACCATCGAGGATGACATGACGATACCCCTGGAGAAGAAGGAGCCTTTACTGCGCAACTTCCAGGACATTTTGGACAAGGATGGATGGAACTTCACAGAGAACGGCCCGAACGAGAAGGACAGGCAACTTCTGGTCGAGTTCAACGTGGTCATTGAGGAGTTCAAGAAGATCAAGCCTGTCTACCAGGATATCATCAAGGACATTACCAAGCGCATGGGCAACGGCATGGCAGACTACGCGAACAACGCCGAGTTCAACGCTGGCGTCAAGACCATCAAGGAATACGAGTTGTACTGCCATTACGTCGCCGGTCTGGTAGGCGAGGGTTGCACACGTCTGTTTGTTGAGGCTGGCTTAGCAAACGCTGCGCTGCTGAAGAGGCCAGAGCTGATGGAATCCATGGGCCAGTTCCTCCAACAAGTCAACATCACCCGTGACATCAAGGAGGATATTGATGATGGACGGCGATTCTGGCCTAAGGAGATCTGGTCAAAGCACGTTAATGAGTTTGAAGACCTCTTCAAGCCCGAGAACAAGCAGAAGGCCCTAAACTGCAGCTCAGAGATGATTCTAACTGCGCTGACCCGAGCAGACGACTGCTTGTACTATCTCGCAGGTCTCCGAGAGCAGAGTGTGTTCAACTTCTGCGCTATCCCGCAAACTATGGCCATTGCGACGCTCGAGACATGCTTCCAGAACTATGCTCTCTTCCAGAAGAACGTCAAGATCACCAAGGGTGAGGCATGCCAACTGATGGTTGAGTCGACACAAAATCTGCAGCTCGTCTGCGAAGTCTTCAGGAGATACGCTCGCAAGATCGCGAAGAAGAACAACCCCCACGACCCCAACTTCCTCAAGATCAGCATCACCCTCGGAAGAGTGAGTCATATAGATCCTGTTGAAGCCGCTGTTGCTAATCATGTTAGATTGAGCAATTCATCGAGTCAATATTCCCGACGCAACAACCACCAGTCGACAAGAAGGCACCTGCCACCATCGAGGAGGCGGAGCGGAAACGGAAAGAGGACTCCGAGGCCAACTGGGACTTGGTCTACATTGTCGCCGCCGTTGTTGGTACAGTTCTGGTCATCACATTCATCATGGTATGTATCGCAACTACGTTACTTCCAACGACCTCTAACAAAATTTAGCTCTTTGTCGCCTGGCTCGCGGGTGCGCGCTTCGACATTGCCTACACTCAATTTAAGCTGGAGTTTGGCAAGCTGATGGGAGTGATGGGACTCGACAAGACACCCGAGGTGGTTACAGAGGTCCACGAGACTCTGAACAAGAGCGAGCTATGAGCGTCTCACGTTTACATGTATTATGCAGGCGACATTCAGCCATTTGGGAAACTGGGCATATAACAATTACTAATGTATACTTTTCGCGCCATGCTGCGGCACGATTACAATGTGAGCGTGATGTTTGTAGCACGGATGTCAAATTCCAACTCTGCTCTTTCATAGCTGAGGTTGGGCCGTAGATGTGCTTATATTGAAACGCGTTTTGCTCGGCGACGAGGCTGTTTAAGAGGAAGTTTATCATGAGCTCCCTTGACAGCAGTAACGTGGACACGAAAAAAAGTAGCTAGTTGTAAAGTTAGTTTTGCCATGACATCAACCGGTTGCTTCTTTATGCTCTCCGTGTTACAGTTTGAAACGGGACCTAGCGCGAGGTACGTGCCAAGCAAGCCTAAAGGGTCCCACGAATTGCCTTGCGACTGCACGCATATTCTTCCCCGACAGACACGCCCGCCGCAAACAGTCACCTCTCACTTGTCCTTTCTCTTATCCGACGCAAGAAAGGCAGCGCAACCCCGCGACTCCTCCCGTATAATCGCCTGGTGCGATTGCGACAAGCCCCGCCTTCACCTGATTCCGCCCACCACCAACCGCCAAATTACCACACGACTGCAACCATCGCTTGTAGTCCCTCTTTTACCAAAGGCAACCTCCATATCCACCCCCACAACACCCCACAAGCACATCGACAATGGCCGAAGTCGCATCAGCACCGCAGCCCAACCAGCAGGTTCCGCTGGACACGATCCCCATCTCGCCAACTGAGAACTCCGCCGAGGGCGAGGAACAGTCTTCCACCAACAACGCCGGAGGCGAGGGCGAGATCCGCACCGTCTTCCACGACCCCGAGAACTTCAACGTCAAGCACCCGCTCATGAACACATGGACGCTCTGGTTCACCAAGCCCCCGAGCGGCAAGGTACGACATTGCTCCGTCTTGGGCGTCGATTGTTCCATGCTAACAACTGCAGGGCGACAACTGGGCCGAACTGCTGAAGGAGGTCATCTCATTTGACTCAGTCGAGGAGTTCTGGGGTATCTACGTAAGTCATGTTCCAATATCAGCAACAACGGGCAAAGCTGACATCGCACACAGAACAACATCACCCCCACATCCGACCTTGCGCTCAAGTCCGACTACCATCTCTTCAAGAAGGGCGTACGACCCGAGTGGGAAGACGCGCAGAACAAGCACGGAGGCAAATGGGCCTTCCAGTTCAAGGACAAGAAGGTCATCAACATCGATGCGCTCTGGCTCCATGTTATGCTCGCTGCCATCGGAGAGAACCTCGAGGACGAGGACGACAATGAGGTCATGGGTGTCGTCGTCAACGTTAGGCGAGGCTTCTACCGTATCGGTCTGTGGACCCGCACAGTCGGCCGCGCTATCCCCGGCGAAGGCGGAAAGGGCAGGACCCAGGAGAAGGGCAAGGAGGTTTTGTTGAAGATTGGCAAGCGGTTCAAGCAGGCGCTTCAGCTCAAGGAAAACGAGGCCGTCGAGTTCTCTGGTCACACTGATGCTGCCAACGCCGGTAGCACCCGTGCAAAGGCCAAGTTCAGCGTCTAAAAAGCTCCGGCACACTTCCGAGTCTGCAACACCATGCTTGCTTTTTGCAACATCCTCCGTCGTCCTCGGACACACGGCGCACTCCACCCTCGACTGCATTTTCTCGATTTGTCTCCAGTTTTGTCTAAAAGTATCCCACTTAACGGTTCATGATACACGGACTGAAATTCTAGCATGG
>Ga0265797_10003765_pt1 | contig 23933 bp, 22 predicted proteins | sample P2T30metagenome_FD_192433 | JGI IMG/M metagenome (GOLD analysis project Ga0265797, IMG submission 192433) | Plant litter microbial communities from East Loma Ridge, Irvine, California - P2 T30 | ecosystem: Environmental > Terrestrial > Plant litter > Unclassified | place: USA: California... | reverse complement strand
CACGACCGAACAGGTTCGCGACGCTCGCCGTCGAGATGACCCGGGCCCGGCTCTCGACCAGTCGGGGCAGCAGCAGCCTGGTCAGCAGGAACGGCGCGAGGTGGTTCGACTGGAGGATCCGCTCGTGCCCGTCGGCCGTCAGCCCCCGCGGGTTGACGAGGCCGCCGGCGTTGTTGGCGAGCACGTCGATGCGAGGGTACCTCTCGAGGAGGCGCTCCGACAGCGAGCGGACGTCGTCCAGTCGGTCGAAGTCGGCCACGAAGGCCGTGCCGCCCACCTCGTCGGCGACGGCGCGCGTGCGCTCGGGGTTGCGACCGACGATCGCGAGATCCGCGCCGCCCTTCGCCAGGGCCTTCGCGGCCTCGCGGCCCAGACCGCTGCTCGCTCCGGTGATGATCACGGTGCGGGTCATCGGTAACCGCCTTCCTCGAGGCCGGCCTCGATCTCGAACCTGTTCGTCAGCGGGTCGCTGCCGGCCAGGAAGTACATCAGTGGCATCAGCATGCCGTATCGACGCCACTGCGTGACGTGCACGGCCTCGTGGCGGAGCACCCGCGGGCCGTCGTTGTGCCGGGTCAGGTAGACCCGGCCGACGCAGGTGCCGCCGCGACGGAAGGCCCACCGGGGCAGGCCCCGGCAGACGATCAGGTCGCCGACCACCCGGATGCGACCCGTGCTGAGGGGCACGCCGACGGCGAGCCCCACCAGGGTCGCGAACGAGCAGCCCAGCCGCGACACGGGGGAGTCGAGCAGGATGCCCGTCACGGACGCCCGTAGACGTCGAGCAGCCGGAGCCACACCTCGCTCACGGTCGGGTACGACGGCACGGCGTGCCACAGGCGGTCGATCGGCACCTCGCCGACGACCGCGATCGTCGCGGCGTGCAGCAGATCGCTGACGTCCGGGCCGACGAACGTGGCGCCGACGACCACCTTGCGGCTCTCGTCGACGACGAGCCGGGCCCGGCCCTTGTACGAGTCGGAGTGCAGGGCGGACCCGGCGACGGAGGCGAGGTCGTAGTCGACGACGCGGACGTCGAGCCCGCGCCGGCCTGCGGCCTCGGCGGTCAGGCCCACGCTGGCGACCTCGGGGTCGGTGAAGGTGACCTGCGGCACGGCGGCGTCGTCGGCCGTCGCCACGTGGGTGCCCCACGGCGCGGTGGAGAGCTCGGTGCCCTGCGCGCGGGCGGCGATGACCTCTCCGGCCGCGCGGGCCTGGTACTTGCCCTGGTGGGTGAGGAGCGCGCGGTGGTTGACGTCGCCGACCCCGTACAGCCAGTCGGTGCCGTGCACCAGGAGGGTGTCGTCGACCTGCAGCCAGTCGCCCGGCTCGATGCCGACGTTCTCGAGACCGAGGTCCGAGGTGCGGGGCACGCGCCCGGTCGCGACGAGCACCTCGTCGGCGACGATGGTGCTCCCGTCGTCGAGGGTGACCTCGACGGTGTCGTGCTCGGTGCGGACGACCGACGTCGGCGAGACCCCCAGGCGGAGGTCCACTCCGAGCTCGCGCAGGCCGTCGCCCACGAGCTCGCCGGCGAAGGGCTCCTGGCCGCCGAGCAGGCCGCTGCGGGCGATGAGCGAGACGGTCGCGCCGAGCCCCTGGTAGGCCGTGGCCATCTCGGTCGCCACGACGCCGCCGCCGATCACGACGAGGCTCTGCGGGATGCTCTTCGCGCTGGTCGCCTCGCGGCTCGTCCACGGGCGGGCCTCGGCGAGCCCCGGGATGTCGGGCAGCAGGGCGGTCGAGCCGGTGGCGGCCACGACGGCGTGGGTCGCGGTGTGGACGACGCCGTCGACCGTGACCTCCTTGACGCCGGTGATGGTCGCGTGACCGCGGATGAGGTCGATGCCGGCCCCCGACACCCAGTCGGCCTGGCCCGAGTCGTCCCAGCCGCTGGTGAAGGAGTCGCGACGGCGGAGGACGGCGGCGACGTCGACGTCTGCGGTCACGGCCTGGGCCGCGCCGTCGACGGCCCGGGCCGCGCGCACGACGGCGGTGGAGCGCAGCAGCGCCTTCGACGGCATGCACGCCCAGTACGAGCACTCGCCGCCGACGAGCTCCCCTTCGACGAGGGCCACCGTCAGCCCCTTGCGCTTGGCGTAGTCCGCCACGTTCTCGCCGACTGCGCCGGCGCCGATCACGATGAGGTCATATGTCGTCATGCCCTGACCGTAGTCCTCGCCCCCGAGCATCCGTCCGGCCGTGGCCTGGCCGTTCCGCGCGGCGATGCTGAACGCCGGATGTGCGTTCGGTCGATGTGGACGGGGTCCTCGATACCGTGCAATGACCACGCGCTGACGCGCCAAGCAGAGGAGGTCTTCATGGGACTCGACGACAAGATCAAGAACGCCGCTCAGGACATCGCGGGCAAGGCGAAGGAGGCGGTCGGCGACCACAAGGGCGACGACAGCCTCAAGGCCGAGGGTCAGAAGGACCAGACCGCCGCGAGTGCCAAGAAGACCGGCGAAGACGTGAAAGACGTCTTCAAGTAAGACGCGTCATCACGCCCGGAGCCCGCTCCCCTCGGGGGGCGGGCTTCGTCGTGCGCCCGGCCCGCCGGTCGTGCGCGCCAGTCGTGCGCGCCGGTCGTGTGCGCCGGTCGTGCACGCGTTCCGCACCGGTCAGGAGCCGGAGAAGCGCGCCTCGCGGCGCTCCGTGAAGGCGGCGAGCCCCTCGCGGGCGTCGTCGCTGGTCAGCAGCCGCACCAGTTCGGGTTGCAGGCGCGCCTCGGCCGCGGCCTCGCCCTCGCGCAGCGCGAGTCGCGCGTTCGCCAGAGTCGCCTGCACCGCGAGCGGCGCCTGCGAGGCGATCCGCTCGGCCAGGGCGAGGGCCCGATCGAAGGCGGCCCCCTCGGCTACGACCTCCTGGACGAGCCCGATGCGCCGCGCCTCCTCGGCGTCGAGGAGATCGCCCGTCAGCAGATACCGCATCGCATCGCCCCAGCCGACCCGGCGGGGGAGTCGCGTCGTGGCGCCGCCGAAGGGCAGGATCGCGCGGCTGACCTCGATCTGACCGAAGCGCGTCGACGAGTCGGCCACGACGATGTCGCTCGCCAGCGCCAGTTCGACCCCCAGGGTCAGGCAGGTGCCCTGCACGGCCATGACGACGGGCTTCGTCAGCGCGGTGCCGTCGACCTGCCACGGGTGCAGACCGCCCTCGGGGACGATGTCCAGCCCGGCGTCCGTCACGGCGGGCATGACGTCGCCGAGGTCGAGCCCGGCGGTGAAGTGGTCGCCGTGGGCGAACACGAGACCGACGCGCAGCTCGGGATCGCGGTCGAGGCGGCCGTAGGCGAGCGAGAGCTCGCGCAGCATCCGCAGGTCGGCCGCGTTGCGCTTCTCGGGTCGGTCGAGACCGATGAGGAGCACGTGGCCGCGTCGTTCGACGCTGACCCGGGGGCGATCGGCGGCGCCGGTGGCGCCCGTCGCGTCGGCGCCGCTCATCGCGAGAGGGCCCCGACGATGCGCAGGATGGTGCCCATGTCGTCCGATGCGCTGGCCGCGTCGACGGGTGCGAACGAGCAGAGCCCCGCGCCGACCAGGGTGAAGCGCGACTTCAGGGCCGTGATGGTGGCGATCAGGGTCGCGAGGTCGATGCCGAAGGGCTGCGGGGCGAGCAGGCCGTCGAGCGTGCCCGGGTCGAGCACGTCGAGGTCGACGTGCAGGTACACCTCGGTGGCGCCGGTCTCGGCGACCGCGGCGACGACGTCGTCGGGCGACAGGTCGAGCGACGAGATGGTCGTCACGCGCCGGCTCTCGACGTAGCGGTCTTCGGCGTCGTCGAAGGTGCGCGCGCCGGCGAGCACGATGCGGCTCGGGTCGAGGGGCGTCTCGGCCGGGTCGAGGGTCGGGAGGTCGTCGGCGACGTCGCCGACCAGGGCACGGAGGACCATCCCGCTGAAGGCGCCGCTCTCGCTGCTGCGGGGGCTGTGCAGGTCGGGGTGGGCGTCGAACCAGACGACCGCCGTCGAGGGGGTGAGCGCATGCCGCACGGCGCCGAGCTCGATGCCGCAGTCGCCGCCGACGACGAGCGCGGGCGAGTCCGCCGTCGCGAGCTCCTGCTGCAGTGCGTCGGCGACGGTGAGCACCGATGAGAGCCGGTGCACGGGGCTGCCGAGGGAGTCTCCGGCGCCGACGGGCACCTCGACCAGCGTCGTGGCGGACGCGGGCAGATCGCCGAGCACCGCGTAGGCGCCCTCGGCGAGCCGCATGGCCCTCGACGACGGAGAACCCTGCCACTGCGGAACCACGACGAACCTCACGCGCGTCAGTCTGGCACAGCCCGGGGGCGCCGTGGCGGATGATCCGGTGCGCTGTGGAGGCGGCGACGCCGTGCCCCGAGGAGGCGCGGGTCAGCGGGCGAGGGCGGCCTCTCGGGTCTCCCAGGGCCGGCTCGCCTGAGCCACCAGGCGTTCGAGCGGACCGCGTCCGACGAACCGGCGCCACAGGGTCGCGTAGACGAGGGTGCCGATCACGGCCGCGACGAGCCAGCCGAGTGGAAGCCCGTACGATCCGCCGGTCGACCGGTACGCGGTGAAGAGCGGCGCCGTGATGAGCAGATGCAGGGTGTAGACGGTCAGCGGCTGCGCGCCCGTCGCGGCGAGCGGGGCGAGGAGCGCACGGACGACGCGGGTCGCGCCTCCGTCGGGACGGGCCGCGCCGGTGATCACGAGCAGCAGCCCGACGACGGCGAGGGCGACGCCGCCCGAGCCGACGATCTCGGCCGGCATGCCCTCGTGATCGGCGGGGTCGAGAGCCGCGACGGTGGCGGCCCCTGGCAGGAATCGCGCGCCGTAGCCGACGACGGCGGCGATGACGCCGACGATGATCAGCAGTCGCGCCGTCTTCGGCCGGGCCAGGTCGCTGCGGGCGGCGACGAGTCCCGCGATGAGGAACGGCAGCCACACGAGGGCGGGGTAGGCCCCCACGAGCAGGGCGTCCGCCGCGAGACCGGGGAGGCCCGACAGGGTGGTGTCGCCGACCGGGCCGACCGGCACGAGGGTGGCCGCGAACGGGGCCGCGACGGTGACGACCGCGGCGAGGGGGACGAGGAGGCGCCGAGGCAGCCAGAGGACGCCCAGCAGCAGGAGGAACATGACGCCGTAGTAGGGGAGGATCACGAGCACGTAGACGTTCCAGGCCTGCAGCAGGAGTCCGAGCACGATGAGCAGCGCCGCCCGGATGGCGATCGAGGCGGAGACCCTCGCCCGCCGACCGGGCGGCGTCGCGCGGGCACCGCCGGAGACGAGACCGAGCGAGATCCCGGCGAGGGTGGCGAACAGGATCGCGGAGCGGCCGTCGAAGACGCGCTCGTCGAGCAGCTCCCGCGGCCACATGTGCGCGGCGAACATGCCGAGCACCGCGACACCGCGGGCGACGTCGATCCCGACGAGTCGACCCGACGACGCTGAGGGCGCCGACCGGGGTGACCCGCTCGAGGGGCTCGACGCGCCCGCGGTGCCGACGGTCATGCTCCGAGCTTGAGCGCGGCCAGGCGCGCCTCGATCTCGGTCTGCTCGTCGAGGTCCTCGAGGCCCTCGAACTGCGCGTCGAGACTGGAGGCCGCGAGCTCCTGCTGGCCGAGCACCTTCGCCTCCTCGCGTCGCACCTTGTCCTCGAAGCGGCTGATCTCGCTCGTCGGGTCCATCAGGTCGATGCTCTTGACGGCGTCGGCGACCCGCGACTGCGCCTCGGCCGACTTCGCCCGCGCGTTCAGCTCGTCGCGCTTGCTGCTCAGCTGGTCGAGCTTGCCGCGCATCTGGGTCAGACCCGTCTTCAGCTTGTCGACGACCTGCGTCTGCGAGGCGATGGTCGGTTCGGCGTCCTTCGCCTCCTTCTCGGCCGACAGCTGCTTGCCGAGGGCGACCTTCGCCAGGGCGTCGAACTTGTCGGCGTCGACCGTGTTGCCACCGGCGCGCAGCTCGTCGGCCTTGCCGCTGGCAGCGCGTGCCTTGCGCTCCCAGTCGGCGGCGGCGGCGACGTCCTCGGCGTGATCCTGCTCGATGAGACGGAGGTTGCCGATGGTCTGAGCGACGGCGCTCTCGGCCTCCGAGATGCTGCTCGTGTAGTCGCGGACCAGCTGATCGAGCATGAGGCCCGGGTCCTCCGCCTGGTCGAGGAGGCTGTTGATGTTCGCCCTCGTCAGCTGGGCGATGCGACCGAAGATTGACTGCTTCGACATGGGGTGGTCCTTTCGAGTGGGTGGTCGTGGGTCGTGAGTCGTGTCTGGTTCGAAGAGTCCGGGTCAGAACCGGCCGCCGCCGGAGCGCCTGCCGCCACCGCCACCGCCGCCACCGCCACCGAAGCCGCCGCCGCCCCCGCCGAAGCCGCCGCTGCGGCCGCCGAAGCCCCCGCCGCCGCCGAAGCCGCGGCCCCCGCCGCCCCCGCCGCTGAAGAGCCCGCCGATGATCAGTCCGGTGACGATGCCGCCGAGATCCGCTCCGCCCGACCCGCGACCGCCGCCGAAGCCGCCGCCCCCGCCGAACGGCGAACCCTGCTGGTACGACGAGACGTCGGACGAGGCCTCGCTCGAGGCCGCCTCGGCGGCCTGGTTGGCCAGGTGGGCCTCGCCGAGGGCGGCGTCGCGGTCGACGGTGGCGAGCGAGACGGCGGTGGCCAGGTGCCGCTCGGCCTCCGACAGGCGCGTCCGGGCGCCGGGCCCCACGGCACCGCGGCGGGTCTCGATGAAGTCGCGGGCGGCGCTGATCCGACTGCGCCCGGACAGCAGGGCCTGATCGAGCGCGGCCTGGGCCCGACGCCGAGCGGTCTCGGCGTCGCGGACGGCCGCGAGGGCCGCATCGACCCGGGTGTCGGCGTCGTCGAGCCGGTCGAGCACGGCGAGGGGGTCGGCGGGGTTCTCCGCGGCGAAGCGGAGGGCGGCGTCGACCGTCGTGACCGTCGCCGCGAGGTCCACCCCGCGGGGAGCGGCCGAGGGCTCGAGGGCACGGGCCGTGTCGAGATCGGTGCGGAGCTCAGCAGTCAGAGCGCCGATCCGGCTCTGAGCCGTCGCCAGCGAGTCTCCTGCATGATCGACGGCGTCGGCGAGCTGGTCGACCTGCCCGAGCGCCTGTCGTCCGGCTCGGATCCGGGCGACGGCCTGGCCGGTCTCGCCCGCCGAGAGATGGGTGCGGGCGGCCTCGGCGCACTCGTCGACGAACTCGAGCAGACGCTCGGCCTGATCGACGTTGCCGGTGATGGTGGCCACCGCTGTGGGGGAGTAGGTGCGCGACAACGCGGCGAGCGTCGCACGCGTCTCGCCCAGCCGGGACCGGCGCTCGTCGCGTGCTCCGGTCAACGCGGCGGCGTCGGCGGGCGCGTCGTCCTCGGCACGTCGCATCTCGTCGAAGGCGTCGGACTGCGCGTCGAGCGCCGTTCCGGCCGACTCGCAGAGCTCGACGATGCGCAGCGTCCACTCGCGACGCTGCTCGGGGCTGTCGGGGACGTGGTCGTCCAGTCGCTGACGGAGCTCGAAGGCCTCCCGCGCACTCGATCGGGCCGATTCGAGGGCCTCGGCGAACGGTCGGGCCGCCTGGTCGCCGAACTGGGCGGCGGCGAAGCCGACCTCCTGGACCCCGGCGGTGATCTCGTCGTCGAGGGCGACGAGCAGGCCCGCCGCCCGCCGCTCGATGTCGTCCTGCTCGGCACGGGCCGCGGCGAGGGCGCGGTTGCGCCGGCGGCGGCGGGCGATCGCGACGGCGACGACCACGGCGATCACGACGAGGGCCAGCACCCCCAGGGTCCAGAGCAGCCACGTCGCGTCGCCGCCCCCGGACGAGCCGTCGTCGCCGCCCGACCCCGAGCCGTCCGTCGCGATGGCGTCGGCGAGCGAGGTCGCCGCCCCGGCCCAGTCGCCGTCGCGCAGCTCGGGCACGAGCACGTCGGTCTCGAGGGCGGACTGGTCCGCGGCGGTGATCGACGAGCCGTCGGCGACCGAGAGGTCGTACAGGCGGTCGTCGATCGCCACGGAGAGCAGCACGTCGTTGACGCCCAGCTGATTCTGCTCGGCCGTCGCCCGACCCCAGGCGGCGCGGTCGGAGGGCGACGTGAACGAGTCGACGTACACGACGAAGAGGTTCGTGCCGTTCTCGGCCGCGAGCGAGTCGAGCGACTGCTCGACCCGCTGCTCGTCGGCGTCGGTCAGCACGTCGGCCTGGTCGACGACGTACGCGCCGGCGAGATCCACCGGCGCCACCGCCTGCGCGGCCGTGGCGCCGACGAGCGTCCCTCCGAGCGCCAGAGCACCCGCCAGAGCGATGCCCGTCATGATCCGACCACTCCGTGCGACGACGCCCACGACTCTCCCCTCGATGATGGGGCCGAGTCTAGTGACGGGCACCGACACGTCGCCCGGGCGACGGCCGGGGGCGGTCACGCCGTGTCGAGTGCGTGCTGCGCCGAGATCACTCGACGAAGAGCAGGGCGACCGAGGCGACGGCGCACACGGCGCCGACCGAGAGCAGCACGCCCCCGGCCAGACGGAACGCGTGTCCGTCCTCATGCGGGGTGTCCGTCCGCACCGAGGAGGGGCGGCGAGGGTCGTAATGGACCGTCAACTCGGTCTCCACGGGCGTCTCGATGGCGTAGTCGGCGAACTGGGTCTCGTGCAGGTCTCCCCACGAGTCCATCCAGCGCGCCGTCGCGACCCGCGCGTAATCCGGAGCGGGGATGACGACGGCGACGGTCTTCTCGTACCGACGGGCCCGGCGTCTCGAGACCGCGGCGGCGATCGAGAACGGCGTCCCCGCGATGAACCCCAGCCAGCCGAACATCTCGACGACCGACGAGATCACGGGCAGGGCGTCGGACATGCCACGATCGTAGTGCCGCACCGCGGCGCAGGCCCCCGAGGCCCCCGTCCGTCCGTGAGGAACCCCCGCCGTGAGTCGATTCCCCCTCGACGTCGTCCCCGCCCCGATCCTGGCGGTCGGGGCCATCGTCTCGGTGCAGTTCGGCGCCGCCCTCGCGCGGACCCACTTCGACGCCGTCGGTCCTCTCGGCGCGGCGGCCCTCCGCCTCGCCTTCGGCGCAGCCATCCTGCTCGCCGTCTTCCGCCCCCGCGTCCGCGGCTGGGACACCCGCACGTGGCTGGGCGTCGTCCTGCTCGGTCTGGCGCTCGCCGGCATGAACTCGCTCATCTACCTCGCCATCGACGTCGTCCCGCTCGGCGTCGCCGTCACGCTCGAGTTCCTCGGCCCGCTCGTCGTGGCCCTCGTGCAGACGCGACGCTGGCTCGACGCCGGCTGGGCGGTGCTCGCCCTCGGCGGGGTCGTGGTGCTCGGCTCCGATTCGAGCGGCGCGATCCCCGCGCTGGGCGTCGTGCTCGCGCTCGGCGCCGGGGCCTTCTGGGCGGGGTACATCGTCGCCAACGCGAACCTCGGGCGCCGTGCCGACTCGCTCTCCGGGCTGGCCGTCTCGATGCTGGTCGCCGCCGTCGTGGTGGTGCCGTTCGGCGCGGCCGACGCGACCGCGGCTGTGATGGCCGAGCCGCGCCTCCTCGGCGTCTTCCTCGGCGTGGCCGTCGCGACGTCGGCCGTCCCCTACGCGCTCGAGATGGTCGCGCTGCGGCGACTGCCCACCCGGGTCTTCGGCGTGCTGTCGAGCCTCGGGCCCGCGATGGCCGCGCTGGCCGGGCTGGTCGTGCTCGGTCAGGGGCTCGGCGCCCGCGAGCTGATCGCCCTGTCTCTGGTGACGGCGGCGAGCGTCGGGGTCACCGTCACGGCGCGTCGACGGGTGGTCGTGGTGGCCGAGCCGCCACCCGCATGACGTTTTCCGGATGATCTGTACCCCACTCACGGGGTACGGGCGTACTCTCGCCTCATCGGACCAGAGTCGGTCCGAGGCAAGCGAGGAGGAACACCATGGGAGCCGTTCTCGAGAAGACGTCCCGGGCAGAGGTCGTGCCCCTGGGCGACGGGTATCACCGTGTGTCCACACCCACCGCCGGCGTGATCGGCTTCGTGCACGAGTCCGAGGGTCGCTTCGAGGTCCTGCGGGGTCGGGTCCGCACGGCGACCCGTGCCGAGGGCGTGTACCGCACGCTCGACGTCGCGGTCATCGCGCTCACCTACTCCTGATCCGCACGTCGGCGGCGCCCACCGGCACCGCGTCCGAACCACGGCCCCGCCTCGGCGGGGCCGTTCGTCTCTGAGAGGGGTCCGTCATGGCGGTGATCGGCTACGCCCGCATCTCGGACGACGACCCGGCCCCCGACCGGCAGCAGGCGGTGCTCGAGGCGGCGGCGTGCGAGCGCATATACATCGACCGGGCCACGGGGCGTCGCGAGCGCCAGCCCTATCTGGTCGACGCGCTGGCCTCGCTCCGTGACGGCGACGTCTTCGTCGTCACGCGGCTCGACCGGCTGGGCGGCTCGGTGGCGGCGCTGCTCGATCTCGTGGCGGGGCTCGACGACCGCGGTGTCGCCTTCCGATCGCTCGACGACGGCATCGACGAGATCGGCCCCTGGGGTCGGTTCTTCTTCCGCACGGCGTCGGCGCTGGCCGGTCACGAGCGGTCGCTCGACGCCGAGGCGGGTCTGGCGGCGACGAGGCGCCGTCGGGAGGCGCGCGAGGCGATGTCCCGCAGCCGTCAGACCCTGAGCAGTCGCCGGCTGCGGATCGCCCGGGTGCTGCTCGCCGACGACATGCCGATGCGCGACGTCGCCCGCCATCTCGACGTGCCCGAGCGCGTTCTCCGCCGCGGACTCGAGGGCCGCGAGGCGGATCAGTAATCGGTCGGGCGATTCTGTGGTGCCCCCAGAAGGATTCGAACCTTCGCCCCTGCCTCCGGAGGGCAGTGCTCTATCCCCTGAGCTATGGGGGCCCGGGACGTCGTCCAGGTTAGCAGCCATTCCGTGCGCCTCCCGACGCCGCTCCCGGTCGCGCCGCATCCCCGGGGAGCACGCTGGTGCCATGAGCACCGACGAGTCCGCCCCGACCCTCCGCGACCGGCTGCGCGAGGCGAAGCCTCCCCACCCCGACGTCCCGGCCCTCGACCCCGGGGCGGCTCCGACCGACCCCCGCGAGCTCGTGGTCGAGTGGCTCGTCGACGCCGTCGAGGCCGGTGTGTCGCAGCCGCAGGCGATGACGCTCGCGACGGTCGACGCCGACGGCGCGCCGGCGTCTCGCGTGGTGCTGCTGAAGGACGTCGACAGCGCCTTCTGGTTCGCGTCGTCGTCGCTCAGCCCGAAGGGGCGGCAGATCGAGGCGGAGCCCCGCGTCGCCCTCTCGTTCTTCTGGTCCGAGCGGGGTCGGCAGATCCGGGTGGGCGGCCGTGCCGTCGCCGGGCCGCGCGAGGTGAGCGAGTCCGACTTCACCTCGCGGCACCCCGCCTCGAGGGCCGGCGCCATCGCCCTCCCGCAGAGCAGCGTGATCGACGATCCCGAGGAGGCGCGGCGCGCGCTCGACGCAGCCCGCACGCGCATCGACGAGAACCCCGATTTCGCCCCCGACGACTGGACGGCCTACCGGGTCGAACCCGAGTCCGTCGAGTTCTGGCAGGCCACGAGCGGCCGCGATCAGGTGCGTCTGCGGTACGACCGCGACGGAGACGACTGGACCCGCTCCTCCTTGTGGCCGTGAGCCTGCCGGGGGCGGAGGCGTAACGCGGCGACACGGAACTCGCACCCCGGCCGGGCGGCTACGACGATGGGTGCATGCCCTCCGAGCCCCTCCGCCTCGCCGTCGTCGAGGTGACCCGCCACCGCCCGCACGCTCCGCGCTACGACGCGTACGTGCAGACGATGGTGGCCCGGGCGCTCGGCGACGCGGCTCGCGGCGGGTGGGTGGCAGAGCGGCTCGCCGCCCGCGATCTCGGGGCGGACGCCCTCCTCCGCGAGACGTCGCGGGCCGACGCCGTCGTCGTCCTCGGCGGGGAGGACGTCTCGCCCCATCTCTACGGCGCGCAGGGCGGCTACCCCGGCGAGGGGCCGCACGACATCGTCGCCGACGAGGCGCAGATCGCCCTCGTGCGGCGGTCCCTCGAGACGCTGACGCCGGTGCTCGGCATCTGCCGCGGCCACCAGATCGTCTCCGTCGCCCTCGGGGGCACGCTCGTCCAGCACCTGCACGACGAGAGCGGACTGCACCGCACCGGGGGAGTCCCCGCCGATCTGTCGATGACCGACCACGCCGTCGCGATCGAGCCGACGAGCCGGCTCGCGGGCGTCCTGGGCACGACCGCCGTCGTCCGCAGCTCGCATCACCAGGCGATCGGTCGGCCCGGCGACGGTCTGGTCGTCGTGGCACGAGCGGCCGACGGCGCCGTCGAGGCGGTCGAGCACGAGCGCGCTCCGATCACCGGCGTGCAGTGGCACCCGGAGGACCCGGGCGCCGATCGGGCCCAGCTGCCCGCGCTGCTCGCACGGCTGCGGCACGAGGCCCTGGCGAACCGCACGTCCGTCCGGGCCGCCTGAGCCGCCGCCCCCGACGCCGGGTCCGAACCGAGGAGGCGGGCCGAGCCGAGGAGGCGCGGGTCAGCCGGTCGCGCCGCTCGCCTCGAGCGCCGCCACCACCTGCGCGGCCATCGGCTCGGCCGAGCCCGGCTCGACGAACGCGGTCGACTCGAGCACGACGTCGTAGGGGAGGGGGAACAGCTCCGCGCGGCCGACGCCCCGCTCGATGTCGAAGTAGCCCTCGACGCCGTAGGTCGGCACGGAGTTGCTCGAGGCGACGAGGTCGTTCGCCAACGAGGTGAGCCCGGCGTCGTCGTACTGCGCGACCCCGAGGGTGATGGTCTCGCCCGCGGCGTCCGTCCAGGCGCAGAGGGTGCCGTCGGCCGCGGCGATGCGTCCGAGCGGGGGTGTCGTGGCGCTGTCGGCTGCGTCGGCGTCGTCGGCGGCGGGCTCCGGTGCCTCCGCGGCGGTGAGCCCCGGGTAGAGCGCGGACAGGGAGGCGGGGTCGACGAGACTCGCGCAGTCCAGATCGACCGGCGTGCTCACCAGCGTCGGGGGCGTGGCGGTCGGGGACTCCTCGGGTGCCGGGTCGGCGGACGCGGCGGCGGACGACTCGGAGGTCGGGGCCCCCGTCGGCGGGGCCGCCGAGGTGCAGGCCGCGAGCGGCAGGGCGGCTGCTCCGACGACGGCGGTGAGGGCCAGGCCCCTCAGGAACCGGTGTTGGGTCGACGTCATGACCACCATCCTCTCCGACGCAGGCTATGGATGCCATCGGACGCCGTGGGGCACGGTCGGGCGACGCCGTGTGCCGTCGGATGCCGTCCGATGCCGGACGGCGCCCGCCTCCCCGTCCGTCGTCTGACGGTAAGATCGTCGCTCGTGACTCCCGCCGAACTCTCCTCGTCCCTCCTCGCCGTCGTCTCGGGTGTCCTCGAGCGTCGCGGCCTCGCCGACGAGGTCGAGGTGACCCCGGCCGACGTCGTGCTCGAGCGCCCGCGCAATCTCGACCACGGCGACTGGACGACCAACGTCGCCATGAAGTTCGCCAAGCGCGTCGGGACGAACCCCCGCGAGCTGGCGACCGAGATCGCCGGCGAGCTCGCCGAGGTCGACGGTGTCGCCGACGTCGACGTCGCCGGCCCGGGCTTCGTCAACATCCGTCTCGACGCCGCGGCCGCGGGTGCTCTCGCCAAGGTCATCGTCGAGCAGGGCGAGTCGTTCGGCCGGGGCGACTACTACGAGGGCGTCACCATCGACCTCGAGTTCGTCTCCGCCAACCCGACCGGCCCGATCCACCTCGGCGGGGTGCGCTGGGCGGCGGTCGGCGACAGCCTCGCCCGCGTCTTCCAGGCCCAGGGGGCGCTCGTCACCCGCGAGTACTACTTCAACGACCACGGCGGTCAGATCGACCGGTTCGCCCGCAGCCTCCTGGCCAGCGCTCTCGGCGAGCCCACCCCCGAAGACGGCTACGGCGGTCTCTACATCGCCGACATCGCCGCCCGCGTCATGGCCACCCACGACGGCGACGTCCGCGAGCTCCCGCGCGCCGAGGCCCAGGAGGTCTTCCGTTCGGTCGGCGTCGACTTCATGTTCGCCGACATCAAGAAGTCCCTGCACGACTTCGGCGTCGACTTCGACGTCTACTTCCACGAGAACTCCCTGCACGAGTCGAAGGCCGTCGAGCGGGCGGTCGCGCGCCTCCGCGAGCTCGGTCACATCTACGAGGCCGAGGGCGCCACCTGGCTGAAGACCAGCGACTTCGGCGATGACCGCGACCGCGTCGTCATCAAGACCGACGGCGAGGCGGCCTACATCGCCGGCGACCTGGCCTACTACCTCGACAAGCGCGAGCGGGGCTTCGAGCGCAACCTGATCATGCTGGGCGCCGACCACCACGGCTACGTGGGTCGCATGATGGCGATGTGCGCCGCCTTCGGCGACGAGCCGGGAGTCAACCTCGAGATCCTCATCGGGCAGATGGTCAACCTGCTCCGCGACGGCGAGCCCCTCCGCATGTCGAAGCGCAACGGCACCGTCGTCACGATGGAGGACCTCGTCGACGCCGTCGGGGTCGACGCCGGTCGCTACTCGCTCGTCCGCAGCCCGGTCAACAGCTCGATCGACATCGACCTCGATCTGCTGACCCGACGCAGCAACGACAACCCGGTCTTCTACGTCCAGTACGCCCACGCCCGCACCCGTGCGGTGGCCCGCAACGCCGAGGCCGCCGGCGTCACCCGCGAGGCCTTCGAGGCGTCGCTCCTCTCGCACCCGACCGAGGCCGCCCTGCTCGGTGCGCTCGCCGAACTGCCCCGCGTGGTCCGTCAGGCCGCCGAGCTCCGCGAGCCGCACCGCGTCGCGCGCTACGTCGAAGAACTGGCGGGCACGTACCACCGCTGGTACGACTCGTGCCGGGTGACGCCGCTCGGCGACGAAGAGGTCACCGATCTGCACCGCACCCGGCTGTGGCTCAACGAGGCCGCCGGTCAGGTCATCCGCAACGGCCTCGGGCTGCTCGGCGTCTCCGCTCCGGACCGCATGTGACCGCCTCCGACGGTGCGGGCGCAGCGCGACCGGGGCGTCGCCGCGGTCGCGTCGTCGTGATCGTCGCCCTCGTCCTGGCGGTGCTCGTCGGGCTCGTCGTCGTGGCCGACGTCGTCACCCGTGACGTCATCGAAGACCGCGCCTCGGCCGAGATCGAGACGACCTCGGGCATCGCGGGGGTAGAGGTCGACATCCACGGCACGTCGATGCTCTGGCAGCTCGTGCGGGGCAGCCTCGACTCCGTGACGCTGTCGTCGGGCTCCGAGTCCGAGCCCCTCCGATTCCGGGTCGACGTCGTCGACGTCCCGACCGATCTCGTCGGAGCGACCGGCGCGGCGACGGGCACGGTCTCGGCCGACGCCGCGACGGTCAACCGTCTCGACGGCATCCGCGATTCAGGAGGCGCGGTGACGTTCGGCGACCGCGAGGTCACGTACACGAAGAGCTTCGCGGTGCCGATCATCGGGGACGTGCCCGTCGACGTCTCCGCCTCCGCCGCCGTCGCCGACGAGGGGCGGGCGATCGCGTTCACGCCGACCGCGGCCTCGCTGCCCGACACGTCGCTCCGACTCGACCTCTCGAGGTTCCTCGGCGACTTCGCCACCACGGTGTGCGTGGCCGAGTACCTGCCGACCGGTGCCGCGATCACGGCGGTCGACGTCGCACCCGGTCGTGCGTCGATCGACCTGTCGAGCCCGGGTCTCGACCTGTCCGAGCCGGTGCTCGACGACGAGGCCACCTGCTCGTGACCGACCGAGCCAGCCTCGCGCCGCCCCCGCGGTCGGTAGGCTCTGACCACATCCCGCCGTCCCCGAACACCGAGGTGCCCGTGTCGTCGAATCCCCTCGCCCCCGCCTGGCTCCAGGTCCCGGCCGAGCCCAACGCCCTCGACGCGTCCGTCTGGTCGCGCACGGCGGCCCGCGACGGGTCCTCGGGCGAGATCGCCCTCGGCGGCGTGACCGTCGGCGAGCTCGCCGCCCGGTACGGCACCCCCCTCTACGTCGTCGACGAGGCCGACGCCCGAGGCCGTGCAGCCGAGGCCGTCGAGTCGTTCGGTCGCGAGTTCGGGCGGATCGGCACCACGGTGTCGGTGTACTACGCGGCGAAGGCCTTCCTGTCGGTGGAGATCGCCCGCTGGGTCGCCGCGGCGGGCATGCGCGTCGACATCTGCACCGGCGGCGAGTTCGCGGTCGCGCGGGCCGCGGGCGTCGACCCGGCGCTGATGGGATTCCACGGCAACAACAAGTCGCTCGGCGAGATCGACCGCACGGTCGCGGCGGGCATCGGCGTCATCGTGCTCGACAACGCCGACGAGGTCGTCCGCGTGGCCGACGCCGCCGATCGCCACGGGGTGGTGCAGGCCGTCCGGCTTCGCGTCAACTCCGGCGTGCACGCGTCGACGCACGAGTACCTCGCGACGGCGCGGGAGGACCAGAAGTTCGGGGTGCCCCTCGCCGACGCCCCCGAGGTCGTCGCCGCCGTCCGAGAGCGCGCGTCGCTGAGGTTCCTCGGTCTGCACTCGCACATCGGCTCGCAGATCTTCGGCAGCGACGGCTTCGCCGAGGCCGCGTCGCGCCTCCTCGGCGTCCACGCCGACCTGCTGCGCGGCGGCGACGTGCCCGAGCTGAACCTCGGCGGGGGGTTCGGCATCGCCTACACGAGCGCCGACGACGCCCGTCCCCTCGCCGAGCTGGCCGCGGCCCTGGCCGACATCGTCGACCAGGAGTGCCGCCGACTCGGCATCCCCGTCCCGGTGATGGCCGTCGAGCCGGGTCGCTCGATCATCGGGCCGTCCGGCACGACCCTCTACGAGGTCGGCACCGTCAAGGACGTCCTCGTCACCGGCGACGACGGCTCCGGTCAGGCCGTGCGGCGCTACGTCAGCGTCGACGGGGGGATGAGCGACAACGCCCGGACGGCCCTCTACGCGGCCGACTACTCCGTCGCGATCGCGAACCGCGCCTCCTCGGCCGACCCGGTGCTCGTCCGAGTGGCCGGCAAGCACTGCGAGAGCGGCGACCTCGTCGTCCTGGCCGACTACCTGCCGGGCGACGTCGCCCCGGGCGACCTGGTGGGGGTGCCCGCGACGGGCGCCTACTGCTGGAGTCTCGCGAGCAACTACAACCACGTCGGGCGACCGCCCGTGGTGGCCGTCGTCGACGGGGAGTCGCGGGTCATCGTCCGCGGCGAGACCGAGGCCGACCTCCTCGCCCGAGACGCCGGTCTCTCCTGAGACGTCCGTCGGGCCTCTCCGCCGACGCCACCGCACCTCCCGCACCGAACCGGGCCCGCCGATGCGGGCCCACCCATGAGAACGGAACGTCATGATCGAATACCGCAACGTGAGGGTCGCCCTGCTGGGAGCCGGCTCGGTGGGGTCCCAGGTGGCCCGGTTGCTCCTCGAGCAGGCGGACGACCTCGCCGGGCGCGCGGGTGCGGGGCTCGAGCTCGTCGGCATCGGCGTGCGCGACGTCGACGCCCGCCGCGACGTCGATCTGCCGCGGGAGCTGCTGACCACCGACATCGACTCGCTGATCCTCGGCGCCGACATCGTCGTCGAGCTCATGGGGGGCATCGAGCCGGCGCGGACCCACATCCTCAAGGCGCTCGGCTCGGGCGCCGACGTCGTGACGGGCAACAAGGCGCTGCTGGCGAGTCACGGCCCGGAGCTCTTCGAGGCGGCCGAGCAGGTCGGCGCGCAGCTGTACTACGAGGCGGCCGTGGCGGGTGCCATCCCGATCATCCGACCCCTCCGCGACAGCCTGGCCGGCGACCGGATCGTGCGGATCATGGGCATCGTCAACGGCACGACGAACTTCATCCTCGACCGCATGGACACCGACGGTGACACGCTCGAGGCCGCTCTCGCCACGGCCACCGAGCTCGGCTACGCCGAGGCGGACCCCACCGCCGACATCGAGGGCTACGACGCGGCGCAGAAGGCCGCCATCCTCGCGAGCCTCGCATTCCACACGACGGTTCCGCTCGCGGCGGTGCACCGCGAGGGAATCACGCGCGTCACCCACGAGCAGGTCGTCGCCGCGCGCAAGGCCGGCTACGTCGTGAAGATCCTGGCGATCTGCGAGCGTCTCGTCGACACCGACGGGGTCGAGGGCGTCAGCGCGCGCGTCTATCCCGCGCTCGTGCCGCTCGGGCACCCGCTCGCCGCGGTGCACGGCGCGAAGAACGCCGTCTTCGTCGAGGCCGAGGCCGCCGGAGACCTCATGTTCTACGGTGCGGGCGCCGGCGGCGTCGAGACGGCGTCGGCCGTGCTGGGCGACCTCGTGTCGGCCGCTCGCCGCCACGTCATCGGCGGCCCGGGCGTCGCGGAGTCCACCCACGCGAACCTCCGGGTGCTGCCCATCGGCCACGTGACCACGCGCTACCAGATCACACTCGACGTGGCCGACCAGCCCGGTGTGCTCGCCGAGGTCGCCGGCGTGCTCAGTCAGCACGGGGTCAGCGTCCACAGCGTGGAGCAGACCGGGGGAGTCCGGCCGGAGGCGGCACCCGGCGACGACGACACCCCGGCCACCGCTACTCTGATCATCGGCACGCACCGTGCGCTCGAGTCCTCTCTCGCCGCGACGGTCGAGGCCTTGGAGGAATCACCGGTCGTGAACACCGTCACGAGCGTCCTGAGAGTCGAAGGAGCCTGATGGCCCACCAGTGGCAGGGTGTCCTGCGCGAATACGCCGACCGTCTCGACATCAGCGAGTCCACCCCGATCGTGACCCTGGGCGAGGGCGGCACTCCGCTCATCCCGGCCCCCGCGCTGTCGCACCGCACGGGCGCGAAGGTCTACGTCAAGTACGAGGGCATGAACCCCACGGGCTCGTTCAAAGACCGCGGCATGACCATGGCCATCTCGAAGGCTGTCGAGCACGGCGCCAAGGCCGTCATCTGCGCCTCGACCGGCAACACGTCGGCGTCGGCCGCCGCCTACGCGGCGCACGCCGGCATCACGGCGGCCGTGCTGGTGCCCGAGGGCAAGATCGCCATGGGCAAGCTGAGCCAGGCCGTCGCGCACGACGGTCAGCTGCTGCAGATCCAGGGCAACTTCGACGACTGCCTCGACATCGCGCGCGACCTCGCCGAGAACTACCCCGTGCACCTGGTGAACTCGGTCAACAACGACCGCATCGAAGGCCAGAAGACCGCGGCCTTCGAGGTCGTCGACGTCCTGGGCGACGCTCCCGACTTCCACTTCATCCCCGTCGGCAACGCCGGCAACTACACCGCGTACACCCGTGGCTACCGTGAAGACCTCGAGGCGGGTCGCGCCACGCGCCTCCCGCGCATGTTCGGCTTCCAGGCCGCCGGCTCCGCGCCGATCGTCGCCGGCGAGGTCGTCAGGTCGCCCGAGACGATCGCGAGCGCGATCCGCATCGGCAACCCGGCCTCGTGGCAGCTCGCGCTCGAGGCCCGCGACCTCACGAACGGCTGGTTCGGGGCCATCACCGACGAGGGCATCCTCGCCGCCCAGAAGATCCTCAGCGCCGAGGTCGGCGTCTTCGTCGAGCCCGCCTCCGCCATCAGCGTCGCGGGGCTGCTCGAGCGTGCCGACGCCGGGGTCGTCCCCGCAGGGTCGACGGTCGTGCTCACGGTCACCGGTCACGGGCTGAAAGATCCGCAGTGGGCCCTCCGTCGGGCCGACGGGTCGACCGTCGAGCCGACGGTCGTCGCGAGCGACACGGCCCGTGTGGCCGAGGTGCTCGGGCTCGTCCCGGCCTCTGCATGAGCTCCGCCCCGGCCGAGAGGTCGGTCCTCGTCAGGGTGCCGGCGACGTCGGCCAACCTCGGCCCCGGCTTCGACACCCTCGGGCTGGCGCTGTCGCTCTACGACGAGCTCGTCGTCACGACGACCGCCGGCAGCGGAGTCGACGTCAGGGTGACCGGAGTGGGCGCGGGCGAGGTCCCGACCGACGCCTCGCACCTGGTCGTCCGCGCGATCGCGGCGACCTACGCGTCCGTCGGGCGCGACCTGCCGGGTCTCCGACTCGACGCCCGCAACGTCATCCCGCACGGCCGGGGGCTCGGGTCGTCCGCCGCCGCCATCGTGGCCGGCGTCATGGCGGCGAAGGGCCTCCTCGAGGGTGAGGTCGAGTTCTCGTCGTCCGACCTCCTCGCGTTGGCGGCCGAGCTCGAGGGGCATCCCGACAACGTCGCTCCCGCCCTGTTCGGCGGTCTGACGATCGCGTGGACGACGTCGACGGGCCCCGCGCACAAGCGACTCCTGGTGCATCGAGGCGTCTCGCCGGTCGTGTTCGTGCCCGAGACGACGCTCTCGACGAAGCTCGCGCGCAGTCTGCAGCCGGCCTCGGTGCCCCACGAGGACGCCACCTTCAACGTCTCCCGGTCGGCCCTGCTCGTCGCGGCCCTCGTGCAGAGCCCGGAGCTCCTGCACGCCGCCACCGAAGACCGTCTCCACCAGAGCTACCGGGCGAGCGCCATGCCCGAGACCGACGCCCTCATCCGTCTCCTCCGCGACGCGGGGCTGGCGGCCGTCGTGTCCGGCGCCGGGCCGTCCCTCCTCGTGCTCGGCAGCGACCCGGCCCAGCGCCTGTTCGCCAGTGATCTGGTGGCCGAGCACGGCGTGTCCGAGTGGCGCGCGTTGATGCTGGCCGTCGATCTCAAAGGTGCTACAGTCGTAGCGCACCCGGTAGAAAACTCAGATTTCCTGGGCATCTAGCACCGTTCGAACCTCCTCCCATCGACCTCGGGTCGATGCGAACCGATTCGGGCCGCATGGGGTTCCACGTCTTCGAGTCCCCGGGTCGCAACCATCCCGTAGTGCACATCTAGCAGTGTCCGCCTGCCGATCCGGCAGTCGTGCACCGCACCTCCGAGATCCTCTCCTGCAGCGATTCTGCGCAGGCGAGAGGCAGCGGGGTGTGAGCAGCTCTGCCCCGCCGTTCCGAGCGGGGGAGCGAAAGGAAACCATCCAGTGACCGACGTCAGCAACTCCGCGTCCATCGACCGCACCACCGAGCTCGGCGCCATGCGCCTGCCCCAGCTGCAGGCCCTCGCCTCGTCGCTCGGCATCAGCGGTCTCTCCAAGCTCCGCAAGGGCGACCTCGTGGCCGCCATCGCCGCGACCGAGGCCAGCGCCTCGACCGGCACCGTCGAGGCCCCCGCCGTCAGCGAGACCGAGATCCCCGCGGCCGCCGAGAGCATCGACACCGTCGACCCCGCGACCGAGGCGGCTCAGCCGACCCTCGACGTGGCCCCCGCCGTCGTGGCCCCCGCCGTCGAGGCTCCGTCGTCCGACGCCGTCGAGGCTCCGGTCGCGCAGGCACCCGCCGCCAAGCGTCGCGGTTCGCGTCGTGCGTCGTCAGCCGCCGGCGCCCCCGCTCAGCGCGGGGCCGTCGACCACGTGAACGCCACCGAGACCGGCACCGAGCCGATCGTCGAGAGCACCGAGGCTCCCGTCGAGACCGCCCCCGCCGTCTCGGGCGCCGACCAGGCATCGTCCGCGACCGCAGCCGCGGCGACCACCGCCGAGTCGAGCGCGGCGCCCGCCGTCGCAGCCGACGAGACCCCCGCCGAGCGCCCCACGCGCAGCCGCCGCGGCTCGCGTCGCGCGACCGACGCCAGCGTGGCCGCCGCGCAGGCCCCCCAGCAGGACGACGCAGCGCAGGCTCCCGGCAGCGCCCCCGAGGCCGGCACCGCCGCGCAGGGCGTCACCGACGGCGCCGAGCAGCAGAGCGGTGCCGAGCAGCAGGGCGCCGACGAGCAGAGCGGCGACCAGCAGAACGGTCAGCAGGGCGGCGGGCGTCGCAGCCGCAACCGCAATCGCGGTGACCGGAAGAACGGCCAGAACGGCCAGAACGGCCAGCAGAACGCTCAGGGCGGTCAGCAGAACGGCCAGAACGGCCAGAACGGCCAGGCCGACGCCCCTCGCGTCGACGAGCAGCCCAAGCAGAACGGCGCCGACAAGAACGACGGTGCCCGGGGCGACCAGCAGTCCGCGGGTGCTCAGGGCAACGGGCCCCAGGGCAACGGCCAGCAGAACGACGAGGGCGGCCGTCAGGGCCGTGGTCGTCAGCGTGATCGCAAGCGCGGTCGCGGCGCCACGCAGAACGACGAGTTCGAGCCCGAGATCACCGAGGACGACGTCCTGATCCCCGTCGCGGGCATCCTCGACGTCCTCGAGAACTACGCGTTCGTCCGCACGACGGGCTACCTGCCCGGCGCCAGCGACGTCTACGTGTCGCTCGGTCAGGTCAAGAAGTACTTCCTCCGCAAGGGCGACGCGGTCGTCGGCGCCATCCGCCAGCCCCGCGAGGGCGAGCAGGGTCAGGGCCGTCAGAAGTACAACGCCATCGTGCGCATCGACTCGATCAACGGCCAGCCCGTCGAGGAGGCCGCCAAGCGCGTCGAGTTCAACAAGCTGACGCCGCTCTACCCGCAGGAGCGCCTCCGTCTCGAGACCGAGCCGCAGAAGCTGTCGACGCGCATCATCGACCTCGTCGCGCCCATCGGCAAGGGTCAGCGCGGTCTGATCGTCTCGCCGCCCAAGGCCGGCAAGACGCTCGTGCTGCAGGCGATCGCCAACTCGATCGCGAAGAACAACCCCGAGGTCCACCTCATGGTCGTGCTCGTCGACGAGCGCCCCGAAGAGGTCACCGACATGCAGCGGACGGTCAAGGGCGAGGTCATCGCGTCGACGTTCGACCGACCCGCCGAAGACCACACGACGGTCGCCGAGCTGGCCATCGAGCGTGCCAAGCGCCTCGTCGAGCTGGGTCACGACGTGGTCGTGCTCCTCGACTCGATCACGCGTCTGGGTCGTGCCTACAACCTGTCGGCCCCGGCCTCTGGTCGCGTTCTCTCGGGCGGCGTCGACTCGTCGGCCCTCTACCCGCCGAAGCGCTTCTTCGGTGCCGCTCGCAACATCGAGAACGGCGGCTCGCTCACCATCCTCGCGACCGCGCTCGTCGAGACCGGTTCCAAGATGGACGAGGTGATCTTCGAGGAGTTCAAGGGCACCGGCAACATGGAGCTCCGCCTGTCGCGTCACCTGGCCGACAAGCGCATCTTCCCGGCCGTCGACGTCAACGCGTCCGGCACCCGCCGTGAAGAGATGCTCCTCAGCCCCGACGAGGTCAAGATCACCTGGCGTCTGCGCCGGGCCCTCGCCGGTCTCGACCAGCAGAAGGCCCTCGAGATCGTGCTCGGCAACCTCCGCGAGACGCAGAGCAACGTCGAGTTCCTCGTGCAGGTCCAGAAGTCGGTCCCGGCGAACGGCCACGACAACGGCCACAAGGAGCACTAACAGTGTTCGAGTCGGTGGCGGTGCTGCTGGCCGAGCACGACGCTCTGCAGACCCAGCTCAGTGATCCCGCCGTCCACGCCGATGCGGCGCGGGCCAAGAAGATCAACCGGCGCTACGCCGAGCTCAGTCGGATCGTGGCGGCGCACACGGCCTGGCAGCAGGCCGGCGACGACCTCGAGGCGGCGCGCGAGCTCGCCAAAGAGGACGCCGCCTTCGCCGACGAGGTGCCGGCCCTCGAGCAGGGGCTCGACGAGGCTCAAGAGCGCTTGAGGCGCCTCCTGATCCCTCGCGACCCCGACGACGGTCGCGACGTGATCATGGAGATCAAGGGCGGCGAAGGAGGCGCGGAGAGCGCTCTGTTCGCCGCCGACCTCCTGCGCATGTACCTGCACTTCGCCGAATCGCGCGGGTGGAAGACCGAGATGATCCAGAGCGACGACTCCGACCTGGGCGGCTACAAGAACGTGCAGATCGCGATCAAGTCGAACGCGAGCGACCCCTCGCAGGGCGTGTGGGCGCATCTGAAGTACGAAGGCGGCGTGCACCGCGTCCAGCGCGTGCCGGCCACCGAGTCTCAGGGCCGCATCCACACGTCGACCACGGGTGTCCTCGTGTTCCCCGAGGTCGATGCGCCCGAAGAGGTTGACATCAACCAGAACGACCTCAAGATCGACGTGTACCGCTCGAGCGGCCCCGGCGGGCAGTCGGTCAACACGACCGACTCC